>Ga0302200_10003529_pt1 | contig 13109 bp, 15 predicted proteins | sample II_Bog_N3_1_FD_194585 | JGI IMG/M metagenome (GOLD analysis project Ga0302200, IMG submission 194585) | Peat permafrost microbial communities from Stordalen Mire near Abisko, Sweden - II_Bog_N3_1 | ecosystem: Environmental > Terrestrial > Soil > Wetlands > Peat | place: Sweden: Abisko... | reverse complement strand
CCGGCGCGAGGACATGATCATCCATCATCCCGGCGCCCAGCCGACCGGCTACGTGCCCATCTTGATTACATGAGGGGTGGATCAGTTTTGCTTAGCAAGCATGGTCTGGTTCTGGAAAGCGCTGAAGCAACAGCCGGTCGTTCGGAAGCCGCATCATATACGCTCGGTTCCAATCTCGCGCCTCCTGAAGCGGCCCGGCATCAAGTTGAACCTCTTGCAGCGTAAAGGGCCGCAGCTCTGGCTCCAACTCCCTCCGCTCGAAGATTACCTTACCTTCAAACGGCTCCGGCTCAATGATGGGCGGGTGTTTGTTGTATGCCGAGGCGGTCTTCGGCTTGCGTGGCTCTGGAGCTTTCTGTGTGGCGTCTCCGATTTGGGGCTGCGAAGAATCTTGCTGGGCAATTGCCGTCGGTCGAATCAACATCATCAGCGGCGTCAGGATTGCGCTCTTTGTAAAATGCCTGCGATTCATGGAATCCGTTCCCATTCTTGTATTTATTCGGTGATGTTCACAGAATCATTATGCGTGTTCCAGCTTCCCGATCCTGAACACTGGGGCTCCCTCACGAGAGCCCTAGCGTAGTTGCTGTCAGCTTTTTCTGCCCTGCAATTACCAAGTCAAACGTCCGGAGATTTGGATTTGCCGATTGGTCTGGCTTCCATTCCCTGAAGTACCCAGCCGAACAATACCGAAGGTGCCGTCCGATGTAGAGGTATCGTACGCATTGGCGAATGTTTGAAGGTGATTGAAAACGTTAAACGCATCGATTCTCATCTGGAATGCTATGCCTTCATGAATCCTGAAGTTCTTCGAGACGTTGGCGTTCAACTGGTCGTTGGGTCCCTCGCGAGCGCCAGTGTATTCCACGTTCGGGTTCTCCTGATACGCCGTATTGATGGCGATGTAATTCGGAGTCGTGCAAGCGCCGCTTGCCACGAATGGCAACGATTGGGCAATCCAATCATAACCACCCGATGACGGGTCAACCGTCGCGACGCAAGGTTTAAGACGCTGGATATAGTTGTCCGAGCCTGTGCCCTGCAAGCTCGGATAACCGCAGAGGGTAATGGACCGTCGGTCGCCGATTGTTTGGAGGGAGTGCCTCTATCCCCTTTTGGGATCGAACGATCCCCAGGACATGCTGGATCAGGAGACATCACCGTTCTCGAATCCGAGAGGACGTTGGTTTCGAGCCTAAGCTTTCAAAAAGCGCAGGTTGGAGTTTCGCGTCGAGTCGTCGTAGCGGGCTCTATCGTCGCCGGAGTTTTGATTCTTGCTTTTGCGATTTCGAGCTTTACTCTCTGGCAGCAACTCCGCAGCGCCCGCCAAATGTTGTATCCTTGGCAAAACTCGCCGGCAATTGACGGAATTTGGGGCCCATTTCTCGCTGACCAGAAGAATACGGACCTTGTCATCACAGACTCATCCTTTGCACTCGTGCAGGATCTGACGCACAAGTCGTATGGTCTGTCTGAGTATCTTAGCCGCTCCTACATGGGCCATCTTCAGGATCAGGACCCTAGAATGGCTTTGGCACTGAGTAGGATCGCGAACTGGGGGCTCGGAAGCTCTGGTGAATTTGAGGTCGTCCAACGTTTCCTTTCTCTGGATCCCACTGGACAGAAAATTCATTTCTATCTTGCCCGCAAGTATCAGCCCGATCTGATTCGTCGAGACAACGTAATCCTGATCGGCAGTCGGTTTGGGAATCCGTGGGCAGAGCTTTTTGAAAAGCGCATTAACTTCATATTTAATCCAGATAACCCGCACGAAATCGTAAACCGCACTCCTAAGAACGGCGAATCTCGGACATACGAATTCGGGGATCCGAGTTCGGATGGCTACTGCGTCATCGCCTATCTTCCCAGCCCCGATCACAATGGCAGCGCGCTCCTGATCCAGGGAACGAGCGGGGAGCCTACTGAGGCGGGAGGTGAATTCCTGACTTCGGAAGAAAAGATGTCTGGCTTCCAGAAGATGCTCGGGGTATCAAAATTCCCTTACTTTGAAATTCTTCTAAAGACATCCTGGGTTAAGGGCACGCCAATCGATTCGAATGTAGTAGCCTACCGAACTTTTCCTGAGACTCATTAGACCATATACCATATATTGTTCACGACCAAGAGCAGTTCTTAGTCTTCCGTTGTGCCACAACGCATGCCTTATCGAACGGTCAAAGTCCGAGTGAATATGGGACTTTTATGAGCACATATCTCTCGGACGACTGCTCCCTCACCTTTCACCTGCAACCCTTAATCATCGACAAGCGGCTCGGCGACCCACCACATCTCGCTCTCCGTTGCAGGCGTTAGGCATGTGTCCACTTATTGTCGATGCCAAACACCAACCCTCTCCAGTGTGAACTGTCCGTTTCCTGGATTATGATTTTCTATCTCGTCGACAGTTTGACCATCCTCTGAAAGCCTTCCGCCTATGCACCCACCAAAAAATACCTCACCATTGTCTGGAAACCAAAAGTTTCCGGCCCCATACATCCCCGTGGCCCGTTGCGGTGACACATACCAGAATGGCACTTGCGAAGCCGCTTTCCATTCGTATTCATACTTACCGTATGGCTCAATTTCATATTGCTTGATTCGCTTTGCACACACCAAAAGATTGTAGCGCCCAGTTTTATAGAAATGCACCTCTTCCATTGTGGTGTGACCCTCATGATAACTAACATTAGCGTCTTGATCGTCCTTTATAAAGACAGCGCCATCGAGCTTTTGGATCAAGGCAGCGAATTGGTGCTGGGCCGGCCCATATTCTGCTTCCGCTTTTCCGTCTGGTGTGTTGGCTTGGTCAGCTCGGTATTCGACCTGATACATGAGGTCCTTGATATCCTTCGACCCTGGGGACGCCAGCAGGGCGAGCTTAAGGCTGCTTACAGCGTCGGCATACTGTTCAGCCTTATCTTGGGCCAAGCCGAGATTGAAATACGCATCGCCGTACCAAGGTGCAGCAAGGGTTGCCTGGGCAAACTCCTTCACGGCGTCCTGGTAATCCGCCACGGATTGCGCAGCTTTGAATGCTGCGGCGCCTCGCGCCATCCGGCGCTCCGCTTCTTCCGGCAACGCGGGGGCAGGTTTGACTTGTTGCGCCAGTGCGATGATCTTCTCGCGCAACGCCTGATCATCTGGAGAATGCTGCAACTGCCCGGCGAGTTGCTGAAGTTGACCAGAGGGAGTCGGCTCCTGCGCCGCGAGCTGCGTCGCAACGAAAGAAAGCAAAAGCGGCACAACAAAGTAGATCGAGTGTTTCGTTTTCATAGAATCACCATCAATCGAATAAAAGCTGCTGCTAACAAGGCGGCGCCAGCGAATAGACAAATGGACGTTGTCATCAACAGGTGATGGGCAACGCTGAATTTAGAGGTTCGCAAATTGATATCCTCTTCTATTCTTTCAACCAGGGACGCATCGCCGAGCGATGCCAGCTTCATCGCCTTGATGTGGTGAAACATAGCTCCTGAGGCATAGTAGCGCTGAAAAAGCGTCGCGGCCGCAGAGAGTGCGAACACTGTGACAGAAGTAGAAAGGAGGAACTTGAATAGACCGTCCGCAAGATCGCCGCACGGTCTGAGCTTGGGCAATAGAGGAAGAAGGAAACCGACAACCGCAATGCCCGCCAGCGACAGCCTGAGAAACTCTTTGGAGAGGCTCTGGCCATCCTCGTAAAGTCTCAAGTCAACGCCATAACGAGACTCCGCGAGTTCGACGCGTAACAAGTTAATTTCAGTCGAGCAGTCGTTTCCTGCCGCGTATTTCATAGCTCTCTCCAGCGTGGTTCTTCTCTTGAAGTGCCTTCCCTATCTGCTACGCACGAAGGTTTCTGTGAACTCCCTGCCGTAACAACTGTGGCTCTCGGTTATTGTGTCTCCACTGTCGCTTATCTCGTCTGTCACTGGGCCACAATTTGAATCGAGATCCTTGCTAGCATATGTAGCCCGTTTTCCAGTCAGCTCAACGTGCTCGGTCTCTGCTACTTGAGAAGAGTCGGGCTCGCCTTGTCCGCCTCGCCATACAAGCACCTTCCGGATGAGCAGGCCATTGTGAATCTCCAAAGCTCGTCTTTCCTGTATGGGGGGTATGGAGGGTAGGTTCAATGTGTTCCCCTTCCACACCCCACCCTCCAGACTGCGCATGAACTTTTCCTGCTGAACTGCGGGGGTGTTCGCTGCATCGACGGCCATTTTCTGCTTGGCTTCGATCGCGTAAATCTTGTCTTGCGCGGTACGCGCTTCGGCATCCGACAGCTTGAATTGCAGGTAGAGTTTCAAGTCCGCCATCGCGCCGGAATAATTGCCCGCTGCTTCCTTTGCCAACGCCAAATCGTAGCGCGCATCGGGCCATTGCGGGGCAAGTCTCGTAGCTTCGGTGAATTCCGCCAAAGCTTGGGTGAAGGCATCCACGTTCTTGGCCTCCTTGAACATGGTCTCGCCCATGACGAAGTGCCTTCGTGCTTCTTCGGAGATTGCCGACTGGGCCGCACCATTGGCCTGGGCAACAAGTAATGGTGTGATCAGGGTTAAAACAAAAATGGCGTAAAGCGTATAAGCTTTCATTCCAGGGCCTCTTCTCTCATTGAATCAAGAACTGTCCCACACAAACCGTTGAGTCGTGTACCCATTCATTCCCGATGCCAAACTCCCAAGACTTCGATGGTTGCGCTAAAGGCTTCTATCTCGTCAAACGTCTTTCCATCTGCTGACAGCCTTCCAGTAATTGCGCAGCCTTGAAAAAACTCCTCGCCGTTGTCGGCAAAGAATAAATTGTTATCCCTTCCGCCAGCGTGTTCCGGAAATACATTTTCGGAACGCTCTATTTTCCATTCATACATAAACACATTCGTAAAATACCCATCCTTGCCAATTTTGGAGTTAGGGTTCGCCTCATATCTTTTAATTCGTGATTGACACATTAAAAGACTATTGGATTCGCTTCTATAGAAACGCACCTCATGCAAGGTTGGATTACCACCATTCCCGCCATCATTGGCGTCATTGTCCTCTTTTACAAAGACGGTGCCATCAAGCTTCTGTAGTAAGGCTGCAAATTGATGTTGAGCTGACCTCGTTTTGCCCTCTGGCGAGTTGGCCTCAGTTTGCTTTGCTTCAATGACATAAATTTTGTCTTGAACTGTTCGGGCTTCGGTGTCGGAGAGCTTGAATTGCTCGTAGAGTTTCAAGTCCGCCATCGCGCCGGAGTAGTCGCCCGCTGCTTCCTTGGACAAGGCAAGGTTGTACCGGGCATCCGGCCATTGCGGCGCAAGATCGACCGCCTGCTTGAATTGACTTTCGACCTGCACAAAATCGTCAGGTGTCTTGGCATCTTTGAAGAGCGTGGTGCCCATGACGAAGTGCTTTCGCGCTTCTTCGGGGATCGGCGGCTGTGGCGTCGCGTTTGTCTGGCCAAAAAGAAACGGCGAAACCAGAGTGAGGCCAGCAAGGGTATAGAGCACATAGGTTTTCATCTTAGAGTCTCCTTCTGAATTCATGACAGTTACTCCACCTCGCCGAAGTGGTAACCCGTCTTGCTGGCAAATTCACGTGTGCAGACATCCGAGCTTGGCTGGGCTGAAAAAGAATCCACTTCGGGGCGAAATCGCCCGTAGTCTCCCGCTGCGAACTTGTCTGCGGGAATGAAACCATCCGGTAAAGCCCGTGGATCCTTCTTGAGAATCGTTCCATTGCAATCGCTCTCGTACATCGCAAAGCCAACGTGTTGCATATCGTTCCCGCCCTGCACATACGGAACGTAATATTGATCACCCTGATCTCCGCTTGCGCTGAAGAGGAGTGCCTGCGCCATCGTCTTCTGCTTGGCAATGAACAGTTCATCGAGCGTGGCACGGAGACTGCCACCACTTGAGTCGCTCACTTCAACAAATCCCTCGCCTTCCGGCTTGATCACCAGATGCAGGTTGACAACGGGTTTGCAGAAGTTCATCGAATCGTCTGTGCTGACGAGGTCGTGCGTGTGACCGTAGATATCGCCGCCTGCAGTGCAGCCCACGTAGATCTGGTACTTGGGCGGTGCGGCGGTCCAATCCATAAACAACTTGAGCACAATGTCCTTGTCGGCAACTTTGCCGGAGATTCCGCCGGATCTATATAGATCTTCCAGGTTCGCTGCTTTGATGTAATGCGTTCGTTGCTTCATCTGAGCCTTGTCCCTGTCATACGCGTATTGCAGACCGGCGACGCGTTGGCGCACCGCGCTGGCATCGGTTGCATCGGGCGCCGCGACCAGGTAGAGTTTGCAGGCATGGAGCGCCTGTTGGGAGTAGGGGGTCTTCTCCAGCACGGTGCATAGGTTGAAGTAGTAGTCTGCGACCCAGGGCGCTGCCTCGATGGCTGACAGATACTCTTTGGCTGCACTGACCACTTCGTCTGGGGACTTGGCATTCTTGAAGATGTAGGTGCCTCGCCCGGCGGCGGCTTCTGCCTCAGCAGGAATAGTGGGGGCTGGTTTCAATGTCAGGGCGAGGTCGATGATGGATTTGCGGAGTGTTTCGTTGTAAGCATGGCCTTTGAAATGCGAGATAGACAACCGAAAAAGCTCACCTTGGCTGATGTTGGTTTTTCCACCATGCGCTTTTAATGCTTGTATCAACTCTTGATCAGTCGTCGCGGTAACTAGACCGAGCGGCGTTTGGCCGCTCTTATCCTGGGCGTTCACATCAGCGCCGTAGCTCATTAGCAGTTCGACCACTTGCACATTATCTTGGGCGGTCAGCTTGTCTTTTGAGCCCAACATATGTAAAGGTGTTGCGCCATCATTGTCTTTGGCGTTCACTGCTGCGCCATCTTTAAGTAGAAGCTCAACCAGCTTGGGTTCTGAATTCAAGACAGCTCTGTACAAGGGCGTTCTGCCTTTATTGTCTTTAATATTGACATCGGCTCCGTGGGCAACTAGCCATTCAAACATCGTCACACCACCATATATATCGTAGTAGTGCAGTGCCACTTTTCCCTCGGCGTTCTTCGCGTTTACTTGCGCTCCATGCGAGAGGAGTAAGTTGGCCATAGCGACACTCTTAACTTCGGCGAACAGAGGATACGGTTCATTCGCATCGCCGATATTCGCGCCACGTTGGAGCAGTATCTCAGTTACCTCAATATTGTCACTAGCTACTGCAAACCAAAGCGAATAGACAGTCCCTTTCCCAGAATCATCTAGATGATTCCATGAAATTGCAAACTTCACAGTGTTTGCAAGCAGAAGACATATCTGTTGATTCTTCTTCCCCAACGAATAGGCGAACGGGGTTATGAAAACTGGCTCAATATCCCCCTCTTTTAAGTGAAAGCTGTCTCCTAGTGCACCGTACGTCACGCTTGCATCGGCACCGCGTGAAAGCAAGGACTGCACTTCAGGCAGATTACTATTCCCAACCGCAATGAACAATTGCTCGGTCAGCGACTGTCCGCAAGCCGTTCCAACAAGTATGCCTACAAATAGGAATATCCCCAAGATAATCCGCTTGCGCACAGCAACCTCTTTCTTAATTTGTCACTCAGATAGAAGCGCCCGGCCCCTTATGCAATCGGAATAGGTCCCGGCGCGCTAAACGTGCCGTCGGCTGTGAACGTCACCATTTCACCGGGGCTCAGAACCAGCAGATTTCCCGTCTTGTATTCGTTGATTTCCACTTGCCCGGAAAAGAGCTTCACAGACCCCGAGCCATCGGGCGAGACTTCGGTTTCCACATCCGTTCCCCGGAATCCGAGACTGCCGACGGGGACTTTCAACTTCATATTGTCGGTATCGCGGTGTGCAACTTTTCCCGTAACGAAGCGAAACGTGCCCTTGGCCAGGCTCGCGGTAATCTTGCCGGCGCTCGTTTTCGGGTCGTATACGAACTCATCAAGCACCATGTCGGAACTCGGCCCGAGCGTGAATACAGTCTCGTCGAGGAGGATTACCTTAAAGTGGGCGTCCGACCCTGTCGTGACGTGTGCATTCAGCGGGATGGGGGTGCCGAATTGTAACGGAAGCTTATGCCCGCCCGGCGTAATGATAAAAACTTCCCCACGGCACTCCGCTACCGTCCCTATCTGCTCGCCGAGTGTGGCGCCGGCTGGAATTCCTTGCTCCCAAACGGCTTTGGCAACTTCATCGTTATATCTGTTTACCGCGTCGATGTATTGCTGTCTCTCGGCTTCGAGGTTAGTCTGCTCGTTGCTGCAACTCTGCCAGTCCGGCGTGTTCTCCGGAACGGCGCTGCACTTGGAGTTATGGTCCGCCGCCACCTTGACCAACTGGTTCCTGCGCGCCATCAGCGATTCTGCTGTCTGCGTGAGCCTCTGGTGCAGGAGGGCGGGCAAGCCTATGGGAATATCCGCGATTCTGGGGACCTGCGCAAGAAGGACGCTAGGCAGCAGCGCAGCGCCGAGAACCAGCAAGGCCGTGGAGCAGAATCGCCGGAACGCTCCGGCTAGGAGCATCGATTTTCCGCAAGATTGCATACGATCACTCATTGGGTCGGCAAAGGAACAATAATCTTCGGCGATGTCTTGTCTTTCCCTTTGTCCGGCGCAGGCCCTTCCTCCATCGAAATGACGAACTTGTCAATCTGCTGCTGCTTCAACAATATCTCTCCGCGAATTGGAGACATCTCCTGCTTGACCTTGACTGCCTCCATGACCAAATTCTGATTCGGCGTCGGACTCTTGGCCTGCTCGGCGCGGATTGCCTTGAGCCGGGAATCCAATTCCGTCAAGCGGTTCTGCAGCTTCTCTTTTTCGGCGACCTTCGCCTGGTATCTAGGCATCTTCTTGATTCTGTCCGGAATGGGAGCAGCAGTCGGAGTGCCGGGCACAACCGGCATTGGCGCGGCGACTCCTCCAGCATCGTCGAATGGATACCGTGCTGCCCGGGACGTTCCTGAATCAGTGAGGGATTCGTTCGCGAGATTGCCCTGCCCCTTAGCCACGCGCGCTTGTTTCAAGGCCCCCTTATCGGAATTGTCGGGCAGAGGCTTCAGTTCCGTGGAATCGTCGTTAAGCGCATCCTTCAAACCCGAATCTCCGGAGCCAACACCCTTCAGGCCAGAGGCGGAATCGGAATCATCCCCTTCAGAAACGCCCTTGAGCTGACCGAGAGCCTCCCGCTTGTCTTGCTCAAATTTGGCCTGCTTTTCGGCCTCTTCCGCGTGGCGCTGATTTTCCGCATCGATGCGCTGCTGTTCAAGTTCGGCGTCGCGTTGCCGTTTCGCGGCAGCCGCAGCTTCCGCCTCCGCCGCAGCGGCTGCAGCGGCGGCGCCGTTATCGTTGTTTGAATTGCCTGCTTCTCTGGCCGGGCAATGAGAGCCTTGGCGTATCCATGTGGCATAGTCCAGCCCCATCGGGATCCCACAGTTCCGCTTGAAGGCAAGCCACTCCTGATTGGATTGTGCTGTCGCGACGTGGCAAACAAAACCCGCTAATACGACGATCGCTGCCAGGACTCGCCGAGGATCGAAGCGCAAGAAAACCTCCACAATGCCCACCTTGGCCGCAGGCGCAACACTGGTAATGTAATGGTGGCTGAAAAGCTACGCCCTGTCAATGACACTTGCGCTTTTGGCGATACGAAACACGACAGAAATTGTCTCTGAAATACTCACGAACAGGGTGACAAAGCCCATATTCTGAAGTTGAAAATCCCTACCAAACATGGCTTGTTACTTTTCTATATATAACAAAATAATCAATTTATTTCGATATTTCCTGGCGGATTCGTAGGAAGCCTATCTCATCAGTTGCCTTTTCTTCAGGCATAAGAACGTGCTAATGGGAGGAAGGGGGTTCGCGCGAATGTTCGATGCGGCGCCAGGGATTCAAGTTCGCCGGTTTGAAGGTTCAGAGACGTCGCCGCAGGGGCCGTCTTTTCTCCTAACAGGAGCTTTGTGTTGGCTGGCGCCACTACACTGCGGCGATAGGGGGATGCGGTGACGGGGCCAATTCTCCAAGTATCCGTCTAAGGTAAGGCCGATCGCGACGACCGGCAACGTCGGAACAGTTCGTGCGTGCGACAAGGTCTACGGGCGAGCCCCGAGTCGCTCGCGGCCGGTGCCTCGAAGACTTCGCAGTTCAGGGTTTGTCCTTCTTCGCCTGGGCCTCTTGATACGCTTTATGGTCATGACTCTCCACCATGCCGGCAAGGTAGGGTTCTATTTTGAAGTTCTTGGGAAGCTTGTGAAGAACTACGAGCTGCGTGAAGTGGACATTGCAGACTGGGCAGAACAAGCGGAACTCCAACCACTCGGCTTTGGCCACGATTCGAATCCTCGTCGGAAAACTAATTCTTGATCTTGTCGCAATCGTCGGTTTTCGGATGAATCTGGACTGCTGCTCTTGCGCGGCCCTGAGGGCGATTCCACCAATCAAGTCGCTTGTTCAGTTTTGCGTCTTGGTCTTCGAGCAAGCTGAATTCCATTCCTCAATCCGGAGACGAACGTCATAACATCGTTCTGAATCTGGTGAATCTGGTCTTCACTAAGACCGTGGCCACCTTGAAGAAATAACACGAAGGATTCTTCCTCGTAAAAAACCTGCATTGCGGGTACTCCCCGCGGAGTCATGTCTCGCAGATCTCACCGATGTCGTGGAGCAAAATATCCGGCGGGCAGCCCTTCGATGAAACCTCGTGAATGATCGACGGTTCGTCTGCGTACAACTTGAAGTCAAACACTGTCAGTTCTCCTTCAGTGATTCAAGGCAGAATCTTGCAGCAACAGGATGGGCGGGATAGAGACGAAGAAAGCAGCTGCGCATAGAGCGCGCATGGGACTCTCCACAATGCGTGCCCTGAGAGGAGGCACACTGTGCGATGGTGGTACTGAACCTACGCCAGATGTGAGTGTTCGTCAACAGCGATCCGGAAAATCGGCAGTGTACTAATCCGGCGCTCAGCAAAACTCACCCTAAGCGGCCCAACGAGTTAGTTAATTTGAAATCAATGCTGTTCGACCGCATTTGGAATGCACAGTAGAAGTTCAGCCGAGCACTCACGGATATATTCTCTCGTGGTCGGGCAACCGAGCGGAAATTACTGTCCAGAACTTAAGGAGGAGCGGCGGTGACTGAAGAGGAACGCAAAGAACGGCTTGATCGTCTCAATGAATGCATTCGCCGGGGCGAAGATGCCTACGACCAGCTTTATGATCCGCGTACCCACAACAGTCCGGCCGGGCATTACAGCGAAGCCAAGGACTCTTTCGGCGAAGCCATCGGCCTGGCGCGCGCACTTGGCCTCGATGAACAGGCTCAGACGCTGTCCGAGCGCCTGGAACATATTAAAGCCGTCTTCCGCAGCCAGTTTTCCTGATCCTACTTGCGCGGTTAGAACTCTGTATCTGTCGCTATTCCTTACCTGCCGGCATTAAGTTAGCCCCAGAACATGTGGGATCTGGCTCGTTTGGAGCGGAAAGCATCATGTAACCATCCTTCACTTCGCGCACATGAAAATAGAGGCTGGCAAGAGGTTTCGGCTCTCCTCCCGGCTTGCCGGATACGTTCTTTTCCAACGTAGAGTCGATTTGAACCTGAAATACTCCAGGGGCCATACACGCTCGAACTGGTCCAAGACGATGACTGACGTGCTGGTCATCGTTTAGTTTGAACGGCGCGTCAAACCGGTCGTAGACCGCCTGAAGTTCAGTGGCAGCCTCAGCCACGGAAAAATCCCTTGATTCTGACCAAGGTGCGGAAAGCCACTCTTCCACAAAGCCGCGGGCGTTGATAGCGATCGGTCCTACGCGACGCACATGATTATCGCCGTCGACGCTATACCGATAAATCACCCGCCGTTCGAAACAGTTGTCAGAAAAACGCATCATGCAGTCATCGTTCAAGCGCAATTCGAACGTGTTACCTGAGGATTTGAGGCGCGGATCGAAGGAGAATCGGGAATAGCCTCTCCCGGTATCCCAAAGAACGCGTGGTGATGCTGGATCGGGGCCCGGGGACAACAGATCAATCCTGAAATGGCTGAAACGCGATGTGCACCAGGGGCGGCCGTAGGCAACAACAACGCGCCAATTTGTATCCGTGTTTCCTGGCTCTGAAGGTCCAGGAAGATAGGCCGTTGCGAAGAAATCGCCGAACGCATCCGAAATCCCTTTCAATGGAGGCGATTGCCAGCGCAGTTTCTTCGTCCAGGCTCCATCATAAAATTTGTAGACCAGGAGCATGGTATCTGACCCGCATTCGATATTGGTCGAATACTGAATTTCAATAATCGCAGCAACGCTTGTTGGGCGTGTTACCTGAATCTGCAGTCCATTTCCGTACAATCCAGAAATCTCGCCGGAGCCTTGGTCGTCTTTGGAAATGGAGGTGTTTGCGGCAGGTTGTGGTGCATTTGCGTGGAGCACCTGAGCAAGACTTTTCTGCAATGCAACGGGGTCTACGGAAGGTTTTGCGCAGGAAAGCGCCGCGTCGGACGTTCGGCTTAACGCGTCTTTGAGCCGGGTAATTTTGTCTGCAACTTCTGGAGGGACGTAGCCTTGCAGGTTCTCAACCTTAATCTGCCAAAGTTCATTCTGAAGAGCGAAGACTCGTGCAGCAGCTTGAGAAGTGATGCTCGGATTACATACATTCTGAGCGGGACAGTAAGGTACGAGAGGAAGCAACATTACCCACATCAGGCGTCTCATGCACGCACCTCAGTCTCACTTCCTATGCTGAGCATTCTCGAATGGTACAACGCCGCCAATGCAAGTGACGAGCCCGTTGGGGTAGAAGTCTCCATAAGGAATGTTGCGATTGCATAGCTGGTAGCTGGGAGTGAGTGCATGGACGGCAGCCCGAAACGGCGTATATCGGCAAAACTGATCAGTCGTGAAAGGTCGGTTTCCAGATGATGAATCTTGGCAATCCGGTCTTTGGGAGAGCAAACCAGGTTGTTCGATAAGGCATACCTTTTCAAACAACCGGATCGTGAGATCCGGCCGTTTGAAAGGTACGGGTTGAAATACGGGTTAACTTTAGACACTGGACAGTGCCAACTTCTCGGTTCGGTCATGGGCGCTTATTTGCCAGTCGGATATTGGATAGTTCGGTGGCCAGATCGATCCAGCGGTCCACGAGCGTCTTCATGACCTCGTAGTTCTTCAGTTC
>Ga0302200_10003527_pt1 | contig 13110 bp, 9 predicted proteins | sample II_Bog_N3_1_FD_194585 | JGI IMG/M metagenome (GOLD analysis project Ga0302200, IMG submission 194585) | Peat permafrost microbial communities from Stordalen Mire near Abisko, Sweden - II_Bog_N3_1 | ecosystem: Environmental > Terrestrial > Soil > Wetlands > Peat | place: Sweden: Abisko, Stordalen... | reverse complement strand
TTTCCTACTCCTGAACCTCCAGCAAGTATAATCTTAAAACTTTCACTCTAGTCTTTTTTCATTATATTTTATTAAATTTCATTATACAATGTACCCAATTATATCATTAGACAATCAAATTTGACTCATAGAGTAATTCTATTTATCCGATCGAATACTTTTAAATGATGGCAATAAGGCTGGATGCACATTCTTCTTAGACTTATTATAGTTGCTTGTATCAGTTTAAAGGGCCCAGAATGCCTTTTCCCTTTTACGCTCAGCATTTCCATTATAAAAATATACTATAGAACCAACAGCACATGCACTGTGACAAGCCATTGGACCAATTGATTCTTCAATTTTAGGCTGTGTGCTTACTCTACTCCAGTTGAGTCTCATCAAATCTAAAATCCAAATGTCGGTTAACCGCTCTCCATATTGATCTACACCTCCTGCGAGCACAGCTATTCCTCTTTTGTTGATAATATTGAAAGAGTGATCCATGCGTGGGCAAGGTTTTTCTTCGTTAACAGTGACCACCTCCCATTTTTTAAACTTAAGATCTAAATTCTGGCCGACTTTTCCTAAAACATTAATGAACAGCAAATCGTTGTTTAGAATTCCATTTTAGTCTTCGCCTCCAAAACTAAAAATACCATCTAGTTTAATATGACTTCTAATTGAAGGATCAACATCGTAGGTGTGGATTATCTTATGATGAGATATCTTTTCATGTTGGTCTCCGTGATTGTGAATCGTGTAAATTAGGGGATTTTGGATATTTCCGCCTCCAAAATTAATAAAAATTAAGTCTTAGCTAGGCTTTTACTTTTCGTTAACTCCTCCGCTAATCATAAGAAAGCTTCCAAATAATGTGGTAGCGTGATGCTTCAAGCTGACCCCGCCTCTTGCTCTCATCCACTCTCCTTTTTACAAGTTAAAAATAAGTAGTTCAGAGTTAAATCTTTTTCCTTTCTCACTATCCAAACTCACTCCACCCAAAATGATTAGATAATTACGATATATTTAAACTGTATGAAAGCAGGGTGCTATCTTTGGAGAATCGCCTTGACATTGAACTTGCTGCCATTTACTACCTTAGAATTCATATTTATGAAATAATGAGAACCCTTAAAATCCTTGTTCGTGATACCCTCCTAGTAGATAAACATTTTTGTCCATGCTTACGAGTACTGCACTATATCTGATGGCTGGAAATAAAGAATCGAAACATCTATTGAGTAATGGGACGATTCTTAGGTTAACTTAATAGTAAACGCTTTATTCTCTTTAGACTGGAGGCGCTAAGATGGTTTTGTCTCCTTTGTTTTCAATTTTCTTAAGTTTAGTTACCTTTTTCTTCTTAAGCACATCTTTGCCTGTAGTTATCTCACTTTGAAAATATTAGCTAAAAGAGCTATTGAGCTTGCCATGATTTTTATAAAGGGTAGACTCGAAGTCTCTTTTGTTTAAGTTCATTCTGGCAACTATTATGGGCAAACATTTCGGTCTGGTGAAGTTACGAAACATGTGCATGGTGAGGGACTAAGAGAATGGTTTAAATCGATTGACTGAGGCTGTTTCTCTAAGTAGTTTTTAAACTGAGTAGTGATGATTGGCAGTATCAAGTCGAATGGGTGTGTATTATTTCCTTTCGTTATTTTGAAGAGTTTCCTCCATTTTTGTATTTCTATATTTCGTAGAATAAGGTATTTTTGAACCTTCTATTTAATAATTATTTTCGCATTCGAATTTATGTCAATGTTATCCAATTTAGAATGATCACAATATTCTATTAGTAAGACTTTTAATTCATAACAATACAAGGGTAAGCTTAAAAACTATCAAGTCAATTCTTCATCAAGCTCATTATGAGGCCAATTAGACACATCAACTTAGCCCTATGGCTTAATTAAAGTTAGCTTTCCACTTTTCAGACTTTTTAATCGGTCTGATAATTGGCCTTAGGTAACTTGACTTGACAGTTCAGCAAGCGCACCTAATCCGCAATCTCTTAAAATATGCTGTTGTTCCTACAAATTGTTGAGAAATAGAGCCGAATTGAAAGCTAATATCTTGTTGTCTAACTTATTTGCAAGTTTAAGAACTTTTTCTAATTTAGTCTGATTATGCTGAAGTGAGTACAAAAAATTCAATCGATCGTATTGCTTTTGCTTCTGATTAGCTACTTCATATGCTTCAAATACGCCCTGCTTCAGCGCTTCCTCTCCTAACAGTTGCCAATACTCCTAAGTATTTATTTGCGAGCATATTTCCAAAGCAAGTTGGAAGTTTGATGAGTGAACAGCTAAAGAAAACTTCTCTTAAGGTGAGTTAGTCAATTACATTGCAATTTCAGAGTGTCCTTTCTTGATTAGATAGCTCATCAAGCTTTTCTTTTCTTTCCCTAAATGATTCTTCACCATATCAATTACTTTAGCCCACTGTTTGCTGAGCACTAATAACTTGAAATCAATCTCAAGACAGACCAGAGACTACAGTTTAAATAATCTTTTGGTTGCTGAGAATGCAAGGAAACACAGATAATCTTATTAATAGATCAAATATGTTGGCTGCAGTAAAGTTTTGAGAATGCCAGATTCACCGTTGGTAAAACCATATTTAATATGAACTCTTGTGGTGTAGATTAGAAGATTGCCCAGCGACCAATAAACGGAATTTATGACATATTTTTAGCGAAAGATTGTGATTTTTTATAATAAGAAAGAGGTAATCAGCATTATTTTTCGAGCCTAAAACACAATTTTATCTTTACCCATGATGACCGATCTAATTTTCATATCAGGCTCTATACTAATTTGAGCAACCACTCTTTGGCCCACCAGATCATATTTAATTATAGCTTATTTTGTGACTATGAATATCTAATTTTAGTGATCGCTGCTGAAGATACGAAAGATTTGCTAATTGCTAGGCAATTTAATTTTATTTGCCTTATCTCCCTCGTACGAGATGAATTTAATTTCAGTAGGAGTAATTAAATATGCCACCTAATTTTTTGAAATAAAACAACTCCAAAGTCCCACAAATTTCATTCCTACATTGGACAGGATATTTGACTAACTTCTTCTCAAAATGCGAAATTATTTTATTCCTTTTTATTCGATTTCTACGATAACCATTTTGCGATCAAATATACTGGGAATAAATTTACTAATGTAAAATATACTATTTTACTCCCTTTGAACATAGTCAATGCTGATATATTTTTATTACTATTTTGCAATGTCGTAGATATATGTTTTGAGCCCTTGAGATACAATGATTGCGTCTCCTATTAAACTATGAGAAGAAATGTCGACGTATAACTACCATACCTCAAAACCACAATCGTGCCCTGCACCCACTAAAAAGCCATCTTTACTTAATTTTAACATCCAATATCTGCCGTCCTTTCTTATTTTATTTTAAATCACTTCCTTAGTCTCATAATTCCAGACCTTCAAATTGCGGTCCTCCGAACAACTAATCAGAAGAGTTGATTTTGTATCGAAAACAACACAAGAAACATTATTTTTGTGACCTGTAAGAGTAGAGTGCTCCCAAGCGACTTCATCTGTATATTTCCAAAGTTTTATGGTGCGATCATCAGAGCCAGAAGCAATGAGGTTTTCGGTTGGGTGGAAGCACACCCAATCGCAACCATGTGTATGACCATTTATAATCCTCATGCATTCTATCTAAATTCCTATAAAAATGCTGCCGCTTGCAGCTTCTTTTAGTTTTTTCCTTAAAACTGAGTAATCCCAAAATCGAATGGTTGAGTCCAAAGAACATGAAATAATGTAATTTTTTGATGGATGAAACTGAGCGCACATTACGTAGTGGGAATGCCCTGTTATGATATTGACACAACCACGACGTTGATAGTTCCAAATACGCATAGTCTGATCATCACTAGCTGAGAGAATCCAAGGAAGTTCAGGATGAAAAAAAGCAGTGCGAATGTAATCAGCATGTCCCTTCAAAGTGAACAAACATCGATGCTGTTTGCAATCCCATATTTTTATCAAATGATCATCTCCTCCTGTCACTAATAATGGCAGCTGAGAGTGAATGTCAATAGCTCGTACTGCTCCACGATGTGCCTAAATTATAATTATTGTACTTAGTAATGTGCAATAGGCGCCTGCATGTTATAGTCCCATATTTGTATTTCTCCTGAGTAGAGGGATGCGATAACCCACGGCTTGGAAGGATGGAAAACCAAACATTTTACTCGTGCGCTTTTGACTTGTAATTTTAATTTCATTGGATTATATATAGGATTGCTCTCCACCCGAAATATCAGTTCAATTAGAAAATCTATTTTTTTATGTAAATTGAAACCTATAATTGATGATAGATGATAAAATATTAATACAATGAGCACAAGTAAATGGTTGCTTTAAAGTTATTAATATCAAAAAAGAATGATGATGTCATGTGACCGTTTTCTATCTTCGATGTAAGGTAATTTGTTTGAGTGCGAAGTGCTAGCAGTTTTACCTTGATGCAATAATTATTAAAGTTTAATTTGGCTCGAGTGACTGCTGATTCGACTGCGTGATTGTCTCTCAAGCATGATCTCTTCCAATTTGCTTAGTGAATTAATTTCCCTTGTTTTTTCCTGCTTGATTTAATTAATTTTATTGCTTTATATACTTTAATTCAATTTTAACTATTTCTTTCTGTTTTGCATAAATTACATAAGATGATCGCGCTGATATTGTTAGTACTAGCGGATTTACATTTTGCTCTTATTCTTTCTTTCTCTCTCATTCGTTCTGAACTGATTCAATTTACTGTCAATTTCCCTTTGCTGTTCCTTTCCTGATTGATAGTCATTAATTCTGCTATTATTCAATTATTGCTGTTTATATTTCAAGTTTTACGCATGCAGATGTCTGTTGATTCTTGCTTGGTTAGTACTCTCTCGGATTTGCTGTAAAACATGATTAAGATGACGTCTTTTTTATTCCTTCTCCCTTGACATTTGCTAACGCATACGCTGATAAAACTGATATCTTTGCTAATTTTTTAAGGTTTAATTCTCCAGTTTCTCATCTTGAGTTTTTAAGACTAATAATCTTCCTTTCATCATCCATTGATAGTCATTGACTCTCTTCAAATTTTTAAGCGCCTTAGAACTATTGTCTTACTATGGCATTACTTATGATAATCGGCTTTTGACTAAGTTCATTTCCTCGCTGCTATATTTGATGTCAGACTAATCCTCCTCTTTGGGATCAATCTCTCTCTCAGAGATATACCTTATCATTTTATTATATTTCTGTAGCAAAATAAAGCAGATCTGCAAGTTTGTAGTATCGTTTTAATGATAAATAGGAATAAGTAAAAGATAAAAGATGGAAATTAACTATTTATACAATTAGCATAGGAGTTACGAAAAGAGAAACGGAATTTAAAAATTATATTTTGACTAAATGATTGCGATTACACCTTAACAGACGTTAATGATCTCTTTGTTTGTAAGTTAATAACAGTTTGAATATTTCTAAGGCTCGATAATATAATTCTGGAACATTCGCCATGACTGAGGAGAACAAACCGGAGGTCTCAGATCTTAAACGACAGAATTCTTACCGCTATTGGGTGACTGAAAACAATAAATCGCGCTAACTGCCAGAATAACATCGTCCCAAAAAGATCGAAGTCCTCAAACAATAGCAAAAGTAATCATACGATCATTCAGTTAGCCAGCAGTTAGTGGTCCTTCCAAATGGAACACTCTTGGTAGTTGGTAGTAGCGCACCATTTCAATGAAGTAGCTTAGCTAAAGTGTGGAAAAAAGCATAAGGGAATGGTTGACTTTGAACCAGTGTTAACTGGAGCTGAAGTAAGTTAGCCTGTAGGGAGAGGTAAGGATTCCTTAATTCAGTTCAAAAGAATTTTTTCCAATAACAAAAGAAAAGTGCTTTATGAAATTAGCGGTAAAATTTCTTTTGAAGGATAAGATCTAATGCTAAAACTTGAAGAAATAACTTGTTCAGGAGATAGGTAGTTCAAAGTGAAGGGCAAAAACAAATAAGAAAGTGTAAAATTGTAAAGCATATGCGACTTGCTGATTGAAGAGTTGATTAAGGTGTTCAATAGTTACAAAGAATGATTGTGCTTATCTATACATACATCGCGATCAAATGGTGCTTAAAATATAGAATTTAATAAGAAGGCATATTTATAAAATAATTATCTACAATAATTAATGTGAAGCATGAAATCTTTATGTAAAACTACAGTCTAGCAGAAATTAAAATGATTTTATTCATGGAGCTTTAACAGAAAAATTAAACGCAGTCATGAATGTTGGTATCATTATCAAAAGAATTACTTTATTTGTCATAACATATATCTGCCCAATAAGGCTATTTTATCAAGACCTCCAGCTTGATTAACAGCAAAAACAAGTGTGGAAAATAAATGATTGAGTTTACCATCTCTCAAAATATTCGATAAATATTCTTCCTTAGCGACAATAGTTTCCCGATGACAATCTTTAACAGATCAAAAGGGCTTGTAATAATAAGAATATAAGATGATAAGATGATTTTTGTATCTAAATCATTTCTTGTTGCTCTTTGCAATGCCAATCACCTTGTTCACATTGGGTTGTCCTCCGCCGACCACTTCTCCGAGAACTTTTCCTGCAGCATCCAACACTTTGAAGGTTGGCATAGCAGTGATTCCGTATTTAGCGGAGACATCTCCAGCAACATCGACGTCAACTTTAGCTAAAGCAACACCATTAGATTGGCATTGAGTATGAACATAGGGAGCAATAGCCTTGCAGGGTCCACACCAAGTGGCATAGAAATCAACCAAGACGGGAGCATTAGCCTGCAAAAAGGCATCAAGCTCAGCTAGGGATTTAATTTATTTTTCAGCCATTTTGTAAAATATCTTTTATGAAACAAAAACTTATCGGTAGTATATAAAGCACATTACAAGAGCCCAACCTATATTTCCTGACGAAAAAAAAAAATCACCCGAAAATAGTAAAACTGCGAGAAGTTAGACTACGGGTTGGATAAATGAACTTTTAGGAAACAAATACAAAAACTGATCATTTTTAATTCCTCTAATTTATCAATCTTAGTCTTTGCTTGATACTAATGTGATTTCTTTGTCTACTCTTTAAAATTATCCAATTTGTATTTTATCAAATAATCACTAAACGCCAATGTCAGAAACCATTTTGGGCTGCGTAGCGACTGATCGTGCATTTTGGATGTAAGAATGAAAGCTATATAAAAGAACAATATTAGTGATTTTATGACTTTATACAGGAGAAAACATAGTTTAGCCACTAATAAACTGGTATAAGTGGTGAAATTGCATTAAGCCGCAATTGCAAATACTCAATAAAATTGGGATAATAGGGATAATAAATTTAGATGGCTAAACCTTTCAAAAAAACTCAGTTCCATTAATTTTTAAAATTATTAAAAATTTGGAATGAACTATCAAAACATATTTAATCCAATTTGATGATTCTGATAATTAAAATTTTGAAGTTAATATTAATTATGAACAAAATCCTTATCACCAATTCCTAAACCCACTGGGAATCTACTGTATACACAATTACCTTGGAGCAAGCTAATCACATGCTACCCATCCTCAGATCTGATCATTTTCGAGAAATTATCATTGATAATATTCAAGGAGTTGATACCAAAAACCTTAAATTTATGGTACAACTCACACGATTGCTTAGAACTGATGTATAATTGAAATAATTTAGGGATATGTTATCTTGAGGGGAGAAGCTAGTGAGCAGATATTCACATTGCTGAAAAATTTAAATCTATTTGAGGGGGAACATCCGAGCTAGAATAAAGTATTCTACAAAACTAAGCCTATATAAAAGGAAGTGTCGAAGACTTAAAAGTTATCCATTGGATTCCAATCAAACTAAAGTTAATAGCAAATTGACTAAAACTAACTCTTGAAGGAGGAGGGTCTCTAAATAGCTAAAAAGAAGGTATAGAAATGTTAAACAAAACCGAGAGCTTGTGCCAACTGCAATTGTGGTCGCAAATAAGCAGAGTAATTTATTCGGAATATAGAAAGACAGTAAGCAAAGAGCAATTGATTGAATCAATTAACGAAGGAAAGCCAGTTTCTGGATGCGGGAAATGCTTTTTGGGAGACTCTTTCCGATGTGGAACTTGCCCTTATAAGGGATTGCCTGCCTTTAAGCCAGGAGATAAGCTTAAATTAGTTTAAGAAGGAGGGGTCGTAGTGGAATCATCTTCAACTTTCGTTAGCTCCACCGGCAAAGTTAAGCTGGAGATATGATTGATTAAGTTTACAATTGTCGTACAACAAGTTTTATAAGCTAAATTATACAATTCTAAGCCAAGATGCTTATTAAAGATGATGGTGGTTATATTATGATATTCACAAGATTTATTGATGAGAAAGACGATCAACTAGTTGGCCGTAAACCAATGAACAGCATAGATGATACGATAAGAATTGATGTTGCTTAATGTAAGTATTAATTGTCTATATCTTAAAGCTGACCAATCATTCGACGTTATTTATTTATTTGGTTATAATTTAAATGAACGACTTGGAATTTGATAGCCAAGAAATATAAAAAGCTTTTCCAAAATACAAATTTGAACGCAATCTTGGCAAAGGAGCATTCGGAAAAGTGTTTTTGGTCACTGACAGAGAGACAGGTTAGTTTCTAGCAGTTAAAAAGGTAAGAATGAGCCAATGTAGATCAACTGTTTCGGAATGTGTGAGTACTAACGGAATGGAGCTATAAATGAGATTCGCATCCTAGCTTCGTTGGATCATCCAAACGTCATAAAATTCGTATCAGGAATGTTTGACAGCAATGAAGACGACTTGTACTTATTTATGGAATATGCTTCACAAGGCGATTTGGCTGCATTAATTTAGCAAGCCAAAGAAAGTAAGAGACGAATTTCGGAGACAGCAATCTGGCACATATTACTGCAAATTGCAGAGGGTTAATTTCAGCATATACAGGACTGTAATATCTCCACAAAAATAACATCATTCACAGGGATATAAAACCTGCAAACATCTTTAAGGTAAGCAAAGGAGTATATAAACTAGCAGATATGAATGTATCAAAGATACTCGCTAATGGCGATCTAGCAAAGACGAAGGCAGGTTCACCCCTATACACATGTCCCTAGATTTGGACCAATGAGGAGGGATACAACTAGAAATGCGATATTTGGTCTCTAGGAGTGGTGATATACGAGATGTGTTGCCAAAAGGTGCCTTATGAAGGCAACAGTATTGATTAGCTGGTGCGAAAACAGAAGATGAGAGTAAAGAACATCCCTACTACCTACTCAGCAGCCCTAAACTAAATTATTCATTAAATGCTCCAGTTCAATCCCAAAAGACGAATGCCTGCTGACAAAATTAAAATGATTTGCTTGAAAAATTTAAAAATGGAAACAGAGGAAACTTTTGTACCATTAGATCCGCTTATAGATACCATCGTTATTCCTTAGACTGATCAGCGATGGATTAATTTGGTCCCTCTTCCTCCTAAAATCAAAAAATAAAATCCCGATCGAAAGAATTCAAAGGAAAAATCTAACATAGAGATTGTTGTTAATAAAAGCAATATTTTTTCATCACTATAAAATCGAAGTGTGCTCATTCCAAAAAGTAGGGGTAGTCAAGAAAAACCAATTAGAGTGAGATTGCCATCAATTTCGAGGAAAAATAGTAAAAATAGCCTTCATGAGGGAGAAAGACTCTCTCAGAGTCGAGAAAAGAGCAGAGAGGGGGTGCGAGGCTACACGCCTGAGAGAAAAGAAGCCTCAAGTAGTCGAATTAATCGTAAGTCATGATATTTTAGGTTAATTCCTAAAAGCTGATGTTTTCATGCAAACTGTTTAAATTTTAAATATAAGTTGAACTTATTTAAAAATGTTTACATGTTGGAGGAAAGAATAATGATTTTTTCAGCAAAAACTACAAATTAGAACCATGATGGCCATCATGAGGTAACTCATGCAAAAATACAATTTAATATTCAATAAATTAACACCACAAATCAGTAGCCATGTCGCACGAGGGTCCCAAGTTCAATGATAACAACATATATCGAGTCCGTAAAGACTCAAGACTCAACCAAGGATTATTCTTGGCCAAATTGGTGCTAAAAAAGCACGGTTCTGTGCAGATTGAAGGCATGGGAGAATGCATTTCTCTGGCTTTTAAGCTTGCACAGATCCTCTCCAAGGATGGATACACTACAATTCAAAAAATTCATGAAGAGAACATTGAGCGTGAGGGCAAGAGGGAGATAAACCCAAAAATAGCCATAACTCTCGAGAAGTCGGCTGCTTTTGACAAACTTACCGAAGGACTTGTCCTTCGTGAAAAATGATTACATCAGCCAACCCAACATTTGCCCACAAATATTAGTCTTAATTCATTTCTATCCTATTTCTTCTCTTTTTATGATTCTAAATATGGATAAATTTGGTGAAAGAATTGATTCGGTTATAGGGCAATTGTTTGTTATTGTAATTTAAAAGGTGAATGGAGGCAATTGAAGGACAAATCAACTAATTCTTTGATCGATGGGAATACTACTGCTATCCTGATAAAACGGAGAAATGCCGAGGGCAGGTAGACGAGTTCTTGAAGCAAATCGATAAACTGCAGGAAGATACGAGTACAAACTATGCCATTTAGGCTAAAACAAAAAAAAGGAAAAAGCTAAACTTCTCTATTTGAGAGGCAAGATCTTGGACCTTCTGCCTGCCTACGAAAAATCCTCAGAGGAGTTTCTCAATAAGTCTGTAATTCAAGACTAATTGCAGATTAAATTAAATCCCACGAATGGGGACTGCTGGAATACGCTTGCGCATGTCCTTTTCAAAAAAGGAGATTTGGAGGGTTCACAAAAAGCTGTTGAAATGGCCATCGATAATGTACCTACTAGTAAATGAAGAAAGGCAAAAACAAAGTGAGTTTGCGATATCAATCTGTGCTGCTTCGGTCTCAGGGAAGTAACCCTAATAATAGTAAGAAAATGAGGAAGAGAGGAGGAAAAATATTGAAGAATCACTGAAAGTAATTAAAGGAGCAGTAATGCTCGATATGAAAGATCCAGCCACATGGTATTTCTTAGGAAATGCTTACTTCAGCAACTTCGTGGCCAATTTCAAGAAGTTCGACTAACTAGAAAACGCTATCAAGGCTTACAACGAAGCAGTAATGTCATTTCTATCCAGGAAAAGTATTTCCAGTGCAAATATCCTGATTTATTTATCAACAGAGGTAATGTAGAGTGGCACATGGAAAATTATTAATCAGCAATCAAGGATTTCAAAGAGGCACATTAAATTGATAACACCGCTGGCTGCTTACAGAATGTTCAGAGAATCAGGGCTAGAATGGAATTTACTCGGCAGTCAATCGAAAGAGTCGTATATGGTGTTTAATTTAGAGGGAACTGAAGAAAACTAAAATTCAAGAGCTGATAAAGAACATCCCGAACTCAATAAACAATAACAAAGATATGTAGGTGGCAACGATAAAGCAGATAAAGCCAAGATATAATGCTAAGCAATTGCTGACTGGCAAAATACTTACAAGAATCACTGATACTAACGATATACCTTTGTATCCATGAAAATATGTAGTTCGTACCTCGCTCTCGACTATGAAGGAAATTATTTTTGTTTGAGTCTCTATAATGTAAACAATGTTAAAATTGATGAAAAGTTAAAAAAGAATGCTTTAATCAGTATTGTCCATCCTGAAGTGAAAGAAGTTGTGTTTGAAGGCTTAAACTATATTTCTGTTCAACTGTTTGAGCCTACCAAACTTCGCATCGATGATGGATGGCTCTCCAAAGAGGAATTTAATCCCACTGAAATACGAAGCTAGGCCTTCGAAAAATGATTTAAGTATTGTCCGCAAATAAAGTCAAATAGGCATTTGTGCTAAATGAAGCTATTATTGAAATTAATCTTTAACTACTTTGCCTATTAAAATGATACTAATTACAATTATAAGAGATGTATAGTAGCTGGCTTGAAGAGGTTCGCTTCAATCTCGAGTCTATTTAAGTTGTTGAGAAAGCTATCGTTAGTGAAATGCTCGCAGTTCAAGATAACCCTAAGGATCGGTCAACTGCTGACCATCGCATCAATAACTTTACCTCCATGATTCAGCAGAGATCTAACTACGTTCTTAACTTTATTAGAGATGAAACCACACTCAAGAGAGACGAATTAGCTATTATAGAAGGACAAAAGAGTCTCAAACCTTCATAAAAGAAAAAGCCAACAGATGTGATATGGCTTAATTTTTACGATAAGGTGAGATAGTTAAAGGATCAATATAAGAAGCAGGACTCTTCAGCTGTAGCGTAACATAATACAGTTGAATATTTTCGCAATAATGTCTTTAAACCTCCTTTCAAAGAACCCTAATTTAGTATGTAGGAGAACAAAGGTAAATACGTGGATATGCATACAATTTATCTCTAGTTTTTAAACCTCTGCAAACTAATGGAAGAATCCAAAGAGACAACGAGGCTTCACGATTATTTATGGTTTTTGCAGAACATGGATAAGTTTGATGACTTTCCACTCAATCGTAAATTTAGAAATCAGGTTAAATATACAACGTATCTCAACAATCTCTACAACTACCTTTCTTCCTTTATGAAACGTTCACGCCCCCTCTATAACTATGCAGAATTTTAAAATACATTTCAAGCGCCTTTCCTGTAAAAGTACTCTCAAGGTAAATTACCTGGGTGGGATCATCACAATGAGAATATTGATGAATCTAAGACTGAATATTGTGCGAACTGTAAAAAATTATTTATAACAAACGAAGCCTTTGTCAGTCATCTCATGGGAAAGAAACATATCAAACTTTCACAGGAAGAGGCTGTTCATGACCCTTAAGAATAAGCAAAGGCAAGAACTGATTTTTTTTAATAACAAGATAAAAGAAAAAAGAATTTAGCCTTTATGGAGTTTAGAATCTCACGTTTAAGAGAGGAATTAGCCAGTGTTGTTTATGATACAATGAACTTGGTACGCAAAAAACAAACCAGAGGATATGAAGAAGTAGAAT
>Ga0302200_10003525_pt1 | contig 13116 bp, 9 predicted proteins | sample II_Bog_N3_1_FD_194585 | JGI IMG/M metagenome (GOLD analysis project Ga0302200, IMG submission 194585) | Peat permafrost microbial communities from Stordalen Mire near Abisko, Sweden - II_Bog_N3_1 | ecosystem: Environmental > Terrestrial > Soil > Wetlands > Peat | place: Sweden: Abisko, Stordalen... | reverse complement strand
TTCCGGCGAAGTTGTTGCGGAATACATCGGACGCTTTCACCCGGATGTTGTGGTCAACAGCAAGGACTGTGTATCCGCCTGCTTCCCCCTTCTCAAGCCGGAGATGAGCCTTGGACAGGAGGATGTGGAGATCGTCCCATGTCACATTGTGCCGATTCAGGAGTTGCTGTACACGAGGAGCCATCTCCCGGCGTATGTAGGTTTGCAGAGATTCCTCGTCGTGATAATGTTCAAATGTTGCCGCCGCACCTGTCGGTTGTTGTCGAGCTGTACGAAGCGCGTTGCGTTCTGAATATGATGTGCGCACTGCCTGTTTTGATTCCTCATCCCATCGAGTTGGACCCGCCGTATGTGTCCATCCGTGTTTGGCTTCGAGTGCTCGCATTGCGGCATCGAGCGTCAACCAGTTGCGATAAGGTGTATGCGCTTTGAATGTCTCCGGATGAACTTTGTTGACCATGATGTGGATATGGAAGTGCTTCTTGTCATCATGCGCGACAACCATATATTGATGGTTCTGATAGCCGAGTTTACTGAGAGTGTACGAAGCACAGTCTACCCATTGTTCTTTCGTTGGCATCTCTCCCGGAGGCCATGACAGTTCATAATGACAAAGAGCGTCCTTGCATCGTGGGTTCAAGAATACAATTCCCTCCATCTGAATTGCGGCCGTGTCCAAGCCTGCAATGTTGTCCGACAACACCACGTCGCCTCGCAAATGAAGACCTTCTGTGTTGGCGTTTCGTTCCTCTGTTAGGTACTTGCATAGCCGCTTGAAACTGCTCGCGTGCTTCCGAGTTGGTTGCACTTTGGCAATCATCTTCACTCCGCTGTGTTCTTGTTGAAGGTTGCGAGTGCCGTGTGCAACTCCAATAGCACCGTATTGAGTTCTTTGCGCAGTTCTTCCTCGTAAGGAAGGCCTTTTATTTCCAGCAACAGATGCTTTTGCAGTCCAAACAGCTTGCTGAGTTCAGCGGCAACTTCCCGGCTTACGCGGGAACGTATTGGTCTATTCAGTGCGCACTTACGAATGAACTCGCTGACCGTTAGGCCAGCGAGATGAGCCTGTTGGCGAATGAAATCCTTCTCTTGGGACAAGAGTTTGATGAGTACCCCCCGGCGATGTTCGGTCAGCTTTGGCCTTGCCATTTCGGTGTTCCTATGGGGTCTCGGGGCGAAGCCCTGAGCAAGGTGCGCAAGCCCAAACCCGAGTAGCGTAGCGGATTGGGTTGGGGCTGGTGGATATACCAAAACGACCGCAGGGAGTTTCGGTATATCCAGCGCCTACCTTGCCTTCACGCTTACCAGCTTTTTCAGTCTTGCCAACATAATAATATTACATATTTGACATAATATACGTCAATATGGTGAAATGCCGGTGTATGGAAAATGAGGCTCGTCGTAGGGTGCAGGTACTCTCGTCGCACAATGTCGAGGAACTTCGTGCGTTCCTGAAGGAGAAGGCGAATGAACCTGCGCCGCAACCGGCCTCGTACACGATTGGCGGGATCGTACGGGCGGTTCTCCCTGAACTGTGTGAGTTGCGGAAAATGGGATACACGCTCAATATGCTCGTCCGCATTTTTGATGAGAGCGGCATGAGAATCACCGCAACAGCATTGTCGGGCTACATGAAGAAACTGAGCGGTGAGGCTGAGAAAGTTTCGGCAAACGGGGTTCGTAAAGAGAGAACACAACCTTTGGCACCTGGTTCACAAGCCCGCAAACAATTGGCGATGAAACCGGACGTGCCGCTGTAAGCAAGGGCGATGCATGGCAGGAGCAATCTTTGTGGTGGGAGGCAATGACGGGGTTGGTAATGAGCCCATCACATTTTCGACAAGATCTTGAGCTGATGCAACGATGCTGAGGAAACGTTATCCGAAGCAAGCGCAAAAACACAACATAACCGTCCACAACCTCCGGCTTCCTACGTAGCCGGACCGAGAAAACAGGCTGACATGGAAACCGAATGGCTTACCGCAAATGAGGCTGCCCAATACCTTAAGGTAAGGCCGCGCACGCTGCTCCAATGGGTACGCGAAAACAAGATTCCTGCGCACCGGCTATCCGGCGTTAGGCGCTGTGTCTGGAGATTCCGCAAGCGTGAACTGGATGCTATCCTGTGTTCGTCATCCGCTGAGCCTGCTGAAGGGAGGCAGCAATGAGGGTCCAGCGACACGCAAGCGGGTCTGTGCGCTATGACAAACGGCGCAAGACCTGGAATTACCTCTGGTATGACGGACCAACTCGCCGGTCAAAGCGAATTGGGACGAAGCAGGAATTTCCAACCAAGGCCGCCGCATGGAAGGAAGTCGAAAGCCTTGAAATCCTGGCGAAGCCACCGGACGGAGACAAAGGAGACACGGTGCGGAGTGTAGTTGCACGGTACGAAGCGGAGCGGATGCCCTCACGTCAATCGACGGTGCGGGTGTATCGCTCTTTCCTGAATAACCACGTTCTGCCGAAGTGGGCCGATACGCGGATTCAGGACGTACAGCCCCGCCCGGTTGAACTGTGGCTCCGTGAACTGCCATTGTCGCCAAAGTCCAAAACGCACGTACGGTCGCTTATGCACGGACTCGTGGAGTTTGCGATGTGGTCCGGTATGTTGGACATCAGCCGCAATCCCGTCTCCCTCGTCCGCAATATCGGGGCAACGCGGAAGGTGCGGAAAGCCCGGAGCCTCACAGCGGAACAGTTCCACGCTCTGTTGCGAGAGCTGCAAGAACCATTCGGGACGATGGCTTTGCTCTCTGTGTGCTTGGGCCTTCGCTTCAGTGAGGCGCTCGCACTCCGGTGGGCTGACGTGGATTGGCTAGGCTCAAGGCTGAGCATCCGGCGCGGCATCGTGAATCAAATTGTGGGCGATGTGAAGACGCAAGGGTCCGCAAAGACATTCAACCTTGCGAGCGAATTGCTGGAGCGCCTGAAGTCCTGGAAACAGTCTTCCCAGTTTTCGGGAGCGGAGGATTGGATCTTTGCCAGTCCGTTCAAACTCGGGCGACTTCCTTACTCCTACACCGGCACAAGGCAAGAGCTGGAGCGGGCATCGAAGGCAGCCGGAATTGGGCACATCAGTTCGCACGCTTTCCGGCACACCTACCGCTCTTGGCTGGACGCTGTGAAGACTCCGATTGCCGTGCAACAGAAGATGATGCGGCACACGGACATCCGCACGACCATGAACATTTACGGGGATGTGGTCACGGATGAGATGAGCACAGCGGGCTTGAGAGTAGCTGAACTTGCATTCCAGATAAATGGAGCGCAAGCAGAGCGCGAATCTAGTTAAGTTGTTGATTCTATGGTGGACGCGGTAGGAATCGAACCTACAACCTGTCGGTTAACAGCCGAATGCTCTATTCGAAACCGGTCGTTGTAGAGCCGATCTCTTGAATGACTCCTGTTCCACCAACCTGGAAAGTGTCGATTTGACGATTGCGGGCGTATAGGGGGTCGGACCAAAGTCGGACCAAGACGAGGGGTAAGATGAGCGCAACCCGCATAAACACTGAGGTTTGGACCTCTTTGATAAAGGTCTGCAAAACCTTGATGCGCCGGTTCGATTCCCAGCATGGAGCAATATGGGGCAATGAGCGCCGGGAGCCATGGGAAATACGGGAACGGCGGTATTGTATTCTCTATAAGTTACAGAGTCTATTAGGCTAAGAAGGGTCCGAATCCCACTCTCTCCGCTATATAGATAACAAATAACTTACGTAATATTCCGTGAACGCGTCGGCCATCGGTCCTGTCATCGTGCGTGCCAATTAGCCGTTATCGAAAACACCGCCAGGAGGGTAAAGCAGCCCGTGCGGAAGAATCGCGCGCTCCGGCGAATTCGCAGAGCGCCAGAAGGGCCGAGAGCATTGCGGATGCCTTGTTTTTGCCTCCGACACCCTGTGCGGAAAGCTCAAACGCCAGTCCACCGGACTCACCCACTGAGAGGGGGTCAAAGAACTCGTCTTCAATTGGAGCAGCTGGGAGGCTGAATCAATGGGGCAATCCCCCGGTTCTGCCGCTGGATGCCGACTTGCCCTCCTCTCGAATTCGTGCCAGGCAGTTGGACAATGGCAGGCGGTTAAGTGCATTGTCGAGCGGGGCCGTGAAGCACCCTTCGCGCAATGCGAAAACGTCAGCACATTGAGAACACAACAAGGTTGTTCTTGAGAAGCAAGCCAGGTCTTTGACCGCTTGAAGTTGTACCAACTTGGGTGCCCCAGGTCTCGCTTCTGAGACCTGGGAAAGCATGAACTCAAGGTGCGAAAACATCCGGTCGGAGACCTGGTTTTGAAAGATCTGCTGGGTGCTCAGTGCATCGCTTGTCCCGTCGCGATCTCCTCGGCCGAAGGCTTTTTCATGATGAACGGCAGAGGAACAAGGCATGCTACGATGACTCCCAGGGCAAAAAATGCACTGATGAATGCAAGAATATTGGCTTGAGAATCAACAATCTGCTGAAGTTGCGCGAGAGACTGATGCCTCGCCATGGCCAGGCTGCTGCCATTGCTGCGCGCCGATTGTTGCAGAGCCATCGAGAATCGCTCATAAAAAACATTGCCGCGGTGCAGATGCGCCACCAGGTCAACGCGGCTCATCTGCCTGTGCCGAGAGAGATACGCAAACAGGAATGAAGTGCCGACCGCGCCGCCCAGGTTGCGCGCGAAATTGCTGATGCTGGAGACCTGGTTGTTGCTCTCCTTGGGAACCCCGACATACGACAGGGTACTGATCGGGATGAAGATCAAAGGCAGTCCGACCACTTGAAAGATGCGCATCCAGACGACGGTGGAAAAATCCACGTCCGGAGGGATACGCATCATCCAGAACATGCTCACCGAAGTCAGCAAGAAGCCCACGGCGATCACCTTTCGGGGGTCGAATTTGGTTCCCAGAATTCCGGCAACAGGCATGAAGAGCGCAAGCGCTATGCCTGCCGGCGAGAGCGCCCAGCCCGCACGCTCCGCGGAGTATCCAAGCTGGAGTTGAAGGAACTGCGGGATGAGAATCGTCGATCCATTGAGGACGACGCCCAGGGTGAAATTGAAGAGCGTCGCCGGCCCAAAGTTTCGATTCTTGAGCATGCGCAGATCGATGATCGGGTTGGGGTGTGTCCATTCTCTCCACACCATCGCGGCCAGGGAAGCCATGGCAACAGCGAATGCCACGCTGATCAATCCAGAGTCAAACCAGTCAAGCTGCTCGCCTTTGTCGAGCACAAACTGCAGCAATCCGACGCCAATCACGATCGTCGAGATTCCAAAGTAGTCCGAGCTTCCGCGTTTTCTCTTGCGCTCTTCCGCCAGGTAAGGGGGATCGTGCACCAGCTTTTGGGTGAGGAAGAGAGAGATCAGGCCGATGGGGACGTTGATAAAGAAGATCCAGTGCCAGCTATAGCTGTCGGTGATCCAGCCGCCGAGTGTGGGGCCGATTGCGGGTGCAACTACGATTGCCATGCCATAGATTGCAAAACCCATGTTGCGCTGGGCAGGAGTAAAGGTATCTGCCAGGATGGCCTGTTCACTGGGTCCAAGGCCCCCGCCTCCCAGCCCTTGCAAAACCCGAAAGAGAATGAGCAAAGGAAGACTGGTGGCGAGACCGCAGAGCATGGAACTCAGCGTGAACAGGACAACGCAACCCATGTAGAAGCGCTTTCGTCCCAGCAGATTCGATAACCATCCGCTCATCGGCAAGATGATGGCATTGGAGACCAGATAGCTGGTCAGCACCCACGTGCTTTCGTTCTGTGTCGCGCCCAGATTGCCGGCGATATGCGGAAGAGCGACGTTGGCGATTGAGGTATCGAGAACCTCCATGAAGGTTGCCAGTGTCACCGTCATGGCGATGATCCACGGATTCACGGGAGCCGAGGCTCTGGCCGCAAGGGGGGCTGCTGTGGGAGGCAAATCCCGGCGAACTACTTCAGCCATACCGTGGCCTCGACAGACATGCCAGGGCGAAGCCGTTGGAGATCGTCCTGGCTGGCGTGCAAGCGGATACGGACGGGCATCCGCTGCACCACCTTGATGAAGTTGCCTGTCGCGTTCTCCGGAGGCAGAACGCTGCTGCGTGCGCCGGTGATCGCTGGGATGCTCTCGACAACGCCTTCCAGATCTTTCTTCAACGCGTCGATGTGAACGGTCGCGCGCTGACCCACGCGCATTCTGCTCATCTGAGTTTCTTTGAAGTCGGCGGTGATCCAGCTGTTGGTGGTCTCGACAACCATCATGAGAGGTTGCGCTTCACTCACACGATTTCCGATCTCCGCGCTGTTTTGGGTTACGACTCCATGCACTGGAGAAACAATGTGACAGAAGCTCAGGTTGAGAGTGGCACGCTGCAACTGTGCCGCGGCAGCTTCAAGATCCGCCTCTGCCGTGGCGACATCGGCCTGTCGAATCTCCATTTGGCGAGGAGCATTGCTCGTGACCTGCTGGCGTCTGGCCAACTGTGCATCGATCTGTGCCTTGCGCTGGTCGAGCGTTCTCTGAGCCGAGACCATATTCGCCCCGGCGGCGGTGGCGCTGGCGGCGGCAGTGCCGGCAGCGGCGACGTAGTTCTCATAGTCCTGCCGCGAGACCTCGTTTTTGGCGAAGAGTTGCTTGTAGCGCTGAAGTTGCGACTCATCCCGCGAGCGCACGGCCTCGGCTTCAACGAGTTTTGCCGAGGCACTCTGCAGATCCTGAGCGGCGGCGGCAAAGGCCGCCTTGGCCTCCGCCACTTCTGCGTCTCCGGTTACGAATGCGGCCGCGTTATCGGCTTGCGTAATGGCCAGGCCCGGACGCCGGGATTTCAACTGATCCAGTGCCTGATCGTATTGAGCCTTGGCTTGCGCCAGGGCCACGTTCAGTTCGCTCGGATCGAGATCCATCAGCGGTTGTCCCGCTTCCACCGTCTGGTTCTCGCTCACATAAACCGCCGCGGTTGTCCCGGCGATTCTGGAGCTGATCACATTGAGGTGTCCGTCCACCTGCGCGTCATCCGTGGACTCATACGTGCGGCTGTACAAGAACCATGCGGTCGCCGAGGTAAGCGCCAACAGAACAGCAAGGGCGCCAACCAGCAAGCGGCGGCGGCGTTTTGCCGCTTCAGACAGGGCAACCTGCGCAGCGGCGCGGTTCAGCTCCGCATCCTCCCAGGATGCGATCGTGGGTTCGCCGGTGGAAAGAGCAGCACCCTCGGTTTGCTCGTCAATGTTGATCATTCTTTGCTCCCCTTCAAAATTCCCGGAACTTCTTTTTCCGCTTCACCCATGGCACGGGCGAGACTTACCCGCGCCAGAGCGGCTGAAAACACGCTGCCAATGTAGTCGTGATCCGCCGCGGCAACGCTCTCTTGCGATTGCACAACTTCCACCGAATCGGCGGCGCCGGCCGCAAAGCGATCCATGGATTGCGCCAGCGTGTTTCGGGCGAGGTCGCGGTTGGCGCCAGCGAGCCCGACTTGCTTCAGCGCGACATCGAGATCGATCCAGGCAGTTCGCACATCGAACCGCGCCTGCTCGATTGCGCTTGCGAGTTCCGCGCGGCGAAGCTCCAATGCCGCTTCCGCCTGAATCTGGTCCCCCTTTGTGCGCCTTCCGGAGAAGAGCGGAATCACCAGGCTCGCGCTGGCGTTGTAGACTCCAGATCCCTTGTTGGGATCGACTCCCTGAAGTCCGTACGATCCGCTGATCCCAACACTGGGAAGGTCCTCGGCAGCGGCGGCCTTCCTGGAAAGTTCGGCGGCGCGGACCATCGCCCTCTCCGATGCCAGGTCTCTACGATTGTTGGAACGCTCATAGGCATCGTCGAGAGAGAATGCGCAGGCCAACTGTTCCGGAAGTTTTTCCTGCAACTCGAACTCCGCATCGATGGGCAATCCGATCACGCGCGACAGCACCATCTTGAGCTTCGTGACTTCAGCCTGTTCCGCCAGCAGTCTCTGCTGTGCCGTCTGGTATTCGACCAGGCTTCGGTTCACCTCAATCTGTGCAACGGCCCCCGTCTGCTCACGAACCAGGGCTTGCTCATACACGGATTTTGCAAACTTGACTTGTGCCAGCTGGGACTCAACCAGTGAAGTGGCGGCCATCACCTGAAGATAGGTTCCGGCAACTGCGACCGTTAGTTGCTCCCGCGCGTCGAGACTGCTCCAGCGCGAGGCATGCGCCAATTCCTTGGCCGATGCATAGTTGCGCAGCGCAACCAGGTCGAAGGCGCTTTGCGAAACCTGCGCCTGCGCTGTGTAGAAATGGAAGGGACCGACGGTGGAAGGGAAGTACTGGCCGATGGAGGGAAGCGAGGAAGCGTTGAAACCCTCCGAGGCCAGATCCACTTTTTCGACGTTTTCACTAAGCACAGCGCTGATATTGGGCAAAAGCGCGCTGCGGGCAGAAATCTCGCCACCATGGGCCTGATTCGCGGCCATGGCAGCCGTGAGCGGACCGAGATTCGAGCGCAAGGCAAGTTCAAGGGCCCTGTCGAAAGAAAGGAAGCGGAGGTCTGCGGAGTGGAGCCCGTCCGGAATACTACTTCTATAGGGTCCCTGGACCTGAACCTGTGTCATCAAAGAGAGCACGCTGGGGCTGCCGACCTGCTGGGCCGACTGGCTGATCGCAGCGGCATCCGCTCCCTGTGCACCTTGAGTGCCCAGAAGTTGCGCCCGAGAAGGCGCTGGTCCCTGTTGCTGGGCGATCAGAAGAACCGAGAGTGAAAAAGCAGCCAATGCCACCGCAAAAGAGCGGGCCGGCAAGCGGCGAAGAGGCCGCAAAGGGGATGGGCATTCTTTGGTCATATCCACCATTCGCAAAATATATACCGACTGGTAGGAATTTTGCAAATCCAGGCGTTTCAGTGTTCTAATGAGGAGGATGTCGAATGGAATCTTGAACAAACACCAGCTCCGGACGGAGGAGACCCACGCCAGGCTGCTCAAGGCGGCCGAGGAAGTGTTTGTGCGGGATGGCTACGAGGGCGCCCAGTTATCAGAGATCTCTTCTCTGGCGGGGCGCACCAAGGGGGCGGTCTACGCTCACTTCAAGAACAAGGAGGACCTGTTCCTCGCCTTGTTCGAGCACCGGACGAAGCAGTACATCGACCGCTTCCTCACAAAACTCGAGGGATGCTCAAATCCGCAGCAGAGGCGTGGGGCTTTTCGCGAGTTCTATGTGGAACTTGCGCACGACCGGACCTGGCCGATCCTGACGCTGGAGTTCAAACTCTATTCCTTGCGTCATCCCGATTCCAAGGAACGGCTGCGCAACGCCTTTGAAATGACTAAACCGCCAAACGGAGAAGCGCTCTACGAGCAAACGTTTGGGCCGCTCACCGGAGAGCAGAGAGCGGAACGCGATCTCTCCATCGCTGCCCTGGGACCGGTCGTCTCGGGCCTGATCCTGGAGAGTCATTTCGAGCCGGACAGCCTGTCGGAGGACGGCATCCGCGCTCTCCTGGGGCGGATTTTCGATGCCCTGTTCCCGGCCCGGCCGTGAGCTCTCTTCCTGAGTCCCATACCTCCGGCTTGACGCTGGAAGAAGATGCCCGCCAAGAAGATCCATCATTTCTATGAGATGCGAGAGATGTTCAAGCTTCTTGGCCTGCTGTTTTACCGGGCTGGTCGTTCAGTAAACTCCAGCCCGCTGGCTGGCCTTTGCGGGACAGCTCCCGTTGTTTCCATCCAAGCGATTGCAAATAAATCAGTTCTATTGTGTCTTGGACCGCTGCGGTCGTACGTTATCCACACAAACCGCCCCGTTCTGTGGCCATGACGGGAAAGATAAACCCCAAAAGCCTGAGCGAACCAGTGGTGTTCCCCATCACGTTCGGCACTCCTTGCCGGCGGTATGATTCTCCGCGGTTTAGAGCCGAATCGGGGATTGAAGATTCCAGCTTCATTCAATTGCCGGTTTCAGCGGAACACTGGAGCGTGAATCATGATTGCACAATGTGTTCAGCACGAATTACGTCTGGCCGGCCGCATGTCCCGGCTGGGTACCGAGACCGCCTTCGAAGTTCTGAATAAGGCGCGTGCGCTTGAACGGCAGGGCAAAAGCGTCATCCATCTGGAAATCGGAGAGCCCGATTTCGACACCCCGGCCAATGTGGTGGAGGCGGCCGTTGAGGCACTGCGCAAAGGATGGACCCACTACGGCCCTTCCGCCGGACTGCCCGAACTGCGCGAGACCATCGCGGAGTACGTCAGCCGCACCCGCGGGGTCGAAGTCTCCCCGGACGAAGTGGTGGTGGTGCCTGGTGGAAAGCCCATCATGTTCTTCACCATGCTGGCCCTTATCGAGGAAGGGGATGAAGTCATCTATCCTAATCCGGGCTTTCCCATTTACGAATCCATGATCAACTACGTGGGCGGCAAGGCGGTTCCCATCCAGTTGCACGAGGAGCGCGATTTCGCGATGGATGTCAGCGAGCTTGCGCCGTTGATCACCGGACGCACCAAACTCATCATTCTGAATTCTCCGCAGAACCCCACTGGGGGCGTGTTGCAGCGCGCGGAGATCGAGCAGGTAGCCAGGATCATCGGCGACCGGAACATTCTGGTGCTTTCCGACGAAATCTACAGCCGGCTGCAATTTGAAGGCGAGCCGTTCTCGATCATGTCTGTGCCCGGCATGCAGGAGCGCACCATCCTGCTCGACGGCTTCTCCAAGACCTATGCCATGACCGGCTGGCGCATCGGCTACGGCGTCATGCGCACGGATTTGGCAACGCAGATCACCCGCCTGATGACGAACTCCAATTCATGCACGGCCAGCTTTACCCAAAGGGCCGGGATCGAGGCGTTGCGCGGAGATCAGAGCCCGGTGGGCCGCATGTGTACGGAGTTCCATCGCAGGTCGGAGTTTTTTGTGGCCGGGCTGAACCGGATCAAGGGCTTCTCCTGCCGCATGCCCAAGGGCGCATTCTATGTGTTCCCGAACATCACCGGGACAGGATGGCAGTCCAAGCCTCTGGCCGACGCTCTGCTGGACCAGGCGGGAGTGGCGGCGCTTTCCGGCACGGCATTCGGCCAGTTCGGCGAAGGCTACCTGCGCTTCAGCGTGGCCAACTCGCTCGAAAATCTCGAAAAGGCGCTGGGTTGCATCGACCAGTGGGCGAGGCTGAATCTGTAGAGCCAGTCTCAAAGACACGCTTTGTGTCTGTCGTGCACCGGCATAGCCGACCCACGAAGGATGAAAGTTTGGGCGCCCCACCCTCGCCGCATTTTTGCATTTGCGGCCGGGGTGGGCAAGGATGCATCATCACGCGGTCAGATGCTGAGAACATTTTCACCGTTTCTGTAAGGCTGGCCTGCTGCTTTCCCACCCTTTTCGCAAAGAGCGCGAAAAGGATGGGGCACCCAGTTCCTTACACTACCCTTGAAAACGCGCTAGCCGCATTCGCAGCGGGGAACAAGGCCCAGGCAGACTTTCCCGCGGCTTGTTCTTTCTGACCCTCGGGTAACACAGCACGCGGTTTTTGCCGTGCAAGGAGAAGGCCATGGCCCTGAAGGATTCGACCACCGGGAACGTCATCCGGGAATATTCGATTGAACAGTTGCGGGATGCCGCCAACCTGATGCGCGGCTACGACCTGGTGGCGCTCTATGCCGCCGGGTCGGGACACGCCGGGGGCACGCTCTCTGTGATGGACATTACCGCCGCTTTGTACCTTCATGTTGCCGATCACGATCCCCACAATCCGTCATGGCCGGATCGGGACCGCATCGTCTGGTCCACCGGGCACAAGGCCCCAAGCCTGTATCTGGGATTGGCCTTTGCCGGTTTTTGTCCGCTGGACGATGTGGTGACGCTGCGCAAACTCGGTTCGCCTTACCAGGGCCATCCCCACTGGCTCAAGCTGCCGGGGGTCGAGGTTTCCACCGGGTCGCTGGGCCAGGGCCTCAGCATTGCCGTGGGCATGGCGCTCGCCACCCGGCTCAACGGCAAACACCACAAGATCTTCTGTTTGATGGGCGACGGAGAGCAGCAGGAGGGGCAGGTATGGGAGGCCGCCATGGAGGCCGGCCACTTCCACCTCGACAACATCGTCGCCATCGTCGATTGCAATCGTCTGCAGATCGACGGCTGGGTCAAAGACGTGATGGAGGTCGAGCCGCTGGGTGACAAGTACGCTAGTTTCGGCTGGGAGGTGCTGCGCATCGACGGACACGACATGAATCAGGTGGTCGATGCGCTGGTTAAAGCCAGGGCGGTCGAGGGCAAGCCGACCGTCATCCTCGCCGATACCATCAAGGGCAAGGGCGTCAGCTTCATGGAGAATCAGGCGGGCTGGCACGGCAAAGTCCCGAACAGAAGCGAGTTGGACGCGGCGCTCAAGGAACTGGGCCTCAGCGAGCGCATTCCGGTGGAGCAGTTGCTGAACAAGGCAAAGAGTTACCAGGCAGAGGTGGATCGCAAGCTCGCCTCCAAAATGCCCAGCTTCTCGCGCGACTACTGGTGGAACGCGGGCGAATCAATGAAAGTCAAGATGGAACCCACACGCAAGGGTTTCGGCCAATCCCTGGCCGAGAACGGGGACGATGAGCGCGTGGTTTGCCTGGGACTGGATATCTCCGGATCGATCACCATCAGCGAGTTTTACGCCGGCAAGCCCGCCCGCGCCGGGCGCTGGATCAGCATGGGAATCGCCGAGCAATCGGCCACCTCGGCGGCCGCGGGGATGGCCAAGGAAGGTAAGCTGCCCGTGCTCGGCTCCTACGCCACGTTCTCAGCGGCCCGCAACCTGGATCAGATTCGCACCTCGGTCTGCTATGGAAACTTCAACGTCCTCATTGCCGGAGCGCATGCCGGAGTTTCAGTTGGCCCGGACGGCGCCACGCATCAGGCGCTGGAAGATCTGTTCGCCATGCAGGGCCTGCCCAATATGTCGGTTGTTGTGCCCTGCGACATTGTCGAGGCACGCAAGGCCACGAACTACCTGCTGCTCCAGCACCAGGGGCCCAAGTACATCCGCTTTGCCCGCGAGGCCACGCCCATTGTCACGGATGAGACAACCCCCTTTGTCTTCGGGCGGGCGAACGTGATTCGACTGCGCGGGGAGGCGACCAACTTCGCCGACGCCTTCGAGACCCGGCTGGCAGCGAATTACAGGAACGAGTCGGAGGATTTGAGCATTG
>Ga0302200_10003521_pt1 | contig 13128 bp, 18 predicted proteins | sample II_Bog_N3_1_FD_194585 | JGI IMG/M metagenome (GOLD analysis project Ga0302200, IMG submission 194585) | Peat permafrost microbial communities from Stordalen Mire near Abisko, Sweden - II_Bog_N3_1 | ecosystem: Environmental > Terrestrial > Soil > Wetlands > Peat | place: Sweden: Abisko... | reverse complement strand
TACCTGTTTTACCTTGATTCCAGGGTGGATCTATTACTAAGCATTTATATTTATTCATAGTTAATCCTTATAAATTTTGTCCAAAAATATTAATAATTATAGATACTATATTTTTTAGTTGTGATATTACCAGATGGTATGCAAGTTGAACTAGAGGGCCAACTTGATTTATGGAATTTCGCATTTGATCCAAGTACTCAACAATTGCTTCGTTTATAGCAAAATAACGAAATCGTTGCTTCATAGTTAGCGTGGGACAAGAGTCAAAATTTTTTTGTTGGCTTTCAGTTAATAGCTGTAATGTAGGCATAAATTAACAATTTATTATATTTATAGAGTTATAAAAACGTATGTTACCATGAACCAAAATTAAATGAAAACCATTAGTTGGTTTAATTTCCTAGGAAAAATTTTCTCCCGTCATGCAACTTAACCCAATTTTATTAAATTTAAGAATATTGAGGGGGAGGATCATCATGAAAAGGCTATCCTATGTATTTTGTAAACACAAAGCCTTATTCAATCAGTACAATTTAGAGTGGCCAGATACAGGGCAAACGCATCTTAAATTACCTGATTTATTAGGTCAAACCTAAAATAATAAAATAATCTGGGTTGTCGCAAATTTTAATTAGGACGTGGCCTAGACTTTAAAATAGTTGCATGTTTTTTCCCAGTTTCATCTTGCTCTTTTTTTAATTCATACTTTTCTATATTAGATTTAACAGGAAACATACGAAAAAAATCATGATACGGATTATTCAACCAATCTATCTCAATATTAATCTCTAGAGTTAGAGTACCGTTTTCCTTTTCATCACCAGTATACTTTATATTAATATTTTCTCCGCTTATAAGTGTATCTTTAAACTAAGCTTTTTTTGCAAAACTAATATTTGTCTTTTTCAAACCAAAAAGAGGGGTCATTAGACCAGCATTAATTTTTTTATTTTCAATCACTAAAATGTTTCCATTGCTCACTAATTCAACCGTATTAATATTGACAGAATCTTTTCCCATTATGGCGCTACTGCCATGCATCTCTTTACCATTGATATTAGCTTCATTGGTAAACATACCAGATCTTGGAACTTCCCAAACAAGGTTATGCGCCAAATCCGCATAAGTAACATCATCTTCGCAAAGTGTAGCATATTGGTCTTCAATACAAGTATTGTGTTAACTAAAAATAATCGGTAATATTGTAGTGATAGAAGTAGATAGCTTGTTTGTGTTATTCAAGTTGTTTCATAAAAATAAATTTGATTAACGATAGTTCTGCATTTTGTTAAGTGTTTTTATAAGATATTTTTTACCACAATAATTATATGATAGATTTATCTTGCTGGGAAACTAAATTTAAACCTTGTTGCTACTCAGATAGACTAGTAACAAAACTTTTATTACTTAATGAAACAAGAAAACATAAAGTAGATATTTTAGAAATTAAAAAAGCTATTTACTATGCCAAAAAATATCACGGCTCTCAAATGCGTCAATCAGGCCAGCCGTATTATTCGCATCCTTTAGAGGTAGCCTATAATGTTGCGGATCATGTTTTTAAAACCGATATTTTAGTTACTAGCATATTGCACGATACTCTGGAAGATACTGAGCTTACTGTAGGCATGATTGATACTATTTTTGGTTTAGTGATTGCTGAACAAGTTGAAAGTTTAACTAGGGTAAAACCAGACAGAAAAATTAGCGCAGCTGAAACAGTAAAATTATTGTGTCTTCAAGGTAAAGATGATCCTTTGGTGGTCAAATGTTTTGATAGACTGCATAACATGCAAACTATTAGTGCTATGCCACCAGAAAAAAGATTTAAGGTTTCTGAAGAAACTGTTAAACAATTTATAAGTCTTTCTATATACCTTGGATCAAAGATCTCAAGAATGTCTATGATAGAGGAACAAATAACACAATTATGTTATGAAAATATGACACTCAAACAGCAACCTCTGGAATTAAAGTTATTTCTTGAGGGTAATTTCCAGCTTCCTTCTCTAATCGTTTAAAATGATTTATAGCAAAATAACATCCTATACTTATTGGGAGCATAATAATTAAAAAACCATAGTAACCTAAATATTTTGTTGAATATACTATTCCAAAAGAAGTAATAACATACATTATGGCTCGAGATAAAGCATATATAAAGCTGCCATAAGTAAAACGTTTAAAAACAGGTAAATGTTTATAAAAAATAGGAGCGGCCGGTAATGCAGAACCTGCAAAGGATATAATTAATGATTGTATTAACAACAAATGAAATGGCATGGTTATGTTATTTAACAAAAGTGGGCAAAACAATATAAGCGTAAGAAATACTATTATCTTTGTTTTTATTATTTTTAATGGATGAATTTTATAACTTAATAAGGTTACAAATAATGAAGTTAAAAATTGAACTATGGCTATAATCAAATTATGTTGAATAACTGCTTCAGCACTATATGCAAAAGAATTTTTTAAAATATTACCACAATAAATGTAGATAAAATAAAAACATAGTGGCCACTCACAATATATTATAAATATAAACAGAGCTGTATAAGTATTAACCCTTTCATTAACTATAGGATCATATTGCAATATTTTTTGATCTATATGGGCTATTTCGTGTTTTCTTCTTAATCTACGTTTAGCATCAGCAAATTCTGGAGTTTCTCTAAGAGCAGTTCTTGCTATAGCCCCAACTACTGCAATTATAGCTCCAATCCAAAAAGCGAGACGCCAGTTAAATGTATAAGAAGTAACTAATGAAGCTATTCCTAATGCTGCTACTGCTCCAATTGTAGCAGCAACGGCAACAAATCCTACTATCGGGTACTGTGCTGGTGGTTTAGTTAATTCTGTTAAATAAAGCTCAGCCCCAACTATTTCTCCCATAGACGACAAACCTTGTAAAATACGACATATAGTAATTAACCAAGAAGCAGCAATACCAATTTGACTATAGGTTGGCAGATTAGCCATAATAACACAAGAAATTGCCATTATAGTTGTTGTTATAACAACTGTTGATTTTCGGCTAATATGATCTCCTATCCATCCAAAAAATAATGCTCCCAGAGGTCTAAAAACAAATGTAGAACAAAATACAAACGCTTGTAGGAGAGCAGCTGTATTTGGATCTGTTGTGGGGAAAAAGAGTTCGTTCAGCAGTACTGCCATATGAACATACAACATTAAATCAAAATATTCTAAAAAAGTACCTGTTGACAACAAAAATGCAGCTTCTTTTTGCTCTTTGCTTAAACAAGAAAACGTTTCTACATTACTTCTCATTTTTTATTCATCCAATGATAAAAAGTTATTAACATTAAGAGGATCACAACTATTATACTTAACATATTTCTTCTTTAATTTTTCATAGTTCAACCAGCCACAATCTTTCTCTAAAATGTTAAAACGTAATCTTTCTAAATTTTCATCAATAACAGGCAGAGGCATTAAAGATACTGCTTTGTAATGAAATCCACAAAAATCTATTTTTAATTTAATACATAATTTTTGTAATGATTTAATATTTTCAAGAACATCATCAACAAATATAATGGCTTTAGGATAATAATTGTATTTACTAAACATATATTCCAGTACCACACCTTTATCTACTCCGGCGGTAAAAATGATCCCTTCCTGTAACTTTGGTGTCCCTGTGCAATGTTTAGAAACAATGTTGGTACCTGTTAATTCGGGAGCTAATTGTTCCCCAAGTAATGGAGTTAAAGATTTAAAAGAAATACCAACACTATTTAATTCTTTAAACCTAAGATCTTCCATGTTTTTGATGATCCCAAAATTACCCGTCCCCATGGCAGTTAATGCTATAGTTGGTATTTGCAGTAATTTTAAATTATTAAATATATTAATTATTCGTGATTCCACCAAAATTTTTTTGGTTCTTGATAGAATATTACTATCTAATAATTCTTTCTTTTTTGACGTCAATCGATTGGTAATTGATCCCCATAGTTGAGTGCGGTATGGATGTCTAAAGTCATCATCTGCACTAGGCATTATTAGTACATCATCAATATCAAAAATCACTAAGGTATCTTTGGTGGCTAATTTAAGAGTCTTAGCAAGCGGAACAAAGCTATAAATTTCCAGGATCAAACTTTGATTGATCAATTTATTGATTTTTGATCCACAAAATTGTTCTACAATCATTATGTACCTATCTTACGTTTCTAGATTTTCTAAGAACGATCCATTTGCTACAAAACTATTTGTAAATTTTGTTTTTTTTGTGACTCTATCATTTAATCTTTCTCCACATAAACATAATTAATTACGTTGTAATCGCGGCAATAAGAATAAATTAATGCATCAAAGATCATTTTTTGAGCTTAATTCTAAAGTATTAACGATATTTTTTTATAATTATGATATTTAATCAATCATTTTTTATTCTATCCGTAAGTTATAAAAAAGATCAAGCTTTTTTGATCTTTAAAAATATTTTGCAATTATGCTAAATTCAGTTTAACTTGCACGCAGAAAAAATTATTGACTCTTGTTAAAAAAACCTGATAAAAATAATTATAAAACACGATAGCTGGAAAATCCACAATTATCAATGTTTTATTTTTTACATAAAAATCTAATGCCTAACATTCTGTAATTTAACTATTTTCTCTATTGGTACACCTGTAATTTTAGATGCATACACAATGTCCACACCATTTTGCACAATTCTTACTGCTAAATTACTGGTGGTTACTTCAGGATTGTTTGTTAAAAATTCAATAACACCTTCCTTCATCTCCTCGATTGTATAATCCATTTCTATAACTTGTTGTATTATTGTTTTTTTATTAATCATAAGTAGCCTCTTTAAAATCACCACGAATCATCAATAAATATAATAGCTTTAGAATAACAATTATATTTACTAAACATATGGCCTAAGTACAACGAGAATCAAATTCATTTAACATGTTAAACGAGCTACTAAAAATAGCACTAATCACTTGTTTGTTTATCATAATGGCTTGGTATAACATGCTTAATTCTATAGCGGTTAGCTGTTTAATTCTTACTAATTCACCACCATCGTTTATTAAAAAGCTATTTGTAGATTTTATGTTTCTTTGTAACTTTGTCATATTGTCTCTCTCCTATAAACACAATTAATTACGTTATAATGGTAAGTACTTATAAAGGCCAAATTAAAAATCTTTTATCATTAAACTTCCAAAGATAATTTTACAGTTTTTTCAATTTATACATACGTTTATAATGTACAACAAGCTGTTGCTCTATAGTTGTGATATTTTTTAACTACATTCTCTAAATATTTATTTATAACAAACAAAAGCTACTGCGTAATTAAATCTATAACCATACTCCTTTCAGCATAAATTTTTAATATTTACTGTTTTGTAATTTATTTATTTCATTTACAGATATACCAGTAACTCTAGATACAAAAAATATATTATACCCTTGTGATGCCATTTCTACTGCTACATTTCCAAGACTATCTTGAGGGTTATGCCTTAAATATTGCGATATATCATCTTGCATTGTACTAACAATAAAATCATCTATTATTTTGTCTATCATACTTTGTTTCTAAGTCCTGTTAATTGGATTAATTAAAAAAGCAATACAACATTTTTTAGAAGCAGGCCAGCTTGTTTTCGGTCTTTTTAATCACTATTTTTTTATTATTTAAGTATTGTTGCTCTAATCCATCCAGTATGGAATTTAAAATTGCTTTACCAACATTAACAACATGAATAAAATCTTCCATATAGGCTAATGTCTCTGATTTATTATACAAATAGTTCACATTTGAGTTTTTTATTGATTCTAGAGTATTAAGATAATTTTCTATTGTGTATCTAAATTCTAAAACATTAGCATCAAGCCCAATATCAATTTTTTGTAAGCAATCTTTAAAAGTTGCTAGTTTAGATTGGATAATATTGTTTGTTTGATTAGATTTTTTAAAATTATTCATTTGTTTTTTCCCGAGCGAATTGTCAACCACCAAATTTTTTATTGCAAACACTTCAAAAAATATATAACAGTTTCTTATTTGTTCAGTAATCTACAAAATTTAATAACTTTATTTCAAAAAGATAAGGTCATAAAATGACTAATTTAAAACTTTGCTAAAATAATGGACTTTATTGGAATTATTATATCCACATGTAATTTTTTATATTATGTTTGTTAAATTAACATTTGTGGTTTATTGCTGGAATACGTAGTAATGCGTAGTTTGATAATAAAAATATTTTGTAACAAAATATTCAAAAAAGATTTATGAAAAACTTTATAAGATTATGTTTATTTAATTGTCTAACAATTTGCTGATAATCTTAGTTTTATTGTTACAATTACATTTTAATTTGATATTTTCTAAGTGTTTTTCAACTGTTCTATAAGATATCCCTAAAAATTCTCCAATTTCTTTAGCAGTTTTACCAAGCATTAGTTGTTTAACAACTCCCATTTCTCGATTAGATAAGCTCTCAGCTATATTCCACGGCGAACCTTGATTAACAATTTTTTGTAATTCTGATATATGATCTTGCATTGAAGATAGTATATTTTGCTCTTCAAATATCAGTTGATCCCATAACCTTGGAAGTATAATTTTGTTTTTTTCAACTTGTTTCAAAGTATTATTAAAAACATGCTTAAAATAAAGTGTAAATTTTTTTAAAACAGATAAGTTATTAATATAAAAATTAATTAGCCACCTATCATTAATGTTTCCTGAAAAAGAAAAAAACTCACAACCATCAGGTTGTTTTTCTATTAGCGTGATTCCGTTGCCACTATTAAATTGGGTTTCTCCATGCTTAATAAATTGAATATTATTTATATTGTAAGGCCATAAAAAAATCCCTGTTTCATAATTATGTGGATGATGTTCAAATAAGCTACTTCTATATAATTCAAGTTTATAATAATCCTCAATCCATATCCTATTGTTAGAAAAATTAATTTGAGTGCCATCATTAAAGTTTTTAAGATAATTGAAAATAGTAATGCCTAACTTTTTTATAGGTAAACATATTTCATCTACTTCAGCAGAAGCAGTAAAAAATAAGGTATCTATTACATTTTCTCCAATTCTTATTGTCAGCATACAACTCAATATATTTTGGGACTATGTTAGTTTTATACTAAGAATCTAACAATACTAAGGATTCTTGAGTATCGCGTCAACAAAAAAACTAAGATTCTCTTAGCTAACATTTGTTGATTGTGTGGTATAAAAGATTGACTATTGAAAATCCGATTTCTATTCGTTTAAAAGAAGCGCGATTAATTGCTGGCATATCTCAGAAAAAATTAGGCATAATTGCCGGCATGGATGAGTTTTCAGCTAGTGCTCGTATGAATCAGTATGAAACAGGGAAGCATATCCCGGATTTTCTGACTTTAAAAAGGATTGCAAAAGTATTATCAGTTTCAGTTGCTTATTTCTATGCTGAAGATAACATGTTGGGTGAACTCTTATCTTTATATGAAAAAAGTAACAAAGAATTTAGAAAACAAATATTACAATTTTGTAAAGATTTATACAGTAAACAGACAAAGTAAATGGATTTATTTAGAAAAATTCAGATAGATTTAATAGGCAATTACGGGAAACAACCCCACTTTTTAAAGTGGGGGAATGTTATAGTAATTACTATAAATTTGTGTTTTTTTGTCTAAACTACGAATTACTACGTATTCTATTAATTATACTATACATGTTAACATAAATTTATTATTAAAAAATAAAATTATATGATAAAAATATAAAGTTTGATTATTAATTACCTAGATTATCAAAAAAACTTTAACAATAATATTACAAAATTAGCTAAAATTGCCAATTCAAATAAAAATGTTTTTGTTGAAAATCATTAATAGAAGAGGTAAGTCTTATGCAAAAAGTATTTAATGAGTTTGATAGTGAGGGTGACTTTAAATTAAAAATTGATAGATTATACGTTAAAGAAATCAATTGTAGATTACCACATGTACCTGGTTTATTTGAAACATTAGAGTTTAAAGAAGCACTAGAGTAGTTATAATCATCTATAGAGATGAACATTAAAGCTTAAGGTATGTCGAATCAAAAATATGAAATAGTTTTACATGCAATTGTTCATGGTAAAGCTAAAAATATGAGTTTTTTTGTGTTGGGAGGTACAGCAAGCTGGTATATTTACTATAAAGCTGCGGCTGAGCAACTTGAATACATGATAAAAAACACTTGTGTAAGTCTTCTTTATCCATATTTTAATCAAGTAATTACTAATGCTGTTGTGCAAGCCGGATTTTCACCATTGATATTACAGCCAATAGTTAGTTCAGTAGAATTTAATTTAGATAAAATAGATATTCCTATTCAAGGAAAAGTTCTAGAAAAAGATAATTTTCAACGTAGTTGAGATAATTTTTTAGTTAATTTTGTTGAATGAGATCTTACTTTGATAAATAGTAAGGAATTACGATATGGATTCGCCAAACATCCAATTGAAAATAGAATTGTATTACTTGAAAAAACAGAAGATATAAACAACCAGATAGTGGATTCTAAAGAAAAAAAGGAACACAAATATAGGTTGGCTAAATTTTTATTTTTATATGGCAAAATTAATAAAAAGTCTAGGAAGCAAATATTACAATTTTGTAAAAATTTAGGCTAATTATATTTGTTTTTCTACATTCAATAGAAATAAAAAAGCTCAATGAATTGCTAAAAAACTGCTTAAACAAAATATGGCTTTATGGAGAGATCATTGACATCACAGAGCTTCCTATACAAAATATATTGAGCAGCTACAATAAAAAAAATAATAAGTTGCTGTTAACTTTAGCATTTTTGTGAAGTTCTTATATCATTCCAAAAATACTCATACAAAAAGTGTTTGACAGGTATTAGAGAAATCTGATAAAACTAATTTAGTTAGGAATTAGTAAAAATTGATATAAAATGGGTTGTTTGCTTGAACATTGGTCGTAATGAAAAATGTTTATGTGGCAGAGATCTTAAATATAAAAAATGTTGCTTATTGTAAGTTACAGAAAACATGAAAAAAATCAAAAGTTACAGTAGCAAATGTGTTTTTTGGAGTTACGCCGTTTTCTTATCAAGTTTATAGAGTGGTTTCACTTTTAAAAAAGCTAATTTACAAATAATAATATTGCTTTAGTCTAGGTTGCTGGGGCATAATGTTTAAAAAACAGTACTACAAAAAATATATTATAAAAAATTATATTAAAGTATAACAATTTAAATTTACATTAACGAGATACTTAAGAATTGGTTATGGCGATTGGCAAGCTTATTATCTACGATCCAGTAAAAGGTTATGGATTCATTTCCCAAGGCAATGGCGACAAAGATGTATTTGTCCATGCGAGAGAATTAGTAAAAGCTGGCATAGAAATTTCAGGCGGGGCAAGGTTAACTGGGTTAATCTTGGATTATGAAGTAGGTTTAGGTAAAAACAATAAAAAACAAGCTATAAATATTAAGCTTCAGAATTGTTAATTATTATCGAATTGATGCTTTATTTGTATATATTTTCTTATTACGACTGTTCTCCTTGGATAGTTGCTTCAACAATTGCAACAATGGAAATTATGTTTAATCTTTTTTTCCGAACTACCTCGTTAATGAATCTACTGCAAGAACAGAGCTATTCTGTTAAATATTTTACATGTACAGTAGGACTACACTTGATTGCTGGATGGATTATTTTCGGTGTTTTAAATTAAACTTTATTGCCTGATATTATTGAATTTTTCAAAAGTAAGTTTACAAAATATGTTTTTTTAAATGGATTAAAAACACAGGAATTTACAGGGGTATTATTTAAAGCGGGAATCCCTGTTGTTGATTATAATGAGTATTAATTGTATGGTTAATACTAATGTTATTTGTTGGCCAATTGCATTCTTTGAATAATCCAAATTTTTAAGTCGTTGCAGATATCATTAGATAGCATTTTTTGAACTTTTTTTAATTCTTGCGGTGTGAATGTAATTCGTTTGACTATAACTTTTTCCCTAGAAGATTTTGCAATTGGCTTTTTTTTATTAGAAGTTTTTACATTCTTTATAGATTTTGTTTTAACTTTTTTTGCCATGATGTCTTCCTTGATAATGATGGTGTAGAGTGATAACAATAATGTTTAGAGATAATATATAGGATAGTATAGTTTTAAAAATAGTATATAGTGCATACGCATAAGAGCAATTGAATTTTTAACAATCTAACGCTAATTTGCAACGATATTGGTAACCTGATTAAGGTTGCTAATTTTATTAACTGCCCATAAATTACATTAGATACAAACTCAGATTGCAAATTCAAATTATAAGTTGCAAAAAAGTTATCTTCGCCACTAAGTGGTAAAATGACGGTTTTTCATTCTAAAGTCACATTGTAAGTGTATTACAAAAGTTTTTTAGAATTAAACATTATAGATTTTTTGTTAATATGAGAGAGAGAGTATTTTAGTTATGCGTTAATGTGGTATCATGAGTCATCATGAAAGACATTAATTGTTGGGAAGCAAAATTTGAAGTTTGTATGTACTCCGACAAACTATTAAATAAGCTTCTATTACTCAACAAACAAGCCTCAAATAAAATAGATTTTACTGAGGTAAGAAAAGCTATTTATTATGCAAAAAAATATCATGGTGCGCAAAAAAGGCAGTCAGGCGAACCATATTACTCTCACCCACTAGAAGTCGCGTATATGGTTGCTGAACATCGTTTTACGACTGATGTTTTAGTTACCAGCATATTGCATGACACTATAGAAGATACTGAATTAACTAAAGAAATGATTGATTATATTTTTGGTTTTACTATTGCAAGTCAGGTGGAAGATTTAACCAGAATAAAGATTGATGGAAAAATTAGTGTAGCCGAAATGGTGAAATCATTATGGTTTCAAAATAAAAAAGATCTTTTGTTGATTAAATATTTTGACAGACTACATAATATGCGAACCATTAATGCTAAATCTCCTGAAAAAATACAAAAAACAGCATCAGAAACTATAGAAATTTTTCTAATACTAGCTTCATATCTAGAAATGAGTAAGACTGAATTAGAGTTAAAAACCTTATGTTGTAACAATTTCAAGTCGTCATCGTTTTATAATGCTCCTCATGTGTTTGTGTCCGAGGGCAGTATGCGGCTGCCATTTCCAACTTCTCAAAGTGAGACAACCCAAAGGCAAAACCCATGCTTAGCGGAAAAGAAATAATTAACAGGGCATAACTTCCAAAATATTTTGTTAAATACACCAGACCAAATGACACTACAACATACATAAATGCTCTTGCTAATGCGTGAAGAACGCTAGCATAAGTAAAACGTTTAAATATTGGAAAATGCTTATACAAGATAGACACTCCTGGCATTTCATCAAAAGCAAAAAATACCGCAAATGTTTGTATAAGCCCCACGTGCAATGGCGAACTAATATGATTTAATAAATAAGGAGAAAATAAAAGGAAGATAAAGAAAACTGCTAACTTTACTTTTAAAATCTTCAATGGATATATTCTGTAGCTCAACAAGGCTAATACGATAAGTCCGAACAAGTCTATTATTGAAAGAATAAAATTGTGTGAAATAACTTGTTCTGGCGTAAAACCAAATGAATCCCTTAGAATGTTACCACAATGTATATATGCAAAATAAAAGCAAATTGGTCTGGTGCAATGCATAAAAAAATACGCCAGCATGGTTTTTCTTTTAACTTTCTCTTGAACAATATAATTATCATCTACTAAATTAGAACTTTTATTAGCTTGTTCAAACGCTCGTTTCATTCTTCTTGTAGCATCTGCAAACTCTGGCGTTTCTTTAAGCGCAGTTCTGGCAACTGAACCTACTAAAGCAATGCCTGCTCCAAACAAGAAGACAATGCGCCAGTTAAGTTGAAATGAGGTTACTAGTGTAGCTATCCCTAATGCGGCCATAGTCCCTACTGCAGTGAACACTGTCATCATAGATACAAGTGGATATTGTATCGGTGGTTTTGTAGTTTCTGTTAGGTACAGCTCTGAACCTGTGCTTTCTCCAGTGCAAGCCATACCTTGTATGATCCTAACAACAGTAAGTATACATGAGGCCATAATACCTATTTGTGCATAGGTAGGCAGTATTGCTATTATAAGACAACATACCGCCATTATAAAAATAGTAAGTACCACAGTTGATTTGCGCCCTATCTGATCCCCAAGCCACCCAAATAATAAAGCACCAAGAGGTCTAAAGAAATAAGTGGAACAAAAAGCAAACGCTTGTGTAAGTCCGGTAATATGCGGATCAGCTTTAGGAAAGAATAGCTCATTTAACAAAACTGCCATATGCACATAAAGCATTATGTCAAAATATTCTAAAAAGGTACCTATAGACAACAACCCAACAGCTTCTCGTTGTTCCATTTTTAAAGATGAAAATGTATTTATGTTTAATGTTTTTACAGCTTTTTTCATTCTAAAAATTCATGTTGGTTGTTAAAAACAGTACGAATCATTTTTATGTTTGCCATATATTAAAATGCTATTATTAGGTTTCATTGTTCGTTGTAACTTTAGCATATTATTTTTGCTCCTGTAAACACAATTTAAATTGCAATTGAAAGAAGCAGTAATGTTACAAATTTGATCCATGTACATATATGTTGTTATTTTTTTATGATTAATTACTGCAATCTACCAGTACAATGTTTACCATATGTTTTTTAGAATAGTCAATTAAATTTTGGTTTGATGTCAAACCAAAGTGATAATGTCCCCTTTTTCGCCAATTTGAAAATGTCCCCTTTCAGTTAAAAAAATGTACCTTTGTTAAATTTATTATTGTCTTAAAACTTATCCATACGTCCTACAAGATCATCCACCACATTCCTTTAACTTTTACTGTTGTTTTAATTCAATTGGTGATTGAGTGCGTATTCTAATTAAATCGATCATCTAAAATTAATCCTCGATCAGTAAAAATTATTTGTCGATCATTAATAATTATTCATATCGTTACCCATAAGTTGGTAATCTATTAATAATTTCAATGGTATTAATAGCGTGATAAAGCTGAGTAATGCCTTGCCACATTGCTTTTGGACCT
>Ga0302200_10003517_pt1 | contig 13151 bp, 9 predicted proteins | sample II_Bog_N3_1_FD_194585 | JGI IMG/M metagenome (GOLD analysis project Ga0302200, IMG submission 194585) | Peat permafrost microbial communities from Stordalen Mire near Abisko, Sweden - II_Bog_N3_1 | ecosystem: Environmental > Terrestrial > Soil > Wetlands > Peat | place: Sweden: Abisko, Stordalen... | reverse complement strand
TAAAATCAATATCAGCATCTTTTTATCCTCCCCGGTAAGGGTAGACTTGTCGATGTTTTTAATAATTTTGTGTAAATAGACAAATGAATTGTCAGCCAGTTTTTGGCTTAGTAATTCCGTAATGGGCATGACCGGTTTTTTCCTTCTAATGGATGGGCTTAATTTTGAAATGGAATCGATACGTAAAATTTCATGTAAAGAATAAGCGTAATTTTTAGTCAATGCACCCAGATATATTTGTTCAAAAGAATTGAAAACAGCAAAATTCTCGTCGGCTACTTTGTCGTTTAAATAGATGTACGCTTCGTTCACTTTGTCAATGTCGCCTGAGACATAACTATCCAACAGTAAATTACGGCCACGTGAAATAATGTCTGATTTTGAAAGTTTGTTATTTTTTATTGAGCTGGCAATATCCTGTGAGGAAACGAATGCTGAAAAGCAACCAAAAATAAGCAGGAATGAAATGATTTGTTTTCTCATTGATTCATTATTTTTTTAACATCAAACGAAATAAAGTCATGCAAATGTAATAATTTGATTCTAAATAGTACTAATCAAAATCTGACAAATTTAATAAAGAGTTACAAAAATTCAATATAGTAAAGGGATTAAGTGCTTTTATGAGTATCCATAAGAGTCTAAAATAAAAACTCTTATCTGCTTTTATTTCTATTCTTCAGAACTATATTGCAGATTAATAGCTTACTACTGTAACATGATTCTGTAACCTGTACCGAAAACTGTTGTCAGCCAGAGGCCGAAAAAACGGTCGTATACATGGTAAACATTATTTTCGGAAGTGATAATTTCTTTTTCCAACAATTGTTTAATAGCTGTTTGAACAGAGCTTGACGAAAGCAATCCGTGTTTTTTTATAAATGCTGAGGAAGTTACGGAAGATGCCTTTCCTTCTTTGGCAATAGCATATAATATTTCCTTTTGTCGTTCTGTCAGGAATGATAAAGTGCTTTCAAAGAGTGGTTCGTACGCTGCAATTCTGTTTTTAACTGACTCCCTGATGATTTCCAACGTGCAGGTTTCTCCCGGTTTGGTTAAAAAATACAGCTCGTTGAATATATTTTGCATATACCAGGTATGACCTTCAAAAAGCCTGTATACTGACCTTATAAGCTCGTTTGAGATAACTTTTTGATCATTGCTGAATTGCTTTTTGACAAAGTCAATATATACATCTTCATTAATGGCATTCAATTGAATAAGGCTGACACTTTGGTAGAACGGTCGTGCAGCACTGAAAAAAATGTTTTGCATGATATGGCGTTGGCTTCCTGCAAATATAAACGATGAGTTCCTGCAATGCTGAATATGTGTTCTTAATACTGCTTCAATATTGTGTTCGGAATAATTGGCAATCTGCTGAAATTCGTCAATAGCAACTAAACAGGGCTTATTGGCACCTTCCAGGTATTTGAAAATCTGCTCAAGACTAAATGCGGGTTCTGCAATTTCGCCAATACCAATATCGAAGGTGGGAACTCCAGTTATTTTGTCCAGTTTAAAAGCAGGTCGAAGCGAACTAATGACGGAGAAAAAGCCATCAATAAACTTAGTACCACCCGGTTTTAATGTTTCAAAGATTTCCTTCCCCAGTTTGAAAACAAATTCTTTGAGATTATTTGTAGCGTAGATATCAATAAAGAAACAATAATATGTCTGACTTATATCAACATGGTGAAAACAATGTTGAATTAAGCCTGTCTTTCCCATCCTTCGGGGTGAAATGATGGCCAGATTATTCCCGTTTGTGATAGCCTTTATTAATTCTAATGATTCTTTCTCCCTGTCACAAAAATAATCGTTAGATACATAGCCACTTGTAATAAATGGATTGGATATCTCTCTCATTGTAATTGAATTTTATGCAAAGATATAATTAACTTTGAATTATTGAATATCAATTATTGAAATATAATTATTGAAATTCAATAAAACAATTAAAAAGGTACTTAAAGCATTCTATAACAATAAAATAAATAATTCAAAGAATTTATTGAACTATTTTGAATTTTGACCCCCAAACCCACAAAAGGGCAAAGCCTCAAGCTAATTGTTTAAAGACTGAAAGTCTGACTGACAAATTCTAGTCCAAGGTAAAGCCCTGAAGGGGTATGCCTTGGGGAAATGGATTAATTAAGATTTCGCACTGAAAGGGCAGCATAAAAACCGATAATAGTTAATTCTACTTTGACAGATTCTATTTTTTAGACAGGATTTACAGGATTAACATGTAATTGTGGTCTGAGAGAATGATAGATTCCCATACAGCTACTAAATTTATATTGTTTAAAATCTTATTGAATAATATGAAACCTGTTAATCCTGTTAATCCTGTCTCATTTTTTTATTATTTTTAATCTGTCAAAGTAGAATTAATGTACAATATTTATATTGCCCTTTGGCTTCGCCGATTTTCAGTTCAGGGCGCAAATTGGTTTATTGCTATCTCCCAAGGCTTTGTCCCACCAGGACGTCACCTTGGGCTAGTATATTTTGGCATTCAGCCCGAAAACCATTTGCTTGTATTTAAAACCTTTTGTTGCTTAGTTTGACGGTTATGACTTCATGGACTAATTGTTAATTCGATCAAAACACACAAACATAACCATGTAATTCTAATAATTAGTTATATATTTGCATGGTAAATGAAAAAGAACTGTCAAATGTACATTCCAAGAGAAATAGAAGAAAGTGTTTTGAAAGCACTGGAAAACAATCCGATAGTCGCATTGATTGGTCCACGTCAATGTGGTAAATCTACATTAGTGAAGCATTTGATGGAAAATAATCCGGATTGTATTTATTTAGATCTGGAACGTCCATCCGATTTGCAAAAACTGGAAGATGCGGAATGGTTTTTATCTACTCAAAAATCAAAATTAATTTGTATTGATGAGGTTCAACGAAAACAGGCGCTGTTTCCACTTTTAAGAAGTCTTTCAGACGAATGGAATAGGAATGGATCTTTTATAATATTAGGATCGGCTTCAAGAGATTTATTGCAACAAAGTTCAGAAACACTTGCAGGTAGAATAAGCTATAAAAGTCTAACTCCTTTTCTTTGGAAAGAATTAGTTGGGAAATGCTCCATAGAAAAATACATAATCCGTGGTGGATTTCCCCGAAGTATACTTGCCAAAGAAGACGAAACATCCTTTGAATGGCTTGAAAACTTCATTTCAACCTTTTTGGAAAGAGATTTATTATTTTGGAGAGGATTTACTCCTTCTACAATGCGACGACTATGGCAAATGATTGCTCATGTAAACGGTCAGACTGTAGACTATTCGACACTTGCCAAATCATTAGGGATTTCCGCTTTCACTGTCAAAAACTATATTGATTTATTGCAAAGTACATTTATGGTGGATGTAATTCCACCATACAGTTCAAATTTAGGTAAACGATTAGTGAAAGCACCAAAAGTCTATATTTCAGATTCTGGTATCACTTCCTCATTGTTGGGATTACGAAGCTTTGAAGAAATGTCAGGACATCCATCAATTGGAGGAGTTTGGGAACAAATTGTATTATCAAACCTGAAAGGATTGTTTCCGGATGCATCTTTTTATTTTTATAGAACAAGCAATGGTGCTGAAATTGATTTTGTGATGAAAATAAGAAATATTGTTTTCGCAATTGAATGTAAATCCAATTATTCACCCTCATTATCAAAAGGTAATTATAACGCTATCGAAGATATAGCACCAAAAAAAGTATTTGTTGTTTCACCTCTTGAAAAAGGATGGAAAATGAAAGAAAATATAGAACTTGTTTCGTTAACTGAACTTGAAGAGAAAATAAAAGAAATGATTAGTGAAGCCCCCAAGCCCCCAAAGGGGGCATAGCTGTCAGGATAAGGGTTTAAAGACTGAAAGTCCGGCATATACTAGCCTAAGGTAAAGCCCTGAATGGGTGTCACCTAAGGAAATGAATCGATTAAAGTATCGGCACTGAAAGGTCAGCATAAAAAAACGGATAATAGTTGATTTATAATATTTTATATTGCCCTTTCTTGGCGTAAATTGGTTTATTGTTATCTCCCTAAAGCTTTATCACTTCAAAACGTCACACCGGGCTAGAATATATTGGGCATTTAACCTGAAAACAAGGTGTTTATAAAACAATTTGTTGCTTAACTTGACGGCTATGCCCCTTTGGTGGTTTTTGGGGTCAATAATAAAACAAATGCAAAAAGCCTGTATTATATATTTAAAAGAATATCAATAATCAGGGTCTGCTGAAAAATAGTTATATTTCAGATTAATATACAATTACAAAGTATTTTTTATTGTTTGTTGCAAGGGTTACTTTGTTTTTTGTTTAAAACTTATGCACTCAAATTATTTGGAGAATAAAAATCCTGTAAGGATTTCCTATGCATATGGCACATTCCGACTTGTCGGAATGTGCCATATGCACAAAAACTCCTCTGGAGTTATTCAGCAGACCCTTATTAGATTTCCAGTTTCATATTGTAAGAATATTCAATTTTCAATTTTCAATTTTCAATTCTCTTTTTACACAACTTCTAAATTAAAAATACACACATTGGGTGCAAAAGCCGAAAGTCATTATAAAATATATTCAAAAAAGGGTGTGCTATATATTTAACAAAATATCAATAATAATCCATTAGGTATAGGCGCTTAGGCCGCCCTAATTAAATGATTGATTTTAAAATGTATAATGAAATATAGGACAACTTTTAGGGGAGCTATTCATCAAATAATACCGACTATTGATCCTGTTTTTCAATTGACTCCAGCTTTAGAGGCTGTGTAAAAACTATAATTGAAAATGATAAAACTATCAAATTTAAGCATGTAGTTGAAATAAGGTAATAAGGTTAAGACATTTTTGTTAATATTTCTATTAAAGTTGAAAAACAAAAATATGGTACATTCCAGTTTATCGGAAAGGTTTATTTCTTAAAAACCTTATTTTCAGGTATTAAACCTTAAGAGAAATTAATGAGTACCAACCCCAACCTTATTACCTTATTAAAAAAAAACATCAACTATCAATTTGGAAGTAACAAATTCTACTTATTTTATTTTTACACAGCCTGTTTAGCTGTAGGATGATTATGCATTAAATATTGGCTTTAGCCGAATGTATTATTTTCAATCTATTTAATATCAGTTGATATAGATTTGGCTAAAGTTTCAATAACCATTTTAATTTCAAATTTTCCAGCTAAAGCAGGAATAATTGATGAAGAACAATGGGCGGTCTAAGCGCCTATACCTCCAATCCATATTACTTACTATTTCATTTTTTCTTTTAAAAATTGTCCGGTATAGGATTCTTTACAATCCATTATCTGTTCGGGAGTACCTTCAAATACCACATTACCACCCATGTCACCGCCTTCGGGACCAATATCGATAATATGATCGGCACATTTTATGATTTCCAGGTTGTGTTCGATAATAATCACGGTGTGTCCTTTCAGGATCAATGCATCAAATGCTTTCAGCAGGGTTTTGATGTCGTGGAAGTGTAAACCCGTTGTGGGTTCATCGAATACAAATATGGTTGGTTCGGGCTTTTCATTTGCTAAAAAAGACGCCAGTTTTACCCGTTGGCTTTCACCTCCCGAAAGTGTACTGGATGACTGGCCAAGTTTCACATATCCTACACCTACATCCTGCAGGGGTTTAAGCCGTTTAACAATCTTCTTTTCAGTATTTCCCGTACTTTGGGAGAAAAACTCGATAGCCTGGTTCACTGTCATTTCCAATACATCAAAGATATTGGCATCTCTGTACGTAACATCCAGAATGTCCTGTTTAAAACGTTTACCATGACAATGTTCACATTCCAGTACAAGGTCGGCCATAAATTGCATCTCAACGGTAACGGTTCCTTCACCCTGACATTCTTCACATCGTCCGCCTTCGGTATTGAAGGAAAAGTGGGAAGCCGTGTAGTTCATTTGTTTGGAAAGCTGTTGGTCGGCATACAGCTTCCGTATTTCATCATACGCTTTAATATACGTGACAGGATTCGATCGTGATGAACGGCCTATCGGGTTTTGATCAACAAATTCAATGTCTTTTGCCAGGTGCATGCTCCCTTTTAAGGTCCCGAACTGTCCTGTACGATCGGCAATACCCCCGTAATGTTTTTTCAAGGCAGTATAAAACACATTCCGGACCAGCGATGATTTTCCGGAACCACTGACCCCTGTTACTACCGTCATGATGTTTAAAGGAAACTTTACATCGATTCCTTTCAGATTATTCTCGCGGGCACCAATCACTTCAATATAGTTATTCCATTTCCGCCGATGTAACGGAACCTCTATTTTTTCAAGTCCCAATAAATATTTCAAGGTATATGAATTCTCTATTTCCGGTGAAAGGGGTTTGGTTTTGCTGAATTTTGTCAGATCAGGTACCCCCTGAAATACTAATTTACCACCTAATCTACCTGCATTCGGTCCGATATCAATCAGGTAATCGGCAGCACGCATTATTTCTTCATCATGTTCCACAACAACTACCGTATTTCCTAAATCACGCAGTTGTTTCAGCACCTTTATCAGCAAATGGGTATCGCGTGAATGTAATCCAATGCTTGGTTCGTCCAGAATATAAAGAGAACCTACTAAACTGCTTCCCAGTGAAGTTGCAAGATTAATACGTTGACTTTCACCTCCTGAAAGTGAATTTGATAACCGGTTAAGTGTCAGATATCCCAATCCGACATCGAGCAGAAAATGAATTCGGTTATTGATTTCAATCAGTAAGCGTTTTGCAATGGCTGTATCTTCTTCGTCTAAATTTATGTTTTCAAAATAGGTATTCAGGATGGTTATAGGTAAAAGGACTAATTCTGTAATTGATTTGCCATCAACGCGAATATACGACGCCTCTTTTTTTAAACGGCTACCATTACATTCCGGACAAATAGTTTTTCCCCGGTAACGGGCAAGCATAACACGGTATTGAATTTTATACTGATTTGCTTCCAGATGTTTAAAGAATGCATTTAGTCCTTCAAAATAGCTGTTTCCCGTCCAGAGTAATTGACGTTGTTCGCCGGTAAGTTCATAATAAGGTTTGTGTATAGGAAAATTGAATTTCGAAGCCGAATGTATAAGTTGGTTTTTCCATTCACCCATCACTTCTCCTTTCCAGCAAACCACAGCTTCTTCGTAAACAGACAGATTTTTGTTTGGCACTACCAGATCTTCGTCAATGCCAATGACCCTGCCGAACCCTTCACAGGTTGGACATGCCCCTATTGGACTGTTAAAGCTGAAAGTATGAACCGTTGGAATTTCGAATGTCATCCCGTCAGCATCAAACTTCTTTGAGAAATAAAGTAACTTCGTTTCGTCTTCGGTAATAATTTTCAGAATGCAAGCGTCATTTCCTTCTATGAAAGCTGTTTCGATAGAATCTGTCAACCGGCTTATTGTTGTTTGGGTATGTTCAACTACTAAACGGTCGATTAATAAATAGACGTCTTCATTTTTCGTTTTGGTAGTTTGTTTTATAAATTCTGAAATCTGAAACGTATCGCCATTGATCACCACCCGGCTAAAACCTTGTAATTGCAAACCGGTAAGCTTTTCAATCAGGGTTCTGTCGGCAGTAGGAATTACCGGAGCCAATACCATTATTTTTGTGTCGTCGGGAAAGTTCATAGCGGCATCGATTACATCCTGAGTATCATCCTTTTTGACTAAATCTCCGGATATGGGAGAGTAAGTTTTGCCGATCCGTGCAAAAAGAAGTTTGATATATTCGTAAATTTCAGTTGAAGTACCCACTGTGGAGCGGGGATTACGTGTATTTACTTTTTGTTCGATGGCAATGGCGGGTGGAATGCCCTTAATGTAATCCACTTCGGGTTTGCTCATGCGTCCCAGAAATTGGCGGGCATACGCTGAAAGACTTTCAACATAGCGACGTTGGCCTTCAGCATACAAAGTATCGAAAGCAAGGGATGATTTCCCTGAACCGGAGAGTCCGGTAATTACAACTAATTTGTTACGTGGAATTTCGACATCTATATTTTTAAGGTTGTGAACCCTGGCACCTTTTATTAGTATGTTTCCTTGTTTGGACATATGTTTAAATAAATCATTATTAATAATATACAATTTGTTATTCAATGTCGTTTAGTTAGTATTTTCCTTAGTGAAACTTTGTGGCTTAGTGACTCCCGATATTCGGGATGTTCCATTTGTGGCAAGAAAATACTAATACTAAGAAACAAAAACACTAAGTTTCACATCGTAGATTCCGATTTATCGGAAAAGGTTGCAATCAGGCAATTTCCTTAACTAAACGACATTGATTTGTAAATACTGAAAAAATCAATCAGCAGAAGCAACAGCCGGCAATTTCAACCCTGTAAACCACAAACTGTTTTTTACAACCTGCAAAGATACAGCATTTGGAATGAATAATCAGAACGGACAACTAATAATCATTGATACGAATCATTTTATTATCTAAATATGTATATAAAAATGAATGAATATGCTTTAATATACTGTTTTAATGCTAGAAACCTGTTAAAACAGAATAAATATGATAGAATTCTAATGAATATACAAAAAAATGTATACCTTTGCGGTAAATCTAAATAATTATACATTCATGAAGAATAAACGAAACCGTTTACAGATTATCTCAGAGATTCTTCGGTCGACCGTTGTAGGAAGTCAGGAGGAATTACTTAAATTATTGTATGAACGACAGTGTGATGTAACGCAGGCGACATTATCGCGTGATTTAAAACTGTTGAAAGTAGCAAAAACGCCCTTATCGAATGGAGCGTATAAGTATATCCTGCCTTCATATAACAAACCGTTGCCAAATACAGGTACGAGTAATACCCTGATAGCACACGGAGCTGTATTGAGCCTGGAATTTTCAGGACAATTGGGAGTAGTGAAAACAAAACCGGGTTATGCCAGTGCAATTGCATGGGACATCGACAATAAAGCGACTGAATATGTGTTGGGTACGATAGCCGGAGACGATACTATTTTAGTCATTCCCCGTGAAGGAATAACCCGTGAAGATATTCTCGAGATGATGAATATCACTTTCTCCGAAAAGGAATAATTGGAAATTATTTGCTGAGTACATACAATTTCTATATCTTTGCTGCCCTTTTTGAAAAAACTTATTGTGTATAGTGATATTTTTTTTTATAAGTTAATGGTGGGAAAAGGGAATTGTAAACTTTAGAATAGAGTTTCTTTCGAATTTATAAAGAACTCAATTAAATTGAAAAATGGATAAAGAAATAGCCGTTGAAGAAATAACGGTACAAATAGCAGATGAGCGTTTTTTAGGATATGTTGATACGATTTTGACCACCATTGCTGATGCGGCCAAGGTCCGCGGAACAGGAATAGCCAGACGCTCGCCCGAGTATGTAGAGCAAAAAATGAAAGAAGGAAAAGCTATAATTGCTTTAGCCGGAGACGAATTTGCAGGATTTTGCTATATTGAAACCTGGGGAAATAAAAAATTTGTTGCCAATTCGGGATTAATCGTTGTGGATAAATATCGTGGGCATGGACTTGCAAAACGTATAAAACGGAAAGCATTCGAACTCTCACGTGAACGATACCCGGATGCGAAAATATTTGGTCTGACTACCGGATTAGCAGTCATGAAAATTAACTCCGAATTGGGTTATAAGCCTGTTACTTTCTCCGAACTAACGACTGATGAAGCTTTTTGGAAAGGATGTCACAGTTGCGTAAACTATGATATTTTACAACGGACAGAACGCAAACATTGTTTGTGTACGGGGATGCTTTATGATCCGGCATTGGAAGAGAAAAAGGAAGAATAGTTAATTTGTTCCGCGTTCCGCGTTCCGGGTTGATATTTCGTTAATCTGGTTGATCACTTGAATGGGACGTCACTTCGTTCCGTTGGTTGATTGGTTGATTGGTTGATTAGTTAATTGTTTGATTAGTTAATTGGTTAATTGGTTAATTGGTTGATTGGTTGATTGGTTAATTGGTTGATTGGTTGATTGGTTGATTGGTTGATTAGTTAATTGGTTAATTGGCTGATTAGGTAAATAAGTTTAGTAAGTAAATAAGTAAAACGGGTTCTTTAAAATCAAGAATATTTAGTATTGATATTAAATCAGGACCAAATCCTTTTAAAAAAAGAAAATGAAAGAAAAAGTTGTTTTAGCATTTAGTGGGGGACTTGATACTTCGTTTTGTGCAAAATATTTGTCAGAAGAGAAAGGGTATGATGTATATACAGCAGTAGCAAATACCGGCGGTTTCAGCGATGAAGATTTAAAAGTTATTGAGAATAAAGCATTCCGGCTTGGAGCAGTTAGTCATGTAGCCCTGGATGTCACACAGGAATATTATGAAAAGAGCATTAAATACATGGTCTTTGGTAATGTCCTTCGTAACGGGACGTATCCTATTTCTGTCAGTTCGGAACGTATTTTTCAGGCAATAGCTATAATTAATTATGCCAAAGAAATTGGAGCTGACTATGTGGCACATGGAAGTACAGGAGCCGGAAACGATCAGGTGCGTTTCGATCTGACATTTGATGTGTTGGCACCCGAAATTAAAATTCTGACTCCAACCCGTGACCTGGTTTTAACCCGTGAGTATGAAATCAACTATTTGAAGTCACATGGATTTGAAGCTGATTTTAAAAAAATGGAGTATTCTATCAATAAGGGTTTATGGGGAACCAGTATTGGCGGAAAAGAAACATTGAAATCAGAACAGACGCTACCCGAAGATGCCTATCCAAGTCAGGTTGAAAAACAAGGGGAAGAATTAATAACAATAGATTTTGAACAGGGTGAGATTTGTGCCGTGAATGGACAAAAAAACACGAATAAAGTTATTTTAATCAACCAGTTGGAAGATATTGCAAGCAAATTCGGGATAGGACGCGATATGCATATCGGTGATACGATTATTGGGATAAAAGGGCGGGTAGGATTTGAAGCTGCCGCACCTTTACTCATTATCAATTCACATAAGATGCTTGAAAAGCATACCCTTACAAAATGGCAACAATACTGGAAAGACCAATTGGGAAACTGGTATGGCATGTTCCTTCACGAAGCACAATACCTCGAACCGGTTATGCGTGACATTGAACAATTCCTACAAAGTTCACAACAAAATGTAACAGGGAGGGTCATTGTTAAACTCCGACCATACGGATATACACTTGTAGGTGTTGAAAGCACATTTGATCTGATGAAAACCGATTTCGGCGAATACGGAGAGATCAATCGTGCCTGGAGTGCTGATGATGTGAAAGGGTTTACTAAAATACTTGGAAATCAAATGAAGATTTTTTACAACGTTCAAAAACGTAATGAAAAATAAACTGAAACAATAAAACTAAAAAAAGAAAGAAAAAAGCCTCTGCTCAAAAGTAGAGGCTTTTTTTCTTAACTAACTGTTTGTCACTATATTTTGATAATCAAAATTTAAATAGTACTTTTGCAAACTCATTTAATCAAATCAAATTGAAAACCAACTAGTTGATCGTTTTCTTTTAGTACAGGAATTTATTGACTACGGATGGTGAATTGTTAATTTCTTAAATTATAAATTATTTTATGGCTACTACAGCAGATATTAAAAATGGAATGTGCCTTGATATTGACGGTCAATATTTAGTTATTACAGAGTTTCTTCATGTTAAACCGGGAAAGGGACCTGCTTTTGTCCGCACTAAAATGAAAAATGTAATTACCGGGAGAACGATTGAAAAAACTTTTAATTCAGGAGTCAGGATTGAAGAAGTTCGTATTGAACGTCGCGAATACCAGTTTCTCTATAAAGATGATATGGGGTATAACTTTATGAATAATGAAACATTTGAACAGGTTTCTATTGAAAAAAATATTATTAACGGAGTTGATTTTCTGAAAGAAGGTATGATTTGTGAAGTAGTCATTCATGCCCATTCGGAAACGATATTATTCGTTGATCTTCCGGTTCAGGTTGCTCTTTTGGTTACTTATACCGAGCCCGGATTAAAAGGGGACACTGCTACCAATGCAACAAAACCTGCAACTGTTGAATCGGGTGCTACTGTTAGGGTTCCTCTATTTATTAACGAAGGTGAAACTATCAGAGTGGATACACGCAATGGAGCCTATATTGAACGTGTGAAAGCATAGTACTTAAGAAAAACTGTATTCATCATAAAAATCCTGCTGACTTTTTGTTTGCAGGATTTTTTATAGATATGAAGTCAGTATTTGCTTTTTTTTTACGTAATTTGCATTCAAATTGACTATTTCAAATTGACTAGAATAAGAAACAACAAAACCAGGGACCACAATAGATTACAAAACACATAACCACATTAGACACAATAGGTCACAATAGAAGAACACAATAGAAGAACACAATAGAAGAACACAATAGAAGAACACAATAGATTTAACCACAAGTGTTTATTTGCAATTTAATACAATTGATCACAATAGGACACAAAAACAGAATAAAATGAATACAATTGATAAATGCCTAACACATTTTAAGATTACAAACTAAAACATAGTACTAAAAGCCATATTTATAATTCCTATTGTGTCTATTGTGGTTACGTATTTCGTGATTGTGTCCTATTGAGGTTTGATTTTTAATCAGTTAAAGTAGAATATTAGCTAAATTTATGAAAAAAAGAATTCAAAGTTTTGGATATGCTTTCAGGGGAATAAAAACCGTGTTTTTGTCGGAAGCGAATATGAAAATTCATATTTTTATTACTGTTTTGGTGGTGATAAGCGGCGTTGTTTTTAATATCAGTATAACAGAATGGATGTTCTGTTTGCTTTGTATCGCCATTGTTACAGGGGCCGAAATGATGAATACGGCCATTGAAAATGTTGTCGATTTAGCTTCTCCCGAACAACATCCATTAGCCGGCAAAGCGAAAGATATTGCTGCCGGTGCCGTGTTACTTTGTGCCATCATCTCAGTAATTATCGGGCTAATCATCTTTATCCCCAAAGTCTGGCATTTTATAGCTTCTTAAATTCTGATAAGAAAAATAATTCCGACCACGGAACTAAAATGAAAAGAAGTTAATTGGTTAATTGGTTGATTGGTTGATTGGTTGATTGGTTAATTGGTT
>Ga0302200_10003507_pt1 | contig 13176 bp, 21 predicted proteins | sample II_Bog_N3_1_FD_194585 | JGI IMG/M metagenome (GOLD analysis project Ga0302200, IMG submission 194585) | Peat permafrost microbial communities from Stordalen Mire near Abisko, Sweden - II_Bog_N3_1 | ecosystem: Environmental > Terrestrial > Soil > Wetlands > Peat | place: Sweden: Abisko... | reverse complement strand
CTATCATGAGCATGCCTAGAATTATAGCCAACAAAGACGACCCATATTTACTGATAATGCCGGAAATACCACTACTTGTCGAACTAGACGACCCCGCGCTAGTTGCCCCTGTGCTACCTGCGCTAGTTGTCCCCGTGCCGGTCGTAGAATTTCCGGCACCCGAAATTGTATTTTGAAATGCGTTCCAGATCGAAGAGCCAGGACCGTTGTTTGCTGTCGGATCGTTAGAGAGTGTGCCATAGGACGTTAGCATCTGCTGATAATTTCCGCCATTGGCGTTCAGTAGATCGGAGTCGTATTGGGCCGCGCCTGTGATAGAAGAATATGGATCGGACGTATCGACACCATATTGCGCCGCTGTTGACGGCATAAATTGTGCGATGCCGGAAGCGTTCCCGTTCTGAGCGTTTGGGTCCCAAGAAGATTCCTGCCCGAGTTGTTGCAAGAATACGTTCGGATCGATACCATATGCTTGCGCTTGCTGCACTGCATATGTTTGATATGCATCTGTCTCGTCCATAGCTAACTCGCGCTAACGATTGTCGTGCTGACACCTGACGAGTTTGTTGCAGTAGTTTGAACCGGCGCCGGGACCAACGTTCCACCGAGTAGACCATTGACGACAGAATCGCAAAAAGAACATGCGGGCGCGGTATCTTGAACATTTACCCCTGATTGTGTAGACACGTCGTCAACAGTGGTCGGAATTCCGAGCGTAATTTGATCTGCTGTCAATCCTAAAGCGCTCATTTTATTAGCGCCAGGATAATAGTTCGGTGGCAGGTCGGCGTTGTCGTTGGCATAGCCATTGGGGATCGAGGTCGGCAAGTCGGGCATGGCAACGCTGTTGGGAAGCCCGAAAGCCGTCATCTGTGGAATCTGACCGCCAGAATAATTATATGTCAACACATTATAGCCATTGAAATTCGACGGCGTCGATTGCGGCGCGGTAGAAAAGAAAGAAGCTATTTTAGATAGTATAGACATAGTATCTTAGTAAAATGCAGCAACGGCGGCAGCGCCTGCACCAATTTCGGAAGCTGTATTACTGCCGCTGCCACCCCCGCCGCCGCTCGCACCAATCAACGCTTCTTGCACTTGATTATTACTTTCTTGCCCTTGCAGCGCGGTTTGCGCGGCATATTCTTGCACGCCAGCGTTAATGTTTGCGACGCTAATGACGGAATTTAAAGCGGCTTGCTGCAATGTGACTTGCGTTTGCAGCGACGCGTTGACGTTTTGCTGATTGATATCTGCAAGCGCAACTTGTTCGTTCGATTGCAATGTCGCGAGGCTTTCCGTACCTGCGATCTGATTTGATTGCTCTGTAATTTGTGTTTGCGAGCCTAGTTGATTTTCGGCCAGGGCCTCGGCAGCTTGTTGCGCGTCGAGCTGCAAACCATACGATTGTTGAGACGCTTGTGACGCGGTTGATGCTTGAATATTGTTAGCTTGCTCCTGTAGCGCGACCAATCCCGGATCAGTTTGTGTAGACGTTGTAGACGCGGCAGCACTCGCAGAGTTAATATGTTCGTAAATAATCCATACAAAACCGGCACCGACAACGCCGATGACGGAATATTTCACCCATGGTTTTTTTAACGCGTCAAGATTGAATTTCATGATCGCACTCAGCCGTCTGTTGACGTATCGACTAGCGGTTGCATCGCAATGATGCCGTGAATTGTGCCCCCTGCCACAAGCGAAGCATCAATGGGCGTGAAACTTTGATTGACCTGCGGTGGTTGTGTCTCACGAAAATAATTTCCAGGGATACCGTTTTGCGCGACCAAAGTACCGGCCCCCTGCACCATATTACCGGGATAAGTTTGATACATTTGAAAAACGGCAAAACGTGCAGTATCGCGATTGATATACTGCGGACCGTTCCCGAACATATAATCAAAGCCTTTTTTGAGCAACGCAAAATGCGACATGACGCTTCCCTTAATAGCTGGTCGGATTGTAAGACGACGTTGTTGATAGCGAACTACCGGTGACCGGTGACAACGCGGTACCCAAAGCGCCAGAAAACGCTTGTTGGCCCGCACCGAGCACGGCAACAGTATTCGATTGTTTCGAAACGATGACCGATAGAATCGCAACGCCGATGATTGCGGTCAAGATTACGATTACACCATTAACAAGTTGATTCATTTTTTTTTCACCCGTTACGAAGACGACGAAATTGTGGTATTAAAATTTGATATCGCTTGCGGCCCATTTTTCAAAATGAAAACAAGAATAATCAAAAACAAAAAAGCGTTTGAGGCCGGGCGTAGTGTTTTCGAAATACCGACGAACCCGATAACGATAATCAAAAAGAACCACGCTAAAAATGCTTTGAAATCCGATGCGAACAATGTAAAAAACTGCGCAGTATTTCCTCTCACCCCTGTAGTCAATAAAATTGCCCCAACAAGAATAAAGAAAATTGGCATTTATTGCTCGAAATTATCAATCGTATTGTTATTCAAGTCATTCAAAATATTTGCCGTCGATTCATTGCTCTGCGCATTTGTTTGTGACACGCCATTAACTGACGTGCCCGACGGTGCGGAAGGCGAAATGGAACCCGTGCCGGTAGACGTGAATAACAACGCAAAATATTGCGACAACGACCCGCGAGCCGCAGCAAAAAGAACGAACACAAAAATCAGTAGACCAATAACGACCGAAGCGCGACTTGCACCCGTTGCGCTCGATACGTTATTGACGACAGATTTTGCGGTCATTAGTTGCTCATGCCCGGAATTTTCGACAGCAGGCCCGGATATTTCGTGCCGACGACATAGAAAATAACGGCAACAACAACAAAACCGAAAAGATGTTTCATGATCACATTTCCTTTTTAATAGCGCCGGTAATCAGCGACAAAACTCTTGTCCACAAAAACGACGCGACAATAACGAGGCCCAAAAACAGCATCCAGTCTACAGCAGACATGCCGGAAGAAAAAGGATGCCGCGCCCATGCTATTAAACGCACAAGCGAGCCTGGGTGGTCTTTATCGTCCATGACCGCCCCTTATCAGCTAGATGCCAGCGAACCGGCATTCAGCAGATTGCTGACGTTGGCGAGCATTTCCCATCCGACGGGCAACGACGCCCCGGTATTGACAAGCGACGCATTCATGACGAGCGACATGTTGCCGACCTGGGTTGTATAAATCGGCTTTTCGCGACTGTCGAAATAATAAATCGGCACGGGGAAATCGGTCATGATTTTGCGTCGCGCAAAAGCCGCCCAGGTGTACGGATCGGCTTTGCGCAGATCAGTAGCGTTTGCTGCACGCAAACTGAAATACAGAACATCGGACCCGGCAGTCGGATAGACGCCCGCCGATTGATTGTCGTAAATAACGCACGTCGACAAAAAGTGGCGGAAATTCGAGTAGGGCATGTAAAAGTCCTGGCCCTGCACGATAGCCGAAAATGCGGTGTCTTTCAATTCGTACATCGTGTTCAAGTCGATAGACGGTAGGATCGGACCTTTTGACGATACAGGCAATTGATCGATGTACGACTGATAGATTTGAACATTGACGTTCGTGATTGTGACACCGGCAACGGCACCGGCACCTTGATAAATTGCAAATGTAGGGTCGGCAGTGTTGGCAACAACAGCTTGCGCGGCGGTCGCGAGTGTGATTTGCAAATTCATCGTCGCATTAACGACGTTGCCGTAAATCGAGCCTGTCAGATCATTGTCGGCATAAGCCAGCGGCAACCAATAGTACATGTAGATGGTGCCGGTCGAATTCGTCGCGATAGTCGCGGGCGCTTTGATGACATTCCAGTTCGAACCAAAACCGATTGGCGAATCGGATGGCGTACTTGAAAATACGGGGCGTTGTTGGCGCACTGTATTGAGCATCGCGATATGCCAGCCAGCGGTATTGATACGCTGATAGTTTTGCAGATCGGTGAAAATGAAGCGTTGGATCAGATTGCCCGGTCCTATCGGCGTCAACGACAATGTTGAAGAGCCAGCATTCGGATTCGTAATCGTCGCAGAAAGCCGAATCAAAAACCCTTTGATCAGACCAACGTTTTGCGGCGGCAATTGAAACTGCGCTTGCGCCGCTGGCTGAAAGATGTTTGTATAGATCGATTGCAGCATCGGAAAACCTTGCGACAGCACCATTTTTCGCGCCGCCATGTTTTGTTGCGCCAGTTGTTGTTGTTGTTGCGCAGCAGTCATTTGAGTTGCTTGCATGATTATCTTCCTTTAATTCGTCGGAGTTGTAGAAGTTGCGCCAGTGATTGTGCGGTTGTAGCGCAAGACTACATCAGCCGCCATGCCGAAGATAACTAGCATCATTAGTACGATGAACCAATTAATCGGATTTTTCATCAGATCGACATTAATAATCTGCATGATCAGCTCGCGGTCTGTTTCGCAGCGACTTTTTTCTTGGCGAACGAAGTCAGCATCCCGAAAAGCATAAAACCGACCAGGGCCATCAATACAACGGTCACCCAGTTTGCGAAATTCCACGTTAAAATATTCTCTTGCATGATCAAGACCTTTAATTGCATTAATTAAATCGATTTATTTAATCAATCGGACAATTAAAGACTAGCAATAATTCATAAATTAAACAAGTTTTTTTTATTTTTATTTTTTAATTTATTTTCGAATAAAGAGAGTATAATATCGTCCCCCGGCACCGGGGCCATGATAACTAAATCGTCTTTACCAACATCATAATAGACAGAATGAAAATCGGGCAACGGGCGACCAGCGCCCGCGACCGAGGTCATTAATTTGTCTAGCGGAGCGTCGGGAATAAACGCATTAACTTTATCGCGATCACGTTTATCTGACAAATAAAATACTTGATAAAATCCCGCCTCGGAGACGGCAAAGCGATTAATTAAAGACGGGCGTTGGGAAAGCGTAATGATCGGAATTTGTTTGCTGCGCCCTTGAGTATAAATCGCGGTCATCGCTTTATCGCGAGGATTAAACATATATCCTTCATCGATATAAACACCAATTTTTTCTTGCATATAAATACGCCAAATCAAATTTGTTACCGCGTCATCGTCGCGCTCGGGCACGGGATGATAAATATAAACCCCGCCTTTATTTTTTTTTGGCGTGAAATTCAATTTCACCATCTCTGCCCCAGGAATAGAATCGATTAATTCCTCGTTTTTATGATTAATAACGACCCACGGAAAATTTTCAAGATCTTTTTGCGCCAAATGCCAAACAGCAGCGCGTGACTTGCCGCTGCCGTTTTTGCCCAGAATCAAAGTGCTTTGCGTGTCGTCGGGAAGTCGCATTATTCAATTTCCGGTAACGACACAAAATCCCCAAACGATGGCGGTTGGTTTTGTTGTACCGTCGATTTTTGTTGCACCGTCGCGTTCGGCACATTTGGGGCGGTCGATTTAGGTCGGTTTTGTTTTTCAATCATCTTTCGCATTTTGTACGCCATAACACGGGGCCCGTACAATTTGCCAACGACACCGGCAAGACCAATCCATGCGACTAATTTCGGATCGACTACTTGATTATAGAACGCGCTAACGTCTGCCAACGATTCCGCAAGCATCTTCGATTCTTCGCGCTCAATAGCGAGCTCGGGCAAAAATTGCGACGCCATTTGATGCAGCGAAAATAAGATTTTTTCGACGCCGCTTACAGCAGTTTGTGACGCTTTTTCGCCTCTTTGCCCGCCACCGGAGCTACCGGCACGCTTTCCACCACTACCGGCAGGTCGACCACGGGATCGCTTTGCGGGCTCGCTATTTGCGGGGCTCTCGACTCTAAGACCTGCGACAGTAGCGTCACCAGTTGCTCTGTCGAGTTCATTTGTGTTGTCCGCATTTCCGCCAGCACCGCTTCCAACATCGTCAATTTGTTCGTCAGCCATGTTATTTTGTCCTTATTTTCATCAACAGCGGCAACAACATCTGCAACTTGTTCTGCCGCGTTTTGTGTTACTTGCGCGATCAATGTTTCGGCGACAAGTACGGTCTCTGTTGCTGCGGCTTCCGCAACTACTGCGGCAGAGACAGCTTGTGTCCCCACCACTTGTAATTGCGCCACGTCGTCTGCGGCGCTCACGGCTTACAGCCCAAACTTTTTGCCGAGCTGCGCGATGACCGGCAACAGCGCAACCAGCCCCTGTTCGAGTGTCGCGACACGCTGCGCCAGCGCGGAAGCGTCGGTGTCGGCAGCAGCGGAGACACCGGCGGCGGAGACACTGGCAGGGTCGGCAACAGTTGACGCCGGTGTGCCGGTAGGCGTGACAGCGTTGCCCACAACTTCGTTGACAACGGTTTCCACAGTACGGATGGCTGCGACCGCGGGGGCGGCGGCAGGGAAAGCAACGGAAGCGACAGCGCCCACCTCGTTAACAACGTTTTCGATTGTTGAGATAGTTGGCGCTGCGCCCGTGATGCCACTTTCGATAGCAGATAGAATTTCGGTGAGTGTCATGATTTAAATCTCCGGAGTTGAAATTGCATTAAATGATAATGCGGGGTTTTGCTGGTTTTTTTCCAGCATTTCGAGAATGCGGCACACGTCACGTTCGAGACGTTCAAACCGCTGTTGAAAATCTTTTACATCGTCGCCTAATTCCATAGCGCGACGAACCGCTTCTTGCGTCTGTTCGGGCGTAATGCCGAGCATTTTAATTGCCATACTTAGCGCCATTTCCATTCCTGTCATTTAATACCCCTATTTAATTAAATAAGATTAAATCAAATTATACGATTTAATATAGCAAATTGCTATGTAATTGCCGCGAGCTGTGCCGCTGTGGGTTGAGCATAAATCGTGTTATTCCACGCCGCGATATAATCACCCTGACCATCATTACGCAAATAGATTGTCCCGTTCGGCTCAAAATCAGAAAACGTCAACGACGGATAAATCGTCATTATTTTCTCTATCAAAGTTTTCATTTTAAATTCCTTTCAATTTAAGGGGCGCGCACATAAAAGCCGCTGAAATTGCTATCTAATTGGCTTGGCAATGTCACGGGTGTATTACCGACAACATTCATATAAACAGAAACGGTATCGCCCGCATTTAATAACATCATTATCGAACCATTAATTGTCAGATTATTTGTAGCGTAATCCGCCAGCAATTTATAACGTGCCCCATTTTTATAAACGAAAAAAGACGTATTTGTGAACGGCGCGACTCCATTAATTGACATCGACATGTCGAATTCATAATAACCAGCAATCGGCGCGGCATAAGAATAAGTCCCCGTGTTATAAGCAGAATTCGTATCGCTGACGATAGTATCGAAAGGATAAATAACGTCTGTCCCGTTCGATAAATTCGCCGCAGTTGCGGAGTACACAATGAACGCCGGGGCATGAAATAATCCTCCGGAATTAATTGCGGTATAAGAAATACATTCCCAATTTCCCGAACCGAGAGAACGAAAAACCGCATAATCCCCCGCAACAGTCGTGATATTTAATTTACCCGGCAAAATCAATGAAGTCGAATTATAAGTCAACGTTAATGCGCCACTGAATTTAACATTGCGCTCAACCCCTGACGCGACAGTATCAAAACTCGTTATTGTTGTCGTGCCCGAAATTGTGACATTGTTTGACGCCGCGCCACCGATAGCGACAGACGACGCCGAAGCGAGCGTGACCGGGGCAGCATAATTTATCGCGGCCCCTGCGGTATAAGTATTGCTAGTACCGAGCGTTGTAAAATTACCGGCGGCGGCGGCGGTGCCGCCAATCGCAGGCGGCGAAGCGAGATAAGTAGAAAAACCAGCGCCGGAAACTGTAGAGCTGGCAGACAACGTTGTAAAAGCGCCGGTACTCGCGGCAGTGCCGCCAATCGCAGGCGGCGACGCGAGATAAGTAGAAAAACCAGTGCCGGATACTGTAGAGCTCGCGGAAAGCGTGGTAGCGGAAACAGGAGTCCCGGTAAGACTGCCGAACGTTACAGTGCTACCCGTGCCAAGTCCAATATCAGTTCGCGCAGTAGACGTATTTGCTAGTGTCACAGCGCTAGAGCCCGTCGTCGTCGCGTCGCCAGACAAATTAGGTATCGCGCCCGTCTGACCGAAAACAGACGACACCAACGCGGAAGGGATGACTTGAAACGATGGCGCAGAACCCGAGCCATTAGAAAGCAACGCGTATCCCGTGGTAGCGCTCGGTGCAACGAACGCAACATTAGACGAACCGTTCCCGAGCATCAAATTATTTGTCGTCAGTGTCGCGAGACCCGTTCCTCCCTGCGGTACCGCTACAACTTGATTGCCTTGCACGGCGGTCCCCGCAGTCGAACCGTATTTTACAGAGAGCGTACTGCCGACTTGCGATAAACCCGTACCCGCCGTCGCGGGCGATCCTGGATTACTTACTTGCGCGCGCGAATAATCGCTAATCAACGCGAGAGTAATAAAAGATACGCCGAAAAACACATGCAAAAAATACCGCTTGGTTGTTTTCATGATAGATCGATCCTTGAAATTAAATTACCACCACTTTGCTGTGAATAAATGACCCGCCGTTGTCGCGATAATATACACCGCGTCGGTGCTGGCACTGTCATACGAACCGCCGGGATAACTAGACGACGCCGCTGCGGCGGCACCAAAAGAACCCGCACCTCCAACGACGGCATTGCTACCCGAGTCGTTAATCCAAATGCCCTCACCGTTATTTGTGTAATCGATATTTTGTACGCGAAAGCCGCGACGTGCGGCATTTGCGGGCAATAATAATTGCGACGTGTTGGCAACCGCAATGCTGCCGCTTACGTCTGTAAAAACGCACGGCGCGTTAATCGCTTGCACTTGTTGACGGCCCGCTATAACTGTGGCATCTAAAATGCTATCGCTAACTGCGAGCGGGGCACCGGCCGATGGTGGTGCGACAAGACCGGCCCACAGTCCGAATGGCATTTGTACGTTCAAATAACTAACGTTAGCAATTCCGGTACCATTGGAAATGATATAAAAAGAATTACCCGACCCCGACGATGCGAGAATCGGAAAGTAACCTTGATAACCCGCAGGTAACGAAATCAATTGACCGAACGCGGGCGACGAAATTTGAACTGGGCCATTATTCGCGGTGTTATCGATGAACAACGTTTGCACGCCCTGAAAATTTCCTTGTTGAATTAATGTTTGCAACAGCGTTTGATAGCCGATGGTCGGAATGCCAGTCGCGCCGAAGTCGTAATTTTGAACTAATGCTTTTGGTCCGCTTTTAATATCGGCACCGATTAAATTCGAACCGCCGTTGAACGGGACGGGCCGGGCTTGACTATTGAATGCTTGTATTGCCGCATAAGTGCTCATGATAATTATCCTTTGACCGCAATGTCGAAATGTTTAAGCGCATCCAAAAGCGCGCCCATATAATTCGCGCTGCCGTTATAATCCATAGCAAATTGACGGCGCAGTGCCGCATGAATTGCCAAGGTTTGCGGTGTCGCGCCGGTCAATCCTAACGTTGCTATTAGACTATCGAAAGTCTTTTCTTGATTAGATAATACAATCGACCCTTCGTATCCTGCGGCCTTCCCTTCCGACAAGTAATCAACTACATTGCCCATATAAGCGCACGTGGGGCCATACAAGTTGAACCCCATGATCTGGGCAGCGCCCCACGAAGACGAATAAATCATCAGCGCGGTATGCCATGAACACGAATTGCAATCAATAATCCGCGCAATAATCGCTTTTGCCGCGGCGCTCCGAAATGCCAATACTTTCGCATACACGACCGGCTCAAAGCGGATCGCCTTGAAATTGCACTTTGTTTCGACCCACGCAATTAAATTAAATAATTTCATTTTGAATTCCTTTATTAATTGATTTAAATATATGGCACAAAATAAATATAATGTAAAGGGAACGCTTAAGCAAGACTTAACAGCGGCCAGAGCGGAATTAAAACAATTCCGGCACGATGTCTCTATATTGAAAAAGCGCGGATTGCTAGATAAAAAATACGACGCTCGCTCGGTTAATCCGACAAAATATTTAAAAAGTGTAATTAAGCAATTTGGCAATGTCCTTTCCGGTCAAGCCCAATCTGTCAAAGTCAATAAATCCAATAAGCAATATTACGGTGCCAAAGGTTATCAAACGAAAGGCAATCGGGTTATCGTCCCCGTCCAACCTAACGAACGCGCCTATGCAACGCCAAAAGGTATCCGTATTAAAGCGACGGGACAGGGAGGGTCGATAGTAAAAATTGATTTAAAACTTGATCGTAATGATATTAATCAATGGGCAGAGCAATTAAAAAAAATCGGCATAAAATTAAAAGACGATGAGGTTTTAACGTTTCAATTTTTCGGGAATAATAGCCATGCGGCCTTTGAAAATTTACATCGCAAAACTGCGTGGGAAGCCATGTCGGAATATATTCAAAATTACCCGGCGTTTGAGCAAACGGAAAATAAGGACCCTGACAAGCAACAGGATTTTATTGATAACGTTACCGTCTTTAAAATACGCCGTGATGAGAACGGAAAAATACGCCGCCCAGAAACCAACTATCTTGCCAAAGAACGAACTGAGGAAATGCGTCGCCGTGACTCCGAACGCAATAGAACGCGTCGCGAGCGCCGCCTCAATAATATGTCCCCGGCGCAGGAGGACCGTTATCATGCGGAACGGGCGAAAAATGAACGCGAACGCCGCGTATTAATGAAAACACAAAACCCTGACGATATCACTCGCTACCGCGAACAGGCCAAAGTCAGAGCAGCAAAATCCCGCGCTAATAAAAAGAAACAATGAAAAAAGTAAAAAAGAAAATCGCAGTCATCGATTTTGAGACCGACCCCTTTGTCCATGGCCGCATACCAAAGCCGTTCGCGTGGGGTTTCTATGACGGCGCACGATACGTGCAGCATTGGGAAAAAGACGCTTGGAACAACGATAAATGCGCAGAGGCACTTGCCCATTTTTTAGAAGACGTTTCATACGATGAAGAGCCCATGCTTATCCTGGCGCACAATGGCGGCAAATTCGATTTTTTATTTATCATCAAGCACCTCGTTGGCGATATAAAAATCGTCAATGGGCGCATCCTTAAAGCAAAAATAGGCAATCACGAATTACGCGACTCTTACGCCGTTCTTCCCATTCCGCTATCAAAATTAGGCGACAAGCTGGAAATTGATTACATGCGTATGGAACGCGATGTAAGAGAGGATCACAAAGAAGAGATATGCACTTATCTTAAGGCTGATTGTATCGAGCTGCATAAAGTCGTTACTGCATTTTATGAGGAGTTCGGAGACCAGCTTACTATCGGCGGGACAGCCATGAAAGCCTTGAAAAAATTTCACGAGTTCGAACCCGCATCGGAATCCTTTGATAATATTTTCCGCAATTATTATTTCGGTGGACGCTGCCAGTGCTTCGAAGTGGGCGACATCAAAGGTGATTTTAAATGCTATGACGAGAACAGCGCATACCCGGATTCTATGCGCCGTTATAAACATCCGACCTCTACCAATCATACCTTTACAAAAACGGTCACGAAAAATTCATCGTTTGTTTGCTGGGAAGGCGACAACGATAACGCTGTCCCGGTGCGCACAAAAACAGGCCTTGATTTTTCCTCACCGTCCGGCCTCTACTGGACAACGATCCACGAATTCGAAGCTGCCCTAGATATCGGCATTATCAGGCCGAAGAAAATTATTCATGCTGTCGAATTCGATACGACTATCAGCTTTGACGACTTCATTAATTTTTACTATGAGGCCAGATTACGAGCTCAGGGCGACAAGAATTTATTCTTGATTATTTTTTACAAGCTAATTTTGAACTCGGCCTATGGAAAATTTGCGCAGTCGCCTGAGAATTTCCGCGATAGTATAATCTTGCCGTGGGGCGACGTGCCGCCAGAACCCTACACCATCGAATATACATCTGGCGAGTATGCCATCTGGTCCAAACCGTCTCCGCAAAAAACATACTTCAATGTTGCCACCGCAGCGTCGATCACTGGCGGCGCTAGGGCAAACTTATTGCGCGGCTTGGCGTCTGCTGTGCGGCCTCTCTACTGCGACACCGATAGCATTATTTGCGAATCAATGGGCGGGTATATTCATCAAACGGAATTGGGCGCGTGGAAAGAAGAGTTTCGCACCGATCACGTCGCTATCGCAGGCAAAAAATTATATGCCGCTATGGGAAAGAAGCTAGACAAAAAGACCGGCATCGAAGAATACGGTTGCGTAAAGCTAGCGTCAAAAGGCGTTCGACTTACTCACGAGCAGATTTTTGCCGTCGCTAACGGCGCTACCATCGAAACCCGCAACGATGCGCCAACATTTAAACTTGATGGTAACCATGTCTTTATCTCGCGTTCTATTCGGCGCACCGGACAAACAAAAAGCCCTGCATGAGCAGGGCTTTTCGTGAAGGCGATTGCAAAATCTACTTCTTTTTTGTCGCCTTCGGTGCCGCTTCTTCGCTCTCGGTTTGTTCTGGTTCGTCCGGCTCCGGTTCTGCTACTTCGGCAATTTGCACAAGATTATAGTTTTTGCCGTCGACTTTTTGCATAGAAATTTCGAAGCACTTGCCGATGTACGCATCGTTCGGATACGCCGCGTTCAATTCCTTGTGCAGAATTGTTGCGCAAATGATCTGTCCTTCTTCGCCAGTTTCCAAATTGATTACATGTGCCAACGTTGCCGGTGCGCGTGACACGCCGGGTTTCACTTCGCCCGTCTTTTCGTCAACGGTGGGCTTGGCTGGAATTTCCTTGCCGACATGCATCGGGCCGATGAATTTGAAGTAATACTCTGTGTTTGACTTCATTTTGAACAGTTGCAGAGTGACCGCCGCAATTTTTTTGAATTTCAGATTCTTTGCCATGTTGTTTTCTCCAGAAAATTTTGGTTACGTCCGAATTGAACTAGTTGCAGGATAGCCCGTTGGTTTTGGAAAGTAAAGCAGATATTGCATTACTTACTTCTTCCATAATTATTATGGCGTTGGGCTCAAACGCTTTGCGCGTGATACACATAATTTCCATGCGAAATACTTCGCCCTCTGGCGAATTTATCGCACACTCGACCGAGTGATATGCTTCGCTATCGTCTTTTTCGTGGCCGATAGGTTTTGTTAATTTACGAAACGGCATGATAGTTTTCCTTTAATGAAAGTATTGCGTATTAATTATAGCCCGTAAT
>Ga0302200_10003505_pt1 | contig 13179 bp, 9 predicted proteins | sample II_Bog_N3_1_FD_194585 | JGI IMG/M metagenome (GOLD analysis project Ga0302200, IMG submission 194585) | Peat permafrost microbial communities from Stordalen Mire near Abisko, Sweden - II_Bog_N3_1 | ecosystem: Environmental > Terrestrial > Soil > Wetlands > Peat | place: Sweden: Abisko, Stordalen... | reverse complement strand
AACAGAAATCTCACCCACCGCGTTACGGACCTGGAAGAATCCACCGATTGTTGGAAAACTCGCGAGGTGTAAATGATAAGCCTCAGTCGACTGCGTTTGAATAGAAGAGCGCGGCGGAGGGAGCAGCGAGGTGTTGGATCCCTGGATCGGTTGAGAGGAGTCGAGCTTCGAGTCCAGAACATAAACGGTCGAGTCCTCAAAGATGCCTTGCACTGAGAAATCGGCGAGCACGCTTACATTTGGCGTAACCCTCAAACCTTCGTCGGCACCTGCCTGCAGCATGCTTTGCTCCACTGCTTGGTCGTCGCCGGCGGCGTTCGATGCCTGCGCAAATTCAGTTAGCGCCTGGGCATTCTGGTGCTGCTGGCGGTAGACATTCGCCTGGGCCAGCAAATACTGGTAATCGGAGGCGTCGTTGTTTGCGGTTTTGGCCGCGGAGAGTTCGGCCGCCGCCCTTGCGGTATTGCCCATCGCCAGATCGTTGTTCGCCAACCCTACGCGGACCTCCGCATCCGGCGCGCCCGCCAGCTTTGCGCGCTGAAGGTAATCCTGCGATAGCTCATACTCATGAGCGGAGCGAAACACATCTGCCGCTGCAATGAATTGGCTACCCGTTGGTGGTTTGGCTTCTCCCGCGGCGGCCTCCATCAAGCCAAGAGCAATCTGCCTCTGCGCATCGTCTGTGTGATTCTGTTGTGCCATCAACTGGCCGATTGCAATGCGGACACCTACGCGTTCGTTACCCGCAACGTCCAGCGCTTTCCTATACATCTCCATGGCGGCTTTCTCATCTCCCAGCAGGCTCAGCGCCTGTCCCGCCGAAACAAGAACACCGCTTTGCTCGTCAGGCGGAAGCGATTTCATGTACTGCTCCGCCAACTGGATATTCTGCAAAGCGTGCTCTTTGTCGTCCAGGCTCGCGTACGAACGTGCAAGTAACACGTAGGTGTTTGCGCTATCGGGGATGAGCCTTTTCGCGATGTTCAGCTCGTCGATCGCGCTCCGATACTGACGCTCAACCAGAAGCGAATTGCCCAGCGCGAGGTGAAGGTCTCCGTCATCGGGAGTAAAGTTCAATGCCAATCGATACTCGACAACAGCCTTAACCATCATGTCTTGCCGGCTATAGGCGGTGGCGCGAATTACGTGCACATCTCGCGAGTCGCCCATTTCTTTTTCGGCCACGTTGGCTTCCTGTATTGCAATGTGACTCTCGCCGAGATCAAGGCTTGAATAGGCCAGCCCGAGGTGTGCCTCGCCGTTATCCGGCTCTCTTGCGATAGCGGCCTTGAAGTCATCTGATGCTTCTTGCGGTTCATGCAGGTCGTTCAACATGTATCCGCGATTCACATAGGCAGTAACCACGTTCGGATCTCTTTTCAGAGTCTCAGTGAAATCAGCCCGTGCTTCTTCTTTGAGCCCCTGGTGCTTGTGCACGTAGCCTTCCAACAACGGAATGTCAGCCTCTTTCGGCAGCAAATTGAGGTACTTGCTGGTAAGGTCGAGGAGCTCATCGTACTTCTCGAGGTGCAGCAAATCGTATCCAAGATAAACTACAACATCGCGGTCGTTTGGAAGCACCTTGATCGCCTCTTCCCCGACCGCTGCAGACTCCTGATATTTACCATCAAAGCTCAGATATCTTTCCTTCTCACGAAGAACCTGGGGTTCGTTCAGCATTGGATCGCTGACACGCTTCATCCACTGTCCCGCGAGCGGGATATTATGCGCCTCAATGGCAGCGTTCATTCCTCCGGCTACGATCAGCGCGTTCTGCGGCGCCAGGGAATAACCCTTGCTATAGTTTTCCTGCGCAGACTTGAAATCGTGCTCAGTTGTATACAAGTCGCCAAGCGCAAGATAAGGGATGTATAGGGATGGGCTGGTCTGCGCCAAATGTTCAAAATATTTCCTGGCGTCATCGTTGTTACCTGTCGCACGAGATGCGTAGCCGGCGGCAATGAGTGCGGATCTATTGTTGGGATCGCCTGCGAGAACTTTCTTGAATGCAGCGAGCGCATCCTCGCTACGCCCCAGCTTCATCAGCACGTCCCCACGCAGTTGCAAGTCATCAGGGCTTGCAGGGTTAATTGCGAGTGCGGCGTCGATATCTGCAAGTGCGCCGTCCGGGCTTCCGGCATTCAGCTTGATCAACGCACGCAGGCGAAGAAATTGCTCTTGCCCCGGTCCCGATCCGTCTACCGAGTTGATTTCATTTTGCGCGGTATCGAGTTCGCGTCTCGCGGCATCCTTGTCGGAAGTTTGCTCATAGAGAGACATCAAGGCCATGTGCAACTGAATGCCGTAAAGCGGGCCCTCAGGAGGATTCTGCGGCAACCGATGCAACGCGGCAGTGTATTCCTTGATGGCGGTAGAGTCGTCATCCTGCAATTGCGCGATTTCCGCACGGATGGCATGGAGGCGATAGTTCTCGGCATCAAGCGCCGCAGCACGCTTGAGAAATGGATCTGCGCCATCAACTGAACCAGACGCGATTTGCGCCTGGGCCGCAGCCAGTTGCAGGCCGATATCTCCATGCACTGTGTTTGCGGCCTGTGCATAGAGGCGAGCTGAGTTCTTGAGGTCTCCATTGAGCTGGTAGGTGTAAGCAAGCTCGGCGATCACATCCGGCCGGGGATTGCGGATGCTTTTAAGTTTGGTAATCGCCTCTGCAAACTGGCCCATCTCGCGGTACTGCCCTGCCAGGGTTCTTTGAACGTCAGGATCATTCGGAGCTCGCCGCTCGGCCAATTCGATATAGTGGCTCGCTTGATCCGGCTGCTTGGTCTGCTGATAGCAAAGCGCCAGCAGAAGCTCGGCGCGCGCGTCCGGCCGGATTCTTTCCGCCCTGTCCAGCGAATCGATGGCATTCGCGTAGTCCTTCGAGCGAAGGTAAATATTGCCGAGCAGCACCAAATCGTCTCTGCGCCCAGGATTAGATGAGGTCACCTGTTTTAGAATCCGCTCTGCATCCGCCGTGCGCCCCATAACAATCTCGGATTGTGCAAGACCCGACAGTCCTTCGAGTGAACCGGGGCTCAGCTTGAGGCCGCGGTTGTAAGCGTCAACTGACTGCTGATATTTCAAGTCGAGCCGCGCGGCGTAACCCAGCAGAAACCACAATTGAGGATCGTTTGGCGCCGCCTGTGCCGCGCGTTGCGCATAGTCGTAGGCCTGGGCATGATCACCATGCTGAATCGCCAGCTGCGCAGCTCGCGCCAGCCGCGCATTCTGAATATTCGATCCCCAGCCAAGTTGTTGATCGGCCGGGTTAGGTTTACCGGGGGCAGCTTGAGGAGTCTTGGTGCTGTCCTGACCGAGCTGATAGGTTTGCGCATGCGCGACGCAAGCCAAGGCTCCGCACATAGACAATAACAGCGAACGCATCACTCGAGGCACAGCTTTCAAAGGAGTTATCACCAAGGTCGGAAAATATTCAGCACTCTTTGAGATGCCCAAAACGCTATTGATGTTGGCTATATCAAAACAAAGAAGCAATTTGCAGCAAAAGCTCTTGTTATCACTTGAAACGACGGGTTTCAGGCAACCATAGGTCCTCGTTTTTAATCGTAAGAAACAGCTAGTTCATCTTTCTTCAACTTTGCGAGTGTCATCGGTTTTGTGCTGCACAAGTTGGATGCTTTCTAGACTTTGACAACCAGGCCAATTGCTGCTATTAGCAGCATGAGCATTTTGCATTATTGTCCTGCCGATATCACAACATCAGAATTTGAGGTATTTTTGTGGGTCAATCAAGATCGCCGGAGTCTTCGCCACAGCCCATACCTTTTGCTTTTCTTCTGCTGGCGGCTGTCGCAGTACATCTGCCTCTGCTGTTGATGAAACTGCCTTTAAAGTCCTACGATGCGAATTTCCATATCTTTTTCGCCTCACATTATCTTCACCACTGGTTTGACCCGTGGAACGCAAAGTGGTACGCCGGCTTTTCGCAAATGACGTATCCTCCGCTGCCGCAACAGTTGACAGCGCTGCTTTCAAACTTCTTTGGTCTGGATCTGGCGTACATGGCGGTTCAGTTCATCGCCATTCTGCTTCTCGTCGTAGGAGTGTATCGGTTCTCACTCTTATGGGTTAGTCCACGCGCAGCGTCGATTGCTGCGCTCGCGGCAGTGTTTTTAGGCTCTGAAAGCTTTCTTGTCTACTCGGCCGGACAGCTCGGCACCACTTTCGCCGCGCCGCTTTATCTGAACGCGCTTCCGTTCCTTTATGTCTGGATCAGGCGCGGCAGTTGGCCTTCATTTTTCAAAGCAACTGCCCTGTTTACAGCTGCGGCGGCCGCCCATCATGCCACGCTGCTCTTCGGATCGATCCTTTTTGCTGTACCCGTCCTGGTGCTTGCGTTTCTTGACCGTGAAGATGGCGAGAGGCCCTCACTCCAGGCATTCAGTGCTCGTACGATCACTATCACATTAATCGTCGGCGCAGCGATTGCAATCGTATTACTTCCCTTCTGGATCGCTCTCATTCACTATCCGGTGACTCAGACGCCGATTCCGCATCCCAGCCGGGCGAACTTTATCCTGAGCCCGAAGTGGGGCCTCAATTACTTTGTCGTTCCGTATGGCGCTCTGATTCTTGCTCTCCCGTTTATCTTCATTCGGGGCGCGATGAGTGCACGTCTCCGCCCCCTGCTTTTCGGATTCTGGCTGGCATTCATGCTTGGCCTGGGTGGAACTACTCCAGTTGGCCATTTTGTGCTGGGGCGGGCTTTCGACGTCTTAACCATGGAGCGCTTTACCTATTGGGCCACCCTGCTTGCCCTGCCATTTGTAGGGCTTCTTTCCGTGGAACTAGTCGACAGATTTCATTCGCGTGCGGCAGTCAGCCTTGCAATTCTGGCGGCCAGCACTTGCGCGTTGGCCGTCGCCTGGTCGACCTATCGTCCCGCAGATGCCGAGGACTTCAAGGTAGATTCGGTCGCGGCATGGCTCAATCGCGACGGCCACGATCAGTACAGATACGTCACTCTAGGCTTCGGCAACAAAATCTCGCGGCTCGCGGTCATGACAGACGCCGGCAGCGTTGATGGTGAATGGAATTCAGGACGCATGCTGCCGGAACTGACCCGATACGGCGGTGGCGCGCTAACCAGTGCGAAGTATTTTGGCACTGCGGGTCTTGATTCGCTTCGTGCAATGCTGGCGGATTCCGATCAATACGGGTTGAAATGGGTAATTGTAAAGGATCGATATTACGACCCGTTGCTTTCGTTCGCAGGCTGGCGTCCAGTCGACAGCCTTGAAGACAACACAATCATTGTGTGGAGCAAAGACGGGGTGGCGCCGGCGACGCCAGTCAACGCACCACAAATTCCTCCACACTGGCAGGGGCTCATGTGGGGAATTCTCCCAGTCGGCAGCAGCATACTTGCACTCATCGCGCTTTTGATTCCAGAGAAAAAGAGGGTTCGAGTCCCAGTTGAGCATCCCGTCTCCACTAGTGAGACTCTCGTACCCGGGAGGATGGCGTCATGAACAAAGGGGGATTACTCGCTGCATTTTTAATGGCCGCCACCATAGTCCTGGTTATCGTTGGAACCATCTGGCCGGCCCCATCCGCGCTTGCCTATGCGGGTGGTCAGCACCTGTTCCAGTCGTCTGCCACCCCAGAAGATGCGGTTAATAGTCTGGGACAGGCGATACAGGCAAAAGCATGGGAAAAGGCGTATTCAAGCCTGGCAAACAAGGCTCAATTTACCGAGCCGCAGTTTGAGCACGATCTTACCGGATACTATTCGAGCCTGCTGACTTACGCGACGCTCGATCACTTCGATGTGCGGCCTCTTCATTCTTCTGCCGACAATGCAGATATGCAAATCACCTTGTATTGGTCTACCGTTGTTGGACTTGCCCCCGTGAGCCGGGACATCCATGTGACCAAAAACGGCGATCAATGGCAGGTCACCTGGCCCGTAGCGAAACAACCCGTCGTCCCGCCACAGGTCATTCCCGTTAATTATCTACGCTGGGATGTTATATATCCTGGCGCCGGAGACGACTGGGGCACGCAGGATGTTGAAGCGCCGCATGTGCGCATCGTGGATATGCACCCTGTACAGCGCGCAGAGGGCGTAGTGATCATGGGCGAGTTGCTCAATGAAGACGTAGTGCCGGCATACGTCTCGGTTTCAGCAACGCTGCTCGGGAAGAATCAGTCGCCAATCGCAACGGAGAGCAGCTTTGATAAAATCTCCCATCTCCTGCTCCCCAAGCAAGTGACACCGTTCCTGATTCGGTTCCCTGATCGGTCGCTCGCCGGAGTCAGCGGCATTCGCATGACGCCATTTTCAACATTGATTTCAGCATCAGCCGATCCTGTTATCGAAATTGATAATGAGCACCTTAACCCGGCTCCTGATGCATCTCTGACTGGCCAGCTGATTAACCAGAGCGGTCAGATCGCAAATGTTGCGCACGTGATTGGAACGTTTTACGACAAGAGCGGGCAGGTTGTGTGGGTCGCGGACCGCTACGTCGACACTGCGCTGCTTCCTCAAACGCCGGTTCCCTTCAGTATTCACATTCCTGAAGATCTCGCTCGCACAATCAGCAGCCAGCGCACCACCGTTGCCACTTACAGTGAGGGAGGCGCGCTGTGAGGCGGCGGTTTGTATTCCTTGTCGCCACTCTGCTTATCGCAGCGCCTTGCATTATTGCGCAGGACGAAGCCATCCAGGCACCCAAATCGATTGCGGCCGGCGACGCTTTTGCGATTCAAACAACCGGCAGTGGCAAGGCGGCCTTGTACATTGTGGGCCCAAATCAGGTTTTGAAGCGCGACGTCGACCGGGGACAATCGATATCTTTCGCCCCAGGCACGCTTCACAACGCCGGGCACTACCTGGTGATTCTCAAGACGGATAGCTCAAGCTACACATCCGAGGTCGATGTGCTGCCGGCGAACGCGCCGTCTGAATTAAGTTTTCTCGCCAGGCCCTCTCGTCTGCCCGTCGGCCTTCACGACGGTATAACCGGGGCGGTCTACGTTTTTGACGCCTACAAAAATCTAATCACAGCTCCCGCGTCAGTCTCTTTCGAACTGTCAAATCCATCCGGCGTCACCCAGACCCATGTGGTGCAAACACATAATGGCGCCGCCCTCACGGCTATGGACTCCACACAGCAGCAAGGCGCAGACAAATTCACAGCGCGCGTAGGTGATGTGATCAGTACGCGCATCGTAGGACAAGTTCCAGGCGACCCATGTGGAATCAAAATGTCCGCCAAGCCTTCTGGCCAGCAAATAGAGCTTGAAACCGAGCCGTTGCGCGATTGCAGTGGCAATGCGGTACCGGACGGGACCATTGTGACTTTCACTGAGACCTATGCAGGCGCGCAGACTACCGCTGATGTACCACTCAAGCGCGGTATCGCACAGGTTGCCATGCCGGCCCACAATGGCGCCATGCTGTCGGCTGCCAGCGGAGTTGTACTCGGAAATCAGATTCGCTGGGAGACACATTAATGTTGAAGTTACTGAAACGATTACTTCCGGCGCTCCCCATACTGGCGTTTGCAACCTCAAGTCATGCAGCCACTTCTGCCGATGTGCGCATCGAACCATCAGCAGCCCAAAATGGGCCGCACATGCTGACAGAGCATACCGCTTCAGCCGTAATTCAGGATTACCTGCAGTCTTGGAAGAGTTTGAGTGCAGCGCTCGAAGAAAATCGGGCCGATTTGCTGAACATGGATTTTTCCGGGGCAGCTCTTGAAAAGCTTGGCGAGACCATTCATGAACAAGCTGCAGCTGGCCTGAGCACACAATATCGAGACAGTGCTCATGACATCCAAATAGTTTTCTCCTCGCCGGAGGGATTGTCGATTCAACTGACTGATACGGTAGCGTATGACCTGCAGGTTCTAGATCATGGCAAGTCGATTTCGAGCCAGCATATAACTACTCGTTACATAGTGGTATTAACTCCAGCGGAAGCACGATGGAAGGTGCGCGTCTTCCAGGCGACCAACTAGCATTACGTTAATCACTCTGGTGTCGGCGAGACAGCCTTAAATTTCGGAACGCAAAACGACAAAGACGAAATATAGATTCTCGAGTAAATACAAGTCGTCGCATAGATTATTTGAATAGGAGCTTACAATGATCTCGGTAGTTGTCCCCATATATAACGAAGAAGAACTCGTCGTGAGGTTTCACGAGGCCGTCGCCAACTCCATGCAAGGCGTTGTCGACGATTGGGAAGTTGTTTACGTAAATGACGGCTCGAAGGATTCATCTCTTGAGCTGCTTAAAAGCCTTCAGTGCGAGGATCCACATGTTGTTGTGGTAGATCTCTCTCGCAATTGGGGGCACATGGGCGCCATTTCAGCGGGCCTTCAAACAGCCCAGGGCGATGCTGTGATTTTGATGGACGGGGACTTTCAGGATCCACCTGAGGTGCTTCCGCAATTCATTGACGAGTGGCGCAAGGGGGCCGAGGTCGTGATCGGCGTACGCCGCAGCCGGCAGGAGAGCCGCAAGATTCTCGCCTTTTTGTTCCCCCTCTTCTATCGCGTTCTGGGAATGCTTTCCGATTACCCGATTCCACTTAACGCTGGTATTTTCGGCCTGATGGACCGCAAGACGGTGGATTCAATGAACGCTCTGAGGGAGAGGAATCGTTACCTCCCGGGACTGCGGGCCTGGGTCGGCTACAGCAATTCCATCGTCTACTATGATCGGCAAGATCGCCTGGCCGGCGACGGCAAGCTCTCGTTCATCAGCCGCATCAAGTACGCCATGGATGCAATCACGAGCTTCAGTTACAAGCCACTTCGGCTCAGCTTCGCCCTGTCTTGTTTCTCCAGTGGTCTGGCACTGCTGATGCTTGTAGCGATGCTTCTTTCATCAAGCCCAGTGGCAGCCACCGGGCTCGGCGTGGCAAGCGCAGTGTTCTTCGTCGGCAGCTTACTGCTGCTGTCAATGGGATTGCTGGGCGAGTATGTGGGCCGCGTCTACGATGAAGTTCGTGCCCGCCCGGTTTCTCTCATCAGCGAGGTTCACCGCCCAGAAATTGCGCTCGCAACTCAGGTTGGCTATATCGCGGTTCAGAATGGCAGCTACGCGGTGCCCATTCAGATGCAGAGTCAGTCGAGTGGAACCAGGGCTGCATAGACAACCGAGACACATAGAAACCAGAACGTCCTTCGCCTTCAAGCGAAGGACGTTCCTTTATTTGGGAGCATTGGAACCATTGCAATTGGGGATGCCTGGCTCTATTGCAGTTCCCTCTTCATAATCGTTCCAGGTCTCGATCATAAGAAACGGAATCGGCTGATCGGGAGGAAACTCCTTACGCCAGAGGTTGAACGTGTCACTGTATGTTTGACCGCAGCGGCTGGAGATATGGCGGTTAAGACCCCAGGCCGCCCTGCTGTCATTGAATTCAGCCCATGCGCCGCCAACAATGATCTTGTCAGAGTTCTTTGAACGCATCGTCTCATAGAAATTGCTAAGATACTGCTCGCCCCAGTTGCTGCCATCCGCAGCCCAGCCCTTGTCCCCGGGCTGGACCCAGGCGTAAAACCCATCAAGTGCTTCGGAATTCGGGCCAGGCGCATTCTCGTAGATCAGCCACGGCTTCGGATCCCACTGATCGACTACTGCGCGCACTTTATTCCAGTCAGTATGTTTCGCCGTAGGGAAAATGAAGATTACGGGGCGGCCCTGATACGTCAGGTAGGCATCGTGGCCGGGAGACTTGGATGAAAGATACGTATCGTGAAACATTGTGAAGTCCGCAATTGCTTCGTCGGTTGCCCCATCATCCTGAGTCGTCTCGTCGTACATCATCGCGACCTTAAACGAATTCTTCTGAGCAGCAGCCTGCATAAGGGCGTAGCTGCGGTCGATAAAGGGTTCGCGATCGCCATACCAGTCAACAACGAACGCCGAGATCCCCATCGCCTGCGCCTCATGAATCTGCCGGCTGATTACCGCAGGATCATGTGATGAATAGTCAATTGAAATGTGCCGCGGGTGCCCAAACCACGCCTCGTAAACGGCAATTACTTCAGGCGAATTGCTAGCCGCGCGGTACTTAAGGGGTGAAAGCTGCGCAGAGTCGTGCCCGGGACAGCCACAGAGCACAAAGAGAACAATAAGACTGACAACACTTAATCGATTGAGCATATCTGAAAACTTAGAAGCCTGGCGCAATATTCCGGTTGTCAGCCGAGCCAATTGAAACCGCAAAAGCAATGTTGGCATAGGGACTTATAGGAGCAGCCAGAATGTCGCTTTCCGCATCGAACCGATTGTAGCCATCTTAAAGATGAGACACGTTTAAACCTTATCTAGGATCCTTGAACCGGAGCACACCTGAGTGGCCTATTCTCCAACATTGCATTCCAATACGCTGCAGCAGAGAATCCTCTCGGGAAGCGCCATTTTGCTCGCGGGTTCGGGTCTCACTACTGCAATCAACCTGGCTTACAACGTCGTAATCGCACGTTACCTGGGCCCTCAGGGATACGGTCATGCAACTGCGGTCTATACGCTACTTATCATTCTCTCCGCGATCACGCTCTCTTTTCAAATTGTCTCTTCGAAGGTAGTGGCTCAACAAACCTCGGTTGAGGCCAAGGCCGCGGTCTATCGCGATCTGCACCGCAGCGCCTGGGTATGTGGGCTTTTGGCCGCTGGCCTTATCTTTTCATTTCGCGATGCCATTGCGGTCTATCTGCAGTTACCGGATCAATATCTGGTTGCACTTCTCGCATTAGGCACTGCTTTTTATGTCCCTCTCGGCAGCCGCCGCGGATACATGCAGGGAACCTACGGATTCTATCGGCTGGCTTTCAATCTCGCGATAGAGGGCGCGGTGCGACTCGGGGGATCCTACCTTCTAATCCAGTTCGGGTATGGTGTCCGCGGTGTAGTAGCGGCAAATGCCGCCGCCATTGCAGTGGCCTATCTGGTAATCGCGCCCGGACTCAGAACTCATATTGCTAACCCCTTGAATCTACTCAATACCCTGCGTGAAATCTTTCAGGCTGTGGTCTTCTTTTCAGGGCAAGTACTCATCAACAATTCTGACATCATTCTGGTAAAGCACTTCTTCCCTGCGGAAATAGCCGGCATCTATGCTGCGGTAGCGATGGTTGGCCGCGTAATATTTTCATTTTCTTCAGCCGTGGTAAACAGTACGTTTCCCCTGATGGCCGGGACTCATCATGAAGAACGAAAGGACTTAAGGGTTATTGCAACGTCTCTGCTTCTGGTGGTGCTTATTGGTTTCGGATTGGCTCTGAGCCTTTTCTTTGCCCCAACTTGGCTGTGGACTACTCTATTCGGATCCGGATTTAAGATTGCCGGGTCCTATAACATCTCAACGCTTTTGGCGCTCTACGCCCTCACTACAGTCATCTATTCGCTTAGTGTTGTTATCGTGACCTTTGAGATGTCGTACAAGATTGCAAACTCAAGCTGGGTGCAACTTGGTTTCAGCGGCGCTGTGATTGTAGGCATTTGCCTGTATCATGCGTCTCTTCCTCAAGTCATCCTCGTCCAGCTGGTGCTGATGATCATTCTCCTTATATTTGTGGCGGTTCCCTTTCTCATCAGCTCTCTTACAGATCCCAAGGAAATGTCGAAACCTGGAACCTACCGGCCGGTTCGGCTTATAAGGCGTGTTACTGAGAATGAAGTCATTTCAGAATTCCTGAAGAGCGACTTTCATAGTCCTGCTTTTCGCGATTACCATGAAGCGCTCCGCGACTTGGTGATGAATCCCAACCTTGACGACATCAGAGATAATGCCAAGCGCCGGGCTCTGCTGTTCATTCGACACTTGTCGTTGTGGAAAGAGCTGCCTCTTAACACAGACTGGTATGAAGTAGAACTCACCCATGACGATTTAACCAATATCAGGGCCTTTCCTCGCGCCCAGTGGCGGAGACCGGCTCACGGTAACTTCTCGATTACCAAGATCGTTGAGGGTATAAGCAGTCATCACAACTCGCTCGACGACCAATCTCTGGCCAAGATCACCGACATCAGCGATCGAATTGCGAAAGAGACATCCAGCTTCGGCTCACTGATTCTTATCGGGCTTAACGAATACGAGCCGCTCACGGTCATCGATGGTAATCATCGCCTGGTAGCCGCGATGCTCGGGGCTCCGGAAAACGTACAGAGGCTCCGTTTCATGTGTGGATTATCGCCACGCATGGTGGAGTGCTGTTGGTACAACACAACTCCTGGAACGCTTTTCAGGTATGGAAAGAACATACTGCTGAACATGATTCGCAAGCCTGAGGATGAGCTAGCACGCCTACTTCAGGACGTCTCGTAGCGCGAGACTCGAACTTCACCATAGGACACTGCATAATGCTTCGAGAGCGCGTAGTACTCGTAAGACACATTCCGGAAACCTTTACCCGAAGGGGAGTTATTGGCTTTTTCAAGGAGCTTAGGGGCTGTCTTGATGTCGATCGCCCTTGCCTGGTGCTTGACTGTTCGCAACTTGGCCAGATGAATAGGCAAATTGTCTTTATCCTGCTCTCTTGCCTTGAAGAAGCGATGAAACGCAACGGAGATGTACGGCTTGCTGCTGTTTCGCCCCAGGCAAAGGCGGCATTGAAAGCAACCGGAGCCGATATCCTTTTCAAGTTCTTTGAAACAACTGAAGACGCGGTTGCAAGTTTTCAGCGACCCGCCATCAATCTGCCTTTTCGTGCCAACGAAAGTTTTTCCAATGAGTCCGCTGCGTGATCCAGGAGTCCGTCGCGAACGTTGAACTGCGCCTGATCACACATGTGCAACACATTAGTTCAGAACGGAGATAAGATCACATGTTGCATCCTTCACTTTTCACTCGAGCGTCCGCCGCACTGCTAGCACTGCTATTGGCACCCACGGCACAGGCTGTTCCAGCACCGCAGCAATCGGCCGCGACTTCTTCACAGGCGAAGGGGACACAAACTGCTGAGACTCAGCCGCAGGGTTCTGCCCTTCCTGATGCCCCGTCGCCACAAGAAGCTTCGCAGAATTCCGAACAACATAATTCACAACCAAATTCCAAACAGCAGGACAGCTCAGCATCACCAGTTGGTACGGCTGTAGCTCCTGCAGAAGAGCCCGTTGGAGCGGCAGGGTCCAAACCAGCCGGCGCAGTCATCGCGCCGGCAAAACAACGTCGCGCGCATACATTCCTCA
>Ga0302200_10003502_pt1 | contig 13183 bp, 13 predicted proteins | sample II_Bog_N3_1_FD_194585 | JGI IMG/M metagenome (GOLD analysis project Ga0302200, IMG submission 194585) | Peat permafrost microbial communities from Stordalen Mire near Abisko, Sweden - II_Bog_N3_1 | ecosystem: Environmental > Terrestrial > Soil > Wetlands > Peat | place: Sweden: Abisko... | reverse complement strand
ATTCGGCGTAAGCTCTCGACTGTGCAAAGACTGTTCTCCATGTTTCCGTTGGGGGCGCCAGGTGCTGCGCTTTTCGTCTTGCGACTTGCAGTGGCTGCGACACTCCTCATCGACGGAACGGCTCACTGGACCCTCGTGACATCGCATTGGGCGCTCATCCCTGTCGTTCTAACCGCCGCGTGCGTGTGCCTTGGGCTCGTGACCCCTTTTTGCGCATCTCTTTGCTGTCTCATGGAGTTCTGCGCTCTTTCGGTCACCGGAGGACAGGATATATTTCACCTCGTCATCTCCATCTTGATAAGCGCAGCTTTGGCAATATTGGGGCCTGGGGCCTACTCGGTTGACGCACGGATATTCGGGAGGAAGCTTCTGACCGTACCATCGCGCCACCGGCCCGATTCTGAATGACTCTGAACCTTCAGACCAATTCCCATCGAAGAAAGACCGCTTTCCCACCCCGATCCAACCCTCACCAAGACGGACTGGCGGCAAATTCTCCCTATCCCAATTGAGAGTTCGATCTTATTCGAAATGGGGATTCGCGCCCGCCGATCGACTGCCATGATGTATTGCAGAGTGGACCTTCCCTTCTTAACACCGGTCTACTCGAAGGACGGTCCTCCATGAGCCTCTATTCCTTCAATCTGACGAAGCTCATGTCTGCAATCGACACGAGCCTGCAATTCTGCCAGCCGGTCCGGAAGTTGCAGTCTATCTTTTAGCCTGCCCATAATGGCTCCCAAATGTCGCAGAAAGCTTCGACGAAACGTCGTAGATTTTCCGATGAAACTTGCCGTCGATCTAATCGACGTGATCCCGGGCACCATAACCAACTATCGGGGAATGGAAGTTGTGTTTCCCCTAACGACCTTGCGTGGAGGTAGGCGATGGCTACTTTCGATTTGATTGGCTCTAGTGCCAGATTCCGGAATGTACTTGACCAAATAAACATGGTTGCGCCGGTAGACTCCGCGGTCCTGGTTCAAGGCGAAACAGGCACAGGCAAGGAGGTAATCGCACAAGCGATTCACGAGGCCGGCCCGCGGCGCCAGAATCCTTTCGTGGCCGTCAACTGCGCAGCGATTCCGAGCGCATTGCTTGAGAGCGAACTCTTCGGCCATGAACGAGGCGCCTTTACTGGTGCGGTGGCTCAGACCATGGGACGCTTTCAATCGGCTGACCGCGGAACACTGTTTCTGGATGAAATTGGCGATCTCCCGCTTGAGCTGCAGCCAAAGCTTCTCCGCGTTCTTCAGGAAATGCAGATCGAACGCTTGGGCAGTGGCCGCACGATTCAGATTGACGTACGGGTCATCGCAGCTACCAATCAGGACCTCTGGCGCATGGTACAAGAGCGGAAATTTCGCGCGGATCTCTATTACAGGCTGAACGTCTTTCCAATCACGTTACCGCCATTGCGAGAACGGAAGGACGATATCCCGCTGCTAATCGAGCACTTCGTTTGTAAGTTTGCCAAGCGCCAGGGCAAATCGATTCATTGCGTCCCGGATGAGGTGATGGAGGTTTTGAAACGTCATGATTGGCCGGGCAATATCCGAGAACTGCAGAATGTCATTGAGTGTGCCGTGATTATGACAACGGGCCCTGTGCTTGGCTTGCCGATGAGGGAGTGTAGGACACAGAATGGGGGTTCTGCGCCAGTTAGGACGCTTGCCGATGCCGAGCGGGCGCACATTACGGCAGCGCTTCACGAAACCAATTGGGTTGTTGGCGGACGGCGTGGAGCTGCGGATCGACTCGGCCTGCCAAGGACGACCCTAATTACGATGATGCGCCGACACGGAATTTTCCGTGAGACATTGGGACAGCAGGCAGGACTATTGGATCGATCCCTAGCAACAGTGCCGAGCGGGCAGTCCTATGGGTAGCACGGCAGCCAAGAGGAGGCTTGCAATTACGACGACGTATTCCCGCTTGCGTTCGAGATCGGGTTTCCTCCTATCAAGGTGTCCCCCTGAATAATCCTTCGACCCGAGTCGAACGGAGCTGTGGCAACATTTAAGGGGCCGACGTTCAAGGGATGCAAGGGTTGTGCAGCGGTCGATAAGGATAATTGCTCGAGCTGGTAGAGATTCGCTCTCAACCCCAAAACTTGATTTGGTCGTTGTGATCTGGCGACGATTTCCCAGCACCGGAAAATAGGTGTGGGTTGCATTCCATTTCCGGTCTCTTGAGCCGTGTGCACATTGTTGTCCCGCTTAATGGGTGAATGACTCGGTCTGGTGCTGGAGTAGCCCTATTTAACGAGAATCTGTGAAAATTGGGTACAATTCCAGCACAGAGGCAACGAACATAGAGGCGCCCGGTCTGCGTCCAGCTGATCCAGCTTTTTCTTGATCGTTGCCAGTTCGGCGAGGGCCATCGATTTCACGGGACGTTAGAGGACTGTGATGCGGCGAAGGCGGCCGTCGTTCGGGAACTGAGCGAATCGGAGTCTTCAACGCGCGATCAGAGGCGCCGCGAAGGGATGTATGACGTGACTGAAACCTTCCGCGTAAGACCTTGGCCGACGCGCTTGGCGGTGGCTTCGGCTGTATTCATCATCGCGCTAGGCCTGACTGTCCTGGCCGGCTGGTTCTCTCACGTCGCCCTACTGATTCAGTTCCTGCCAGACCTGCCTCCCATGACGCGCAACGCAGCCGCCTGTTTCCTGCTTTGTGGTCTAGCCTTGCTGATGGCAGCTCGCGGGAGACCACGTTGGCTGGTCTTTGTGAGCGCGGGAATAGTCAGCGCCGTGAGTGTCCTCACGATCGTCGAATACATATTCCGCATCAATGCCGGAATCGACGAACTCCTGGGGCCGTCCTATATCACAGTCAAGCTTTCGAGCCCGGGGCGCATGGCGCCCGTGGCGGCGGTTTGTTTCACCTTGGGTTCGATTGGGCTGTTGCTGGTGCCCAGGACCCTGTCGAAGCGGTCCGCGCTGTGGATAGGCCTGAACGGGTCTATCATCGCGGCGGTTGGGATAGCAAGCAGCATAGGATTTGCGCTGGGGTCGAGCGACGCATTCGGCTGGGGTACCGTCACACGTGAGGCGTTCCATACTTCAGTCGGCCTCTTAGTCTTCGGGGTCGGCATGCTTGCGCTGGCCTGGCACGTCGAGACAGATCCGGCCGGCAGTCCACGCTGGTTGCCGATCAGCGTTGCAATCGGAATCGCCACGGCCACTGTAGGCTTGTGGCAAGCGCTCATCGCAGCGCGATTTGCACCGTTCGCTCTCCTACCCGCTGTCCTACTCGGCAGCGGGTGCCTGATGGCACTGATCTTCGGGTTGACGGTCTATTTGGCGCAACGTGCACATGTGCAGGCTGCGGCCCTTCGACAAAGTGAGGCATCCCTCCGGCAAATCGCCGCCCAGGCAAAGAAAAGCGAATATTACCTGGCCGAAGCGGAGAGATTGGGCCGTATTGGCAGTTGGGCGTCCAGCGCCCGTAAGCATCCACCGGAGAACCTGCACTTTTCCGCGGAAATGTTTCGGATATTGGGATTTCCCCCGGGAGACGTTCCGCCTACCACGGAGGAGGCCGGCAGGGTCTTCACAGCTGCTGGTCCAGAGAACTGGCCGCGCATCATGGAACTGTACGAAACGGCACGCCGCTTCAAGATCGCCGACGGCGAGTTCCCCGCCGTCTTACCGGACGGTTCCAACCGAATGATTCGCATTGTGGCGCACACCGTGTACGATGCGGCGGGCGAACCGAACGAGTTCATTGGTACCTGCGTCGATGTCACGGAGCAGCACCAAGTCAGAACCGAACTGCAGAAGGCATTCAACGAAATAAGGAGGTCTGAAGATCAACTGCGGGCGTTAATCAATACGATCCCCGCGTTCGTATGGTCTGCTCGCCCAGATGGTTCCGTCGATTTCTTCAACCAGCTCTACCTGGACTATGCAGGCCTCTCCGCAGAACAGGCAATCGACTGGGGCTGGACGGTTTCGCTTCATCCAGACGACCAAGATAGCGTGACTGATTTCCGGCGAGCCGTTCTGGATTCAGGCAAGCCGGGTGCGATGGAAGCGCGCCTCCGCCGATTCGACGGGGAATATCGCTGGTTCCTATTCCGCGTCAATCCTGTGCACGACGAATCGGGAAAAGTCGTCAAGTGGTACGGAACGAACGCGGACATTGAAGACCGAAGACGTGCCGAGGAAGCCCTGCGGGCCAGAGAGCAGGATCTAAGCTTGATCATCGAGACGATTCCCGGTCTAGTGTGGTGCGCGGCTCCTGACGGAGAACTCAACTACTTGAATCGGCGCATGCTGGACTACACTGGCACAGCCGCTGGCGACTGGGCGCAGTTCGGCTGGACCAATTTCTTCCATCCGGACGACGTTGAGCCGACCATGCGCGGATGGTCGCGAGCTGTCGCAACAGGCGCCCCTTACGAAATCCAATGCCGACTCAGGCGGTCCGATGGCGCCTATCGATGGTTTCAGGTGCTCGGCCAACCCGCGCGTGACAATGAAGGCGGAGTTATTCGCTGGTACGGCTTACTCATCGATATTGATGACCGGCGGAATATGGAAGAGGCTCTGCGAAGCAATGAGACGCGTCTCTTGCGCGCTACACAGATTGCGGCGGTCGCTGAATTATCTGCCTCAATTGCCCATGAAATCAACCAGCCTCTAGCCGCCGTGGTAGCGAACGGTCACGCCTGCCTGCGCTGGCTTTCGACCGAGCCTCCAGGCCTGGCCAAGGTATACGAGGCTGCCGAAAGGATTGTTCGCGACGGAAAGGAAGCTGGAGAAGTGGTGCGGCGCCTCCGCGCTCTCTTCAAACGGACACTCATCGAGAGAGTGGAGCTCAACCTGAACGAGGTCATCGGTGAGGTGCTCCGTCTTTTGGCCGGCGAGACTATGAAGAGGCACATAGTCGTGGAGACGGACCTGGATAAGGACCTGGCCCTCGTAGAGGGCGATCGCGTGCAGTTGCAGCAACTGGTTCTCAACCTGCTCCTCAACGGGATTGAGGCGATGGAATTGGTTCCTGACCGTTCCAAGAAACTCATCATCCGAACGAAAGTGGACAGCCCGAAAACCATTCTTGTCGAAATACGGGATTTTGGCGTCGGTTTGGAGAATTCGGAAAAAGCCTTCGAAGCTTTCTTCACCACGAAAGAAAACGGAATGGGCATGGGATTGGCGGTTTGTCGCTCTATCGTCGATGCACATCACGGCCGGTTGTGGGCCCAATCTGGCGATGGAGCAGGTTCCACATTTTCTTTTGCTCTTCCGGTCCAGCCGAGTGTGGCATCATGAATTCCGATAGCCCCATTGTCTTCCTGGTGGATGACGATTTTCGTGTGCGTGAAGCGCTCTCCAGCCTCATCTCCTCGGCGGGGATTCGAGTGGCTGTCTTCAGCTCGGCCGCGGAATTCCTGGAATCCGAAAAGCCAGATGCTCCCGCATGTCTGATTTTGGATTTGCAACTTCCGGGGACCAGCGGCCTCGACCTCCAGCAGCAGTTGGCAGCCGCAGATGCGCCCCCGATTGTCTTCATCTCCGGACACGGAGATATCCCCTCCTCGGTGCGCGCCATGAAGGCCGGGGCGATTGAGTTCCTGTCGAAACCGATTGGCGAGCGGGAGTTGCTAGATGCGATTGACGACGCCATTGCTCGCGATCGCGTTGCGCGCCAAAAGAGATTGGAACTTGCCGATCTGCAGAGGCATTACGAGCATCTCACACCTCGCGAACGGGAAGTTCTTCCCTTCGTGGTCGCAGGCTTCGCCAACAAGGTCACTGCCGCTGATCTGGGCACTAGCGAGATCACGATCGGGGTTCACCGGGGCCAGATTATGCGAAAGATGGGCGCTAAAGCGCTCGCGGAGCTTGTTAGGATGGCCGACACTCTCGGAATTCCACGCCTCGCCGGACCTGTCTGAATAAACCTATAATAGGCAGCCTTCCCGTTTGCCGTTACCATCGAAACGTGTCTGGAGATGGCTTCGCGATGGCCAACGTTACAAGACAATTTGTCGTAGCCGTAGACGACGATTTTCGAATTCGAGAGGCCATAAAAAGCCTGGTGGAATCAGCCGGATACGCGCCCTTAATTTTCTCGTCCGCGGAGGAGTTTCTTGACTCGGGCGCGCTAGCCGCGGCGTCTTGTCTGATTACAGACGTCCGAATGCCTGGAATGGGTGGCATCGAGTTGCAGCGTCGCATCAGGCTTGAGCGTCCGAGTTTGCCGGTCATCTTTATTTCTGCCTATAACGGTGATGAAATTCGGCAGACAGCACTCGGTGAAGGCGCTCTTGATTTTCTGTATAAACCGTTCGACGCCGCAGATCTGCTCGAAGTGATCCAGTCGGCTCTAATCAACGCTCGGGAGTTGTAAGGGGTGCTTTCCGGAGCAACCCGGCGAGGAGGTAAGCTATGGCCGCTTTCGACTTAATTGGATCGAGTGAGAGATTTCGCGCTGTGCTCGACCAGATAAACATGGTCGCGCCGGTAGACTCCGCTGTCTTGGTTCAAGGGGAAACAGGCACCGGCAAAGAGGTAATCGCGCAAGCAATTCATGAGGCCGGACCGCGGCGCCAGAATCGCTTTGTGGCCTTGAATTGCGCAGCGATTCCCAGTGCATTGCTTGAGAGCGAACTCTTCGGACATGAACGAGGCGCCTTCACTGGCGCGGTGGCCCAGACCATAGGACGCTTCCAATCGGCTGATCGCGGAACGCTGTTTCTGGATGAAATTGGGGATCTTCCTCTAGAACTGCAGCCAAAGCTTCTCCGCGTTCTTCAGGAAATGCAGATCGAACGCTTGGGCAGCGGCCGCACGATTCAAGTTGACGTGCGGGTCATCGCGGCGACCAACCAGGACCTGTGGCGCATGGTGCAGGAGCGGAAGTTCCGCGCCGATCTCTACTTTCGGCTGAATGTCTTCCCGATCATGCTGCCGCCATTGCGAGAACGAAAAGACGATATCCCGCTGCTAATCGAGCACTTCGTTCGTAAGTTTGCCACGCGACAAGGCAAGTCGATTCACTGCGTCCCAGATGAGGTGATGGAGGTTTTGAAACGTCATGATTGGCCGGGCAATATCCGAGAACTGCAAAATGTCATCGAGCGCGCCGTGATCATGGCGACGGGCCCCGTGCTGGACCTGCGGACGACGGAACTTAGGATGCAGAATTTTGGGGGCGCGGCGGTCAGGACACTTGCCGACGCTGAACGGGCGCACATCATGGCGACGCTTCGTGAAACCAATTGGGTTGTTGGCGGAAGGCATGGTGCTGCTGCAAGACTTGGGCTGGCCAGGACGACTCTCATTACCATGATGCAGCGGCACGGAATCTTCCGTGTGACATTGGGACAGCAAGCAGCGCCTTCGGATCAACCCCTCGTAACAGTGCCAGCCGAGCAGTCCTATGCGTAGCACGGTTGCGATTCGAGAATCCTGGATCGGCTGACCAGAAGGGGGCGAAGGAGTTCACACGGCGTAAGAGAATATTTGAGGTTCCAATATGTACTGGCTAAGGTCGTCCGCAAGAGATCTTCTCATTTTTGTGTTGCTCTTATTTGCGTATCAAGCCTCTCCCGTAGCGGCGCAATCGTGCGGCGCCACGGGATTGGCTGTACAGGTACTCGGCTCCGGCGGCCCGGAGTTACAGGATAAACGCGCGTCGACCAGTTACCTGATATGGGATCATGGTCGTGCGCGTGTGATCGTTGACGCAGGAGGTGGCAGTGCTCTCCGCTTTGGGGAGTGTGGAGCGCAAATGTCCCAGGTGGACGTTTTTCTTTTCAGCCATTTTCATGTCGATCACAGCGGAGACTTCTCTGCTTTTACTATTTTTTCCTGGTTTGAGGACCTGTAGCCGGACATCTCCCGCATTTGGTTGTTTCGCTACGAAATACTCGAGATTTCCCCGCCGGGTGCCATTAGCGATTCAGTGGGAGGAGTGTTCTGAGCACAACATGCACCGCAGAGAGCACTACCCCAGTTCGCAAAGCCGCGAATGATGATCTCGATAATCTGATCACTCAAATTACGCGATAAACTCGTCATTCAAAAGCCTCACGCCATTCCTTTTCGCACCCTCTCGGCATCGGGGTCTATTTCGGCTCTGAACTCATAGCGCCGTGCGGCTAAACAGCGAGTTTCTTCTGCATGAGACCTCTGAGCTTAACGCGTGCACGAAAGATCTGAGCCTTCACGGCACCTTCTGTCACGCCCAGACGGTCTGTCATTTCTCGGATGGTCAAGCCATCCAAGTCGCGAAGCTGAAACGCTCTACGCAAGATCGGCGGCAGCTGTCGTGCCAGCTGCGAAAGATGCTCTTTGAGTTCCGATCCTCGGAACGCCTCTTCCGGGCTTGGTCCGCGGTCTGACAGGCAACCCAACAATGCGTAACTGTCAGCTCGTCCGGGTTGCTCGTCTAACGAAACGTGCATTTGGCGTGGCCGCCTGCGCAACTGCGTCCGCGCTGAGTTAATCAAGATTGCGGTCAACCATGTAGACATCTGCGCCTGCCCCCTGAACTGTCCGAGGTGTTTGTAAGCGGACAACAGCGCGTCCTGGACCGCGTCTTCAGCATCGGCGGCATTCCCCAGGTACCGATAGGCTCGTCGATGAAGAGAAGGTAAGTGACTAGATAGCGCTGCACTCATTTCTCGGCTGTTGCTTTCGTGGGATCTGAAATCAACCCGATGCGTTGTACCGATCACTGCTGCCGTTGTTCCCATATCCTTGGCCTCCACACATCATCATTATTTTCAGTTCACAGCATGCCAATTCGACTGCTGCGATCGAGAGAACACTCTCCCTCTATAAAGTCAGAGGGCAGGCCGTGTGATCGCACTGGCACGCGATCTCAACTTCTTCGCTCCCCGCATTCCGGCAGGCCTCTCCGCAATACTTCTGACCGGGTTGGACGTGACATGTGCATGGGATATGAGCGCACTTGCTTTTCTCTTGAGTCTCCATGTTTTCTCCCTTGTTGATTTTGGTTCTGGATGTCACGAGCAGTGATTTGCTCGTGCGTCACCATTCATGCATGCGAGTCTCCAAACGCGGCTGGCCTGTAAACGCAAGCTTTTGTTCACACCCTGCTTCATGTCGATTGGAATTCCTGTCTTTCAGGCGACACTCTGTCGGTGCATGGACGGGTGACGAGCGCACGGCAACGATTTCAAAAGCCACCGATCACGAGTTTGGTGTCGCGCGAGTCGGCTCTTCGCGACTACAGGTAGGCTCTGCGGAATCAGATTGGTTACGGACGGGTGTCGCGGAGAACGAATCGAAGTCAATCTGCGCCAGGGAGGTCAACATTGGATGTGCGGCTAGGCTGCATTAGTAAGGATGACTACAGTGGGAGTGCTTGGCTCTCGAATCGCGTCCTGGCGATCTCTGCGGCGGCCCGGTAACTCTGAATTCCACGTCGGTGGACCGACATGAAGACGCCTGAACAACACTTCGAGAGTTAAGAAACATTTGCCTTGTGTTCAAGGATCTGCCCAACTGTTTCAGTTTGCTAGCTATAGGTCAAATCGAGGTCTGACATTTGATTGGCATTCTACGTGCACTTCATGAACGGCAGGACGGCAAATTCAGAATCGCCCAGTGAAAGCTAACTGATTTCTGTTTATGTTGCCGATCTTGCCGGAACTCGAACGGTTCAAGGAGAAGAGCATGAACATGCAGCGCAGGATTTCCTTTTTCATCGGAATCGCACTTCTGTTTACGACAGCATCATTCGCACAGCAGGTCAAGACTGACTACGATCGCAGCACAGACTTCAGTCAGTACAAGAGCTACTCCTGGGAAAACGTCAACACACAAAACCTCCTGTGGGTCGATCGAATCAAGACGGCTGTAAATTCGGCGCTGGCAGCGAAAGGTTGGACTCAGGCTGAATCTGGTGGGAATGTTTCCATCATGGCGATGGAGATGACGCAGAGTCACCAGACTCTCAACACCTACTACGACAGCTTCGGCGGTGGTTGGGGATGGGGAAGAAGATTTGGCGGAGGGGGAAATGGATTCGGTGAATCCACGACAACCCAGGATACGTATCGAGTCGGAACGCTGGTCGTCGACTTGTTTGACTCGAACACAAAGAATCTAATTTGGCGGGGATCGCTGAGCGACGTCTTATCGGACAAGTCTGAAAAGAACATCAAGAATCTCAATAAAGGCGTGGAGAAGTTGTTCAGTCATTTTCCACCGGATACAGGCAGAAGCTCCGCTTCGCGCAACATCCAGCCCGTTGCAACTGCCGACGCTTCCGCCAACAGCTTGCCTCCTACGAGCCTGCCCGCTGCGCCCGATGACAGCGCAATCCGCCCGTTCCACATCAACATTCCGGACGAGCAAATCGTTGAACTCCGGCATCGTATCGCAGCGACACGCTGGCCTGACAAGGAAACGGTCAATGACGAATCCCAGGGCATCCGGTTGGCGGAGGTGCAGGCGCTTGTGCAGTACTGGGGCAACGGCTACAACTGGCGCAACATAGAAGCGAAGTTGAATGCTCTGCCGGAGTACGTGACCACAATCGACGGCGTGGATATCCAATTCATCCACGTGCGTTCGCGTGAACCGAATGCGCTACCGCTGATCCTCACCCACGGCTGGCCCGGCTCGCCGCTGGAGTACTTGAAGGTGATAGGCCCGCTCACCGACCCCGTTGCCTACGGCGGGCGCGCGCAAGACGCCTTCGACGTCGTGATCCCCGCCATCCCCGGGTATGGCTTCTCGGGCAAGCCGACCGACCTCGGCTGGAATCCCGACCGCGTGGCGCGGGCATGGGACGTGCTCATGAAGCGCTTGGGCTACACCCGTTATGTGGCGCAGGGTGGCGATCACGGCTCGGTTATCTCCGACGCACTGGCGCGCCAGGCGCCGCCTGGACTGCTCGGCATCCATCTCACCATGCCGGCCACAATTCCCGCGAACCTGGTGGAGGGCATCAACAGCGGCAATCCGGCGCCCGCTGGGCTGACCGCCCCGGAACTGCTGGCGTACAACACCCTCAGTACCTTCTTCGGAAGAAACGCGGCCTACGGCGCGATGATGGTGACTCGTCCGCAGACCATTGGCTATTCGCTCGTCGATTCGCCCAGTGGCTTGGCCGCCTTCACGTACGAAAAGATTGCCGAGTGGAGCGACAGCGACGGCCACCCCGAACGCGTGATCGGTCGCGACGAAATACTCGACGACATCACGCTGTACTGGCTCACCAACACCGGCGCCTCTTCGTCCCGCTTCTACTGGGAAAATAACAACAACAACTTCAGCGCCGCGGCACAGAAGACCAATCAGATCAAAGTGCCGGTGGCCATCACGGTCTTCCCGCACGAGATTTATCGTGCGCCAGAAAGCTGGTCACGGCAGGCCTATCCGTCGCTGTCCTACTTCCATGAAGCCGCCAAGGGCGGTCACTTCGCGGCGTGGGAGCAGCCGGAAATCTTCTCCGAGGAGATCCGAACTGCGTTCAGATCATTGCGTTAGTTTAAATGGCTTCCCGCCAATCTTGCCGCGCACAAATGCGAGGTAGGCCGACGTGGCCCAGATTTGATCCAACAGAGACTGATCCGAATGAAGCCGGATTCACGGAAGAAACGGCATCATAAAAGGGAGCTCACCGTGACAAACATCGAAAAGGTTCTATATACCGCTGAGGTCCACACAACCGGTGGACGAGATGGCGCCTCACGCAGCGACGATGGTCGTCTCGACATCAAACTGTCACCGCCGACAACCCACGGCGGAGGCACCAACCCCGAGCAATTGTTTGCTGCAGGCTGGTCGGCATGTTTTCTCAGCGCCATCGCCATCGTGGCCAGCAAGATGAAGATCGCACTTCCGGTGGACAGGGCAATTGATACCGTAGTGGAGCTTGGCGTAACGGATGGCGCTTTCTTTCTCCAGGCTCGCCTCAATGTGAGCTTGCCCGGTTTGGAGCTCGACGTCGCGCGAGCCCTTGTAGACGGCGCTCACCAGACTTGTCCGTATTCCAAGGCCACACGCGGGAACATCGATGTCGTAATCAATGTGGTTTAGGAGCTGGGCGTGTCGCGGATCTTGCCTGCCATCGATGGTGATGCGCGCGACTCTCAGCAACCCGGAAGTCCCGCACCACCAGGTGCATCGCAAAGCGGATCGGATGGAAACTCCCTCACTCTCGGAGAGTCGTCAGCACGATTCCTCATTCCGGAGATTAGCAACACCATCAAGGCAGCGACGACAGATTGTACTGGAGATATTATGCACGCCGAGCAGCATCAAGAGCCTTTGCCCCAAGCGCCTTTTGACTCCATTGCGCCGGCTGAATGCTCGGCAAGCGCGCCCATTACAAGATATCGGCGTGAGCGGCCGGAGGCAGAACCGGCAGAAGACTCGAAGGACCGTATGGGCAGTTTGCAGCAGCGGATATGTGAGCTACTCATCAAGAATCAACAGCTGAGAATGTCACTGGAGTTAGCAAATGCAGCAGATCGTGGGGAGCAAGATGACCGCAGCGTTTAGGGCAGTTGAAGTGCTTTTCACAGTCCTACAGCTTGTACCAATCATCGTGCTTTCAGCCCAGTCCCGTTCCGTTCAACATCGGCTCTCATCGCCATTGATCCAGGAGAACACGAAAGAAGAAAACCGCAGCTCGTTGTCATCTCGATCTGAACACGTTCCGTCAGGTGACACTTCCTCAACCAACCAACATACCAAGGAGGTCTATCCATGAATGGGATCAGTTTGTCCGGAGCAATAAACCACAACCGCCGTCGTTTTCTTAGCACTGCCGCCATGACCCTTGCCGCTACCCAACTCGGCATGTTAAATCCTGCAAACGCTCAATCCGCAACGGTAAAAAAGGGAGACGTGCCCGCAATCAAGCCTGGAACGAACACGTCGTTCACCTCGCTGAAGCAGATCGATGCCGGGGTTCTAAATATTGGATACGCTGAAGCCGGCCCCTCTGGTGGCCCTGTCGTGATTCTTTTGCACGGATGGCCGTACGACATTCACAGCTATGTCGATGTTGCCCCATTGTTGGCTTCGGCAGGCTACAGGGTTATCGTCCCCTATTCGCGCGGCTACGGTACGACGCGCTTTCTCTCCAGCGAAACGATGCGAAACGCCCAGCAGTCGGCCGTCGCCCTCGACATCATCGCTCTGATGGATGCGCTCAAGATCCAGAAAGCCATCTTCGCCGGCTTT
>Ga0302200_10003488_pt1 | contig 13212 bp, 13 predicted proteins | sample II_Bog_N3_1_FD_194585 | JGI IMG/M metagenome (GOLD analysis project Ga0302200, IMG submission 194585) | Peat permafrost microbial communities from Stordalen Mire near Abisko, Sweden - II_Bog_N3_1 | ecosystem: Environmental > Terrestrial > Soil > Wetlands > Peat | place: Sweden: Abisko... | reverse complement strand
TATCGCTTCCTCTTCCGATGCAGAGGAAGCCAAAAGGATGAGACAGCAGGCCATTGACCAGTGGAAGAATATTCAAGCTCCATCGGTGAATGATCAGCGCGTGTCACTCTCTCAGTATCAAAACGCTGGACAGCTCAATCCTATGATGGAGCATACCTACCAACAAGGTGGGACGAATCTAGGAAATATTCAAACTGACCCCTCTGTTCGCCAAGCCCAGCATCAAGCATTAGCTAGGCTTCAGGATGTTTCGAGTCAAAACGGAATCACTGCGGAGGATAAAGACAGGTTAACACAAATTCAGTCTGAAAACGCAAGGCAGTCAAAAGGACAACGAGACGCAATTTCTCAAACTATGGCAGCTCGTGGAATGGGAGGCAGTGGAATGGAACTCGCGTCTCAACTCCAAGCTCAGCAATCAGGAGCTAACCGAAATGCCCAGCAAAGTATGGATGTTCAGGCGATGGGTCAACATCGAGCACTTCAAGCTATGATGGGAGCAGGTGAGATGGCAGGACAAATGCGCGGGCAACAGTTTGGAGAGCAAAGCGAGGCAGCACATGCTCAGGATCTCATTAATCAATTTAATACAAGAAATCAGCAGGGGGTTGCAGGATCAAACATTGACCGCATGAATCAGGCGCAAGGGTATAATCTACAAAATTCACAAAATCTTTCCAATCGGAATACTGATCTCTCTAATACCGAGCAGATGCATAACAAGGGTCTACTTCAACAGAACTTTGATAATCAGACTAGAATTGCTGGTGGAATTTCGGGTCAGTACAACAGCATGGCTGATGCAGACTTACAAGAAGCACAACGAAAGCGTGCTCTTTGGGGAGGCGTGGGCCAAGGAGCAGGGGAAGCAGCGACCGCTTATGGAATGTATAGGAGGTGAGAAATGGACCCAAAAATCACATCGTATCTTGCAAAAAAGTATGGATATTCCGATGACTTGAGTGATGCAGCTTTAAAAGCATCTCAAGATCAATCTAAAGATGCCCAATTCCAAACTAACTTAGGTCGAGCTGGAGCAACGATTGGGGCTGCGCTTTCTGGGACAAAACCAGACACTGGGTTTTATGATGAGTTGAATCAACAAGCCAGATCCCAAGTGAATGATCTCATGACGAGAAGAAAAGCACAATCCGATAACCTGGCGTTTCAGAACTCGCAAATCAATCATCAGCAAATGCAAGATACTCACGATCCTACCAGCAATGAATCGCAAGTATTGAGAAAAACTTGGGAGAAAGCTCTGCCTGGAATTGATCAAGCTTATGGTGAGGATTGGCAACATGTCACAGCAGCCGACAAAGACCTGATTCTTAAGCCACTGGAATTTAAAGAACAGCTCAACTCAAGAAAAGATATGAAAAGCATGATGTTTCAGCAGCATCAGAATGAAAATTACAACAAGTCCATGAGTGAAACAGTGGATAAGATCGAGCAATCCAAATTACGAGGAGCAGTGAAGAACGCGTGGGAAGCAGAGCGACTGGTCAATAATGCTAAGGATATTATGACTGCTTATCCTGATTTGAATCAAATGCCACATCAACAAGTCGCCCTTTTAGTGGATGAGTTAGGGAAAATTGCCCGAGGCGGTGCAGCTACTGAAGGATCACAACATAGCTTGATGCCAAACACAGTGACATCCTCTTTTATGTCTGGACTCAGTCGACTAGGCAACTCTCCACAAGGAGCGCAAGTGGGAGATTTTTTGAAAAACTATGGGAGTTATCTTGAGGATTTAAGAACCAATGCAAAAACCATGATTGGTCAACACGTCAAAAGTACACTCATGGGTTATAAAAATAGATTGAGACCCGAAGATCACGAGACGATTAGGCAAAATTACTCTGATTATTTGCAAGATCAACCCACACCTAAATCAATTGCAAAACCTGCTCAAGGTCGCATTCGTGTTTCAAACGGAAAAGAAATTTTAGACATCTTGCCAGATGATATTGTTCATGCTCAAAAAGAAGGGTTTCAAGTGGTGGGGTCATGATCGATTGGAAAAGTCGAGCCTTAGCTGTGGATATGAGCCCAGCCAGTTGGAAGGATCGGGCGTTATCTGTAGATTCACCTCATGTGACTACGCAAGGCTCCCCACCTTCAGAACTTGAATCATATGCAAGAGGAGCAGCACAAGGGGCGACATTAGGGTTTGCGGATGAAATTGCAGGAGGTGCTGAAGCTCTTTACGATAAAGCCAGGAATGGATCGCTGGCTGATTTCATGGACCTGTACCGTCAGCATCGAGACGAATCACGTAAGAATTTTGAAGCAGCACGAGAAGCAAATCCTAAATCTTATTTAGCTGGAGAATTGACAGGAACTGCGCCAGTGGTTTTCGTTCCTGGGAGTGGAATAGCCAAAGCTACGGCTTTAGGTGCTGCAACAGGCTTAGGTGATTCAAATGCAGATCTAACCCATGGAGAAGTTGGAAGGGCTGCGGTGGATACTGCTATCGGTGGTAGTGTAGGAACGGGTGCTCATCAATTAGGTGAAATCTTAGCTCCGAAAGTGTCATCCTTAATCGATTCCACTAGAAATATCTTAGGGCAAGGAGCGAAGAAGGTAATTTCATCTGTCCTAGGTCCATCAGAAGAAGCGATTGACGCCAGGCTTGCTGGTCAAGCAAAAGATACTGCGCTTTCTTATCCACAGTTGGTTAATAAAATGAAAGGTTCACTTGAGCAACTTCGGGATCAAATCGGAGAGCAGGATAAAATAGCTTGGGACAAGCTCAATCCTATTTCAGAACCCGCGTTCGGAGGTTTTGATAAAGAAGTTCTTGTGCGTGGGATTAAAGATGAACGCAAGAAACTTTTAGTGAATAAATATCTAGTGGGTCATGCCGATGCTCAAGCAGATCAAGTACTTAAAAGATTAGAGGGAGATATCGATCAATTTTCTGATGGCGTTTCACAGCGAGATTTAAAAAGCATTGTTCAACGCTTAGATGATAATATTAATTGGGACAACTCCAGTTCCAATGCAACAAACCAAGCTTTAAGTCGTGTTCGCTCTTCTTTTGATTTCATGCTTAAAGACAATCCAGAATATAAAGAAGCAATGGACCCAGTGGCGAAAAAAACTGCACTTTTAAATGACATCAAGAGATTATTTAATTTTAAAAATGAAGCAGGTAATAGTTTAGTGCCAGAAGGCACAACCACATCAAAAATAAATTTAAAAACTAAAGCAGGAGATAGCTTAGTTCCAACTGATACAACTGCATCAAAAATTAAAACCAGCTTAAATGAGAACAAGGCTTACACTCAACAGAAGCTTGCAGCACTGAAGGAATATGTCGGGGATGATTATTCAGCGCTAGCGAAAGATTATGATTTATCCCGTGAGTTTAAAGGTGGTTATGCCAATGGTTCAAGGAGAGTCAATCTGGGTGCTGTCCTAGGTGCACCTTTAGGCTTTGTTGGTGGACCTGCTGGAGCTGTCGTTGGAGCGGCAACCGGAGGGATGCTAGGCGCTCATCTAGATAAAGAAGGCGGAGTTTACGCAGGTAAACTTATTGACTGGTACGTTAAAAATAACCCTGAATCTTTAGGTAAGTTTGCTAGGCCTCTTCAGGCTGCTTTAACTCGTGGACCGGCAGCCCTGGCCGTCACTCACCATGTCCTCCAGCAAACAAATCAAGAATATCGGGACAAACTCAGGACAGCTTCTGGAGAATGAAAAAAAATGCATTAGACCAAAAATAAAATCGCTAAGAATCGCCATGGTTAAGTAAGGAGACCTTAAATATGGCGATTCTAAAATGGACTAAAGACAATTGGGCAGTGATTGTTTCTGTTCTATTCCTCATCTCGGAGCTTTTAGGAGAGAGCGAAAAGATCAAAAGTAATTCGATCTTTGGTGTCGTTCGAGATTTACTCAAGGGTGAAGCCAAGCAAGCAGAATCTGAGTTAGTCAAAGCAATTGAAAAAAATGAAAAGAAATAGTCATGCGATTTTTTCCATTTTGTATCCTCTTGCTCTATGGCTGCTCTTGCTCGCACTTTGGATTGAAGCTTGACCCAGAGATTGCTATCGGCAACGACTATACAGTTTTAATGAGTGGATGCGGCAGAGAAACCCTAGTAACAGGTGCCATCCTTTGTCGAGTCATTGCAGGTCTGAATACAAAAACTGAGATCATAGAATTTCACGCACCTCCTAGTTTAGATTGCAAGGGGGAGCACTGCACTTATGTGAAAATCTTCTTCCCAGATGGCAGACCTGCACTAGAAAAGTCCATTCTAAAAGGACAGGGCAAGATTGACGTCTCTTGGTTTGAACTTGTGGAAAAGGAGGTCTTTGATCTGCAAGATCGGGGTTTGTTTAGTGTCACCGTAGAAATGCATTATCTCGATCCCCAAGGGGAAGAGCGCAAGATGTACATGGAAGGGGTGATCTTTCTTCGGGTCATCCCGCCTTCCTACACTTCGCTCGAGCTGAGTGAAGATGACGAGAATTTCTATTGGATATGGAAAGCTAAAAACCAAACCTTAAAACTGACCACTGGAGGCCGAGCCTATGTCGGACCTCAGCCATGAAGGCAATTCTGCTAGCTGCTCTTCAGATTTTCTTGCTACTCCTTAAGGCCTATTTCTCAAGGAATGATAACAATCAAGAATACCGAGATCATCTTGCCAAAGCGCAAGCAGAATTAGACAAGATTGCAGAAATCTTTGAGCAGAAACTTAGATTTTCAAATATCCCACCGCAGGAAGTGGAAAACCTTCAAAAACAACTCGACCAAGAGGAAGGAAAGCATGGAACGCATTCCAAACCACGAGACGGCCATTAATTTAATCAAATCCTTTGAGAGTTTTAGATCGAAAGCTTATTTAGATTTAGCAGGAATTCCAACCATAGGATGGGGAACGACAAAAGAAATTCATCTTGGCATGACAACGACAAAGGAGCAAGCTGAAGAGTGGATGAGAGAAGATGTTGCAAAGGTTGCAAACGCACTTACTTCTCTGATCAGCATTGAGCTAACAGAATGTCAGTTTTCAGCCTTGGTCAGTCTAGTTTACAATATTGGGGTTCATAATTTTTCAGCTTCGACTTTGCTTAAGAAATTGCATGCCGAAGATTTAAGTGGAGCTGCCCAAGAATTTCTCAACTGGGATTATTCCGGTGGAAGAAAAATTTCTGGACTCTCAAACCGTAGAAAAAAAGAACAAGCTTTATTTCTTACCAAAGGAAGGTGATACTGATCCTTGATCCCCTCGGAGGATCAGGGACAACTTCATTTTCTTGTAAGGCAATGGGACGAAGGGCTTTTATCTGTGATAATTGACCACTATTGGTGCATGGCGATTATGGAGAGATTGAAAAAAATCTAATTTGATACAAAAATAGTAGATTAATCAATCTATTCATGATACCTCTGAGTTCAGAGGTTTTTTTGAAACAATTTTATAAAATAAATACATTCAAAAATCTAGAAAAATAATGTATTTATAGCGATGACATATATGGGAAAAGTAATTTTTTTAATAATGATTCTCACAGCTTTATCTAGCCAAAGTGGTCAGTGTAGCTGGTTTGATATTTATAATGAGCGAGATTATATTGATGGATGCTTAGGGCGTGGCGATCACATTCCTAAAGAAGAGGCTGAATACTTACTTAGTCTCTTAAAAGAAGAAAAATCAGCCTTCAAGACTATATTGTCAGAACCGATCGAGCAAGAAGACTTGGATGAGTTAGTTGATATAGTATTAGAAAAAATTATCAGTGCATATGATAACAAAGAACAGTTTGAGATAAAAAAGAAGAATCTCAAAGAGTTTAAGACAGAACTGCTTCAATATAGTCAGAGTAACATCTCACTTGTTGCAATGGCCTTAATTGTTCTTGGCAGGCTGTGATAAAATTTAACAACTTCTTAAATCAAATTCTAGCATATAATTTAAAAATAATAAACGGAATACCAATTAATTTAAAATAAGATATTATGTATTTAATAATGTATTCATTTATTATTTTTTTATTTGCATCCTTTTCTACCACTAGTTATTCAATGTCAAAAATTTGCTGTTGTTGTGGGGCGCATATTAGAAGTACAACCCAACTGCCAAATGAAAGAACACCATTACTGCAAGAATGTACACGAACAAATCCTTCCTTGCCAATAGACATACAAACGAAGCAACCTCTTGTTACTGCTACTACAGATATTCTATCACGATTTGAAGACGTCTGGAAAATGGGGTTTGAAATTGAGACATCCTGTTTTAAAGTAAACGCCAAAGGAGAAGAACGGATAGGATTTACAATACAAAGAGTCAATACAAATGCAAGCTCCTCCTCCAGGGAAGGAGATGAAAGTACAGCATTCGCTTGGCAATTAGAAAATGATACTCAAGATAAATCAGAATCTGGACAAGAAACCGATCCTCAAACAGCTTACAAAGACAACTTAGAATTGCATACAGTAAAGGGATTAAATAAAGAACAAGTATTAATTTCTGCCAACGATGCAACTAAGGTTATAAACCATTTATTAAGCTGTAAAGAATCTTTTGAAATAAATGAAGGATTTTTAAAACCACATCTAACAGGCGGCAACATAACAATTTCAAAAAAACGAGTTAAACAGTCACCATTTCTTGTAAAAAAGAAACTAAAGAGACAACAATCCGGACACTTGAGTTGTGAGTTAAAACCACAAATTACATATCAACTCCCACTCAGCAATATTCTATTCACTTTTAAACGCCTGAAAGAGAAGGACATTGATCATCATGCAGCTAAAGATTTCTTATTATCTTTGGAACATCCTGATCAAATAGAAAGACCAGCAGAAGAGCCAAAAAGCTCTTCTAAACGTGAAAACCCTATGATGAAAGCTTTAAAAGAACATAATGCTGCGGATAGAGCTCGAAAAGCTCGTTTGTATCAATTTACCTCTAAGCTCACCCATGCCTTTAATGACAATATCAAAGGGAAGGGAAGAGAAGACCTTGAAGGATTTTGTTATTTATTTTTGTTTTATTCTAGGCAACTCTTTGATGGTTCAAAATTATCTGACTTTCTCTTACCTCCAGAACCAGGCTTAAAGCAATATTTGCCCATTATGTCTCGAGTACCTCTGTCGCAACTTTACGACAATTTATCTCAAGCAGACCAAGCTCTTTTTCAAGAACACATTGGACGACTTGTTATGAGTGAGGAAGGCAAAAGCTTTCATCTGATGGAGTATACTAAAAATTATGTCCCCTGGGAAAATGAAGAAATGAAACATGCAGAAACCCATGAGATTCAAAAGCATACTTTAGAAATTTCAAGGGAGTCTCCTTTATCATTAAAAAGATGGTATCAATCAATTGTTATACCTCAAGCAAGAAGAACAAAAATGATTAACGATGGGCGTGAAACAGCGAAAGTCGACTTACTCTCACCTCCTCCTGGACTAGAAACAGGGGCCACACTTCATGAAATTTCTGATTCTATGGGGGCCTTAGACAGCCCAGGAAGAGGAGTTATGATTATTGAGATTAGAGGGTACGGGAGTCGTATAGAAAAGACAACCACTGAAAACTTTGAAACATTTATCAAGCAAGAAGCAGATTGGTTTTTCAATCTTTGCCCTTGTCAGCCAATTTAAATTAAATCGCTAAATAACTTCCACTCGACTCTTCTGGATTCGAATGAGAATATTTCCCAGTCGTGGCAATAGATGCATGCCCGAGTGTCGCTTGCACCATGTGAATCGGGGCTTTTCGATTGAGCGCATGCGAGGCATGTGCGTGTCTCAACCAATGCGGCGAAACAGGTTTAGTAATCCCTGCTTTTAGTGCTGCTTTTCTAACGATTTGTTGGATTTGATCAGAGCTTAAGGGAGCTTCCCCATCGTTCCAGGCGGTAAATACGGGCTCAAAGTCTCTTTTGCCAGCACGGAAGGCTTTTAAATCATTCCAAGTAGAGCCCGAGAGGGGGATAGAGCGTGATTTTCCACCTTTTCCGAAGACGTGAACCAGGCCATGCGATCCGTGGTCTTGGATATCTTTCCACTTCAAGTTCTTTACTTCGCATATCCTTAGCCCCAAAACATATAATATCTTGATTAGTATTTTATTCCGTTCCGATTTCTCGGCTGTGATAAGTGAAAAAACTTCTTCCTCACTTAAATACTTTTTTGATAAAGACTCAGGTGCTTGAATCCTCTTCAAATGCCTGGTGAGATTCTTATCAAGATATCCTTGATCGCACAAGAAAGAATACAAAGATTGAAGCGCTGAGCGATGCCTGCGTTGTGTATAAGGCGATTGATGGGATTTCTTTTTTAGAAATGATTGAAGATGGTTGAGTTCAATCTTCCTTAATGAAATTTCAGGTGAAAGAAAATCAAGCAACTGTTGGAAAGTTTCAGAATATGCAGCTTTTGTTCCTTCTGAACTCTTGGAATCGATCCATTCGAAAATCCATTTGCGCTCTTCAGCAGTGAATGCGGAGGATTGAAAATTAATCACGCTGTGAGCTTTTCTAATCCATCAAAAAGAGAAACTTCTTTCCATAACCGATATGCAGTTTCACGAGAGCAACCTAAAATTTTTGCAGCTTGATTAGGATTCTCTATAGCTTTTGAGGTGAGAAAAAAGATTAAGTCTGATCTAAAATTTGCACCTACTAAAGTTCGAATTCGTAGCCAACGGTGATTTTTTAAAATCTGAGGTAAATCTAATATTTTTTTCTCATCTTCTGGCTCAATTTTGGCGAGATTTATTCCAAATGAAGCAAATTCAAGATCTTCTCCATATTTTGATTTCAGATAAGAATCTGAATACCCAGTTGGTATTTGAATGACTATTTTCTCAGTCTCCATTCTTTTTTTTGTGTATTCACAAATGAGCTTAAACCTTCGATCTCCATTTAAAATGATTTTCTTGGCTAAGGCTCCTAATACTGGAACAAATTTAGAATCAAGTTTCTCTGCTAATTTATAAAGTCGCTCAACATGAATGAGTGGAGCAATCACAAGAATCCACCTTAAGAGCATTCTAAAAAGCTTCCTATCTTCATAGAAAAAAACAAGGGCTTTTAGAAGGGTTGATTCTGGATCGGCAGGATAAGAAGAGGGTTCACCATAAAAAGAAAATCCAATAGAAATAAGATCACCCTTCAGTTGATTAAAATAAGAGTTAGTTTCCATGTAGCCCCCTTCTCAGCCTAGCAAAACAAGAATCAACACGATCTGGCCAATAAGAGGAGGCATCCCGCTCCATCACCCAAGGGTAAATTTCATCTAGCTCTTGAGGCGTTGGCTTCATTTTAATCACATCTTGATAGTCATCTTCGCGGTCACAAAATGCATAGATTTTAGTGGCCATCAAATCCATTCGACCTAGAACATAAAGAGTGAGTGCCTTGCCTTGAAAAAGAGGTTCAATCCTGCTCTTCCAACCTACTAAGAGATCTTTTGCCAAATCTTTTGGGCCATCATTGATCCAATCATGAGGCAACGAAAGTTTTTTAGCCACCTCAATAGAAGCATCTTTTAGGTCTTGGTCAACTTCTGGACTCACAACATCGACATCTCTTGTTTCTCGCTCAATCACATCTAAGACTAAAAGTGCCGTTCCTCCGCAAACAATTAAATCTCGACTCATTTTTCGATCCAATAGCACCTGATCTAACGTTTCTAGGGTGATTTTCCAATTTTTCGGCCCGATCTTCATAATGTTAGGATAATCCATACTGTATGGATAGTCCAGACATTTTTTATACTATTTTTACTCAGAAATCGGCAGAATTACACTTATGCCGATAGTTTTCACCAGGGAATTTTCTTTGAAAAACCCCTCTTTTTCTAAATGATAGAATTGACAATTTTGACAGATTTGACAGAATTTCATCAATCCTGAGATTTTTATCGGATGCCAAAAACGAAATAGTCAAATAAATACAATCAGTTAACAAAATAATTCAGCACAAAGAGAGGAAATATGGACCCACTCACTCCCCTTCCAGAACAAAAGAAACGCAGATACGAGCCCCATCATTATATGTTGTGCGTAATCCATGAGCATGGGTACCGCAGGATTTTCTCACCTGACTTTGATTTCCATTTCACCGTCCCGACAGGAGACAATCCACAACGATGGACCGCAATGACTCTAGATCAAGCTGAGACAGAAATCGCGTGCAGACTCCTCCGTCTCTCTGAATCTGGCAAGCCACACCCCACACCTAAGAAATGGAGAAACGAGGTGATCTCTTCTTCTCAGAAAACTTTAAGTATCCAAGAAGCCTCAAAAATCCTTGGAGTCTCAGAATCCACCGTGAGAAGGCTAGCAAAAGATGGGACTCTCCCCTACTCCCAGACTCGGCGCGGCCATCGGCGGTTTTCTATGCAAGAAATTCAGGAGTATCTCTATCGAATGGCGCCACTCCAGCACCCCTAGCCTTTTGCAGCAGACGCAGTCAAGTGCTAGACTCACCGCATGAGCGATTCCATTGTCTGGCGACTTGTCGCTTTCCTGATCGGAGTCGCCATAGTCATCATACTAATGTACATCCCATGTCCTGCCAGCGGGACTCTCAATCGTCGAAGAGCTCCTACCTGTCGAGTATGTCGCTGCAGGTTAGATAATTAGAATTTCTAGTGCGCTCTTGGTGTTTCCTAAGAAAGCCATCTATCTTCGGTTTCCCAAAGATCCGCACCAGTACTTTAAATTCCTCTGAATCCGTCTTTCCTTCTTGGAAAATACGAACTATACGCTCTTCAAGCGTTACGGCATCCTGCCAATCCATTGAAGCGACCATCCTAGTCACCTCCTTGCTTTAATTCTGCCACTCTCACCTTATTTATCCAATACCAGATGAAGAAAAACAGAAGCAGGAAAAATTTTACTTGTGCACATAAAACAATAGGTTTAAATTTTTCTTATCAAGTTATATTTTTCTTCAACCAACAGTAAGAGGAGCTATAATGCAAACGTCAAAGCTTGATCTTTACTTAACTCCAAAAGATTTATCCGAATTATTTGGTATTACCGTTCAAGGTGTTCACAAATTTTTAAAAGATAATAAGTTTCCAACTGAAATAACAAATTCAAGACACAAAATTTACCCTGATGTAATGCGCCGAATTCTCGAATTTAAGCAATTCCCTATTCCACGTCTTACTATAGTGATCCACATCGTAAAAGGTGGGACTGGAAAGACTACATTAACGCACGCCTTAGCTAGCCGCGCTAGCGCGCTAGGGCTTCGAGTGTTAGTAATAGACGGAGACCAACAAGCAAATCTTTCCAAAAGCTTTGGTGTATATTCTCGTCCTAGAGTCGATGTAACATTATTAGAGGTTTATAATGGTCGATTAAACGACAGAAAAGTTACTATTGAGGATGCTGTAGTCAAACTGACGGATTTTTTACATATAATTCCAGCGAATTTAGGCTTAGCAAATCTCGACCTTTCAATAATTCAGGGAACTGAGAACATTGGAAACTTCTTTAATGAAATGCTGGCCCCAATAAGAAACCAGTATGATTTGGTTTTTTTTGACTGCCCACCTTCAATTTCTCGCGTAACATCAGCAGCCTGTTGTTTTGCTGATCATGTAATTCTTCCTATTAACGCTGATCCATATTCAATTGAAGGACTTCAACTATCGATAGAACATTTACTTGCAATACACGGAAAATTCAACAAATCAGCTCAACTTAGCATTGTAATGAACAAATTTGATGCACGGCAGAAGCTAGCATTTTCTCTTTTAAATCAATTAATGCATTCCGATTTCAAAGAATACCTTTGTGACACCTATATTTCTACTTCTAAAGAATTTGATAACGCTATCGCTGACGGCAAATGTCTTTGGAATTCTAAAGCAGGAAAAAATCCAGCTCTAGAGGACGTAAACTCTCTACTTGTAGAAGTCTTAGACCTAAAACAATGGGCATTTAAAGAAAAACCAGAAGCAGAGAAAACAACAGTAAGTATTCTTAATGAAATTACTCAACTATCTTCAAGTTTGTTGTGACTTTTTCTCGATAAGGATTGTCGATGACTAAATCAAAAAGAAGTATTGCTGATTTACTCGCTAGTGGTAAAGGCGCTCGCTTTAAGAATACGAGCTTTAACCTACTTGATGAGGCAGAAAACATTATTCAAAAATCCGCAACTCATCATCAGGATTCAATACCTACAGCTTTTGAAAGTCCCATAACAAACACTAAACAAACACCTAGCAATAACTTAACAAACACCAAGCAAGATATAGTTTCGCAAGCTATCATTGAGGGCAATAATGAAATTTTAGACGATAAAGATAAAACTTATTCGGTTGCTACCTTACCCCTACTACCTTCAGAATCTGATACGATCACCCATCAAACACCTAGCAATAACGTAATTAACACCAAACAATTACCTAACAAAAACTTAGCAAATACAAATCAATCACCTAGCAAAAATAAAAAATCACCTAGCAATAACCTAGCCCAAAACCTAACTAATCACCAAGCTAATACCCAACAATTACCTAATGAATTCCAAGCAAGCTCCAGACTAACATCGCCCCTTCTTTCGATAGTTGGTCTTAAGAGGCAGATACTTTTTTTCTTTTACGATTCAGCAAAAAAACACCCTGATAGAATTACTGATCCAATTTCAATTACAAATTTAGCCAATCACCTGCAAACTACTAAAAAGACTGTAGAAGTTACATTAGTTCGAATGCTTAAGGAAAAGCTCTTTAAGGTCTATGATTCACGAAAAGGACGAGGAGGTTGGAGTATGTTTGAAATACCAGACTACCTTTTCCATGAGCTTTTTAAAGCAGAAACAACAAGTCAACACCTAGCTATAACCAAACAAACACCTAACAATAACCCATCACAATACCCATCACAATACCTAACAGAGTTCTCTAGTAGTAGTGGTATTAATATATCTCCAACTACTACTAGCGCCCCATTCATACCTGATAAAAAAGAACTGCCACAAGAATGGAAAGATCTAGACTATTCTTGTCTGTCTTCTATTGGGTTCAGGGAATGCCACATTCAGCAGATTTTCGAATCTGGCAAGGCTACCGCTGAGATGGTCCAAGATTCTATTGACGAGTTGAGCCATGATTTAAAAGCTGGCAACCACGGGATGAGAAGTCCGCTGCTTGTTTTACTTAAGCAGCTCAGGAGCAAAGGCGAGCCCTACACAGCAATTACCCCGGGCTATGTCT
>Ga0302200_10003487_pt1 | contig 13216 bp, 18 predicted proteins | sample II_Bog_N3_1_FD_194585 | JGI IMG/M metagenome (GOLD analysis project Ga0302200, IMG submission 194585) | Peat permafrost microbial communities from Stordalen Mire near Abisko, Sweden - II_Bog_N3_1 | ecosystem: Environmental > Terrestrial > Soil > Wetlands > Peat | place: Sweden: Abisko... | reverse complement strand
CCTTTAGTATTTATGAATATAGGAATAGTATGTTATCCCACCTTTGGCGGAAGCGGAGTTGTAGCAACCGAGCTCGGCAAGGCACTTGCAGCTGAAGGCCATAAGATTCATTTTATAAGCTACGACCAGCCTGTACGACTGAATGTATTTACCGATAACTTATTTTATCACGAGGTTACTGTTTCCGATTATCCATTGTTTGATTACCCGCCCTACGAACTGGCACTTGCTAATAAGATTGTGGAGGTAGCCAAATATGAAAAGCTGGATGTTTTGCATGTACACTATGCAGTGCCCCATGCCGCCGCCGCTTATATGGCCCAACAAATTCTCGCAGATGAAGACATTCATCTCCCCTTTATAACCACTTTGCACGGAACTGATATTACCCTTGTTGGAAAAGATGCTTCATTTGAATCGGCCATTTCATTTGTTATAAACCGATCTAATGCGGTGACTGCCGTTTCAGAAAGCCTTAAACAAGATACCTACAAATACTTTCGGAATGTAAAAAGGGAAATTGATGTTATTCCCAATTTTATATGTCCAGATGACTATATTTTTCCCAATGCGCCTGAAATGCGCAAAAAATATGCCGGAGATGATGAGAAAATACTGATGCATGTTTCCAACTTCAGGAAAGTAAAAAGAGTGGAAGATGTATTACGCATGTTTGATCTGGTGCGCAAAAAAACACCTGCCAGGCTTATCCTTATTGGTGACGGACCTGAACGCAGCAATATTGAAAAACTCTGCAGGGAATTAGATACCTGTTCCCAGATTACTTCACTGGGAAAAGTAAGTGAACCCGGAAGTTTCCTTAGCATAGCCGACCTTTTCGTACTTCCTTCAGAAACGGAGAGTTTCGGACTAGCCGCATTGGAAGCTATGGCAGCCGGAGTTCCTGTTATATCAACCAACACAGGCGGTCTGCCTGAAATAAATAAACAAGGTTATTCGGGAATGTTAAGTAACGTCGGCGATGTGGAGGATATGGCAAAAAATGCCCTATATATATTAGATAATAAAGAAAGGCAGGCAGCGTATAAACACAACGCTAAAATGCAGGCTCAGAAATTTGATATTAAAAGAATTCTACCTATGTATGAAAACCTGTACAAAAAGGTAGCTTCGGGCAAATAAAACCTATTTTTTCCAGCCTTCCGGATTCTTTCTCCAATCTTCAAGAGTTTTCAAATCCTTTTCTCCAATAAAATTTGTTTCAGCAGCCCTTTCAATAAGGGTAGGATAATCGGAAAGAGAAATGGATGTTAACTTTGCTTTTTTAAAATTATCTTCCGACGCCTTTAACTTATAGCTGAAAATAGAAGCCACCCCTTTTACCACGCATTTGGCTTTCCGGAGGGCATCAACAGCCTTGAGGGTACTATTACCGGTAGAAATCAGGTCTTCTATAACTACAACACTTTGCCCTGCTTGTATTTCGCCTTCAATCAGGTTGCCTGCACCATGTTTTTTAACCTCACTTCGAACATATACAAATGGCAACCCTAAATCCTGGGCTATTAGCACTCCATGAGGAATACCTCCTGTAGCCACACCGGCAATAACATCAGGTTTTCCAAATTCTTCCACTATTGCCGAAACAAACTGCTGGCGCAGATAAGTCCTTATTTTAGGGTTAGATAATGTTTTGCGGTTATCACAATAGATAGGTGACTTTATTCCCGACGCCCAGGTAAATGGTTTATCGGGTTGAAGCATTACAGCTTTGATTTGTAATAAAAAATCGGCAACTTTGCGGGCTGAATCCCTGTTTTGAATCATGGTGCAAATGTATAAAGTTTATTACTACGATAGAGTAATTCTCTTAGGAGAAAATAAGAATATTTCTTTAAAAGGTAAAGGAGTTAAAAAATTCAATTACCCGGACGAAAGCATGGAAGCTATTTGGAAGAAATTTAAAAAAAACGGCAAAATTAAAACGCTGTATATCAGCGGAAACAGCAAAAATATACTAAAAGAACTTATTGCACAGTTCAACCTGGTAAAAGCAGGTGGCGGACTTGTAAAAAATAAATCGGGAGAGTATCTTTTAATTTTTCGTAATAAAAAATGGGATTTACCCAAAGGGAAACTGGAAAAAAGAGAAACAGCCAAAGCCGGAGCTAAAAGAGAAGTGGAGGAAGAATGCGGTGTTAAGGGATTAAAAATAATCAGCCCCTTGCAGGAAACCTATCATATATATGAAATGCAGCGGAAATTAAATATAAAACAAACCCAATGGTTTGAAATGGCTTATTCCGGAAGCAGGGCAACAAAACCCCAGAAAGAAGAAGGTATTGAAAAAGCCGTTTGGGTGAAGAAAAAGAATATAGCCAGGCTGAAGCGGAATATGTTTCCCTCCGTAGTTGACATCCTGACAAATAAGAAGATATTGCCGGTTAAAGTTAGCCATTAGTTACTATTATCACTATTCATTATCCATTAATTTCTTAACTTTGCTTCAATAAAAATCTATTATGAAAACATTATTTGCCGCCATTATATTTTGCACCTTAAGTTTGGGAGCATTTGCACAACAAGCTAACTCCACTTCAAAAGCAACAGCTGCTAAAACTACTGCAGCCAGTTATCGCTGCCCTGTTTGTGGATACACAGCCACTAAAGCCGGTGATTGTCCAAAAGATAAAACCACACTTGTAAAAGTTGGCGATTATTATTGCCCTGAATGCTATATGACCAGCACAAAAGCGGGAAAATGCAGCATGTGCGGCGTACCCATGAAAAAGATGGAAGCTTCTACTTCAAATACAACTAAACAGTAGGCTTCTCTTCATTTTTATTAAGGAACTCTTTTACTAAAAGGGCATTCTTCTCCCCAATCAATTTGGCCACTTCCTCAGGTTCAGCAATTCGTATACGCTCCAGGGAACCAAAATGGCTAAGTAATTTTTGGGTAGTCTTCTCCCCTACTCCTTTTATTCCGGTCAGTGCCGATTGAATCGCTCCCTTGCTTCTCCTTTTCCGATGGTGTGTTATGCCAAAACGGTGGGCCTCATCTCTTATCTGCTGTATCACCTTTAAAGTGGGCGAACGCTTGTCTAAATACAAGGGTATGGGGTCTCCCGGGAAAAAGATTTCTTCCAGCCTTTTTGCGATGCCGATTACGGCTACTTTATCTTGCAAGCCCAATTTGGTTAAACTCTCCATGGCAGAACTCAACTGACCCTTGCCTCCATCAATAACTATAAGTTGTGGCAACGATTCATTTTCATCAACCGCCCGCTTATAGCGGCGGTAAATCACTTCTTCCATGGAAGCAAAATCATCTGGCCCTTCTACCGTTCGTATATTAAAATGACGGTAATCTCTTTTACTTGGCTTGCCCTCTTTAAATACCGTCATGGCAGCAACCGGAAAAGCTCCCTGAATATTGGAATTATCAAAACATTCAATATGCACAGGAGGTTCTTTTAACCTCAAATCCTTTTTCATTTGTTCTAACAATGTTTCCGTACGAGTCTTCGGAGATTTAAGGCTTTCCTGCATTTCCTTTTCCTTTATATAGTACCGCAAATTATTTTCTGATAGTTCCAAAAGCCTTTTCTTATCCCCTTTTTGAGGGACGAAGAAGGCGGCATCCGGCACCTCCGCTTCCGTAGCAAATGGAATAATAATTTCTGGAGACCGGCTTTCGAATCGTTGCCTTAATTCCGCAATACCTAACAACAGCAATTCTTCCGGAGTTTCATCCAGCTTTTTACTCAGCTCAATAGTGTGCGATTGAACAATAGCACCGTTCATAATCTTAAGGTAGTTCACATATCCGCATTTTTCATCGGTAATAATGCTGAACACATCTACATTATCAATAGTGGGACTAACCACCATTGATTTACTTTGATATTTTTCAAGCATTTCCATTCTTTCCTTCAGCTCATGCGCTTTTTCAAATTCAAGATTAGCCGCGTATTTTTCAATTTCATCTTTTAAAAACCGAATGGAGCCCTGAATATTACCCTTGATAATTTGCCTTATATTTGTTATTGAATTATCATAATCCTCTTTAGACTGTAAACCTTCACACGGGCCTTTACAATTACCAATGTGATATTCGAGGCATTTTTTAAATTTCTTTTTTTGTATATTTTCTTCCGTAAGGTTTAAGTTGCAATTGCGCAATGGATAAAGCCTCCTTACTAATTCAAGCATAGCCTGCATAACCTTTATAGACGCATAGGGCCCAAAATATTCCGACCCATCCTTTATAAGCTTGCGTGTAGAGAAAATACGCGGATAGGGTTCATTTTTTATGCAAATCCATGGGTACGTTTTATCATCCTTAAGCATTACATTATAACGCGGCTGGTGCTTTTTTATGAGGCTATTCTCCAGTAACAAAGCATCCCATTCAGTTTTAACAACTATGTAACTAATGCGTTCAATCCTTCTTACCAGCATATATAGCTTGCCGGTATCATGATTCTTCTGAAAATAGGAACTAACGCGTTTTTTCAGGTTTTTGGCTTTGCCAACATATATTATTTCTCCGTCTTTATCATAATATTGATAAACACCCGGAGAATCAGGTAATGAACTAAGGGTAGCCCTCAGGCTTTCTTTTATTTCCATTAATTACAAAAATAGGCAAAATTTATAGGGTATTTATCTTGCGGAATAGTTTGAAATCCTACTTTTGCGAACCTATTTAACGGAGAGATGGCAGAGCGGTCGAATGCGGCAGTCTCGAAAACTGTTGTACCCGCAAGGGTACCGAGGGTTCGAATCCCCCTCTCTCCGCAAATTTTCATCCCAATCTTTGAACCCCTTTAACCATAAGGGGTTTTTTATTTGCAATGTTTCACCAAGTTTCACCTGTTATGCCTTTTTAGCCATATTTGTTTCACCCAGGTTTCACCTAAGTCTAAAATGTTTCACCTCCGATTATTCTTCCTGCTTCCAAAAGACATAGAAATAAAATATTTTATAGTAATCGATGGGTTAAATAAAATATTTTTTACTACTATAGAAAAGTATTTATTCGAAAAATGCAATTATATTGCCTTGATATTCAATAAATAAGAAAATATTTTTGGATATTTTAATTAAACGGATATACACTGCGTTTAACTGCATTACCTTTGCATTTTAAATCTAAAATACAAATAATAAAGACTAATCTATGATACATAATCCATCATTATACTTTTATCCCAACAAGAACAAGCCCAAAGGCAATAAGTACCCTTTATACCTTCGCATTATACTAAGCCGTAAAAAGGCTGAGATCGCAACGAAATACTTTATAGAACTTAAAGAATGGAAAGAAGAGAATCAATGCACCCGGAAGAGTGGTGAGATAAACCAAGACCTTGCATCTATGATAGATAAGGTCTATAACATTATTAAAACACTTGAAAAGGAGAATAAACCCGTAAGTGCCCGCATAATAAAAGACCTCCTTACGGAAAAGTATAAGTTTAATACCGGATTAGTGGAATCATTTGACAGATACTTAAATAAACTATCTTTAGCGGGCGAGGTTAAACAAGAAACTATTTCACTATTTAAGGTATCTAAAAAACATATCCAGAACTTTTTGTTGGAAAGAGGAATGCAAGATTATCCTCTTGAGGGTGTGGATTTTAACTTTATTTCTGATTTTGATTCGTTTCTTTGCAAACAGATAGTTAATCATGGTGCAAATACGATGACCCAAAACACGAGAAATAAGCATCACAGCAGGGTTAGAACTATCCTTATACGTGCTATGAAAGAAGGGTATATTACTATAAATCCTTATAGAGATTTTAAGCTTAAGGGAGTAGCTGCAAACAGAGCATTTTTATCTAACGATGAAATACTCCAAATTACTCAACACACCCTAGGTGGTAATGAAAGCTTGAAGAAAGTGCGTGATATATTTATTTTTTCATGTTATACAGGACTAAGGTTTCAGGATGCACAAAACCTTACTATGGATAAGATAACAAAAGAAAAAAATGGATGGACACTTAGAATTAAACAAGAAAAAACAGGGGAATCTCTTACAATCCCGCTTTTGAAACCTGCTTTTCAAATTATTGAAAGGTACGAGGAATCAGATGAACGGAAGGTTTATGGGAAAGTGTTACCGAAATTTTCAAATCAAAAGGTCAATACTTATTTAAAAACAATAGCAGAACTTACCGGAATTACTAAACATTTAACTCACCATGTTGCCCGTCATACCTGCGCATGTTGGTTACTGCGTAATGATTTCACTATTGAGCAAGTTTCAAAGTGGATAGGCCATACAGATATAAAAACAACCCAGATATATGCTAAAATTAGCGGGGATGACTTACAAAAGAAAGCTACGAAATTGCTTGAACCTTTGTTTGTCTAGTTATGAAAGATGAAGTAGTTGTTTTTTTAGAGAAAATAGAAGAAATTTTACGCAATACAGGAAGGAATTTCCCCAATGCCATCAAATTAGCTGACGGTATTAAAGAGATTCTTAATAAATATCATACAAACTTTCCTGTTAAAGAACTAATCAAAGGTCTTAGGGAGATAGAAGAAGACCCTAAATTCCAAAAACATCCATCCCTCAAAAATATTATAGAACAAAGTAAAATTCCAGTGGAAATTTTGGAAGTATGGATTAATGAAGATTCTTTTAACACTAATCTAATTCAACTAAGCAAGAGTTATAATTGGAAACGAAAGATTTTATGTCGGTTCTCTTTTTATGCAATTACAAAAAGTGTTTGTGAAGTAATCAAAAAATCTAATGCGAATAAATTGTTGCCTTATTTTGAATATATCGAAGGGCTTGTTAATACATCTAAATTACAGGTTTCAAATTTTAATTCCCTTACTGCAAACAGTAGTACTTTCAATATTAAATCATTTTCTATACCTGATAAAGACTTTTTTTTTACGACTGAACCTTATAAAAAGGATATTAAATGGCTTGACAAAGAATTAACATCACAATCCGAAATTGAACGAGGAAGGAAGATTGACCGCATAAAGTATCTTCTATCCCTTAACATTACTGATTTTGAAAAAGATATATTTAATGGGATAATGGACGACTTTGAAATCATAAAACTGGTTAATGGTAAACAATCTGAAAGTTATAAAGCAAAATTATTATGGAAGCTATTTATAAATACACATAAGAATAAATATTTTACATCAGAACCAAAGAGCGCTCAAAGTATTGACCAAGTACGTAAAGAAAACCTTTTCAGTATTATTAAAGGTCATAGTAAATTCCTCGATTTATTTTGAGATTTATTTAGATACCCCCCTCTTATTTTTTCTCATTTATTTTTTAAAACACGATATACTTTTGTATTGTAATTTTTTAACAATCAAACACAATGAACGAAAAGCAAACAATCACAAACAATGGAACAGAAAGATTCATCCTTGTTCCTGAAAAATTCTTAAAGGACATGGAGGAAACCAAGACCCTTATTAATAAACTAAACAATTCTGAACCGAAGGAAGAGTTACTTGGTGATTACGTAACAGAAAAACAAGCAAAAGTCCTCCTCGGTGGAAAATCAACTACATGGTTATTCTATGCACGGCGAGGGGAAAAAAAAGTGAACGGGGAGATGAAAAAACTGCCATACATGCTAAAAAGCGCAAAAGTTGGTAATAAGCACTTTTATAGGAAAGCGGATATTTTGAAAATTCTCGATGATGCTATGTTGAAAAAGGAGGCGTACCATGAGTAAATTAAAAAAAGATGCCTACTACTTCTCACATGATGCAAATGCTCAAGAAGACCCAAAATGTATTATATTGATAGAACAACTTGGAATGGAAGGGTTTGGATTATTCTGGGGGCTTGTTGAGAGGTTAAGGATGGAGAAAAACTACAAATTACCATTAACAATACTTCCGGCACTCGCAAGACGTTGGAATTCTTCACGGGAGAAAGTTGAAACCGTTGTGAAAAATTATGGACTATTTGAAATTGAAAATGATTCATTTTTCTCATTACGTTTATTGCGCTCAATGGAAGAATATGAAGAAAAGAAGAAAAAATTAGTAGAAGCTGGTAGAAAGGGTGGTAAAGCATCGGTTGACCGTCGGTTAGGCAACCATCAGCCATTGGTTGGGCAACCCTTAACCATTAAAGAAAATGAAATTAAAGAAAAAAAAAAGAATATATAATGGGAATGGATTATCTTGAACAAATAGAGATAGATAAACTGTATAAAGATTTTATTATGCGTTTTAACACAATTACTAAATTTCAATATAGAGGAGACTGTTATAGCAAAATGAATTTCATTGCAAGAATTAATGAAGGTTCTACACTTGATGAAATAATAACCGCAACACAAAACTGTTTTTCGGATGATTGGCACAAGCAAAATCCTAAGGTGTTAACACCAAAATTTATAACTCGCTCCGATCAATTTCAAAAATATCTTTTCAATGGAGTACTACTACAGAAGGAAAGTCAAGTCGTTGAAAACAAATCCCCTGAGCAAATTCATAACGAAATGATAGAAAAAAGAAGATACGAAGATAAGTTAAGTATGTTGGCAATGAAAAAACACAAGTACACGGAAGAGGAACTCAACGAACCTTATATCTCTAAAAACTCAAACTTATGAACCCCCAGATAAATCCCGAATCCCCATATATAGATATTGCAGGCATTTGTCGGTTATTCACTCCTCCCATATCTCGAGTTACATTTTGGAAATGGCGGCGGTGCCGTACTTTTAATCCGCCCCAATATAGAATTGGGGGTGTAAAAGGGAAGATATTTTATAAACTAAGTGAAGTATTGCAGGAAATTGAAAAGAATCGTCAGTCCCAAAACTAAAACCCCTGCACCAGATTAATCTTCTTTATTGAAGCCATGAAATGTTGGCGTTTTGCATTATCGTCGCTATAAAACGAAACAAATGGTATTCCGGGGTGAATTTATAGTAAATAACAAACAATAAAAACAAACCAATATGTGTTTAAAAAACAAAAGAGCAGAAAAAGAACGGATATTTTTATTAGACTTAAAGGATTTATCTAAAGAATGCTTACTTCAAGCAAGTCTTAAAGGAAATATTCTACCACCCGGTTTTGATGTTGTGAGGGGAATAGCTATACTGGATTTTGCTATGGAGGGGGAGCTGGATTCCTTCGTGAGGAATTATTTGGAAGAGTATGGTGAGTAGTTTGTAACCATCCGGATGTTTTTCCATGTACTCTTTCCATAGCTTCTCCCTGGTTATTCCTTTACGCCGCAAGGCTTTATCCAGGTATGGAAAAAATGCACGTAAATCTTCATGCCTCCTGGATGGCTCTTTTAGGGTAGGCGGCTTCCCAAACAGCTCGTTGAGTTGCTGGTCGGTCATTTCATTTATATCCTCAACTGTCAGCCTCAGTTCGTGTAACCTGCGGATATACTTCTTGACTGTATTGCGGGCTACACCTGTTTGTTTGCTGATGAAGGTCTTTCCCTTCTTGTAGTTGCTGAGCTTGATAATTTGCCTGATTTTATTCATAGTAATTGGTTTGTTTGCCATTTTCTTTATTTTTATGATGTAAGCTACATCATAAGTAAAGAATCATGGTTTCCAAACAACCATCTAACAGAATAATTTCAGGGGGTCAATTTGCAGTGAAACTGGTGGGTCAGTTTACTGTGAAACAAGGGGGTTTCTTTATTTTGAAACGAGGGGGTCAGTTACACTGTAATATCCAACATGGCTCCATTTCCATTTTTTCCATACTATTTACAGTAAACACCATATGAAAAAACTATTAAAAAGTCTATTTAGGAGAAAGGCGAACTATTCAGAACCTCAGGCAAAAAATGGGATTCACTTTAGATTAGGTCGCATGTGGGTCTCCTTATATTGCTGATACGTTAATAAACGGCATTGCTACACACTTTTCTATTATAAGTTTATTGGTTGGTGTTCGAGATCTATTAATGGTATTTACAATATTTTTGAAGTCATCAATAGCAGTTTGTGGGAAGAGTTTGTTTGAATGACATAAAGATGTGTTAGGTAGATACTTTCGCACACCTCCATCTAAAAAATGGTTGAAATAGTGTAATTCGTCAATCATTTGACGTTTTACTTCTACATGGGCATCGGGATCTCCTCCGTGAAGATTATAATGTATGTATACACGCATATTTATTGAAATTTTGTTGCTTTAAACGAAATAACACCTTATTATCGTATTGATTATTACTATGTTTTTGGGTTCTGTACTTGGGTAGGTTATTATTTGAAGACTATCTTTTTTTATCATCACTCATTACATGTATTAACTTGTGTGAAACTAAATAATCACGTACTTTTTTATTATACCTATAAACAATATTATCTCCATCTATTTCAATTTTTCCTCTATTTTCGCAGAAACTTTTCACAATGGCTCCTTTTACTATATAATCAATTCTATTATTGGGTTCAATACCAATGCGAGTATAGGATGTATCTATTGTGAAATTTTTTGCATCTTCTAAAACAGTGTAAAGTTCCCTTATTTCACTTGTATCACTAATAGTTATTGCTTTACCTGAACTCAGTTGCTCACATGTAATATCTACAATACCCTCACTTAATGGGGCAATCTGATAATCTTTTATTTTATCTGGGGATATTGGCTTAGACCTATTATCTGAAGAATTTTGTCCAAAAGAAGGTGTACATTTAAAGATTATAAACAATGTCATATATAAAGTTTTCATAGTATTTATTTGAAATAATTTACGAATATTATTGATTTCCACCGCCTGAATTAGACCTATTGCCAGTCGTGCCATTCGTACCTCCAGAACCATTGTCATTACCAGAATTATTACCATTAGATGCTGCCCCCCCAACACCTGGTATTTCTGGTGCAAGGCCTACAGATGGTGCAGGAGTTGCAGCAGCAGGGGCCGGTTTGGCTGTTGCAGTAGGTTTAGTCGTTGCAGCGGGCTTAGTGGATGCGGAAGGTTTAGCGGCAGTAGGTTGAGTTGAAGGGGGGCTTTGCGCTGGAGCAATTGGCTCAGTGGGGGGGGCAGGTTCATCTGGGTTCACACCTTTTTCAGGAACTTGAGTAGGGGTTGGAGCAACAAATGCAGTCGTACTCGATTTGGATATTTTTTCCGACATCGCAAGTGGTTGCGTTACGTCCATCTTTTCAAGTATCTTTTTCATTGACAAAGGCTATAAGTTGGCTACTATATAGCAGGTATTAAGAATGCGTTAGCCATTCTTTCCTGCTCCGATCTTGAAATACCGTATTTATTAGCTATAGTTTGCCAATTTGCAACTGCATTTTTAACAGTTCTAATAATGTCATTTGCTTGCTCTTCCTTAAGGTAAAAATACTCTGCTACTTCCAATGCCAAGTCTAAATCAAGTGAGTTATCTGTATCTGATATATTGAGTGATAAACCTGCCCCCGTAGCTACTGGATTTATATCATACGCAGGTGATAGTATCCATCCTTTATCTCTTAGTAGAAATCCATGATTACGTAGATGGTCATCTGTATTCTTTACACATATATTGAATACTATTCTACGCCAAAGTTCCTCCAAATCTTTATTGGTTTGTGCTCCGTTTTTTATTAAAAACTCCACCATTTCTAAATAGCTGGCACCAGGTTCGCCATCTGTATGACCTAATAATGTCATTGCTGACGCAAAGTGTACTCTTCCTCCACTTGGAGTACTATCAAATCTTTTAGTTAGGAATGTGTGATAGTCATTGTTGAATTTTTGAGCCATTCCTTCTGCCACATTAATTCCAGCTGATTTTGCCAATTCATTTACCACCATTTCCCAAGCTCCTTTATTGGTGTCATCTTTTACGCTTGGAAATTTGGCAATCCATAATTGTTTATCGGGATCAACAACACTGGCTTTTGGTCTGGCTCCGCCAAGGGAAGAACCCGGTGCAATAAGTACATTAACCCATTTCAGATAATCAGGATCATCCACATTATCTTCTTCGTATCTTTTACTTGCATTTTCTAACTCTCTGATGGAGGTCCATGTTGGAGATGCCATTTCACGATTATCATTTAAAAAAGGTCCGAATTGATCGAGCTTAAATCTTATTCCACCCATTCTATGACCATCATATACACCCAATAAAAAGTCAGAAGGCATAAGTGTTTTTACCGGTCTTTTTTCAATTCTGGCAATAACAGCTTCTCTTCTTAGCATTAAAGTTTCACCCCACCTATCCGGCGATGAGTCCAGGAAAATGCCAAAATTTCTTTTCTGATCACTAAGGTATTGTTGTCCCCCAAAAAATTGTAAATCCGGATCAATTAGATGTTGGAATTTTGTTTGTAACCATTCTGGGTCATATTCAAAAGAAAATATTTCTTTGCCTTTAATTGAACTGGCATTAAGTACACCCATAAGTTGGGGACCTTCTAATCCAATCCAATCCGCATAAAGATATACTTTTTTCTGTGCATTCGTCGTTGCCATAATATTTTATATTGTCTTTTTAGGAAATTCTTCTGTTTATCAATTCTGCATCCTGGAGTTTTCTTCCTAAAGGATCTTCAGAAGCTATTTTTAACATGTCTTTTTCTAATCCTAATACAAACAACACCCTGAAATAAGTTCCAATTGCGACACTTGCAGAACCATTTTCTACATTCCATAATGTCATTCTACTTATGTGGGCTCTTTCTGCCACTTGTTCTAAACTAAGTCTTCTGCGTTTGCGTGCTAACTTTATATTTTCTCCCATTTCACTTAAACCTCGTTGCGCCGTCGGTAATAAGATTTGCTTTCTATTCTTCATATTGTTTACATATTAATATTGTACATAATTTCATACACACTTATATGTATGATGTATATAAATATGTACAAAAGTTCAAATTTTGTCCATTTTTATATACACTCTATTATTTAATGTGTATATAATTTTGTACAAATATAGTAAAAACGTATATAATTATATACGTTAATTTAATTTATTCCATATTTTAAATGTAAATACCTGATAGCCAATACATTTATTTTTATTCAAAGAAGTATTAGATGCTTCGGTTTTTCCGGGTTATAAGTCGGGGTGGAACCGATTAATATCGTCTTTCAGTTCGTCCATGTTATTGACTTGGTAGGCTTCGGTAGAACTGATATACCGGTGCCTTGCAAGCTGCTGAACTTTGCGGATACTATATTTTTTCAGCCAATTGGTAATAACGGATGTCCTTAAGTGTTTCGCATCTTTGATTTTAGGATGCTGTTTTTTCAGGTTTT
>Ga0302200_10003486_pt1 | contig 13218 bp, 8 predicted proteins | sample II_Bog_N3_1_FD_194585 | JGI IMG/M metagenome (GOLD analysis project Ga0302200, IMG submission 194585) | Peat permafrost microbial communities from Stordalen Mire near Abisko, Sweden - II_Bog_N3_1 | ecosystem: Environmental > Terrestrial > Soil > Wetlands > Peat | place: Sweden: Abisko, Stordalen... | reverse complement strand
TTAATGTATTTCTATTTAGTTAAAAGTCAATGTACTACTATAAAATGAAAATAAAAATATTATACTATTTAAACATAAGCCTTGTATTCAAATTTCCTATTTTTATATTTATACATTACATTTTTGTTAATAATTATTATTAATAGCGTCTTATAGCTGATTGCATACTATCTTGAATTGTTTGTATTATTAAATTTGAGTAGTACTTAATTGTATTTTTTAATATTGTATAATAAAGTATAAAATATCTAGAGTAATTTAATATTTTTGAATAATACATAATTGTTTTTATTAATCGTAGTAAATGCATCAGATTGAACTAAATTTAGTTTTAAAAAAAGCGTTGTATAGCGTATATAGTCGTATGCTACTTAATAATAAAATAAATACTAAAGTAAATATAGGTAGATCGTCGAATGTAATAATACCATGATGTCAATCAATAATATTTTTTATTACTGTAGAAGCTGGTTCTTGAAATAGTAGTTGTTATTTACTTGTAATGTTAAGTACTGTTAGTAAATTAAATAAATTAAATATATACATTATTATATTAGATTAGTGAGTTACTTACGTTATTTTTATTGAAATATTATCATTAATGAAAAAGTATTAAAACAGTTTAATTCTAATTTTAAATTGGTAACAGCGCATAAATCCTAACAATAATTTTTTGTCTACACATAATAGGAACTGAGTAATCATTTCTGTTATTATTTTATAAAAACCTATCAAATTATTAGTATAATTATTTTATTTTTTCTTTTTATGCTCGTTTTTAGTTAAGGCCGTATTTATATAATATTGTGTAATTATTTTATTTTGTTCGTTTTTTATTGTTAGATTAATTCCATATTTTTGAAAAACCTTTTTCTTCGTTTTTAATTTCATTTTTCTTGCTAGCGTTAGCGCACACGAATATTTTAAGATATAGTTTATGCGCGTACAGGTTCTTGTATAATTATATACAAATGTATAGTAGTTAAGTATTTTGGCTGCTATAGTATTGTAGTAGTTTACTATTTTTGATTCTTCAAATTTTTGAAGTTTTGGTATACCCGTTATTCGATCATTTATTAAAAACCCGTTCTGTTTAAGGGTGTTAACAATCTTTGTTATTGGCGCTAACATTTGTATGTGGTGTGTTATTTTTATATTTTTACTAAATATTTTTTTAATTGGTTGTTTATTGTATGATGTTAACCTTATATCTGTATCTAGAAAATTTGTTAATTCCGTTATTGCGTGTGTAATCTTTATTTTTTCTTCATTAAAGTCAAATTTAAGTTCATTAGTCATGAAGCTTATTATTTTTTGTTTTTGTTTTGTACAGTCTTCTTTTGATCCGTTAATACCAATAATAAAATCGTCTGCATACCGCGCATATCTCATTTGTCTAAAATTATTATTAACTGTGTGGTATAGTATATTTATACCACTATTAATTTGGTGACTTTTGTCTACTTCTTCATTAGCGTGTTTTAGTTTTTTTTTAACTGTTTTTATATAGCCTGTAGCTAACAATGGTGCAATCGTATTATTTTTTTTATATTCATTAATATTTGTTTCCATCCATGTATCGAATTGATTTAAGTATATATTACAAAGCAAAGGGCTTAATATTGATTTTTGAGGTATATTATGTTTCATAAATTGTTTAGGCGCATAATCTTGTACTATATATCCTATTTTAAGTCCCTTATATAATATGTCTAAGAATGGTTGATCATTTATTCGTTTTTTTAGTTGTTTTATTAATATTTTATAATTGATTGTATTAAAACAATTTGATACGTTTCCTGTAATAAATCAGCGTGTTTCACCGAAATTACGTTTTATGTATTTTAGTGTACTATGGCAGTTTTCATTTGGATTAGATCCGTGTGCTATTGTATTAAATGTTGGTTCATATATTGCTTCTATTATCATACGCATAGCTTCTTGTATAGTTTTATCACGTAGCGACATTGTGTTTAATGGATCTCTTCCTAGTTTAGTACTTTCGATTTGTCTGAACTGAAAAGTACCTATTGCTATATCTTTTTTTACGCTAATAAATCATTTTTCATTTATTACGTCAGATGGTTTATTAGGTATATTATTTATTTTATTTCTGGGGTTAGATTTAATTTTAGTATAGGCTGCCATAAGTACATCTTGATTTGTTAGTAATTTTATAAGGTTGGTATTTATTTTATCCGTGTTTTTTTTATTTTCTAAATTAAGTTGCTCTAGAGCTTCTAAACCCGCAGGTTTAGCACTTTTTGAGCTAAAAGTTCTAAATTCCTTCGCATTAAAATATCTTATGCTACTATGAATTCTCCGTCGGCATGTATAGTTTCCTAACGAAGCCGATCCCGTATTTCTTATTTGAACGCACGTGTGATTTTTTAGGTGCTCCATACTATTTTGGTTAAATATTTTAACCCGCTTATTCGTTTTGCTTAGGACCAGCCTCATTACGTAAAAGGCTGGACCCAGTAATAAGACCGTAAGTTGTATCACGTCGCCATTTCAGAAGCGCATTAGTATTTTGAGAAGGAGTTCGTTAACCTCACCATGAAATCTATAGCTCGGAATTTCTTCCTTTTCCAACAGGCGATTGTCCCTAGACAGTTTTCACTTCATAGGTAAGTTGGATGCTTTATAGCAATCTAAAATAAATTTAGATAAGCAAAATTTGCTAGTAATCTTGTTAGGACATACCGCGTTCAAATAAGCTAAACGGCACACCGTAATGGAAATGTGCTACTACATAATACGTATCATGAAATGCAATATCTAATCCAGCATTTGATAATATAATTCCTGTTAAACCACCAACCGTAAGTAAAAATATAAATCCAAATACAAAAAGCATAACTGTATCTAATTTAAATGAGCTACCTCAAAGTGTTGCTAGTCAACTAAAAATTTTAATTCCAGTAGGTATTGCAATTAGCATTGTTGCTGCAGTAAAATATGCGCGTGAATCAATATCCATTCCAACTGTGTACATATGATGAGCCCAAACAATAAATCCAAGTAATCCAATTGATAACATAGCATAAACCATTCCAAAATAACCAAAAATTGATTTTCCAGATTTACTTTCAATTATATGACTAACTAATCCAAATCCAGGTAGAATTAATATATAAACTTCTGGATGCCCAAAAAACCAAAATAAATGTTGAAATAAGACTGGATCACCGCCACCAACTACTTCAAAAAAACTTGTATTAAAATTTCGATCAAAAAGTAGCATAGTTAATGCTGCTGCTAAAACTGGTAAAGATAATAATAATAGAAATGCTGTAATTAAAACGGCTCAAACAAATAAAGGTAATTTATTAAACGTTAGTCCTTCTGCCCTCATATTAAAAACAGTAACAATAAAGTTTATTGCACCTAAAATTGATCCTGCTCCGGAAATATGTAAGCTGAATATTGCAAAATCTACTCCTGGGCCTGAATGTACTGAAATACTTGATAATGGTGGATATACTGTTCAACCAGTTCCAACTCCAGAATCAAAATACATTGAAAATAATAATAATATAAAAGAAGGAATTAATAATCAAAAACTTAAATTATTTAAACGTGGAAATGCCATATCTGGCGCACCAATTAAAAGTGGTACAAACCAGTTTCCAAAACCACCAATAAGTATAGGCATTACCATAAAAAATATCATAACAATTGCATGTGCGGTGATAACAACATTATATAAATGGTGGTTACCTAAAAATAATTGATTTCCAGGGTATGCTAATTCTAATCGTATAAACACGGATAATAAAGTACCTATGACACCACTGAATGTTCCAAAAATAAAATAAAGAGTCCCAATATCTTTGTGATTTGTACTACAACACCAACGATAAATGAAGTTTTTAACACTATAATTTAAAAGCATTTTTTTTATAATTTATAAGCTATGTATTTATTTGCAAATATATCTAATGTTAATAATTGTTCTAATGTGATATTAATTTCAGAATTTAATCAACTATAAAATTTAATACTATTTACCGCTAAAATTGAAATTGGCATAAAAGAATGATTAATACCGCATATTTCGCTACATTGACCATAAAAAACTGATGTTCTATCGATGTATGTAATAACTTGGTTTAAACGACCAGGAATTGCATCTAATTTGATTCCAAGCGATGGTATTGCTCAGCTATGAATAACATCAGTTGATGTTATTAATAATCGTACATATGTATTAACTGGTAATAATAAAATTCGATCAGTTTCTAACATTCGTAAATAAGTTGAATTTGTAACCATGTAGCTATCAAATATTTCATTATAGAAAGTTGGAAAGTCTTTATTTAAAAAATCTCCAAATTCATAACTTCAGTATCATTGATGGCCTATAACTTTTAATGTAATATCAACGTTACTACATTCATCAATTGTATATAATAGAGCAAAAGATGGTAATGAGATTAAAATTAAAATTCCAGCTGGAATACATGTTCAAATTATTTCAATATTTGTATGATGTGTTAATTTAAAAAAATTTGCGTATTCAGATGTAACTCTGAAAAATAAAATTATCCTAAAAATTATTCAAAAAGTAAATATAATTATTAATATTAAAAAAAATACAATATCATGATGTAGATCAATAATATTTTCCATTGCTGCAGAAGCGGGTTCTTGAAATAGTAGTTGTCATTTGACTGGAATATCAAATATAGTTAGTAAATTAGATAAAATAAATATGCGCATATTTTTTTGTATTAATAAGTTCCTTACGTTATTTTTATCGAAATAACTTTATTATTTAAATTGAAATTAAACGATGGAATATCTTATTTTTTAAATCAGTAATACTGTGTAATGGAAAAAATAATAAACAATATAGATAAATATATAAATATATGATTATCAACCAAGTAATAATCAATAAATTTATTAAATAATATTATAGTTTGTGTTCCTATTTTATAAAATGTTCAGTTATAAAATGCTTGAAATTGTGTTATAGTATAAAATTGTATGATATGTAAAATTGTACCAATCATTATATAGGTACATAATAATTCAGCAATGTATATGCTCTGTTTGTGATCCATAGCTTTAGTATGGCCAAAAATAATAAACCCGACAAAAAAACAAACTCCTATCCATTTTCAAATTAAAATTAGTAGATTAATAATATCTAGTGATCCCATATTTATAATACTGCAACATATAAGTTAATTTCCCTATCATTTTGTCTCCTATTACATTCTGATTGTATTTATACTTATTGTTGTATATGTCTTTTTGCTTTGTGCTATAAATTTTTATACTTAATTTTTTTAGCTGTTTAAAAAGCAGCATTACTTATGTATTTATATAATTATCAAAAACTAGCATGGTTTTTTTTTAACATAAGGTATAAAAATTTAGGTTTGTTTTTAGATAAAAATCTAAAAATCGTTCGATATATTAGAATATTTTTGTATTTTATTATACGGTAATTATTTAGTTGCTTTAAAAATTTATATTATTTTTATGTAAAAACATAAAAATAGTTTAGATATTTATATACATCTAGTATTTAGTTTAACGTAGTTTTTATAAAAAATATAGATTGTCCTGTTATAAAATTGATTTAAAAATATTTTGTACACATATTTATTAGTATTAATAATTTTTTCGCGTAGTTTGATTAGTATATTATATAAACATAATTATTTTATATACGTATATAAATTTAGTTTTCGTAGCTTGATAAAATTTAATATTGTTTTTAAAGCATTTGTTTAATTTTATGACTTAAACACATTTTATATGTTCGCCATAATAATAATGTTTGCTTATTCTTATTCTTATTCTTATTCTTATTCTTATTCTTATTCTTATTCTTATTCTTATTCTTATTCTTATTCTTATTCTAAATAATAGTGTGTTTACTAAATATTACGTGCCATTAACATTTAAATGGACTGCCATCTGTTTTATGAATTAGTAAATAAAGTTCAATAGCATTGAACATTTTATAAACATTTTTAAGTTTAGTTATTAGTTTTTTTGTGGGGGTTTTTTTTTATAATGTAATTATAAAAAAAAAATAAAAAAAAATAAAGGAAAGTTACTAAGCGGGGGTTTTAATTATTCTTGTAATGCTGTTTGTTTGTATTTTTATAATTTAAAAGATTATGGCTTAGGCTTTAAGTACTGTTACGTTTTATTAATTATTAAAAATACTTTTTGGTTACTACTCATTTTTTTAAATTTGTTGCGTATAAAATTATTTTAATGTATTTTATAAATAGCGCTAAAGTTATGTGTTTTTTTATTTATTTGTTGCTAAATAAGTTATAATAGCGCTTATTATTTATTAAACCGGCTACGGTAATATTTTTAATATGCGTTGGTGTTTATTATTTTTGTATTAAACAGGTAAATGTCGTAAGTTTTATTTTGTGTACTACTGCTATGGGAGTATATTTCAACTAGGTAGAATATAAGCTTGTCAAGCTTAGGATATGAGTTCAAATCTCATTACTCTCAAACAACCTATGTGGTGGAATGGTAGACACACTAATTTCAAAATTTAGCAAATAACGGTTCAAGTCCGTTCATGGGTAAATAAGCTTTATGTCGTTATTGTTTTTGGGAGTATAGTTTAAGGGTAGAATAGTTGCTTTGCAAGCAGCTGGTATGAGTTCGAGTCTCATTACTTCCATTATTTTTTTTTTGGAAATGTGACTGAGTGGTTTAAAGTATTTGTCTTGAAAACAAACGTTCATAAAAGAACCGTGGGTTCGAATCCCACCATTTCCGTAAATTATTGTTATTGAAGAGGTGACTGAGTGGTTTAAAGTACTCCTTTGCTAAAGGAACGATACTGTTAAAAAGTATCCGTGGGTTCGAATCCCATCCTCTTCGATTATTTATTGGTCGCATAGCTCAATTTGGTAGAGCATTTGTCTTGTAAACAAGAGGTTGTGAGTTCAAATCTCCCTGCGATCAGATTTTTGTAGGTATAACTTAAAGGTAAAGTGTTAGTTCGTGAAGCTAAAAATATACGTTCGACTCGTATTATCTACAATAAAAGGAGGAATAGTTTAATCCGGTAAAATAATAGTCTTCAAAACTACTGATGAGAGTTCAAATCCCTCTTCCTCTGTTATAATTTATATTATATGGTAATGTAATTCAATTGGTAGAATCGGCCGCTCATAACGGTCTCATACAAGTTCAAGTCTTGTCATTACCATTTTTATTATTTTATTTTCGTTGCTTCCTTCATCTAACTGGTAGGATAGTACCCTTTCAAGGTATACATAAGAGTTCAAGTCTCTTAGGAAGCATTTGGGCCTACCTGGCGAAATTGGTAAACGCGGTGGACTTAAAATCCACTTTTTAATGGTTCAAGTCCGTTGGTAGGTATGTTATTTTACCTCTGTGGTGGAACGGTAGACACATACGTCTTAGAAACGTAATGCTAAGGGTTCAAATCCCTTTAGAGGTATTGTTTATTAAGACAGATAACTCAGTGGTAGAGTATACGTCTGATAAGCGTAAGGTCAGTGGTTCGAATCCACTTCTGTCTATTATTTATAGGGTGTAGCCAAATTGGTAAGGCAATAACTTTTGAAGTTATGTATTGTAGGTTCGAGTCCTGCCACCCTAAATACGTATATTTATTTGGTTGGGAAGGTGGCTGAGTGGCTGAAGGCAATGGACTGTAAATTCATTTAAGTTAATACTTACGCATGGGTTCGAATCCCATCTTTCCCAAATTTTATTAGATAGTAGGATAGTGTAATAGCAGCACCAAGGGCTCATGCCCCTTTAGAGAAGGTGCAAATCCTTTTCCTACTAATATTTTAAAAATATTCTAATATATTGTATAAATTTAAATTTTAATTTAAAAAATAAACACAGTGAGTTTGATCCTGGCTCTAAATGAACGTTGGAACTATGCCGACACATGCGAGTTGACGAGATTTATTAAATGTATAGCTTAAGCTATATAATATAAAATTAAGTAGCAAACGGGTGAGTAATACAATTGAAATTATTTCTCTAAGATCAGAACATAATTATGAAAATAACAAAAATACTGAATAATCAAAAATTTATTACTTAGTAGAAATGCTTTTGGATAATTAAGTAGTTGTTAGTGTAAAATACTACACAAGCTTATTATTTTTAGCTGACAGTGATTTGTGATCAGCCACATTGGAATTGAAAAAAGGTTCAAGCTTTTAAGGAGGACAGCAGTGCGGAAACTTGGGCAATGAACGAAAGTTTGACCCAGCGATAGTTTATGAGTGAGAAAAGGATAGCAACAACGCTATAAAACTCTTTTGGCAAAGATAATAATGATATTAATTGCAGAATAAGCACTGGCCAATTCTGTGCCAGCAGCCGCGGTAATACAGGGAGTGCAAACGTTATTTAACAGTAATAGGTGTAAAGGATATGTAGGTCGTATTTTAAATATATATTGAAAATCTAAAGAAAAAACCTTTAGACATTAATATTTATACAAAAATACTATGAGTTTGAATAGGGTTAATCTAATTTATTGTGTAAGGGTAGAATCTCTATAGATTATAAGGAAGACCAAAATAGTTACGAAAGTATTTTTCTAATTCAAACTGACACTCAGATATGAAAGTTTAGGGATCAAACAGGATCAGAGACCCTGGTAGTCTATACTGTAAACTATGAAAACTATGGACATAAAAATGTCCAGACAGCAAACGCGTTAAGTTTTCCACCTGGGAACTACGACCGCAAGGTTAAAACTCAAAGGAATTGACGGCACCTTTTCACAAGCAGTGGAGCATGTAGTTTAATCTGATAATCCACGAATAATCTTACCAACACTTAATCAAAAAATGTTATAAAAATAATATTTTTATTTGAAAATACTAATAAAAACAAAACTGACAGGTATTGCATGGTTGTCTTAAGTTCGTGCCGTGAGGCGTATAGTTAGTTCACACTAACGAGCGAAACCCTACATTGTTTTTTACTTAGAACGATGACCGATCTTACGACATTTTAAAAGTGATAATACTGGATAAGTGCTGTGTAGGTTAGGATGCTGACAAATCAGTATGGTCCTTATATGTGTTGGGCTACATATTTGCTACAATAGAATAATACAAAAAGTTGTATATTACAAAACTTTAAAATTATCTTTTAAACACTTATTAGTTTCTGAAACTCGAGACAATAAAGGTGGAATTGCTAGTAATCGTAAATCATAATGTTACGGTGAATATGTTCTGAAGTTGCGTACAAACCGCCCGTCACGGACTGGGAGAAGGCTCACGTAAAGCCTATACACCGATTTTATAAAATCTTTATTTATGAAAAGGTACTAGGTGCTCGTAGGGCCATTTACTGGTACGAAGTCGTAACAAGGTGAGAGTACGAGAACGTGTTCTTGGAACAACAAAAAAATAATAATAATTATTAAAAAAGCACTGAAAAAAAACTTTATAAATAATTAACTTGCCTTAAAAAAATTTAGACGCAAAATAAGCGAAATAGCTAATATAATTACGTAAATGTAAAATTAGTACTGTCTAAAAAAATTGAAAAATATTAATAATAATAATTTTATGAATTGAAACATCTTAGTAATAAAAATGAAAAAAATACAATAGTTAATTTTATAAGTAGTGGCGAGCGAACATAAATATTTATACTAGTCTACAAAATATATTTTAATAAAATTTTAATAAAAATTTATTTAGGTAGTTTATAATATTAAATAATACAGTAAATTATTAATAGATTGAAGAATATAGATCCACCTATAAATTATAAAAATATTTTTTAAGAGCGATAGATAAAAAGTACTGTAAAGGAAAATTGAAATAGAACATACATATATTTTAATAAAATAGAATGACTTAAATGTATTGAAAAGAATATTGAAATAAAGTTTTATAAAAACACAAGATTAAGATTTTATAGTTTAAATTTAACTTGTTACCTTTTGTATAATGGAATAACAACTTAATATTATTAGCAAGCTAGCTTATTATATTAATAAACGGCTAAGAAAAATACAAATAAATAAAAAATATTTAAAAGTTAATAATAATAAACCCGAAACCAAGTGAGCTAATCTTAAATAGGTATAAGACCGAACTAGTGTCTGTTGCAATAGACTTGGATAATTTATGATTAGGGGTGAAAGGCTTATCAAACTTGGTTATAGCTGGTTTTCCATGAAACCTATGTTAGTAGGATTAAAAAAATATTAGTATATGTGTAAAGTAACTTTTTTATAGTAAGAACATAAAACATTTCTAGAATAAAAAAAACTTTGAAAAAAATACAATAAATAATAAAAAAACAGTTATAGTGTGCTAAGGTACTATAACAAGAGGGAAACAGCCCAGAATAGCATATAAGGTCTTTAAAAAAAAGTAAACGTATAAAGTATAAAACTAGTTAAAAAAATTACTAAATAGGCTTGGAAGCAGCCATTTTTATTAGAAAGCGTTAAAGCTCAGTTAATTATGCTATTTTAAACTTACAATATAAAGAGACTTGAATCTTTTTTACCGAATATCGATTGTATATTTTATTAATTATTAATAAAAATTAAAAAATGGTATTGGAATAATTTGTATAAATTAAAAATATAAACTAGAATTAAATTAATTATATTTGAACAGATATATTTTACAAAAGAACAAATGTTATTATGAGTAGCGTAATACGCATATTAAACTATGTGTAGATCTTAAAGTTCAAAGAATACTAGTAAATCCGGTAAATAAGTCTTTTCTTTTAAAAGAAAAAACGATATTATTCATATTTTAAAAATTATGTTTTAATCTGATAACTAGGAAAAATTGTATTTTTCTTTATTATTTAAATTTAAAACTATAAAAATTTCCAATCATACCGTGCCCAAACCGACAAATAAGGTGAACTAGTATAAAATACTAAGATTTTGAGATAATAATATTTAAGGAACTATGCAATTTATCCCTGTACCTTTGGAAAAAGGGGAGCCCTTAGAATTATGATAAATAATTACAATTGGTTGCAATAAAAAGAAAAGAACGACCGTTTAACAAAAACACAGGACTATGCTAAACTTTTAAAAGTAAATATATGGTCTGAGGCCTGTCCAATGCCTTTAATTGAAACTTTTATTGTGAAAGCTTTAAATATAATATCAGGTAAATGACGGTTGTAACTCTGACGATCTTAAGGTAGCGAAGTTCCTTGGCAAATAAGTATTGTCCTGCATGAATGGCATAACGATTCTTTTAGTGTCTCAAATATTACCTCAGCGAAATTGAATTTTCCGTGAAGATGCGGAATACTTCATAGCTAGACGAAAAGACCCTTGCACCTTTACTATAATGTTTTATGGTTTAAAGTTTAAATTTTTGTAGCTAAGTGGAATTCTTTAATATAGCATTAGCTTATAATTATTAGAAATAATTGAAAAAACCACTAAACTTTAAAAAAAACTAATTTATTAAAAAACTAATAATTAAACGAAACGTTGGTAGTTTGACTGGGGCGGTCGCTTTCTAAAAAGTAACGAAAGTGAACAAAGTAAAGAGTGTTTTAAATTAATAGTTTTTACTTTATTAACTGAATAACTAACAGGTTTATCAGAAATATTATTAATATGTTGGTTATAGTGACCCGTTGTACTTTTGTGGTAAAGACAACGCATACGGATAATTTAGGTACGCAAGGGATAACAGGCTTACCATTCTTGAGCGCTCATAGCGATGGAATGATTTGGCACCTCGATGTCGGCTTATCACATCCTGGAACTGAAATAGGCTCCAAGGGTTAGGCTGTTCGCCTAAAATTAAAGTGGTACATGAGCTGGGTTCAGACCGTTGCAAAACAGGTCGGTCCCTATCTACTATGAAAAATGAAGTTTATAAAGGAAGCTAAACGTAGTACGAGAGGATTCGTTGAGATAAAATAATAGTCTACTAGTTGTTTATTTATTAAAAACATTAAGCATAGCTAGGTAGCTACTTTTATATTAAATAATTACTGAAAACAAATAAAGTAAGAAATTATCCCTTAAAAAATAAACTTAAAAGGAAAGTAAGATAAACTTTTTGATAGCTTATAGTGTTAAAATCGTGAGATTTTATATTTATAATACTAATTTAAATCAAATTAAATCTTTATGCGCTTAAAATTTGTTGTAAATTTATTATTAATATATGGCGTATATCGTTGTATTATATTTCTATTAGTTGTATTTTTTAATTACGTGTGTATGTTGCTTACGTTATATATAGTATTGCTTGTTACTTAAAAATTATGTTGTAATTTTTGGAAAATTAAAAGTGTTTAATTTAAAAATATTTAAAAATATTTTTTTTATAATTTAAAAATGTTATTACAATCATCTAAATTAATCGCAGCAGGATTAGCAACTATCTCACCTTCAGGTTCAGGTATCGGTATTGGTATTGTGTTTGGATCATTAATTAATGCAATCGCACGAAACCCTCCATCAACTAAACAATCATTTATTTATGCAATTTTAGGATTTGCATTAACAGAAGCAATAGCTTTATCTGGATCAATGATGGCTTCTTTAATTTTATTTGGATTTTAAATAAAACTATATTTTTATATAATTAATTTTTTCTTTTCTTTTCTATTTTGTAAAAAGTATATATATATATTTTCGAGCGGTTAGCTTAATCTGGTAAAGCAAAGGACTGTTAATCCTGAGAGTAAAAGTTCGAGTCTTTTACCGCTCGAAAATTAAATTAGATTGCATAGCTCAATTGGTAGAGCAGAGGCCTTTTAAGCCTAAGGTTGAAAGTTCAAATCTTTCTGCAATCAATTTTAAAATTATGAAGGAATAGTTTTAATTTGGTAAAACCGCAGTCTCCAACACTGTTAATAAGGGTTCGAATCCCTTTTCCTTTGGATTTGTTACCAGATGTAGCTTAGAGGTAGAGCATCGGTCTTGGGCACCGAAGGTCGTAGGTTCAAATCCTATCATCTGGCAAAATATATTTGGTCGTATAGCTCAGTTAGTAGAGCACTGGTCTGAAAAATCAGGGGTCCTAAGTGCAAATCTTAGTGCGGCCAAATATATTGTATTTTACTAATAGTACTATCTTGTTGTATATTTAAGTGATTTTAAACATTATTTATACTCGTTTTAGTACTATACGCTTTTAATGTGTTATTTATCTTTTAATTATGTTGCTGCTATAAATGTAATACCAAACGCACCTATTTTTGCAT
>Ga0302200_10003461_pt1 | contig 13288 bp, 14 predicted proteins | sample II_Bog_N3_1_FD_194585 | JGI IMG/M metagenome (GOLD analysis project Ga0302200, IMG submission 194585) | Peat permafrost microbial communities from Stordalen Mire near Abisko, Sweden - II_Bog_N3_1 | ecosystem: Environmental > Terrestrial > Soil > Wetlands > Peat | place: Sweden: Abisko... | reverse complement strand
AGATCACCCCCCTATTGCTGCGATTGGCTTTCACCGCGGTCGCATCGATGGGTCTGACGGCCATCGCCGCGCCGTCTGCGGATGTGAAGCCGGGCATTGACCCGCAAGCGAATGAATTGCTGCGGCGCATGAGCGATTATCTGACGCAGGCGCAGTTTTTCTCGGTGAGTGCAGAAGTTTGGCAGGATGTGCGACTGGGATCGGGGCAGCAAGTGCAGGCTGGCAGAACAATCGACCTCCAGGTGCGCCGCCCGAATAGGCTACATACGGAAGTGCGCTCCACCCGCCGTAATCGCAGTCTAAATTACGACGGCAAATCCATCACGCTCCTTGATCGAGTCCAAAATTTCTACGGCAGCATCCCCGCCCCCGCCACACTCGACGATGCTCTCGATGTCGCCAGCGAGCGCTTCGGGATCACGCTGCCGCTGGAGGACATTATCGTCACCGATCCCTACCAGAGCGCGATGGGCAAAGTCACTTCCGGGATTCTCCTCGGACCAGTAACGGTTCTTGGCGTGCCGTGCGAACACCTGGCCTTTTCCCTCGAAAATGTTGACTGGCAGATTTGGATCGAGGCAGGGGCCAGACCTGTGCCACGGAAAATCGTTATCACTTACAAGGACGAAGAGAACAGCCCGCAATATACGGCAATTCTGTCAAACTGGGATTTTCAAACGAAACTACCAGATTTCCTATTCAAATTCGCGCCTCCAGACGGGGCGAAGGAGATCAACGTGGCGGAGATAAAGAGCAAGGACGAAGCGCATAAGAACGGAGGTAAATAACCATGAGATTTACCAATATGACATCCATCAGAAACATCGGGTTTGCCCTGTTGGCGCTACTTACAACCCTCCCCTTGATTTATGCGGAGCGTCCGCAACTGTGCGGACGGGAAGGCGGCGGCGGCGGGGGTGGTGGCGGCGGTTCGAGAGGCGGCAGTGGTGGCGGCGGAGCGAGAAGCGCACCGGCGGAACGCAGTCCCGCCTTTGTCGACCGTGCCAACCATGGGAGTATCCGTCACGTTGATACAAACGTGATCCAGCGTCCCGTCGCGACACCGCCCAATGATGCATCCCAACAGCGCCCCATCACGACAACGCCGAATGTTGGCACCCAACAACGCCAGGTCGCCACACCTCGCAATTTTAGCGCCCAACAGCACTTCCTCGTCCATCACGACGTGGATGCGGATGTGAATGTTCCGAGAAACTGGAACAACTTTGCCTTTGGATCGAGGCGGCATGGCCTGCGGGCCGGATACGCACGGTTTCTCCTAAACAATCAGCCTTATTACTATGATGATGGCATTTACTATCAACAGTATGGCGACGTTACTCCGGATAACGACGGTTCACAGGATGCTGATTATCAGGAGGTTTATCCGCCCGTTGGCGCGAATATCGCCGCGCTGCCGGATGGAGCCGTTGAAATCGACGCTGCAAATGCCACCTACTATTACGCAGACGGCGCCTTCTACGTGCAGGAGAACGACGGCTACATCATTGTGGCCAGCCCAATCGGAGTGGTAGTGCCGGAACTGCCTCCCGGAGCCGTGGCGGTTTCCTACAACAACGGCGTGGCGTACCAGTTCAATGGCACGTGCTACCAGCCGGTGTTCGTAAACGGCGTGACTCAATACGTAACAGTTACGCCAAATTCTCAAGCCTGCCGGGACGACGACGTTGGAAAAGTACCAGTTAAGGTTTGAATCCAGGATTTCCAATGAGCGACTTCGTTCTGGAAATTAGAAATCTCACTCGCCGCTTCGGTAAGTTTACGGCGGTCGATTCCCTAACCCTTTCGGTCAACGCTGGCGAAGTTTTCGGCTTACTCGGTTCCAACGGCGCTGGGAAAACCACCACAATCAAGATGCTTACCACGCTGTTGCCACCTTCTTCGGGTGACGCGCATGTGGCCGGTTTCTCGATAACCACCCAGGCGGTCGGGGTCCGCCGCGCTATCGGTTACGTACCGCAGGCGGTCTCGATGGACGGTTCGCTCACCGGTTACGAGAACTTGCTAATCTTCGCTAAACTCTACGACCTGCCACACCGGGAGCCGTGTGGCAGTCGTAGGCGTAGTCGGGGATCGGCACATACTTCGGCGCTTTCCTCAGATCGGCGGCGAGCCTGGCTGCGTCGATCCCCTTGCACTGATCGTACTCGAAGTTCTGCAAATGATCAGCGTCCCGGTTCTTCTTCGCGAGCGACAATACGATCACGGCCTTGCCGATGAAGATGGCCGCAAGCTCGGGCTGATCAGCGGTAGTATATTTCGTCCTTTACAACGACTCAGGCGGCACGTATATCATCAACTGTTGATATACGGTCAACTATCCCTATGATCTCGACCAATCGAACCATCGCCGGCCGTCCCAACCGTCCTCGGGGCCGGCGGCCAGGGAGCTTGCCTCATGGCCGGGCGGCTCTGCTGGAGTCCGCGATCGCAGCCTTCGCCCAGCACGGATTCGACGGAGCCAACCTGCGTGGCATCGCCAAGGTCGCGGGAGTCGATCCGAGCCTGGTGCGTATCCATTTCGGCACAAAAGCCAAGCTGTGGTCGGCCTGCGTCGAGACCATGGCGGTGCAGACCGCTGCGGTGATCGAGGACGTTCGAAGGCTCGCTGCGGCAACGGATCGGCCGGTGGACGAGCGTCTCCGCCTCCTGATCGAGCGATCGGCTGCGTTCAGTCTTACCCATCCAAAAGTTCGAGACTTCGTAGCCCGACATGCGTCCGAGAGCGAGGAGCGGGCGAAGCTGTTGACGGAGCGGCTGGTCCGGCCAGCCTACGAGGCGGGACTGCCGCTGATCGAAGCCGGTATCAAGGAGGGCATCCTCCGGGTAGGGCATCCGGCCTTGTTCTTCTCGCTACTGAACACCGTCATGAACCAGTCCAGCGCGACGCCGACGCTGCTTCACGAACTCGACCCCGGGATCGCCCCGGCCAAGGTTCACGAGATGCTAACCCGCAGCATTGTCGCAACATTCCTGCACCATTCATGCCACAAACGATCACTTTAGATAACGACGCCGCCAGGATTAAAACCAAAGTTCCGCTGCCGCTGCCGAGGAAACGCTGGTGTGGCTGGCGAATTCTCGCAGGGGTGACGATAATCGTCCTGCTTGCAGCGACGGCGATTTATTATTTCCGATTCGTCGCGCCCTACGAATCCACGGACGATGCATTCATTGAGGCGCACGTTACTCCTATCGCCCCGCAGGTTTCCGGACGCGTCTCGCATTTATACGTCGAGGACAACCAGGAGGTTAAACGGGGCGATATTCTGCTGGAGATTGATCCGCGCGACTACGAGGCAAGACTTGCTCAGGCGCGCGCCAGTCTCGCGGCGGCCAAGAGCCAGTTCGAGGAGGCGAACGCGCAGTTAACGGTTGACCAGGCCAAGGCGGAAGAGGCGAAGGCTGGAGTTACCGCCGCCGAAGCTGAGTCGAGCCGAGCCCAGGCTGATTCGAATCGCTATCAAGCCGTTGAAAGCCGCGCGGTTTCATGCAGCCAGTTGGACCTGGCGGAAACACAGGCCCGCTCCGCCGCGGCGCAGGTGGAAATGGCGCGCAACAAAATGCTAGCAGCCGAAGCACAGGCCGGATTGAGCAAGACCAGCATCCAGACCGCCGCCGCGGTGATCGAACAGAGCGAGGCGGCCCTCCGTCAGGCCGAACTCAATCTCTCCTATACCAAGGTCCTCGCTTCCGAGGACGGTCATGTAACGCACCGCACCGTCGAGCAAGGCTCCTATGTGCAACCCGGACAGGCGTTGCTGGCAATTGTGCCGTTGAAACTCTGGGTGGTGGCCAACTTTAAGGAGACGCAACTCACTTACATGCGAGCGGGCCAGGCGGTCGAAGTTGAGGTGGACGCTTATCCCGGCCATAAATTCAGCGGCCACGTGGACAGCATCCAGGCCGGGTCCGGCGCCTGCTTCAGTATGTTCCCGCCGGAGAATGCCACGGGCAATTACGTCAAAGTAGTGCAACGCGTCCCCGTGAAAATCGTGTTGGATGCCACGCCGGACCCCCAACGTGCAATTGGCCCTGGAATGTCCGTCGTGCCGTCGGTTCGGGTCAAGTAATACGAATGACTACGCTCATGGACGCCGGCAAATCCCGGATCAAAGTGAATCCATGGCTGATTGCGGCCGCTGTGATTGTGCCAACCTTCATGGAAGTACTCGACACCACGGTTGTGAGTGTGTCGCTGCCGAACATCGCGGGCAACCTTTCGGCCACCAACACCGAGGCGACCTGGGTGCAAACAAGCTACCTGATTTCCAACGCGGTGGTTCTGCCCGCCAGCGCTTGGTTTTCGTCCTTCTTCGGCCGGAAACGATTCTTGCTGGCCTGCATCGCCATTTTCACCATTGCGTCGTTTATTTGCGGCATGGCGCCCAGCCTGGCCGTTCTGATATTCGCGCGCGTGATTCAAGGAGCCGGCGGCGGGGCGCTGCAGCCCATCTCCCAGGCCATCCTGCTGGAGAGCTTCCCCCCCGCGAAACATGGCGTCGCCATGGCCGCCTACGGTTTTGGAGTCATCATGGCCCCGGTGATGGGACCCGTAATGGGAGGGTGGATTACCGACCATTACTCGTGGCGCTGGCTGTTTTACATGAATCTCCCCATTGGCCTTCTCGCCGTATGGATGATCCGCCGGTTCGTCTTCGACCCGGATTACATCCAAAAGGCCAGGCCGGGCCGCATTGATGGCATTGGATTCGGGTTGATGACGCTTTGGCTGGGCACGATGCAAACAGTGCTCGACAAAGGGCAGGATGCCGACTGGTTCGGAGCCATCTGGATACGGTGGTTCTCCGCCGTTTCGGCGGTTGCGTTCGTTGGATTCGTGATCTGGGAACTGCGAAGCAGCCATCCCATCGCGGACTTGCGCGTGTTCAAAAACCGCAACTTCGCCGTCAGCACCCTCCTGATTAGCGTGGCGGCTGTCCTCGCCTACGGACCAATGACCTTGCTGCCACTCTTCCTGCAGGGTCTGATGGGATATAACTCGCTCCAGAGCGGGCTAGCCCAGATGCCTCGGGGGCTGGGGACCGTGATTGTCATGCCGGCGGTCGGCCTGCTGATAGGCCATTTTGACAATCGCAAAATAATCGGCGCCGGATTTCTCGTGACCGGGGCGGCAACATGGATGTTGGGATGCCTGAACCTTGAGTTCGCCCAGGGCAACATATTCTGGCCCAATTTCCTCCAGGGCGTTGGCCTGGGTCTGTGCATGGTGCCGCTGATGACCGTCTCAATGGGAATGCTCAAGAAGGAGGATATGGGCAATGCGACTGGTATCTTCGCCCTGGCGCGCAATCTGGCCGCAAGCATTGGCATCTCGCTGGTTACCACCATGGTTACACGCGGGGGGCAGACCCATCAGGCAACGCTGGTAACCCATCTTACGCCCTACAATCCGATTTATCAGAACGCCGCGCAAGCGGCCCACGCCGCCCTGTCCAGCCAAGTAGGAACGGCGCAGGCGCAATCCATGGCTGACGGCTTGATTTACCAATCGCTGATCCAGCAGTCCAACATGCTGGCCTTCATGGACGACTTCCGCCTCCTCGCGTTCATGTGCTTTGTTGCCATTCCATTTGTATTTTTCCTCAAACACGTCACCGCCAGGGGGGGGCCGGTGCTTGCCCATTAGAAAGTAACATGATGCACGCACTGCATTCAAAATCTCTCCCGCATGCGGAACTCAAGTTCCAACTCGCGCTTGCGGGCCTGACGCTCGCCCTCGTCTTCCTCGCCGGTTGTTCGGTGGGGCCAAACTATCATCCACCCAGAATGGACGCGCCCGCGCAATGGGCCGCCCCGCTGACTGGTGGCGAAACTAACAGTGCCGCTACGACTGCCGCGTGGTGGAAGACGTTCCACGATTCCAGGCTGAATTCGCTCATCGATCGCGCTGTCAAAGCCAATCTCGATCTGCGAATCGCAGAGGCGCGGGTGCGGGAAGCGCGGGCGCAATACCGTGTCGCCTCGGCCGATTTCTGGCCCACGATCAATGCTTCCGGCTCTTATTTGCAACAAAGACAAAGCGAGAATCAGCCTCTTATCGGCCCCGCGCTGTCTTCGATCCGCTCGATACATCTTCCCGCCGCCATCGCTAACCTCCCCGACCTTCCCAAAATTCCAAATATCCCCTTTAACTATGACCTTTACCAGACGGGGTTCGATGCCTCCTGGGAAATCGACGTCTTCGGCGGCACCCGCCGCGCCGTCGAGGCGGGAAAGGCGGAAATCAACGCGGCCGAATTTGGCCGGCGTGATGTATTGGTGACGCTCCTGGCCGAAGTCGCCCGTAACTATATTGAAATGCGCGCCAATCAGCGCCTTCTGGAGATTGCGAACGAGAACGTCAAAACCCAGGAAGAAGCATTAGCCATCGCCAGTGACCGGTTCAAGAATGGGTTGACCGGCGATCTCGACGTGCAGCAGGCTGCGACATTGCTCGCGACCACCCGGGCGGATGTCCCCACTCTGGAAATTCTTATTCAGGTTTCCATCCACCGGTTGGGTGTGCTGCTCGGCCAGCCCCCTGGCTCGCTGTTAGCCGAACTTTCCAAGCAATCGCCCATTCCCGCCGCGGCACCAAAAGTGCCGGTGGGCCTGCCCTCGGATTTGCTGCTGCGCCGGCCCGACGTGCAAGAGACTGAACGGGAATTGGCCGCCGCGACCGCGCGCATCGGTGTCGCCACGGCAGACTTATTTCCTAAGTTCTCGCTGACAGGCGCTGCCGGGTTCGAAAGTGTCAGCGCCAGCGACTGGTTTTCCCCGGGGAGCCGGTTCTGGTCCGTAGGGCCAACGGTGCAGTGGAGAATCTTTGACGCCGGACGCATCCGGGCCAACATCCATGTTCAAAACGCCCGCCAGGAGCAGGCACTGGCGAGTTACGAGCAGGTTGTGTTGGCTTCCTTCGAGGAAGTCGAGAATGCGCTTGTCGCCTACGCCAAGGAACAGGTGCGCCGCCGTTCCCTGGGGGACGCAGTCAAGTCCAGCCAGGATTCCCTGCACCTCGCCAATCAGCTTTACGCCAAAGGTCTTACAAACTTCATCAACGTGCTCGATGCCGAACGCTCGCTCTATGGCGCCCAGGACGCGCTGGCGCAAAGTGACATGGCTGTGACCCATGACCTGATTGCGCTCTATAAGGCTCTCGGCGGCGGCTGGGACATGCGCGGTAGCTGTGAACATTAGCAAAGTACAGACCGTTGGAATCGTCCTCAATCAAATCGGCTACCTTACTATGCGGCACGGCGGTTTCCGTGCGTCCCGTCCGCAGTGAGGATGCGCCATTTTTAATCGCAGGACTGCGGAGACTCTCGGCCGAGAGCCGTGTGCGCCGCTTCTTCTTCGAAAAAGCGGCGTTTTCAGATGAGGAAGTGATCCGTTTCACACAGTCGGACGGATTGCGGCATCTTGGATTGGTTCTTGCTGTGCTCGACGAAACTCAACATGAAGTCGATCTTGTCGGCGTTGCCCGGTGCTTCCGCGACTCCGATTCCGCTGATCTCGCCGAAGTGGCCGTGACCGTCGTTGATGACTGGCAAGGAGCCCGGATCGGCACGCGCTTGATTGAGGCACTAGCGGAATGCGCAAAGAATGCTGGCATCCACCGTTGGAAGGGCGTCTTCTTCTCCTCCAATGCGGCCGTGCGCAAACTGCTGAACCGAATTGGCACGCCGGAATCTGAGATTGGGCTCGGATCAGATGTGGTGGAATGCATTTATCGGCTCAGCCCGTGACGAGTCGAGTTGCAATAAAGACCTGCATTAGCCCTGCAGACTTTGAAGTCAACTTTGTAAAACTATGGAACGAACAGAAAATGTCGGCGGTGAGCGGAAATCCACCCACAATGAAACATGAAGAATTGCTGGACGAGGGCGAAAAGTTCTTTCGTAATGGCAGAAGGCTTCGTGCGCCAGATTCGCGCCGGCGATGCGCAGAGGGCGTTGGAGCGCGGCGTTATCCTGGAGGGCCGCCTCGCGCCCGTGAATCGTATGTTGTACCACGCCGCTAACACGCATTCCTAGAAGCGAGGATTTGTGCCGCAGGGAGGCCGATGAATGGCACTGGACCCTCACCCGCTTGGCCAGACCTCGATCATGACGGCTGGCCCATGGAGGTAGCGTCAGAGTTCAAGACAATTCGCATTTGGCGGACGTCAAGCCACGCATGCCATTAGGAATTCTCTGAAGGCTTGAGCGGCAAATGCCCTGATTGTTTCCGAATCCCGGGATTCATACGCTGGGTCCATAAGCGGGGGAAAGGAGGCAGGAAAGGGGCGGGTCATCCGTGGGGGGACGGATGGCCCGGAACGGGTGGTACTCAGGTGGCAAACGGAGAATTGCGTCGCGAATGCGCCCTGTCGCCCTCAGCGTTCATAGCGAGCGGACGGCGAGTCGGAGCTTAATATTCTGGGAGTATTGCGCTGGTCATAGCCGGCAGCTATCGCGAAGGCAGGATTCCGGACGGTGGTTTAGAGAAGGCGCATCGGATTCACTTTGCGCATAGCTTCCGGCTATGGCGCCATCCAAGAGGAGGTATTGGTACAATCCGCGGCGCGAAGCGATACTCGTGAATATCGAAGACCAAATTACGAATTCAAAGGCATATCTGGTGGGCGGTGGTATCGGATCGCTGGCCGCAGCCGCGTTTATGATCCGGGACGGCGGCATGCCGGGCGAAAATATCTCGATCCTCGAAGCCGCGCCCATTATGGGCGGGAGTCTCGATGGCGCCGGAGAGCCGGTTGGCGGATATTCGATGCGCGGCGGACGCATGCTGACCGCTGACAACTATGAATGCACCTGGGATCTTTATCGATCAATCCCGTCCCTGAACAACGCTGGAAAGACGGTGTTCGACGAAACCTTGGATTTCAATGAAGAGCACAAGTCGAATGCCATGGCGAGACTTGTGGACCGCCAGCGGGCGAAGGTGCCCGTCACTTCGATGGGGTTCTCCATGCAGGACCGAATCGAGTTATTGAAACTCAGCCAGGCAGAAGAAGACACGCTGGCCGCGAGTCGCATCACCGACTGGCTTTCGCCCCGGTTCTTCAAGACCGAATTTTGGTTTATGTGGTCCACCACATTTGCCTTCCAGCCATGGCACAGTGCTGTTGAGTTCAAGCGTTACCTGCACCGCTTCATGCTTGAGTTTTCCCGCATCGAAACCCTCGCTGGAGTTAAGCGAACGATTTACAACCAGTACGACTCTCTTGTGCTGCCGTTGGAGAAGTGGCTGGAAGCTCAAGGTGTTCACCTTATTTCGGATTGCAGGGTAACGGACTTTGCCCACAGGACAGAACTGGGGAAGTTCATCGTAACTGCGATCCATTGTCTAAGGCAGCACAAGAGCGAAGTGATAGCCGTGAATGATGGCGATTTCGTCTTCTTCCAAAACGGCTCAATGACGGATGCCTCCAGCGTCGGCTCAATGACGACTTCGCCTAAACCCTTGACGAAGGCGGATAGCGGAGGGTGGACTTTATGGGAAAAGCTTGCGGAGGGCCGACCACAGTTTGGAAATCCGGCGGCGTTTAACAACTGCATCGCACAGTCCTGTTGGGAGTCTTTCACCGTCACGATGCAAAATGCTTCATTTTTCGACGAGATGAACCAATTTAGTGGCAACGAGGCGGGTACCGGCGGACTGGTGACTTTTAACGACTCGAACTGGATGATGTCCATTGTACTGGCTCATCAACCCCACTTTCTGAATCAACCCGCCAATGTTCAGGTCTTCTGGGGATACGCGCTGTTTCCGGACCGGGTCGGCAATTTTATCCCAAAGCCGATGGCCGATTGTAATGGTGCGGAAATTTTACAGGAACTTTGTGGTCACTTGCGGTTCGACTTAGCGTGCCTTGAATCAGCCAATTGCATCCCCTGTAGAATGCCGTACATCACCAGCATGTTTATGCCTCGCCTGCCCGGCGATCGGCCACTACCGGTGCCCTCCGGTTCCAGGAATCTCGCGTTCATCAGTCAGTTCGTTGAAATTCCGGATGATACCGTTTTTACGGTGGAATATTCGGTACGGGCGGCGCAAATGGCCGTTTATCAATTATTGGGTATAGAGCGTGATATTCCGCCCGTAACTCCACACGACAAATCACCTCGAACAAAGTTTGAAGCACTGATCAAGGCTTTCAAATGATTAGCGGCAGAATGTTGCACGAAAAGGCGCGTTTATTTGCACAGCCCGTGTGCGCGGCGATTTCGCGTATAGCTCTGAGCTATGGCCAGGTCATCGAGAAGGTATTGGCCCAATTCGCGGAAAAACCGAATCATCCCGCTTGAATCACGTCTGTACCCATGGTCGTGAAAACAACCTACCAAAATAAAAGAATAAACCAAAATGAAGAAACTCGTATTCGGGTTCACAATGCTCATCGCAATCGCGGCTGCCAGCCTCGCCGGTACGGAAACGTACACGGGGCCAGCCTCGAAGGAATCCAAGCAAGTCCAATCGCCAACCTGCTTCTCTGACAAGGAGTGGCAGATCGACGTGTTCGGTGCCGGCCAGGTCGGCAACGGGCCGGACCACGCTGGTCCAATCAGGAATCACGCGTGGGGCGGAGGCATCGCGGCGAACTACTTCTTTGCCCGGTACTTCGGTCTGAGCGCGGAAGGCACGTGGCTGGAGGGGCATGACAATCGCGCCGCATCCGGCGATTTCCGGGATCATAACTCGGGGACGCAATTCCAAAGCGCCACGGGCAGCGTGATTTTCCGGTACCCGATCGACTCATGGTGCCTGGCTCCCTACGTGTTCACCGGTGGCGGCGCCACGATGGACGGTTCCGCCCGGGCAGTGTGCCACGTCGGCGTGGGTGCCGAATACCGTATTGTGCCGAACAAGCTCGGCATCTTCGCAGATGGTCGCTGGAACTACTACGGCGACAACTACGGCCATGACGTGCAGAACAACTTCCTGTTCCGCGCGGGCGTTCGTGTGGTGTTCTAAGAACCTAGTTCCCGTAAGCTGAACTTCACAAAGCGCCGGGGTCGAAAGACTCCGGCGTTTTCCTGCCTGCCGTGCCTCGGCATCATCAAGCTGCCATTCCGGCTGGCCTAAACCTCATGAATTCCAAGGAGCCTCAATTCCAGATCGTCCGCCATCACCGGTCGAGGTTTTATGCCAAAATGCGGCCCGGGATGACGGCGATTTGAGGTCGAACAGCCGAACGCGGAGATTCGTGTGATCAAATACCGCGGCTCGCCGCACTCCAATCAACTGCGGGAATTGATCTTCAGCGACTCAGGCACCACAATAAAATGAATACGCTCAATCCATCTTCAAGACCCGCAGGGCGTCAAACTCTAGCCCTGATCGGATGGCTGGCACTCTGTTTTGCCGCATCCGGCACGGCAGTTTTCGTTTCAATCGGCGGTTGGTATTCCAGCCTTAACAAGCCTTCGTGGAATCCGCCGCCGTGGATTTTTGGTCCGGTGTGGTCATTGCTTTATATTATGATGGCAGTGGCGGCGTGGTTGGTATGGCGGGAAGGCGGATGGAAACGGCATGGGCGGACACTTGGATTGTTTTTTCTACAATGGCTGCTCAATGCGGTCTGGACGCCAATCTTTTTTGGCATGCATCGCTCAGGGCTGGCTTTCGCAGAAATTATCATGCTCTGGATTGTGCTTGCGGCGACACTGCGGCTGTTCTGGCGGGTGAGTAAGTTGGCGGGTGTTTTGCTGGTGCCTTATCTGGTGTGGGTGAGCTTCGCTGCCGCATTGAACTTCGCCATTTGGCGGCTAAACATTTGAGGCTCCTCACATTTTACGAGCGTTAGAAATTGTTCCGCGGTTGTCATATCAAAAAGGTTGAGCGCCACGCCCGGGTGGAGTTTCCGAAACGCTCCCAAGGTTGCCGGCAGTAAGCCGTAGTGGATGTTTGCCATGTAGCCGATGTTGAGGACGGAGTTTTCTCCGCGCTTCATCCGCTGCACGGCGGCGACGCTTTTGGCGCACATCGCGAGGAGCTTCTTCGATTCGAACAAAAACAGCCTACCTTCCTCGGTGAGCGCCACTCGATTGTTGGAGCGGTCGAGCAGTTTCACCCCGATTTCGTCATCCATGTCGCGCACCTGCCGGGTGAGCGACGCCTGGGCAAGCCGAAGCCATATCCGGCGCCTTGCTGAAGCTCGACGCCTCCGCGACGGCGACGAAGTAGCGCAGGTGGCGAAGCTCCATTTGCCGGAGCATCGCGTGGGCTATAGCAAAAAGCTATCACTGATGTTGCGCGAAAAGGTGTCTTTTTGCAATGTCAGTGGGACGAAGGCGTCTTTGACATAGCTTTCGGCTATGGCTCAGGCACCGAGAAGGTATTGGCCGAATTCGAGCGAAAACCCCATACTCGCGCAGGTTCGAGGTTCCAGCGGAAAAAGCCCCCGCGCGATCCTCAGACATTGGAGATTGGAGACGAAATGAACGACAATCAACACTTGGCGGTCATGGAAAAAGTCTGCAGCGGAATCGAGGGATTCGACGACATCACCTGTGGCGGACTGCCGCTCGGGCGGACTAGCCTGCTGACCGGTGGCCCGGGTTTCGGGAAAACGGTCCTCGCGCTCCTATGGTTGGTGAGCGCCAGCATGCACCACGGCATGCCGGGCAACTTTGTTGCCTTTGAGGAGAATGCGTGCCGGGTTTTGGCCAATAGGGAGGAAACATGCGCGATATTGAGCAAAGCAAGTCCTGCGCGCTCTCGGATTGACCCAAAAGGAAATCGTATGACCGCAGCGCCCCTTACACCTTCTGAGAAAATTGAAGCATAGAAATCCTAATATGAATGCATCAGATCAAAACCAAGGTCTATCGGAGCAAGAGATTGCAATTTGTGCTTATCTAATATGGGAACATGAGGGACGCCCTAAAAACATGGATAAAGTTCACTGGGACCAGGCGGAGGAGCAACTGATAGTTTGCCATGCTCATGATGAATGGATAGCCACCGAAAAATACATTCAAACCTAAGAAGAAATCATGTCCACCAAACGGATCTGTCCTATATGAAAAAACATCTACGCAAAGTCCACCGGTCCCAGCTTTCCCTTGGCGATCTCATTTTCACCGTCTCCAGTTGCAGTCGCAATTCTCGCGAGGCTGCCGTCGTCATCGCGGATCTCCTTGATAGCGGACAGGTACGCCTCCTGAGCAGCGGCCATAAGGTCCGCGCTCGCGGTTGCTAATCTTCCATCGGCGGACCATCTCCCGTTGACGATTTGATTTCAGTTCCTCGTACCGGG
>Ga0302200_10003449_pt1 | contig 13320 bp, 9 predicted proteins | sample II_Bog_N3_1_FD_194585 | JGI IMG/M metagenome (GOLD analysis project Ga0302200, IMG submission 194585) | Peat permafrost microbial communities from Stordalen Mire near Abisko, Sweden - II_Bog_N3_1 | ecosystem: Environmental > Terrestrial > Soil > Wetlands > Peat | place: Sweden: Abisko, Stordalen... | reverse complement strand
GCTCGTCCGCGCGTCAAGCAGCCTGTCGGCGATGTATACCGCCCAGGCAACCAGCGCCAGTAGAACGGGATTCCACACCGGGAGCCGTATTTTGGCGGCCCACGCAAAACCGAGCATCCAGACCACCGCAACGGTAGGCGCATCGAAACTGGCCAGATGCCAAAGGCGCACGGGAAGAGGCGCGCCGAACTTGGCGGTAACGGCTCGGGGAATCGCCTGCGGATTGGCCAGGATTTGTGGCACGCATCTTTATTGTAAGCAATACCTGATTGCGGCCCAAGGCTGCAAGCGCCCCCGGAAACCGGCTACAATCGAGCCATGAGAGTTACCGTTGGCGTCTCCGGCGGAATTGCCGCGTACAAGGCTGCGGAATTGGTGCGGGCACTGCAGCGTCAAGCTCTTGAAGTCCACGTGGTGATGACCGAGGCGGCCTGTAGGTTTGTGCAGCCTCTCACCTTTGCCGCGCTTACCGGGCACAAGGTAATGACCAGCCTGTGGGATGAATGGAACTCGGCGGAAGCCAGCGGCGAGCAGAACGGCATAGAGCATATTGCCGAGGCGCAGTGGGCGGAGGCGTTGGTTGTGGCGCCTGCGACCGCCAACATCCTGGCAAAATTTACACATGGCATAGCCGACGATTTCCTTTCCACCATGTATCTGGCCACACAGGCGCCGGTCCTGGTGGCTCCCGCAATGAACGTGAACATGTGGGATCACCCTGCCACCCAGGCGAATATCGAGATCCTCCGTCAGCGTGGGGTTCGCGTGGTTGAGCCGGGAACGGGCGAGCTGGCCTGCGGCATGGTGGGCGCGGGACGCATGGCCGAGCCGGAGGGCATAGCCGATGCCGTGCTGAGCGCGCTGGGACGCCGCCACGACCTGGCCGGCGAAGTGGTTCTTGTCACTGCGGGAGGCACGCGCGAGGCGCTGGACCCGGTTCGCTTCCTCGGCAATCGTTCCAGCGGCAAAATGGGTTACGCGCTGGCCGAGGCTGCCCACAGCCGCGGCGCAAAGGTGATTCTCATCAGCGGGCCGTCGGCCCTTTACCCTCCCGCGCACTGCGAGCTGGTGAGGATTACCACCGCCGGCGAAATGCGGAGCGCCGTGCTGGAACGCATGACCGAGGCGACCCTGGTGGTGAAGGCCGCCGCGGTGGCAGACTATCGGCCGGTCACGGTCTCGGAGCAGAAGCTCAAGCGGACAGGGCCCATCACACTCGAACTCGCGCCAACGGAAGACATTCTGGCCGAAGTGGTTCGCCGGCGTCGTCCCGGCCAGCTTATAGTCGGCTTTGCGGCGGAGACTGAGAATCGCCTGGAAAATGGGCGCGCCAAGCTCCTCCGCAAGGGCGCGGATGCGATTGTGGTGAACGACGTAGCCAAAGAAGGTGTGGGCATCGACGCCGATACCAACGCAGCCACGTTTCTTACGCTGAGCACGTCAATTGAGTTGCCCGAGATGCCCAAGCGCAAGCTCGCCGATCGTATTCTCGACGAAATCATCGCCCTCAGGCGGCCGCGCTCCATGGTTCTGGAACTCGACGAGCATATCGACCAGAAGTCGAGGCAGGACCAAGTCTTGAGCCAGACCGTAATGAATCAGACCGTTTCGCCCTTTGCCACCCGCCGGCAACTGATTGTGGAGTAGAGGAATTGACGCAGCAGCTCGATTCCGCAACCCGTGAGGCGCTGCTGGAGCGCGTTCGCTTTTATCGCGACCTGGGGTTGACGGAGCTCTATCGGCGGCCGGTGGACCCTGCGCTGCTGGCCCAACTAGCCGCCCAGCTGCGCGAGTCAGAGAAACTGGGTGCCCCCGGTCTCGTTTCTGAGACCGGGGATGTGGCGCCTCAGCCGGAAATCATTCAGGAGGCCCAACCCATTCCTTCTCGCAAGCCGCTCTCAGCTCCCGCGCAGACACTCGATGTCATTCCACCAGCCGATCGCGCAGCCGCCCTGCAACTCATCCGCGACGACATCGGCGACTGCACCCGCTGCGAGTTGCACAAGGGCCGCAACAAGCTGGTCTTTGGCGACGGAGACCCCGCCGCCCGCCTCATGTTTGTGGGCGAGGGACCGGGCGCCGACGAAGACGCGCAAGGACTCCCCTTTGTAGGCAAAGCCGGGCAACTGCTCAACAATATGATCGCCGCCATGGGCCTGAAACGAACGGAAGTCTACATTGCAAATGTGGTCAAGTGCAGGCCGCCCGGAAATCGCACTCCGGAGCCCGTGGAAGCCAATACCTGCTCGCCGTTTCTCTTTCGCCAGATCGATGTGATTCGCCCCCAGGTGCTGGTGGCGCTAGGCGCTACGGCAGCTACATATCTATTAGGGCAGCGTCAGCCGCTGGCCGGGCTTCGCGGACGGGTTCATGCGTTCCGAGGTATGCAGCTGATTGTCACCTATCATCCCGCGTTCTTATTGCGCGATCCCCGCCAGAAGAAGGAAGCCTGGGCGGATTTGCAGATAGCTATGCGCGAGCTTGGGTTGAAGGCTCCTGCCAGGAGTTAGAGTGGATCGAACTGGGCTTGGGATATGATGTCTGCACTCTGTGATGTCATGAGAAACTGAGGTTTAGCTGCTTAGCGCACTCGATGCCAAGGGAAAAATGACCAACCAGCTCTACTACGGCGACAACCTCCAGGTCTTAAGGGACTCTATTGCCTCGGAAAGCGTAGACCTCATTTACCTGGACCCGCCTTTCAATAGCCAGGCAAACTACAACATCCTTTTCAAGTCGCCGAAAGGCCGTCAGTCACAGGCGCAGATTGAAGCCTTTGTCGACACATGGCACTGGAACGATATTGCGGAGTTGGCTTTTGACGATGTGTTGAAGAGCGGCAATGCCGAAGTCTCGGAGATGCTTCGGTCCTTTCGGTCGTTTCTCAAAGAGAACGACATGATGGCCTATCTGACCATGATGGCCGTCCGCCTGTTGGAGCTTCATCGCGTTTTGAAACCGACGGGAAGCCTTTATCTGCACTGCGACCCGACGGCCAGCCATTATCTGAAAGTTCTGTTAGATGCGATATTCGGCGCGGAAATGTTTCGAAATGAGGTTACATGGAAGCGGACAACTACGCACAGCGACAGCAAGACGTGGAGCCGGATATCCGACACGGTATTTTTCTACACGAAAGGAAGCAAGTTTACCTGGAATACTCCAAGAAATCCTCATTCCGAAGCATATATTTCCGACAAATACAGCAAAGACGATGGCGATGGCAGGATATATCGGCTCGACAACATGACAAGTCCCAATCCGCGTCCAAACATGATGTATGTATGGAAGGGTTTCCCCTTCCCCGAAAAGGGTTGGCGTTATTCAACCGAGACCATGGCGAGACTCGATGCGGAAGGCCGAATCTGGTATCCAAGACGAAAGAACGGGGATCTCGACACGACGAAACGCCCGCAACTCAAACGCTACCTTGACGAGATGGAGGGCGGCGTAATGGGCGATATCTGGACGGATATTTCGCCGATCAACTCGCAAGCGCAGGAACGACTCGGCTATCCCACGCAGAAACCATTGGCTCTGCTGGAGCGGATTCTCGAAGCATCGAGCAATGAAGGCGATCTCGTACTGGACCCATTCTGCGGCTGCGGGACTACGGTTCATGCGGCGCAGAAGCTCAAGCGTAAATGGGTGGGGATCGACATAACCCACCTTGCGATCTCGCTGATTGAGAAGCGATTGAAGGCCGCATTCCCCGGCGTTTCATTCGAGGTGCATGGAACGCCTAAAGACTTGGAAGGAGCCCAAACTCTCGCTGCGCACGACAAGTATCAGTTCCAATGGTGGGCCGTGTCATTGATTGATGCGGTGCCGTATGGTGGCAGGAAAAAGGGAGCCGATAGCGGGATTGACGGCTTCATCTATTTCAAGCCCGATGGGAAGATCACCGAGAAAGCTATTGTTTCCGTGAAGGGCGGCGATGCTGTCAGCGTCGCGATGATAAGAGACCTGGCGCACGTCGTGGATCGCGAGAACGCAAGGATCGGCGTATTTATTTCTCTGGCGGAGCCAACCAGGCCGATGCAAACGGAAGCAGTAAAAGCTGGATTCTTTGAAACGAGATTCGGCAAATATCAAAAGATTCAGATTCTCACGATAGCCCAACTTTTCGAGGGAAGGAAGCCGGACATCCCTTTGATCGATCAGTCGGTTTTCAGGAAAGCCCCGATTGAGGTGAATGAGAAACAAGAGAAGCTCTTCGGATAGCTTCATGCGCCGATCCACGGCGCGGAAAACAGAGTTGGTTCGGGCGACCCACCGATTCGCCGATATTTGACACACAAATCCCAACCGCCACCGCTACCATGAATCATTCCCTGGAGGCTCAATGACGACCGACGCTGCCCTGCCGCATGAACCCCGCAAGCTGCATAGACCGGACCTGGTGCGCCCCATGTATGCGCGCAATTCGCTGCTTGGGCCAATCCCGCGGCACTCCATCCCGGAGGACGGGATGTCGCCCTCGACCGCCTACCACCTCATCCACGATGAGCTGATTCTCGACGGCAGTTCGCGCTTCAACCTGGCCACATTTTGCAGCACCTGGATGGAGCCGGAAGCCAGCCGCCTGATGGCCGAGACGTTCGACAAGAACATGATCGACAAGGACGAGTATCCGCAGACGGCCGAGCTGGAGATGCGGTGCGTACACATGCTGGCCGAACTGTGGAACGCTCCCGATGCGGACTCAACCATTGGCACCTCGACCATTGGATCGAGCGAGGCCTGTATGCTGGGCGGGCTGGCATTGAAGTGGCGCTGGCGCCAGAAGATGAAGAAACTCGGCAAGCCGGCGGACAAGCCGAATCTTGTGATGGGAACCAACACCCAGGTCTGCTGGCACAAATTCGCCCGCTATTGGGACGTGGAAGCCAGGGAAGTGGCTCTGGATGGGAACGAAGTTGTTGCCAACCCGGAGCGCGCGGCGGCGGCCTGCGACGAGAACACGATTGGCGTTGTCAGCATCCTGGGCAGCACCTTTACCGGCCACTATGAGGACGTTCTGGGACTAAGCACGGCTCTCGACGAGTTGCAGGAGAAGACCGGCCTCGACATCCCGATTCATGTGGATGGGGCAAGCGGCGGCTTCGTTGCGCCGTTTCTACAGCCAGACCTCAAGTGGGACTTCCGCCTGGCGCGCGTGAAATCGATCAACACCTCAGGGCACAAGTACGGTCTTGTTTATCCCGGCGTAGGCTGGATTGTGTGGCGCGAGCTTGCGGATCTGGACCCGGACCTGATTTTCAGCGTTGATTACCTGGGCGGCGCGATGCCGACGCTGGCCATCAACTTCTCCAGGCCCGCGAGCCAGATTGTGGCGCAGTACTACAATCTGATCCGACTGGGCAGGTCGGGCTATCGCGCCATTCACGAGGCTTGCCAGGAGGTTGCCGTCGAACTTGCGGGGAAAATTGAGGAGCTCGGCCCCTTCGAAATCCTATCTTCCGGGCGCGACCTTCCGGTTGTGGCCTGGACTTTGAAAGAGCCCTCGAAGTGGAACTGGTCACTGTACGACCTGTCGGACCGGCTCCGCGATCGGGGCTGGCAGGTGCCGACCTACAAGATGCCGGCCAACCGCCAGGAGACAATCCTGCAACGCGCAGTCGTCCGCAATGGATTTACCCACGACTTGGCGAACATGCTGCTTCGCGACATGCGGCGTCATCTGGACTGGTTTGCCCAACAGCCCGGCTTCAACCCCACGCTGGATGGCTCGGGATTCCATCACTGAGAATCTGTCCAAGACTCTGTAGAGATGCCGAACATTCGACAGGAGAGGATCCCTCAGTAGAACTGCTCTAGCGGGGAATACTCGTTGTAATTGAAAAGAATCAGGCATATGCCATAGGGATTAGTTTAATCTTCGCGTTCAGTATACAGAATATCCGTTATCGGACATAACGGCACAGGGAAGATGCTTGACTACTCGCGCCCTGGAATTCTCCAAACCTACCTGCGATCAGGCCGCCAATTTCAATTGGCTTCCTTTCCCGCAGAGTCGGATGAATTCATTGGGGCGGCGAACGGGTTTCTCTTCGAACTCAACCACGGTGCCTTGAACGACCGGCCTACCAGCAGCCAGCTTCGATATTCAGTTCCGAATTCCGGCCAGCAGAGTTTCAATTTCGGCCTTCTCCTGCGCAGTGACGGGGAGCAAAGGGGCGCGAGCGCGTCCACCATAATAGCCATTGAAGTCACAGCCATACTTCACGCCACCGATCCCGAGTTGCCCAACGATCCGCTGGCTTGGCCCGGCTATTCGTTCCTGCTTTTCCCTGGCAAGGTTCAGGTCGTGGTCCTTCCAGGCGAAGTAGACCTCCTGGCAGGCCTGCGGCGCGCAGGCCGCAAAACCTAGCACGGCGCCCGAGGCTCCGGCTTCAACAGCGTCAAGCACAATGGACGCCGAGCCGGTGAGTACATGGAAACCGACTTCCTTGGTTCGCGTCTTGAGGGGGATAAAGGGAGGTGCGGAGGCCAGCGCCACGCCGCCGGCCAGCTCGCCGGCGGAAACGAAGGAGTTCCCTGCTTCGGGTTTCGCCGATAGCATGCGGCCGGTAACTGCTTCGAAGATGGGCGTGACGGTGACGGTGCGGCGGGCTACGTTGCGGGTGGCCTCGACCGTGGCGACAATGCGCGGAAGGCTGCCGGTTGAATCCTTGATGCCAATGATGTTGGGGTGCGCGGCAAGTTCGGCAATCAACTCGACGGGAATGTCGTAGGGCACACACCGCGGAATGTTATAGAGCAGCATGGGCAGCGGCGAGCGGTCGGCCACGCTGCGAAAATAATGGAGGACGGCTGCCGGAGACATCTGGCTGGCGTAGTAGGTGGGAGTACGGACCAGCACCGCGTCGTATTGGAGCTGTGCCGCAGCTTCGGCCAGTTCGACGGTAGCCTTCACGCTCTCGCGTCCGACACCCGCAATAAGAACTTTCTCAGGCGCCGCAGCTTCGGCGGCCGCGCGCAGCACGTCGCGCGACTCGGCGTCGTCAAGGGCAACGGCTTCGCCCGTGGACCCGAGCAGCAGGAGGCCCGAAAGCAGGCTGCGCGAGTAATGGGCTATGTTGGCCTCAAGCTTGCGAAAATACACTCGCTCGTCGGAATAAAACGGCGTAGGTACAGCGGCAAAAATGCCCTCAATCAGCATGACCTTTATTGTAGAACCCCTGGGCGCTGGCTCGGCCTTGTCGCCTTGCGCCCGTGGAGCTACGCTACCTTCCGACGGTCAGACTCATCCGTGCGTTCCAGCCTGGAGTAGTCCTGCACGCGGTCCCCTGCCGGGGTCGCATCATGCTGTTCGATCCAAACGCAGGAGAGCCCATTGCCGGAAGGCATCCATACGCACTCCAGAGAACGATTGATAACTTGCTGCGTGTTGAGCATGGCTCCCCCCTTCCTGACCGTTCATCGACCTGCCAACAAGTGGGCATCTCAAGAATTAACAATCGCCGAAATACTCGTATGCCCGCGAGCGCCCAGATGCTAAGAGGCACTGCGGAGCTGTCGTGTGCGTCGGTATCCTGGCTGATTCTGAGACGGAGAACAGACGGGAATGCGGAATGCTACTGCCTTGACCGCTTGGGTGCGGCCGCAAGCCGATTCTCGCTCTCTGCCACTCGGGTTAAAATACCCGGCGCGATGAGCGGAACCTGGCTGAACTCAGTGGTTCAAATCCGGGGGTAGCTCATGGCGCCACTCGATTCCAAACAATTTGGAATCAAATAGTTGAATTGGTATGCCGGTGTCATCCGTGACTTCCGATCCCAGTGCGCTAACGGCGCCGGGGTTGCACGTTCGTTTCCGTTTTTGAATTGGCCTGCCGGGAGCCTTTGAAAGCTCCGGAAACTGCCGCTTCTGTTCCCTGCTGATTTCTAGAATGTAACACAATATTAACAATTCGTTCGCATTATTTTCTACCACTTTTCGATCATCTCCAATGCGTGGAATCGTGGAGGGTCAAACCCAATTCGCCGCGTCCCACTTTGGCACGGATGCCCCCTGCTCAGAGCGAAATCCGAAGAACCAAAGCAAGAGCCTCACGCGCCTCCAGCGGCGTGTAATTGCTGCAGGTCGTAAACGGTGGTGTGGTGCAGTTGCATGGCGGCAATCCCCTCCACCGCTGCCTGGGCGGCGGCAATTGTGGTGATCGTTGGAATCCGAGCCAGCACCGTGGCACGGCGAATTGCCTTCTCGTCGAAGAATGTATCCTGTCCGCGCGGCGTGTTGATGACGAGTTGAATGCGGTCGCCCTTGATCAGATCCACCACGTTCGGCCGGCCTTCCTTGACCTTGAATACGCGTTCGACCGAAAGGCCGGATTTCTCCAGAACATTGGCCGTGCCCTCGGTGGCCACGATACGGAACCCGAGGTGGACATAGCGGCGAGCCAGTTCGATGGCCGCGGGCTTGTCGTGATCGTTCACGCTGAAGAAGACCGTTCCACCGGTGGGCAGCACCTGTCCGGCGGAAAGCTGTGCCTTGGCGAAAGCCTCTCCAAAGGTGGCAGCTACCCCCATCACCTCGCCTGTAGACTTCATCTCCGGTCCCAGAACCGTATCCACGCCGGCAAACTTCGACCATGGAAACACCGGCGACTTCACGTAGTAGTGCTTCCCGGTCCCCAGGTCCCTGCCTGCGGCAAGCTGAGCCGGCAGCAGTTCTTTCAGTTTCCGCCCAGTCATAAGGCGCGCGGCAATCTTGGCCAGCGGAATTCCGGTAGCCTTCGAGACGTAAGGCACGGTCCGCGAGGCGCGGGGGTTCACTTCGATGACAAAGACATGGTCCTGGCCCCCAGCGTCACGCTGTATTGCGAATTGCAGGTTCACCAGGCCAACGACTTCGAGTGCCAGGGCCAGTTTGCGGGTAAAAGTGCGGAGCACCTCCAGTGTCTCCTCGCGGATGCTCACGGCAGGCAACACGCACGACGAGTCGCCGGAATGAATGCCGGCCTCCTCAATGTGCTGCATGATGCCGGCAATGATTACGTCTTCCGAGTCGCAGAGCGCATCCACGTCGACCTCTACGGCGCTCTCCAGAAAGTGGTCAACCAGCACCGGCCGCTCCTGGGAATATTCAACCGCCTGCTTCATGTATTGCCGCACTTCCTCTGTGTCGTAACAGATGACCATGGCTCTGCCGCCGAGCACGTAGCTGGGACGCACGAGTACTGGATAGCCAACGCGCAAACCAACTGCACAAGCTTCTTCCACACTGGTGGCTGTGCCGCCCGCCGGCTGAGGGATCTGAAGCTCGTCGAGCAACTTGCCGAACCGCTTGCGATCCTCGGCCAGGTCGATGGACTCCGGCGAAGTGCCAATAATGGGCACGCCGGCGGCGAGCAAACGCTTGGCCAGATTCAGCGGCGTTTGCCCGCCGAACTGCACAATTACCCCGATCTCCGCACCCGACGATGCCTCGTGGTTATAGACCGCCAGCACATCTTCCAGCGTCAGCGGCTCAAAGTAAAGCCGGTCGCTGGTGTCGTAATCGGTCGAAACGGTCTCAGGGTTGCAGTTGACCATGATGGTCTCGTACCCGTCTTCCTTCAGCGCGAAGGCCGCATGGCAACAGCAGTAGTCGAACTCGATTCCCTGCCCTATGCGGTTCGGTCCAGAGCCCAGGATGATGATCTTATGCGTCGAGGTCGGCGGCGCCTCATCCTCCTCGTCGTAGGTCGAGTAGAGGTAAGGAGTCATGGATTCGAACTCGGCGGCGCAGGTGTCAACCAGCTTGAAGACAGGCTTGATTCCCTTCTCCTCGCGCAGTTCCCTCACCTGCTGCGTGCCGGCGTGGCCTTCCAGCTTCCATTCCGTGGCAATGCGCTCGTCGCTCAGCCCAAGACGCTTCAGCCGGCGGAGTTCGTCGGTCGTAATGGTCTCCGGCGTGGTCTCGCCAATCGCGGATTGAGCCAGCGTTATCTCGCGCAACTGGTGCAGGAACCATGGATCGATGCCCGTGAGCCTGGCTGCCTCGCGCACGCTCATGCCGCGCTCAAAGGCGTAGCGGATGTAGCTGAGCCGTTCCGGCTGTGGCGTGACCAGTTTCTGGGTCAGCCGCCGTGGTTCCAGCACTTCCGCGCCGGTCTTTTTGCCGGTTTCCAGGGCTCGCCAAGCCTTCATTAAGGCTTCTTTGAAGGTACGGCCCATCGCCATCACCTCGCCCACAGACTTCATCTGCGGGCCCAGTGTGTCATCGGCCCCTGGAAACTTCTCAAACTGCCATTTGGGAATCTTCACGACCACATAATCGATAGTCGGCTCGAAGCAGGCCGGCGTTTTGCGTGTGATGTCGTTGGGGATTTCGTCCAGCGTATAGCCCACGGCCAGCTTGGCGGCAATCTTGGCAATCGGAAATCCCGTGGCCTTGGACGCCAGCGCGGAAGAGCGCGAGACGCGCGGATTCATCTCGATTACCGTCATGCGGCCGTCTACGGGGTTGACGGCAAACTGCACATTCGATCCGCCGGTCTCAACCCCAATCTCGCGCATCACGGCGATGGCCGCGTCGCGCATCTTCTGGTATTCGCGATCGGTGAGCGTCTGCGCCGGGGCTACGGTGATGGAGTCGCCGGTATGCACGCCCATGGGGTCGAAGTTCTCAATGGAGCAGATGATGATGACGTTGTCCGCGAGGTCGCGCATCACCTCCAGCTCATACTCCTTCCAGCCCAGCACGCTCTCTTCAATCAGGCATTCGTGAACCGGAGAAAGGTCCAGGCCGCGGGCGAGAATCTCCATCAGCTCTTCGCGGTTATAGGCGATGCCGCCGCCCGTTCCGCCCAGGGTAAAGCTCGGCCGGATGAGCACCGGAAACCCAAGCTTGCTGGCGAAATCAAGTCCGTCGCGCAGGTTGTTGACAAGCGCCGACTTTGAAACCTCGAGGCCAATGCGCAGCATCGCATCCTTGAATAACAGGCGGTCCTCGGCCTTCTTGATGGCTTCGAGCTTGGCGCCAATCAGCTCGACGTTGTACTTGTCGAGAATGCCCGCGTCGGCCAGATCGACGGCCAGGTTCAGCGCTGTCTGTCCGCCGACTGTGGGCAGCAGGGCGAATATCCCCGAGCCGGGCCCATCAGCGAGCATCTGCGACTCAATGCGGATTATTTCTTCGACGTACTCGCGTGTGAGCGGCTCGATGTAAGTGCGGTCGGCAAGGTCGGGATCGGTCATGATGGTGGCCGGGTTCGAATTCACCAGCACCACCTCGTAGCCCTCCTGCTTGAGAGCCTTGCAGGCCTGCGTCCCGGAGTAATCGAACTCGGCGGATTGGCCGATCACGATCGGCCCGGAGCCGATCACCAAGATCTTCTGAATGTCATTTCTGCGTGGCATAGATTTGAGCGACTTCCTGGGATTTCTTGAGAGTGGCGCAAGCGATTCCTTGAGGTCTCTTAGCGCTGTTGCTTTGAAAGGGCACGGCTTTAGCCGTCCCGATTGACGTGCCCACGATTTCTTTGGGCTTCAGCCCCGGTTTGTCGCCGCTTTGAAAGGGCACGGCTTTAGCCGTGCCGCTCACGGCTCCAATAAGATCCGAGGGCTTTAGCCCCTGAGGGATGTGGTCCAACTTCCAACCTGGATACGCTGAAGAGAACCGGTATTCCGCGGGACATGCACAAAGATGCTTCTTGACCGGATTCAGATGAACGTAATGAACGTGCTTGTCATAGTCCTCCGCGTCACGAATCCTGTGGTCTGCAAATCCGCGACGCCAAATCTCCATGTTTGATCCAAGTTCCTTCTTCACCTGATAGGAGAATCCGCCCTTGATGAGTTGGACCGCTCTTTCAAGCGAGGTCATGGGCGTGATCAGCAAGTGAAAATGATCGGGCATCAGCACAAATTCGTGCAGGAAATATGCGTCGGGACGGTGCAAGAGGAGCACTTTGAAAAAGAGACGCGCCCACGACTCCGTATGGAAAAGCGCGCGGCGTTCCCACGTATCGGACGTGACGAAGTAGGTCTGCGCGTTGTTCGTTGCATGCTCGCGTGCGGGTTTCAAAACCTTCCCTCAGGGGCTAAAGCCCAGCTTCTATTCGCGTTCTTGCGGCACGACTGAAGTCGTGCCCTTTCAAAGCGATTCACTTCTGCATTCCATGTTCTTGTTTCTGTCGCTCAAGTTCGACTTTATGCGCGCTAATCTGTCTCTCGAATTCTCTGCGGTTCTCAGTCACATCTGGAGGGCAGTCAAGGGACCCAACCGCTAGGGCAACGTAAAGTGTGTTGGATCGAAACCAAGTTTTCGGCCCAAAAACGACCACAAGTTCCGTCCATGCGCGTGTGAATCCAGGAGCCTGGACAAGAAGGTCATAGTTTCCGGGCGGAACCGCGAGTCGAAAATCTCCGCCATCGTCCGCTGTTGATTCGAGCACAGTTTTTTCATCCTGTCTCAGCGTTATTCTGGCTCTCGAAATGATCTCTCCGAGTTGATCGGTCACCTGGCCATGAACCTGGGAGACGTAAAGCCCCTGACTCACGCAAACATTGGCGCTCGCAATTGGAGGGGTGCACATGGCCAAAGCAAGAAGCATTGGACTTGGTCCCAAAAAACAGCGGAGCCAAAAGCCCCGCCGTCTGGAACTGCCCAATCCCTCTTGCAGCATCTCAGTCATCCCTTCCACTCCTGCATCATCAACCGGAAGTCGCGGAAAAGATAATGCGAATCGTGCGGGCCGGGGGCGGCTTCGGGGTGATATTGCACGCTGAACAGCGGCAATGTCTTATGCCGCAACCCCTCCAGCGTTTGATCGTTCAGATCTACGTGAGTCAGCTCAACTTCATTGGCGTTGATCGAGTCCGGATCGACGGCAAAGTTATGGTTGTGCGCCGTAATCTCCACCTTGCCGGTCGCGTTGTTTCTGACCGGGTGGTTGCCGCCATGGTGGCCAAACTTCAACTTGTAGGTACGTCCGCCAAGCGCCAGGCCCGTAAGTTGGTGTCCAAGGCAAATCCCGAACACCGGCACACGGCCCATCATGTCGCGAATAGCGCGCACGGCATAATCCACCGGCTCCGGGTCGCCCGGGCCGTTCGACAGGAAGACGCCATCGGGCTTCAGTTCCAGCACATCTTCGGCCGTCGTCTCAGCCGGTACCACGGTCACCCGGCAGCCCTCGCGGGTAAGCATCCTCAATATGTTGTGCTTGATGCCGAAGTCATAAGCGACAACGTGCAGAAGCTGCTTTCGCGCATCCTTGTGCGAGAGGAATCCTTCCGTCAGCAACCGCTCCCCCGACTGGTTGCGGCTGTCGGAGGAATCAAACTGGTAAATGCTCTTTGTGGAGACGACCCGCGCCAGATCCGTCCC
>Ga0302200_10003440_pt1 | contig 13334 bp, 21 predicted proteins | sample II_Bog_N3_1_FD_194585 | JGI IMG/M metagenome (GOLD analysis project Ga0302200, IMG submission 194585) | Peat permafrost microbial communities from Stordalen Mire near Abisko, Sweden - II_Bog_N3_1 | ecosystem: Environmental > Terrestrial > Soil > Wetlands > Peat | place: Sweden: Abisko... | reverse complement strand
ATCTTCGATTACGTGGCTCGTAACCCACCCTGCTGGAAGCGCTCTCAGTTCGCCGTATGTCATTGTGTTTCTCCTAGTGAGGCTGGTTGCCTCTGTTGATCTGTAATGAGTATCGGCCAATAATCAAAATAAGTAAAGCGAAAAGTGGAGAAAAGTGGAGAATGATTGCAAATAGTGGAGAATTAGCGCATTACATGATGCTCCACATCGCACCAATCAGAGATTTGCACAAGATATTCACAAGTGCAATCGTGCTAATCCTCGCGCTCTACCTGATACCACACAGGCACCACTACCAGATACAGATTTCCGCCCATTTCCGCGCTTACAGTGATTTACAGAGAGATTCGCTCAATCTAATAAGGTTGCGATTGATTCGTTGGGGTTTGTAATCGATCAAAGAGCAATTTGCATGCGATTGCTGGGCTAATGTCTTACATAATCCTCGCCATTGTCTTACATATCTGATAGGTTTGTCTTACATCTTTGGAGGGTTTGTCTTACATGGCTATTGATACTGTGTCTTACACGATGCGAGTCCCTGTTGATCTCAAGCGGCAACTGGAGTTTGCGGCTAAGAGCGTCGGCGTGAGCGTGGCGAGCTTGATTGTGGATGCTTGCTGGCGTCATCTTGAGCGCGGCGAGGATTCTGATACGTTGGCGATACTTCGCTCTAATGAGGGTAGTCGCCCTCTCTGTTTGTGTGATTATGAGGATTGGTTTATTGTGCAGGCGGTGCGTCGGAGCGAGCGCAATACTATAGATGGGAGTGCAAGTAAGGCGGTCGCCGTGCTTGATACCCGATCTGAGCCTGGTCCGTTATCACCTCTGGCTGTTGTGGTGCCTCCGGTGACGTACAACATGGATGCTCTGCGAGCGATTGCTGCTGGCAAGATAGGCAAGGGAGTGGTCGAGTCTACGATTAATCCCTGCGCACTAGGCATACAGGATGCACTCGCAATAGGTATCGATCCCTGCGTACCGGGTACCGATGATGCTGCATCTGCTATGTGTATCAATAATGGCCGGATCACGCGAGATGCGTATGGCGTGTCGAGCGCACTATCTGATGTACCTGATCCGTGCTCACACGTCGAGTTCTGCGAGGATGATGGCGAGAGCTACCACTGCGCACTGATTGATGGCCACAAGGGCAAGTGCAAGCGAGGGGAGATGATATAAGCATATATCCGCAGAAACCCGTATGGGGAAAAACTGAAGATGGCACCCGTTATATCGCGTCTAAGGGGATGTATTGCTGTGAGTGCGGGTTTCCCGCCGATGATAGTCCGCACTATATTCATCGTGGCCTATGCAGGCAATGCGGAACAATCCCAATGTGTAGTATCGATGAGCGAATCGAACATGCTGGGTACATAGCAGCTTCAGCCCTGCAAGAGATGGCTTTGGTAAGATCAATCAAGCAGATGGCGGCTGCTCGATCGGCTCTACCATATTACCCATCCCCTCAAGTTATTGATTCCATACTCCCCAAACCCATAGGGTACCAGAGCAGCAATGCCCGAGCCGGCCATCCGCAGGAAGGGTTCAGCCTCATCTACTCTGACAACGTCCATCCATAAAATATCCTCTTGACATGAGTTAGCAACTTTGCTACAACAGATTAGGAGATTTTACATGGATGATCGGGAGTTCTGGGCGCAGGTGTACTTGGAGTGCGTTAGGCAAGGAGTATCGAGTGGGTCGGCTAGTAAACAAGCTGACGATGCCTTGGATGCACGAAACAGGAAAATTGTTCCGAAGTTTTCCGTGTGAAGGGATGAGATATGGAGCGGATCCTACAATATGGATTTCGGCGTTCTCAGTGTGGTAGGTGGTTTGAGGATTCTGCTGGGGTGCGTGTGTGGGATGGATTTGTTTTGCGGATGCGTAGATCAGTTGGTATAGCATCCTCCTGTTAATCAACTGGTCGCAGGTTCGATTCCTGCCGAATCCACCAAAAAGGAGAAGTGATGTCATTCTTTCGTATTGTGCTTGCAAGGCAGGGTGAGCCTACTGTTGAACTTGGGACTGTTCCGGCGATTGAGAATGTTACCGAGTGGTTCGATGGGGCATTTGTTTCGGGGTTGCTTCCTAATCCCCCAAAATATACGGATGAGATTCAGGTATTTGAGGTTGATGGAGATAAGCAGACGATGAAGTTTGTTTGGCGATTGAGTTGGATGCAGTTCGAGGCGAGGATGATCGTATGATCCGAACGGCTACTGAAACATTAATGTCTGCAATGACTGAGTTTGGGCAGACTGAACCAAGAGATTGCATTGTGATATGGACTAACGAAGCAGGAGATATTTGTTGGTCGAGTAGCACTGACTCGCAACTAATCAAGATCGGGATGGTTGAGATGTTGCGAACGATTTTGAAGAAGAGAGTTGACTATTGATGATTGATCCCGAGATTCTAATCAACTTGCCGTCTCAGTCTGATGTAGACAAGAACGACAATCGGAATGCAGTAAGGGCGGCGTTTCAGGTGAAGCGTCAGTGCCGGTTGCGTGTGAATGTTGGGGTTTATGGTCCGGGTACTCCTGAGTCACCAAAGGCTAAGTATTACTGGTTTCTTGGGTATAGCCCAACGATTGTGTGCAAGACGCCTGCTGCGGTCGATCATGTGATGCGCAAGATCCAGGAGTTGATGATTGAGATGAATGGTTGGACATCGGAGGTACCTGATGCGAAGTGAGTACCACATTTCAGAAGAGTTTCAGCAGCAGAAGGCCGAGGGTAAGCGTCGTCAGAGAGCATACGAGGGAATTGACTTGGCTGTTCTGAATGAGAAGGGTGGATGTGTTGGCACCCACAAAATGACGGGTGGAGGGTTGCCAATGGCAGATGCTTTGAAGGTGGCATCCGAGGATCAAGAGTTCAAGATTTGGGAGCATGATAACAAGGGTTTGAAATCGGAGTTGCGGGACTTGGTTCGAGATGCAGAATTGTTTGAGAAATCAGAAGGGGTGAAATTTGAGTGATCCGTACAAACTTCCAATTTCAAATTGGCCCGGTTTTAGATATATCGAAAGTTTTGACAATGGTACTAGAACTTCTACCATATCTTGGACATCCAAAAATGGTATGCAAAGAAATTTTATAACTTCAGTATGGTCTTATGGCAGTAAAACAGAAGTTTCTTGTAAATTTGGGGTTCCAGAGGTTTCCAATGTCTAATTCAATTCCAATTCAGTTAGCACCAATGCTTGCAGTCTATGAGGATGATGGAGAGTTCACCTTACGAGTGTCAGACTCTTCTCTGGCTAAATCTGTGTCGGCAAATGTAATCAAGGCAATCGGAGAGACTGCGGGAGCGCGTAAGCTGATTCTCGTCACTCCAACCGACACGAAGGTATTTAAGTTCGGCGACAAGAAACCCTCGATTGATAATAAAGTTGTGCAGATGGAACCAAAGAAAGTACCTGTACATCAGATTCAAGACCCATCTGCTCCCCCATCTCCTGAAATTGAAGAGTACGAACGAGAGGCAGCAGAGGCGACGCAATTACAGCGTGAACTTGAGAAAGACAACGCTACACCAGTTGAGTTCCCCAAAGATGATGAACCAGTTGAGCAAGTAGCTCCCAAGACTCGCAAGCGTACTCCAAGGCCACAGAATCTCCCTACAGGATGCGGAAGGTGCGGTGGTCAGGGAATCATTGCAGGTGGCGGTACATGTCCTGTATGCAGAGGACAAGGGGCTGTAAGCCATTACAAGTAGGGTGAAATGTACAAGCATATTCCAAGACCAGACAACAGAAAGGTTCGCCTCGTAGCAAAAGGGGGCTTCAGAATTTATAGCAAGGAACAACTTTCTCAGACAATAAATGCACAGTATAAAAGAAGATTTAGAGAGAGGTTGGAGAAACTGATTGATTGCCGCATCTGTGTTCGGTGCAAGTACGCTTTCATCTCTAAGAAAGGAATCAACATCTGTTCTGTTTGCTATGAGGATGCTCGAAAGGAATATCAGAAGTATTTCATGCCGGAGTACACCCCAGTTGTTTCCAAGTACCGCCAGTGGGCAGAGGATACAGGATTCTTTCCTTGGGGTGGAAGAGGTACGATCAAGCCAAGGATACCAGTTCCAAACTTGAGCAGAATAGCAGATAGTATTTCCAAGACGTTTGAAATGATGAAGATATGTGTTGAAACTGATACTTGGGTCATACAATCTCAGCCTAGGGTAGTTGGGTTGAATCCTTACTTGAACGAAATGCCAATAAGAGATTTGAGGTTGAAGAATGCCAAAGTTGCCTGAGTGCAAGAACCCAGACCATCCTGGTCCAAACAGAAACACGATGGTATGCGCCGAAGAGCGGCAAGACTGCTTTGTGTTCTACTGTAAGTTGTGTGCAGACTGCAAGATTCAGTCTATTCAGGTGAAGACCAAAGCGGCGATGCGTGATGCAAGCCGTAAAGACTTGGCAAAGCGCAATATGCTTCTTAAAGCTCCACCGCCACGGATGAAGCAAATCAACATGGATTCTTCTCTTAGAGAAGAGATGCAAGATCGCTACAGTTTTGAACAGATGAAAAAATCGAGGAGAGCATAATGAGTGAAACGTCAGTAGCTATTCAACGCAAGCCGGGTCGTCCTCCTAAACAGGCAGAGATTGTTGAAGGGTCGGTAGGGGGGTTGACTTTGGAGCAGTTTCTCGATTCTCCTCTTCCTGCTATTCGTAAGCGGTATCGTGAGGAACTGAGCAAGTCTGAAGCATTGGAAGAACTTGCTCGGTTTAGGGCAATCTGTCAGGCAGCATCTGAAGAGATCAATCAGAGGCTTATCCCTGATGAGGATGAATGTGCTGTCTGTCGCCGAATTATTGCGTCTGGGACTAAGGTTCCTCAGATGATTCAAGTAAAGGATCAGTTAACTGGAATAGTGCAGACTAAGGTTCTATGCTCGATTGGGTGCATCCGTGAGTACAATCGCGGGAAGATGGGACTTGCAGAATTGGTGAAGTAAATGCCCCTAGACCTAGATCGTGTTGTAAAACTTGCGTCCCGATTGTCTATCCGAGATCGGGACTTGGGTTATAGAATACCGTTTAAACTTCGCCCTCAGCAGATGCAGATTATTGAGCAGGCGAAAGAGCATATTGCCAAGAAGCGAAGACTGTACATAATTTTCTTGAAGGGTCGTCGTCTTGGTATCTCTACATTTGCTAACCTGATTCAAATATCCCACATTGCTTCTCGGTCAGACGCACATGCCGCAATCATTGCTCAGAACATCGAAGTAGGAAACACTATCTTCTCTCAAGCGAAGATGATGGCAAAAGACTTGAAGGGGATTAATCCTCACGTCGATTTTGTTTCCAAGAAGATCGACTACTTCCACCAGAACGCCGAACCTTCAGACTTGAAATCATATACGGCGGCAACAGTTCATGGCCAGCGTGGCATGACTCTATCTTCTGTCCACATGACTGAGGCTGCTTTCTACCCGTATGAGGGGGCTTACACCAGCATTCTAAACACACTGTCATCTGATCCTGACAATGTTTGCTTGATTGAAACTACTGCGAACGGGATGGAGGGGCCGGGAGAGTCTTACTACGAGTATTGGAATGGAGCCGAGGCCGGAGACAATGAGTTCCTACCGATCTTCCTTCCGTGGTTTCAGGATGACAACTATGTAGGAAATCCAGAAGATGCGGAAGATGCTCCGGCTGACGACTACGAAAAGTGGTTGATGAACGATCTTTATGACCCAATCACAAAGAAGCCGATCAAACTTGGAAAGGATCGCATTGCGTGGTTCAGAAACACTCTTCATACGAAGTGCGAATCGTCGATTGATAACTGGAGGGCTGAATACCCATCTACTCCACAAGAGGCGTTTATCGCATCTGGTCAGCCTGCATTCTCTCATCAGGAAGTCCAGTTTGCAGAACTGTCGAAGATGAATCCGATTCATTATGGACGAATCGTAAAAAATACTGTTACGGGTAGACCAGAGTTTGAACCATCAACCCATCCAGATGAATCTTTGTTGGCAATATGGGAGATGCCCCAGCCGGGAGAACACTACTTTGCTGGGGTTGATACCGCCCGTGGTGACGAGAATAACATCGGAGTGGGGGATTATGCTGCAATCATCATGTGGAACGCAGAGACGGGAAACATGGCAGCGCGTTACATGAGCCGAGTATCTCCTGAGACCCTTGCCGAGTACGCCGGATTGATTGGCAGATTCTTCAACAATGCTTGCTTGAACGTAGAGCTAAATGGACTTGGCTATGTCGTGATGCGCGACCTGAGAGACAGGCACTTCTACCCGAATCAGTATCGATGGAAGGGGAGAGACGATAAGTTCGATGGAAAGCCGGGTACAGCGTTCGGATTCGAGACAACGTCACGATATAGGTCAATGATGTTCAATCTTTTCAGGACATCGCTTTACCGGAAAGAAGCTATTCCAAGAGACAAGGTTTTTGTGGCACAGATGACAGCGGCTAAAATTGAAAACTTCCGTTGGGAGGTGGCAGTCGGACACGATGATGTTTTCATGGCGGGGTTATTGGGTTGGATTGCGAAAGAACAGTTTCACCCAACTACATGCAAGAAACGGAAGTCTCGAAATGTAATGTTGACTGCTGAAGAGTTGGCAGCAGCTCAGATTGCTCTTACTGGCAGGGCCAGTACGTCCGAGGACGCATCAGCGTTGACTTGGGTAAACGACCCTAGTACTACGGCATTTGGGGCGCTTCTGTTCAACTCTAATGACCATCTGAGAATGCTTCAGAGGTACGACAAGAAGAAAAATTCACCGAATAGGCTGGTGGGAATTTGATAATTCGTGACCGAAACCGCATCATCATCGAACTTCCTGACGAGCAGAAAGCAGAGGCAATCGAATGGATATTTACACATCTTTTCTCGGAGACAACTTCAACCCCGAGTTTGGAGAAACACCGATCAGTCGTCCCGTCCGAAGCAAAGTTGTCGGAATTGGAAGCGAAAAGGCAGTCGAAAAAACTGGAGTCCGCAAACGTCGAGGCCGTCCAAAAAAGGACAACGGGAGCGATTTACCCGTGGATCACCCGCAAGTAGCGGTATCACCAGAGGATAGAAAGAAAGCCAATAACATTATTGATGAGATTGGTAAGCGATTTTCTGAGAATAGGAAGATCAGCCAGTCGGCGGCTTATGAGTGCTATCAAAAGGACTTATCGGACAATTCTGCCTATCTCGTCAATGGTGGAGTGATGACGATGAAAGAGTTGTCCGAGATGTTGATGAAGCTCGAAGAGTTCCGCAAAAGGACTACAGAAACAGGGAAGACACCTGCTACGCTACTTGCCGAATGGCTCAGGGGAGAAAACATCCCTAGTGCATAAGTTATCCAATAATTGCTAACTGTTGATAGTATTGCACTTACCTCTTGACTCTCAAGTGGAAGGGTGTTTGTATTGTCTCAGGAGGATTTTATGGACAGAGCAAAGTTTCAAACTACAGCGGAAGCAGCGGAGACGAAAGATCAGGCAGAGAAGAATCCCCGCAATCATTTCAGGTCTAAACATGCCCGCTCTAAGGGTCTTTCCGGCAAGGGCGAAGTACGGGAAGCAAAAAAGAAGCACTCACGACGCGCATAGGATAAGGCCATCTCAAATATCTATACCATCCGAACGAATCGCAAGTCTCAGCCTGACGAATATCGAGACGGTCGAGCGCGTCACATCGAAGAATGGGTGCGCCAGTCAGATGAGGCTCGCAACAAAGCTCTCGGAGAGAACGCTTTCTCTGAGGCAGAAGCCTTATATTCGTTGAAGGGTCCGACTGGGGAAGTTCCCTCTTTTCGCCCTGCTGTATCTGTTCCCGAACTCCAGAAGATCATTCTTGAGGACTCGAACCGAATCTCCGACGTATCTCCGCAGGTATTCATTTTCAAAAAGGGAGACAGAGAAGAGGAGCGCGAGAAGGCTTTGCAGGCTCAATGGCAGCAAGCAAGAGTCAATTACCACACTCTTTTTGCCACGACTACATCTCGCTATTGCGGAACTGGATTCCTCCAACTCTGCTACTCTCCCGATCTTAGAAATGGCAAGGGCGGTTTGTGGGTAAAGTCCCGCGATCCTCGTACCGTTGGTTTTGACCCAACCACAGATTATGAATTTGATCCGTCCTATCTGTATTTTGAAGATTGGATGCACATCGAAGAGATTCGCAAGCGTTGGCCGCTAACTTCAAAGAATCTTAAAATCTCTGGGGCGGGATCAACATCAGCAACACTTTCACAGACTGGTTCTGGATATGGTTTCCAGATGCCTAGTGGTCCAATGACCTCTATGCCTGGAATGCCCGGTGCGGCAACGGCGATAGGACGTACCTCTTCAGATACTCGTTTACTAGTCAGGCATGTGTTCTGCAAGGATTACACGAGAGAAATTGTCGATAAAAATAACCTTCCCGATGGGGCATTGACTGATCCTGAGTTCCTTTGGAAGTATCCAAACGGTCGTTATATTGTTGAATGCGAAGGATATATCCTTTCAGACGGGTCAAATCCATACCCTAAGAGAAGCGATATACCATCCCCATTCTTCCCAATATTTCCGGTTTGGGCTTTGCCGCCATTGTATGGCCCTTGGGGTATTCCAGTTACTCGATTCTCTTCTACGCTTCAGAGTCTTGCTGAGAAGCTGTACACGCAGCTTTACGAGAATTCTGTACGTCTGAACAACGGAGTATGGTTCATTGACCAATCAACCGGAATCGACGTTGAATCGTTCGGTGGAATGCCGGGAGAGGTCCAGTCGATCAATCCTAATTCAAAGGTTCCTGAGTGCCGTACATCTCCAGCATTGCCATCTAATGCGTATCAGTTCCCTAGTGACCTTCTGAAGATGCAGCAACGCCTTCAGGGACAGACTGAGGCAAAACAAGGAAATCCCGGACAAGGAAACGTATCAACTTCACTATTTGAATCGTCTATTCTTCAGTCATCTGGAATGCTTCAGTTGGCCGGACGCCTGCAATCGTTCACTATTTCACAGCTTTCGACTTGTATGTTCTACACGATGGGAAGATACATGAATCGGTTCTCTATGCCGTTCCGTGGAGACAAGTCAACTGATATTGTGAAGTGGGAAGGAATCCTTGATCCCCATGATTACGATCTAATGTTGGATGAGGATTCGATTCAACCATTGAGCGAAATTGCATTGCGCCGCATGGTTCCTGATCTAATGAAGACGGGAGTTTTGAATACAGAGAGAGGACTTCAGATGCTTGGTATTCCTAATGCGGAGAAGATTGCGCTTGAACAAAAAGAACAGCAGCAACTTGCCGCGTTGGCTCGCGTGAAGAATGGAAAGAAGGGATGAGTATTCCGTCTCCATATCGTGAGTGGGTTACTCTGTCTGAGTTTTCTAGGATTATGGGTAGAAGCCCTGAGTGGGCTTACAAATACGCAAAATTAGGGCATTTTGCTGATTTTGGAATTCCCGTGTTGCTCGATAAAACATCTCACGGCAGGCTAGGTGGAGCAAGCCGTAGATGGTATTTCTCTGTCCCCGGAGACATGATTAATTAGGGGGTTCTGTACCATACCCCTTGTAAACCAAATGACATAGCCCTACTCTTCAATTATGCAAGTTGCCGTGGAGTTGGTTCGATACAACGATCTTGGGAATGGCGATGTACAGGTTCAGGTTGCCGTAAATGGCGTACTTGCTCCTATGATCGACGATCACAAGTCGAGTCGAGAGAGATACGACAGCGATGAAGCGTATTTTGCTTACATTGCGAAACAGTCGGAATGTCTCATCCATATCTACGGTGATGCGCGTAATCCGCTTCCGATGGATAAAATCCTAGCGAGGCAAGAGGAGGGCTTCTAATATGGCACGTAAGAGCAAGCGTCATGACAAGAAGACCAGCAAGCGTAAGTAATTAGAGGAGAGCGTATGTCACACAAAATCATCAAGGACTTTAAAAACCCGAAGAAGTTTTTGCGTGATGCACGTTCTCTGGCTGCCAAGAACTCACGAAAGAGTTCTCGGTAACTCATTCAGACAATGTAGTGCTGGCCTTCGCGCCCATTGTCTTAACCGTTGCGGGTCGTAACTCGCGTAGCGAAGGAGATTCTATGGCCAAACGTGGCGGAAGACGAAAGATTCGTAGACCGGCAACGAGACGATAGGATGCCCCTCTTGCACTCCCAATGGGAGCCTCAGAGATGGGGCTTCCATTGACTAAAAGGATAATGACATGGCTGAAAAATTCGGCAATACATTCGATGAAAAGATTCTCAAGAGTCCTTTGACGGTTGGGCGTACTGGTCAAGAGCGGGGTCCAGAAGTTCGCAACAACCCCATCGCCATGCCCAAAGACCCGTTGAATTTTATTCCGGGTGATTCGAGTAAGGCGCGAGGTAAACGATAATGGCAAATCCCGGTCTTAAATCGAAAGGACTGAAGTCCTCGCACACTCGTGTTCCTAAGAACTCTTTTCGCAACATCCCACAGCGTAAAGGCAGACGATGAGCGCAACCCCCAATCCTTTAGCCGGAATCATGGCTCGTCAGCTTATGCAAAAGCTAGGCGGATCTATGGCCGGTGGCGGACAGGGACAGCCTCAACAGGGTCAACCTCAGCCGGGACAACCGGGACAAGACCAGCAACCAGATCAGGCAGGGCAACAGATTCAGACTCAGCTTGCCGAGTTACAGGGTGCAGACCCCAACTCTCTTTTGAAGATTATGCAGCAGATCAAGAGTCAGCTTGTAGCGATCTATCCTCGCGCTGCTTTCACGATTCCAGAGGTTTCTCGCAACGTGGCTCAGGCTCAGAAGTATCTTGATTCGGCTATCAAGGAATGCGAGAAGGCGGCGGAAACTGCATCCACCGTTCAAAGTCCGATAGCCAACAATGCAGGACAGCCTCCGCGTGGTCAAGAACAGACACAAGGACTACAGCAGTTTGCACAGGGAGCTTAATTAGATGGCACTCAAAGATATTTTGACTAGCGGAACTTATCCCGATGACATGGTAATCTCTCTTCCCGATGGTTCTTCGGCGTCGGTTGGAGAGATGCGGTCAATGGCGGCAAGTGAGCGTCAAGCCCTTTTGACTCGTTCTCAGCAGTTGGAGCAGGCGGAGCAAGGGGTAATGCAGCGTGTTTCTACTCTTCGTCAGGCTGGTTTGCTTGACAATGACTTGAACCCTGTTATTCCGACTCATCAGCAGGTCGCGCAGCATGTTACCGAGCAGACCGGAATGGACGAGAACGATCCTTTGTTTGGTCCGTTGGTTCGTCAGACTCAGGCTCAGGCTGCAAAACAGGCCGCTGAAATTACCGAGTTACGTCAGCAGGTACAGCGCATTGCAACTGCTACCCAGCAGGCCGTAAAAGGCTATCTAGGAGACAATTATCATTCGACTTTCCAGCGTGAAGTTGCGGCACTTCCTGAATCAATTCGCGGGAAGGTCACTCTTGAGCAGGCAGTCAATTTCGCTACAGAGCGAAAGCTGACTGACGATGTAGGCCGTCTTGATATTGCTTCCGCCGTGGACCGTCTGACGTGGGATGCTCGCAAGGAAGCCGATAAGGCAGAACTCGTCAAGAGTGGTGAGAAGTTGGCAGAAGACAAGAAGGCTTTGGCTAGCATGTCTCGTCCCGGAATTCATGGGCCGAGAGTGGCTGATACAGGTTTCAAGACTACTGACGACAAGGGTCATACTCTTTCGTTGGATGATGCAATCGCGGCGGCTTCACAGGATGACCAGATTTGGGCATCTGCTGCGCAGTATATGAACTAGAGAGGATACGAGCATGGCAAATTCGGTCGTTGGCCTGGGACTAGCTTCTCCCCCAGTGCAACTTTCAAACACGGTGAATGCAATCAGCCAGAAGTATATTGTTCCGGTACTCGGAGACAATGTATTCAAGCCGTCGCCTGTATTCTGGGCACTGACGCGTGAAGGCAAAAAGTTTGGCGCTGGCGAACTTGTCTTCCCTGAAATCTATCAGGAAGAGCTTCCGGGTGGGGCGTACTATGGCGATCAGTTGCTTGATACGTCTGTTGTCGATTCCATCCAGCCTGCTAACCAGCAGTGGAAGCCTTACCGCCAGCCGATTGTCATTCCAGTCACGGACATTATTCTGAACCGTGGCGGAGCGGGGAACCTTGACCTCATCAAGGCGAAGTATCAGACAGCATCGGCATCCTTCCTTCAGAAGTTGTCTCGTGCTCTCTGGCATACTTCTCCCCAGAACACGTCTCTTGATGTTGACGATCTCAATTCGTGGGTTGTTTCGACGACCAACACGATTGCTGGTATCAACCGAGCGACTTCGGCCAACTCGTTCTGGTTGGCTGGTGCTGCGGTTCCTTCAGGTGGGGCGGTGACTCCGGCTATTTTTGAGCCTGCTTATCAGTCGATTACTTGGGGATATGATGAGCCTGATCTATTGACCATGAATCGAGCGAACTATGCTGCATTCAAGGCCAATTTCACGGCAAACATCCGATTTGGTCAGGGAATGCAGGACGACGAAGCTTTGCAGGTTGGATTCCGCAACCACTTCCTATTCAACAACGCCGTAACGGTACCGGATTATTTCGCTACCACTGGTGAGGCGTTGTTCCTGAACTCGAAGTACATCTTCCCCGTCTTCCATGAGGCTGATTACTTCAATGTCGATCCGTTCATCAAGCCGAGTAATCAGCGCGTCTTGGTGTCAACGATGTATCTGACATGGAACCTTTCCTGCATCTCTCCGCGCATGAACTGCCCGGTAACTGGACTTCCCAACTAAGGAGAAATTATGGCTCTTCCATTTGCAAATCCGATTTCGCAAGCAATGCCGGGATTCGGTTCCGGGTCTTTCTACGGGGCAGTAACCCAGACTCCGACTGCGACCGGAGCCAATACACTGGTTATTGCTAATACTTCAACAACCCCATCAACGGGTGGGACTGCTTTCAACACGGGAGGCGGTCCTGCTCCTACTTCTGGTAAGTGGCACCTTCGCATTACTAATGCAACCTCAACCGCAACTGTTGCATTGGTTGTGCAGGTCACAGATGGTACAAATGTGTGGGATGTGGCGAGCATTCCCGCTGCTGCCGCTAATGGATTCTATGACTACACTGGTGAATTCAAAACCGATGTTTCAATCACGGCTGTCAATTTTGTTGTTACCGGAGGCGGAACCATTACCTCTCTACCGATTGATGCTGAAGTATCGCTAGTCTAACGATTGATTCTTACACAACATGCCCCCGTCCTGCTTCGTGCGGGGTGGGGGCTTACTTTTAGAGGTGGATATTGAGTCTAGTCGGGGATATAATTATTGGACTTCGTGAACTTGCTC
>Ga0302200_10003429_pt1 | contig 13359 bp, 11 predicted proteins | sample II_Bog_N3_1_FD_194585 | JGI IMG/M metagenome (GOLD analysis project Ga0302200, IMG submission 194585) | Peat permafrost microbial communities from Stordalen Mire near Abisko, Sweden - II_Bog_N3_1 | ecosystem: Environmental > Terrestrial > Soil > Wetlands > Peat | place: Sweden: Abisko... | reverse complement strand
TCCACTTGCATGATACTTACTTCGTAGTTGCGCACTTCCATATAGTAATGGGTGTGTCAGCATTCTTCGGTATGTTCGCGGGCATATACCATTGGTTCCCTAAGATGTTCGGTAAGTTCATGAACAATACACTCGGGTATATCCACTTCTTCATCACGTTCATAGGTGCATACCTTATTTTCTGGCCTATGCACTACGAAGGTATCGCAGGTATGCCACGTCGCTATTACGATTACTCAGCATGGGAATCTTTCAAGCATTTCCAGGGCATCAATAGCTTCATCAGCATCATCGCTATGATCGTATTCTTTACCCAGCTTCTGTTTGTGATCAACTTCGTGGTAAGTATTTTCCGCGGTCGTAAGATGACAACTTTGAATCCCTGGGGTTCTACTACGCTCGAATGGACTACTCCTATCCATCCCGGTCACGGTAACTGGATTGGCGAAATTCCCGAAGTGTACCGTTGGCCTTATGATTACAAAGATGATGGTCATGGAAACGATTTCATCCCTCAGACTACGCCGCTGAGAGAAGGCGAAGAAGCGCATTAATCTCTATTGATTGGATATTTATACTCCCTCGGCAAATCCGGGGGAGTTTTTTTTGTATAAGGCGCATGTCTGTCGAGAAACCAAACCAAAAAAGCGATACCCCATTCATCGCCTGAAGGGAATACCGCCAATAACGTCAACGAATAAACGGGCTATGATTTATCTTCCTGCCTGATCAATTCGATATCGAAACGAAGCTTGACTTCATCTCCTACCACTATCCCTCCTGCCTCCGTGAGTATGTTCCAGGTGAGGCCAAAATCCTTGCGGTTTATTTTTCCATCCACTTCAAATCCGGCGCGTGTATCCCCGCGCGGTCCTTTCTGGCTTCCGGTAAATGACGCATCAAGCACGATGTGCCGGGTAACCGTGCAGATCGTCAACTCGCCTGTCAGTTGGTAATCATGGTCCTTTTTTTCAAGCATTCCCTCGAAGGTGATCGTTGGGTATTGCTCGGTGTTGAAAAGAAATGCTGATTTCAGATGCTGGTCGCGCGCTTCAAGTTTCGTGTTAATACTTGCGGCGTCGATCTCGAAATGCACATTGGAATGATCAAACGTATCATTGTCAGTTTGTAGGGTTCCGCGAAAACTATCGAATGTGCCGTTTACATTCGCAATGCCCAGGTGCTTGATCCTGAATTGTACCTGGGTGTGACCCGGGTCAATTGCCCAGATGCTCTTGTTATTTGCTGTCATGATCTGTTGTTTTTGATAGGGCAAAGGTATCCCGGCACTCACCGTTCGCCAATGAACCACAACAAGAAATCAGGCCATGCTTATTAATCTACATTAAGATATTTTTCGTGCCATTTTACTACGCACCTTGCTAAGGAATTCAGGCGTGATACCAAGGTAAGATGCGATATATTTCTGCGCCACATACTGCTCCATGCGCGGGTAGGTGTCTATAAATTCCTGGTACCGCTCCTCTGCGGGTGCGGTGTGGCGTTTAAGGATGCGTCCCTGGTGGCGGATCACGGTGTTTTGAAATTGTATCCGGAAATAGCGGTCCATATTCGCGCATACCCGGAACATTTGGTCCAGTGACAGCCGAGGTATCAGCAGCAGTTCACCATCGCACAACCCACGCGTAGAATAAGGCGTATTGGGCTCCTTACTGAGGCTGTAAAGGTCAGGCGCCCACCATCCATTGGTGGCAAACTGCACCACGTGGTCCTTGCCGTCAGTATCAGTGAAATAAGTCATCAAATACCCGCTATTCACAAACATGAGGTAACGCGCAGGGTCGCCCGCCCGCACTATAAGTTCGCCCGGCTTAAATGGCCTCGCGATCACCACCGATTTTAGGAATTCGGTTTCCTGGTCGCTGAGCGTCACTTGGCTGTTTATGTTCTTCAGGATAATGTCCGTATTCATTGTCAACGCCGATGAATATTGAAGGTAGCAATTTTAATTTTGATTGTAACGTGCCCCCGTGCCTCCGCCCTTGCCTCACTTAACGATACTCGTTCGCATATAACCCCACCAGCTCACGTTTGGTGCGCGGATCCCACGGATGTCCGTTTACAACGCCTGTATGCAATAACACAAGTGCCACTTCGCGCCCGCTCTCTTTCTTTCGCTATTATTTAAACAAACGTCCTCGCCAAGTCTCCACCCTTACGGTACGTGGCATGCAGGAATTCACTCCACTACCCGCGATGTCCGGTATGCCGTACCCTTAAACAGCGCCACGAGCTCACCCGCCGCATTAGTCGTGCGTATATCATACACCCCCGTTTTATTGCCCAGGTATACTTCCGTAGCCACCACAGTAAGCACATCTCCTGCGCCAGCAGGCCGGGTAAAATTGATCGAAACCTCAAGAGCCACCGTCATCCTTCCATGCGAATTACAAGCAAATGCAAACGCCGAATCAGACGCCGAAAACAGCACGCCACCATGTATGCTGGCAAAGCCATTAAGCATGTCCTCCCGCACCGTATAATGCAGCTTGCAATAGCCGCTACCCACCTCGTCTATCTGCAATCCCAGTAATTTCGAGAACCCATCCCGCGCCATCATGATATCAGCTACCTGCTGTGGCGTGGGCACTGTGTGTGTTGTGTCTTTCATCTGTGTATTTTGGTGGTAGAGGCCCCCTTGCTCCCGCTGAGTGCCGCCGTGCTTTATTTGTCTTTTTTTCTTGTGTCTACGATCCTGTTCAGTTTGCCGCCTTCACTTCTGGGTATCTCGCCAGGCGCCAGCAGATGTACCTTCATGGTCAGGCCTATATTGTCCTTTATCTTTTTTTGTAGCGTGCGGTACATCAGCCCCACTCGGTCATTCGCCTTCATATCTCCAGATGCTGCGGCTTCTGGCCATAGTTCGTGGTAGAGGTTGCTATCCAGTTCCACTTCCACGTCTACCTCATCCATAGCGCCCTCGCGCTTCACTATGAGCCTGTAATTACTGCTCAGTTCTGCAAATCCCTGTAGCGCGGCCTCCACCTGGGTATGAAACAGGTTCACCCCGCGTATAATGAGCATATCGTCCGATCGCCCAATGATCTGTCCCATCTTGATGTGTGAGCGCTTACCGCCCTTATCGTAGTAGATGCTGGTGATGTCGTTGGTATAGTAGCGCAGCACCGGCATGGCCTTCTTGCTGAGGGTTGTGAACACCAGCACACCCGGCTTGCCTTCCGGCAGCGGCTCATGCGTATCCTTATCCACCACCTCGGGGTAGAAATGATCTTCCCAAATATAGCTCCCTGTCCCTTTTTCGTCACAGTCTTCCTGCGATACACCCGGCCCCATCACTTCCGATAGCCCGTAGATATTTGTTGCAGTCACACCCAGCCCGGCCTCCACATTTGCCCTTATCGCCTCCGTCCATGGTTCTGCACCAAGTATCGCCAGTTTCAGTTTCAGGGAGTTCTTGTCTATCCCGCGCCGCACCAGTTCCTCAGCTATCGTGAGTGCGTATGATGGCGTGCAGCAGATAGCATCAGCGCCAAAATCCTGGAGCAATGCGATCTGCCTGTCCGTCATACCACCGGAGATCGGCAGCACGGTCATGCCCAGCCGTTCCGCGCCATAATGTAGCCCCAGCCCTCCGGTAAACAATCCATATCCATAAGCATTCTGTAACAGCATTCCCGGCCTGCAACCCGCGGCTGTCAGTGAGCGCGCTATACACTCCGAAAAAATATCCAGGTCCCCCTTCGTATAGCTTACCACCGTAGGCTTCCCCGTCGTTCCACTGCTGCAGTGTATACGGGCGATCTCGCTCTGCGGCACTGCAAACAAACCGAAAGGGTAATTATCGCGCAGGTCCGTCTTCCTGGTGAATGGCAGCCGGTGTATATCCTCCACACCCTTAATGGATGCAGGGTCCACGCCTGCCGCATCGAGCTGTTTTTTGTAAAACGGCACTTTTTTATATACATACATTACCTGCTCACGCAGCCGCTCACTTTGCAGCACACGCAGCCTCGCCAAAGGCATTGTCTCAATTTCAGCTTGATACAGCATCATGGAGGATTTTGAACTAGTAAATTTAGGGAATTAAAAGGGGAACACACCCAGAACTACTACTACCTGTGTATAAGGAATTGCTATGGATCAACGTGGCGCCGCATCACGAATTAGATGGCCACAGATGGCTGCGGGCCCAAAGGAATAGGAAATATCTTGTTTATGCGCAGTTCGTCACACGATCCGCTTGATTGTCTTCAGCATCTCCTCATGTATCAGGCCATTCGTAGCCAGCGTTTGCTTCTCGAAGACATTATAAGGCGAGCCATCAAAGTCCGTCACCTTGCCTCCGGCTTCTACTACAATAAGGTATCCGGCGGCTACATCCCACTCGTTCAGGTTATATTCCCAGAAGCCATCAAAACGCCCACAGGCTACCCAGCACAGATCTATCGCCGCAGAACCCAGCCTTCGTATCGGCAGCCCCTCCATCACGAAGCGCTCAAATACTTTTATCGGGTGTACAGATGCCTCTTCAGGCCATTTATATGGGAATCCCGTCACTAAGCAAGCCTGTTTGAAATCGCTCTTTTCCGATACCCGGATGGGATTGCCATTAAGCGTGGCGCCCTTACCACGTTCCGCAAAGAACAGCTCGTTCATCATAGGGTTAAATACTGCCCCCAGTATCAACTGCCCTTCATGCATCAACCCTATGCTCACGCAGCAGATCGGTATGCCATGCGCAAAGTTCACCGTGCCGTCTATCGGGTCAATGATCCATTGGTAGTCCGATGGTTTTAGTAATTCCCCTACTTCCTCACTAATGATGGTGTGAGAAGGGTAGTGGGCACGTATCACTTCGATGATCTTGTCTTCAGAGAGTTTGTCTACTTCGGTCACCAGGTTATTGATCCTTTCTTTATAGCCTATCTTAAAAACGCCGTTAAAATATTGAAGGATTATTTTACCTGCTTCCTGTGTAGCCTCGAGCAATACGCTCTTTAGATCATCCATATTTGTCATAATTTTAATTCCTTGCCCAGATAATAATCAATTACTTTGAGCTTAAAGATAAGGTCATATTTCGCACTTATCAAATTAGAGGAAGCCGCGAACGCGGAATTTTGTGTCACAAGCAGGTCCACTGTGCTTGTAAGGCCCAGGTCATAGCGTTTTTTAGCAAAGTCAAGTGCACGCTGTGCAGCGTCATCGGCGTGTTTTGCAGCATTATATTTTTGTATCGATCCCAGCGCGTTATTATGCGCTTTATACACATTCTGCTTCAGCGTCAGTTCGGCATTATACTCATTTAGCTGCGAGGTGGCCAGGTTTATCTTTGCCTGCCTTATCGCATATTGCGATTGCCAACTATTGAACAACGGCACATTCACGTTGAACATCACCGTCTGGCGTAGGTTGTCATTGAGCTGTGTGCCGAAAGGTATCTGTGGGGTCAAGACCTTATATTCCGGTTGGTACACCAGCACGCTGTCCGCGGTATAGCCTATTGGCTGTTGTCCTATGAGATCGTTTGTCGGTACATAATTCAGGTAATTGCTGGCCCAGTTGGTCCCTATCTGGTAGCCAAGGCTAAACTGCGGGTAAAGGTTCCCCTTGCTCGCTGCAAGGTTTTTTTCAGCGGCCGTTACCCGGTACTTAGGCCCCTTTATCGCGCCAAAATGTGTCAGCGCCACGTCATAAATGTCCTCAGGTTGCATATTGGACACCTTCAGTTGTTCTCCCGGTTCCACCTGTGGTTCCTGTATTGAAAATGGCACACTGAAATCAAGGTTCAGAAGCGTTTTCAAGTCCAGCAAGGATGAATTATAGTTAACTATCGAATTGATGAGTGTGGAACTGTCCGTTGCCAGTTGGGACTCAAGCTGGGCTACATTCAGCTCCGGCAACCGGCCGGCGTCCGCAAATATCCGGGTTTGGTCCAGTTGCGCCTGCGATAGTTTTACCTGGTTTTCACTGATCCGCACCTGTTCCTTTGCCTGTAGCGCTACCAGGAAGCCATTGGCCACATTCAGCGATACATCGTCCTTGCCTTGGTCCAGGTCTGCTAGCGCTGCTTGCAGGTTATACTTGTTCTTTTCTATAGTATTACGTACCGTCAGCCAGCCGAAAAGTAGCAGGTTGCCATTGCCGGAGGCGCTGAGGAAATTGTAATTGGCGTCTATGAACTGGTTGGTCGTCGGGTTAATGGAACGTCCATAGCTCCTGCCAAGGCTGCTACTCACATTAGCTGTCGGCAATTGTGAATACTGGCTCTGCATTAATGTATATCTGGCCATACGGGCGTTAAGCGAATCCTGCCTTATGGTCACATTGTGTTCCACAGCATATTGCACGCACATTTGCAGCGACCATACATTATCCATTGAGCCCGTTGTCTGGGCAGCTCCTTGATAATTTACCAGCAAGCACATTGCCAGGAAAGAGTAGAACAAACGCATAGGGCAAAAGTAAACCAAATAAAATTCCAAGATAAATTAAATATTACCTGTTCGGGTTATCGCTTGTTTTTACTGGCTTTATGTCTTTTTGGCGCATCGGTGGTATTCACCTGTTCCAGTGGTTTCAGGTCTTTGTCATTCTGCGGCCCTATGTGCTGCACCGTCGGCTTCCCAGACTTCACTTTTCGCGTTGATTCAAGGAACTGCTCGTACCCGCCAAATTGTAGCATCAATTGAATCCCCTGCGGCGTAAGGGAGATCTTCCCTGCATTCCCAAACCCTGCTTCCGCTATCACCCATTCTGTACTCAGCAATATGGTCCAAATCCTTTCCAACTCATCCGGCTGCAGGCTGATCCCATTCGCCAGCAGGATATCATCCCGAAAGTCCAGCGACTGCTTGCTGGCTGCCGCGTACAACGTTCGTAACGCCAGATCTATGATCTTTCTGTCAGACTCATTTTGCGGCGCCACAGGTTTATTTTCGTTCTCCATCAGTAGGTAATTGTCGGTGAAGGCATCTGATTTCAGTAGCCCTTTGTGCACACAGTAAAATTAAATGATTCCAGCCACCACTCCAAAGATTGAAATAACAGCGATGGGCCTTATTTCATGGGCTATCTAACCAAGGGTAAGGGTCTGCATAACAAGCGCTCTTTTATCCTTTCCCTTTTGACTTAAAAACACGCGACTCTATCCTTTAAAATCAAACGCGCTCATAAAAGCACTTCCGGCAACGCGGCTCATAGACATCCTTTTCACCCAGCAATACCTGGTCGTCTATCTTTGGTTTACGGTACGAATAATTGGCTATATCGCCGCAGTTCACGCAGATGGCATGCAGTTTGGTAATATATTCAGCACGCGCCAACAGCCCCGGCACTGGCCCGAAGGGCTTACCCAAATAATCCATATCAAGTCCTGCAATGATCACCCGCATACCTTGTAGCGCCAATTCCTCAGCTACCTCTACTATTCCCTCGTCAAAAAACTGTGCCTCATCTATTCCCACAACATCTACATCTGCGGCCAGCAAGGGGATCTTGTAACAATTTTCTACAGGCGTCGACCGTATACGTGATGCATCATGGGATACTATATCAGTCACGTCGAAACGCACGTCTACCATCGGCTTAAAGATCTCCGTCTTTTGGCCGGCAATTTCCACCCGCTTCAACCGGCGTATTAACTCCTCCGTTTTCCCTGAAAACATACACCCGCAGATCACCTCCATCCATCCCCGCTTCCTCCCCGAACGATATGGCTCTATAAACATCCCTATAAAAAAATTTAAAAGTAAATATAGTGATTTTATTGCGTTAGGTGTACTGCCGCCGCCGCACAAAAGCCTCCATCCCCCGCAATTTCCCGCTCGGGAACTCGCGACTATCTACTATGTACTAACTACTAAGTACTTAATACTCACGTCTTTCTACTTAGCGCTACCACTGCTCCAAGTCCCGCTTCCCCATATCCACGGTCTTCCACTGGTCGCCCACTTCATACAGTAGCAGGTATTGCGCCGCCGGGTGCTTCAGCGTAAGCTCATACCAGTGCCCCGGATCTACCATGTTTATTTTGTAGTCTCTTGTTTCATAGCTATGGGCGCCGTGGCCTGCATACCACCACCAGGTGCCCCATTGGTTGAGCGTCACGTGTATTGTGCTGTCATTAGCCACAGTCACATGCGCTCCATCATGGTCTGTGACCATGTTATACGATGCTGCATCGTAGATCATTGCCTTGTCCACTTGCCCCCTATATACTTCACGCATCGCCTCGTATTCACCCTCCGGCTGAGCGCCTATCATTGGTATGCCCTGTAGGTTTTCGGGTATGTTCAGTAGTATCACGGTCCGGTTGCCGGGTTCAGGCAGGTTTTGCAAAAGCCGGTTATTGACGTAGGCCGAATGCTTCCACATCAAGTTCAGGTCTATGGTGAAATAGAGATTAGCTCCCGCAAAAAGCGCCAGCACGCCCAATGCTACATATTTAGGCGTAAAGTGGAACAGTCCCAAGGCAATTAAAGTGTATATAAAGGCATCTGCGAAATAAGAGTAGCGGTCGTAAAATACCAGCAATGCGGCATCCGGAAACGGCAGCGGCATCAGGAAGAGTAGCGCCCCTACAGCCCACACCAGCATCAGCAGCATAGCCCGGGCTTCACGGCCCATCTTTTTGAACGTCAGCGCCCAATACCCTGCAAACACAGCGGCCATGCCATAACACAGGAACAGCACCGTTTCCGATTGGCAAAGATCATAAACCGTCTTCTTTGACTCAATCGGGAAATACCTGCCCAGCAACAGGATATGGAACAGGTATTTCAACGGCTTCGATAAGTAATCTATCGCAGACTCGTTTAGCGATATTTTATGAGCATGCACGGTCTTGAACGTCATAAAAATGCCAATGAAATAAACCGCCAGTAAAAGAAGCTGTGGGACGAAAAAATAAAGGGCCGTTTTGCGCAATATCCGCCTGTCGTAGTCCAGGGCAAACCGGTAATATAAAGCCAGTGTGATGACAAAGAATGGTATCAGATAAAAGATCTCAAGGGTAAAAGTGCATAGTATAAACAATGCCGTTGCCCACCAGATGTAGCCATTCCTTTGCTTATTTTGATAACGTTGCACACAATAAATAATGAGCAGGATAAACATGAAACTTTGCAAATAATGGTAGTAAGCCTTGCACACAACCACTTCGGAGATGTGTGGGCATACCGTAAATAGTACTGCGCCACACAATGGAATAAGGACGGCATTCTTCAATCCTGAATCCGTGAAAATGCGCTTGCAAACAACATAAAAAAGGTAAGCGTTTATCGACTGCGCCGTGATATAGAGCAGGCTCCACATGTAAAAGTTAAGACCCCATAATTTATACCCGATATAATACTGCAATGTAAAAAGCTGGTAAAAGCTTTTGTCTTCAGAGTGTGTCCGGTTAATGAATTCCCAGAATCCCTGGTGACGCAGGTTATACAGAAACCCGACCCCGTCTATTACCCATCCAGCCTTTAATGCAGGCAGGTAAAGGCCAAATGTAATAACCCAAAGACCAATGAATACCCATACGTTCTTTATCGTTATCTGTTGCGGCGACGTGATATTTTCCATGTATATCTGCTGATGAATTTGTTTGATCGTTGCTTGCCGACAGCGATTCGTTTAAAATGAGGTAAAGATACCTGCTGTTTTTATATTCAAAAATATTTTCGTTGAAAATCAATCAACTAGATCATTTCACATTCCCAATTTAAGATCACACTGATCCCCACATCCCCCCCCATATTAAAAAAACTACCACTGTTCCACGCCCTTCTTCCCCCAGTCCACTTTCTTCCATTGGTCGCCCACCTGGTACAGCAGTACGTATTGGTCTGCGGCATGTTTGAGTACCACAACATAATAATGGCCGCAGTCCCGCATATCTACCCTGAAATCTTCGTTTTCATAGCTAGTAGCCCCGAAGCCGTAAAACAGCCACCATGTTCCCCATTGGTTCAGGGTCACCGTCGCCGTGCTGTCGTCTGTCACCATCACATGGGCGCCATCTCCGGGGCTTTGCAGGTAATAGGCTTCCACGTCATATACATGGTTGGTAAGTTTTTCGGGCATCAACGCGTCATACATCATCCCGAATTCACCCTCCGTCCGCGAACCGATCATCTGCACCCCATCCAGGCACTCCGGCAGGTTCAGCAGCAACACTTTTTTTGTCGGGTCATTCGGAAAATGATACACCAGGTTATTTACAATATGCGCCGATTGCTGCCAGTAAGCATTTACCTTGTGTGTAAAACGCAGATTGATCAATACATACACGGCCATCACGCCCACAAACACGTATTTAGGAAGCATCCTGCACAGCAGCAACGCCAGGAAAACATAGATGATCCCGCAAGGCAAATAAAGATAACGGTCCAATATCACTAATCCCCGCTCAGGGAACCACAATGGCATGATGAGCCCTATCGCCAGTACCGTCCATACAAGCAGTAAGACGCCAACCTTGCCCTCAGTTGTAAACTTTTTGAACCGCGCACCGATATACGCAACCACCAATACAAAAAGCCCGTAAAAAGCACTTAATCCCGCAGCGGATTCAAAGAAATGATAGATGCTTTTCTTCAGGCCTTCCGGGAAATAACGCCCGAAAAACAAGATATGGAATACATATTTTGCTGCCTTTGAAAACAGGGCTACATTAAGCTGCACCGCGCTCGTCTCTATATGCGCAATGCTGCCGTGATAGCGCATCCGCAATAACATGAGATTGAGCGAAAAAAACAATACCTGAGGGAGTACCAAGCCTTTTATCGCACCTACAAATTTACCCTTCTCCGCATGTAGCACAAAGAAGTAATAAAGCGCCAGCGTAATGGTAAAGAGCGGCGTGAGGTAAAATACTTCAAGCGAATAGGTGGACAGAAAAAATACCACACCGCCATGCCACGCATATTTCGTAGCCCCAGTCATTAAGTATTGCTGTGCGCAATGCAGCACCACCAGCATCAACAGCACACCAAATAAATAGTGAAAAGCCGGCTCCCACACCACTACCTCTGACACATGTGGGCAGATGCAAAACAACAGCGCACCGGTAAAAGAGACCATCCCTGCGTTTCTTACCGCTGAGTTGACGAATAACCTCCGGAAAAATAGGAACAGCAACAGTGCGTTCAGCGCATGGAGCGTGACAAACAACAAATGCCACATCCACGCATTAGGGCCGAACATCGCAAAAAAACAGTACGTCACCACTTGGGTGAATTGGTACATGCTGGCTATCCCGGATTCTGACCGGTTGAGATAATCTATAAAATGCACAGACCGAAGAAAATGCACCCACCCCGGAAAATCACCCACCCTACCCGCCGCAGCCGCAGGCAGGTAAAGGACAAAGATCACCACCCAAAACAATATGCCCGTAAGCCACGGCTGCTCACCCGACACAATTCTATTGGCCCACGATGGTTTCGTTGCTAAATCCTGTTTATCCACCTTGCTGATCTTCTTGGGAAACAAATGTAATGCAATTGTAAATCCAATACCATTATACTTGCCTGAGGACTATATTTCGTAAACTCCGGTTTTGTTTGTCGGCTAAATAACCAGCTTTGCCTTGGTATCATATACTCATAGTCTGCTTCTCTTTTGATCACTGTTATTTCCTAAGCGCAATGTTTACCAGGTCCAGCCACTTTTGCTTGCCCTTATATTTCCAGTGCGTATCGCCTGGCCAGTAGATGCCGTCAGGCGAGTCCTTGAAAATCGAATAAATATCCAGCGTCTTCATTTTTAGGTTCGGGTCATTCTGGATCAGGGGAATAAATTGGTTATACCCCTGCGGCTGCACTATCGTTGCAGCATTAGGGATGATCGACAGATACTCCTCGTCAAAACCACCTTTCTTATAGTGGTCATAGATCTGGTTGAAATGGTCCACCAAGAGCCCTAATTGCTCGCTGGAGACTGGTCCGTACGAGCTTCCCGTCTCATTCAGTGCCACTGTTTTTTCCAGGAACAGAAATTTACGGTCCTCAGAGATCACCACGTCGCCGGAAGCGCGGTTGAACACATAATAATTGATCGCAGCCTTGTATTCAAACATCGGCATGATAAACTGGTAATTGAACAGATTGCATTGGAGGTTTTGATTGATGTACTTATTGAAAAGTTCGCCAAACGGGACAGATGGGAGCATTGAAGCATACATTCCCGGAGCAGTGCCCGGCTCCTGCCCCATCGTAATATTCTTCTTCTTGATCGCGGAGTCGCAGATCTCATCAAATATGCGGAGGCTGCTGAAATAATCCCATACCATCCGCTCTGATATTTCAATGATCAGGACATTCTTTTTCGTGTGGTCCAGATGGTAATTGCAGCCGTGGTCCCTGTTAATATACACAAGCGAGTTAAGCCCCGCAAAATTACTATCACCCAGGTGCCATGTGTAGCTATCGCCATCAAGGTAAAGCACGGTGTTTTCTGTTCCGGTATGTGGCGCCGTTTTTAGGCGGTCATGATCTGGCCCCGGATTGAAGGTCTTGACAAAATCGAGGTAGGACATACTCACCAGGTCGCCATTCAGACATTGATAGGTGCCCCACCATTTATTCACGTCCCGCTTCTCAGCAATAAAGCCCATAGCCTGGCGCGATGTGGAAGCCCACAGCACGAACAATCCGAACAGAATAAAAAAATCCCGGGCTATCTTTTTGGCCATGGTTCAAATTGAAGCAGTATAGCAAATATAAGTTAATGACGCGTAAGGTGTACTCATTTCCCGGCCGCATCCCGCACCAGTTGCCCGTTCACCGTAGCGATCCATTTTATCAGTCCCTTCTTGTTCCAGTGTGTGTCTCCCGGGCGGTACAGCACTTCCTTAGTAGCCCTGAATGCCGCGTAAGCATCCACATATTTCATGCGCAGCCGTGGGTCATATTGTATCAGTGGTATCATATTATTATAGCCCTGCGGTTGGTTGATGGTAGGAGAATTCGGTATGATGGACAGGTAGATCTCAGCAAAGCCCTCCGCTCTGAAATGGTCATAAATCGTGTTCAGGTTACCTACCAGTCGCGTAATGTCTTCCGCCGTCAACGGCCCATAAGAGCTGGTAGAATCCGTCCGCGTCACCGTCGATTTCAGGAACAGGAAATTCCGGTCGTCAGAGATCACCACATCGCCCGACGCCCTGTTAAATACGTAATAGTTGAGCGCCGCCTTGCATTCAAACATCGGGATAATGAAATTATAATTAAACAGGTTGAATTCCATATTCTGGTTGATGTTCTTATTGAAAAGATCATCCACGCTGATATTTGGTAAAATGGAAGCATAGGTTTTTTCATCGTGTGCAGGGCGCGGGATCATCGCTATGCTTTTTTTCTTTTTCGCCGAGTCCGTTACCTC
>Ga0302200_10003422_pt1 | contig 13379 bp, 16 predicted proteins | sample II_Bog_N3_1_FD_194585 | JGI IMG/M metagenome (GOLD analysis project Ga0302200, IMG submission 194585) | Peat permafrost microbial communities from Stordalen Mire near Abisko, Sweden - II_Bog_N3_1 | ecosystem: Environmental > Terrestrial > Soil > Wetlands > Peat | place: Sweden: Abisko... | reverse complement strand
GGCTCGGCGGCGGGAATTGAAAAGGGGGACGCTGTATGAATGAGCGCGCCCGCCGAATTGGTGGCGAAAAAACCGAAATTCCGCCAGCCGGAAAAAAGGCTTCAGGTGGCGATTTATCCACCTCAAATCATCAAATCATTGGCAAATCGCAAGATTTAGCCTCTGCTGGGCCGCCACCGCGTCCACCGGCAAAACGCCCTTCAGTTCCGCCGCCGCGCAAGTATCCTGCGCTTCAGCACTTGGACGGATTGTCCGTGGATAAACTCAAACAAATAGCCCACGACCAGCATGAGCAAATTCTTGAATTGTTAAACCGAGATAGTGGCACGGCCAACGAATTGATTGGCCTGCGCGAAAAACTCAATGCGCGGATTTTTTCTCCGGCCAAACGACCAAAAGAACCGCAACCGCGCTTTTCTCTCGCCGGTGTTGGCATTTGCACGCCCGGCAATCTGACAACTATTTCCGCGCAGGCAAAAGCCGGAAAAACCGGTGTCGTTTGCGCAGGGATTGCCAGCACTTTTGCCGCGCCTGACTCTGATTGTTTAGGTTTCACGTCTCAAAACTCCGACGGTTTTGCGGTGGTGCATCTGGACACGGAACAATGTCCTTTTGACCATTATCAGGGTATCAAGCGCGCGGTTCATCGTGCTGGCGCAAAGGCCGCGCCCGAATGGTTGCATACGTATTGCCTCACAGATTTACCAAGCAAGGAAATCCGCAGAGCGATCCGTTTCATACTTGATGAGGCCGTGCGAAAATTCGGCGGCATTCATTCGCTCATACTTGATGGTGTCGCAGACGCCGTTGCGGACGTGAACGACGCGGCGGAAGTGAACGAATTTGTTTCCGAACTTCATGCGCTGGCAATCAAACATAACTGTCCAATCGTCGGCGTGATTCATTTGAATCCCGGCTCTGACTTTAAGACGCGCGGACATCTTGGTTCGCAGCTAGAGCGCAAATCGGAAACGAACTTGCGACTCGAAAAGGATGAAGACGGCGTAAGTGTTATGTGGGCAGACAAAAATCGCCGCGCTCCAATTCCAAAAAAATCCGCGCCGTGTTTCGCATGGGATGATTCGCGGCATTTGCACATCACCGTTGAGAATCCGGCAGAGGCAAGGGCTGACGCAAAACGCGAACTGAATCTGGCGACGGCGCGCGAGGCGGCGGGGCATGTGTTTGCGCAAGGAAAAAAATCCGCGCTCCCCCACGGCGAACTGGTGCAGCGGATATGCGACGCAGACGGCTTGCAGCCGAGCGGTTCACGCCGTCGTGTCGAAATATGGTTACGCGATGGAATCGTCACGAAGGATGACGCCGGATTTTACCACATATCACCATGAAGGCTATAAGGCTATTGAAAGGCTATTCGGAGGCTATTCTAGCGTTAGGCTATAAGGCTATTCCCGCATATATGTATATGCGGGAGAATAGCCTTCCAAGTAGCGTAGCACACAATCACAACAAAACCTTTTCTTGCGCGACTTCAAATCTTTGCTCGCCATGTTCGCAATCGGGGACAAGATACATAACGGTTCTATGTATAAGGAATCTCTTTGGCATGATGGCAGCAAGGGGTGATTCACCTTTCCGATGGAAAGCCGCTCGCCTCATTTTTCGATTTTAGCAGCAATCAAAACCACGAACAAAAGAACATCACATGAAATGGACGATCAATAAAGCCGCCAGCGAGTTTCGCTGTTCACGCGAAACATTAACTCGCGGACTGCGCGCCAATGGTCACGAAGTCGCCAAAGGCAACGCATTCACAACGCTTCAAATCCATTCTGCGCTGGCAGGGGATTTGAAATTCGAACGCGTGCGACGTGAACGAGCGCAAGCGGACAAGCTGGAAATGCAAAACAAAATTCGTGACGGCCAGCTAGTCGAATTGCCGGTGGCCGAGCGTGAACTTTATTTTAATCTCTGGTTGCCGATTAAGCAGCAGTTGGATTTGATGCCGGAACAACTTGCCGCGCTCTGTAATCCAGAATCACCGGAAACCGCCCGCCTAGTGATTTTCACGCACGTTGAACAAATCAAATCACAAATGAGAAATCCAAAATCAAATAAACCATGAGCATCGAAAGACGAAATACCCACCGGCTAGTGCGCCGATTGATAAAAAGATTCTGCGCGCCAGTGCAATCGCAACCGAACGTAAAGCCGTCGGACAATCCTTTAACGGATATATCCGATGCAAGACCACGAACAAATCAGCGGTAAAAAAATCCATGCGCCGGATGGTTTCGCTTTTGAGGGTGAAAATCTTGTGCCGGTTTGTTTGCCGGAAAGTAGCAATGACCCAGCACTGGTATTGCTTCATGCGCTGGAGGAAATAGGTTCAATTTTCCCCGATACGTCAAAGGCTGTTGCATTGATCGAAACGTCTTTAGACATGGCTGGCGACCAGCGCGGCGCGGACGCATTGAAACGCTTGGCTGAAAAACTCAAAGGCACGTCGGCGGGCGAGGCTGTCCGCCGTGTCATTTTTGGCGAGGCCGAATCGTTAAAGGTAGCCGCAGAACGCGCCGGAGTATCCACCTCTGCCATCTTTTACCAGCAACAGACGATTGAAAAGCGGTTAGGCTTGAAAATTCAGGTGGCGGAATCGCCAGCTAAAGAAATTCCGGCAGGTGGCTAATTAGCCACCTGACCTTTCAAAACCCCAATAAAAGCGAGGCTTAACAAGACCCCTATTAGTGATAGATTGAATTTTTTATGAATATCATTTCACGAATCTTTAACGCAATCGCGCCCGGCGCGACGACACCAACCGCAACAGCATCCGCGCCCGGCACGCCGTCAGTGACGCCAGAAGGCTATCGCGCCGCCAATCGCGGCACGAAGCTCGAAGATTGGCAGATTAAATTCAGTTTGTATTTTCCAGAATCATCGTGGAGAGGAAACGAGTTTCTGGCTTTTCACCGTCCCGTTGTTCCGCAAAAGCTGGTGAAACAACTTTTGAATCGCGCGGGCGAAATTTTCAATGACGCCGACGTTTCAAAGCTGCGCGAGTTGCACGCAGATCAAACCCGGATTCATGCCAAGCTCGAAGAATTAAATTTTTGGGCGTCCACGAAGATTTATTTGGCACAGCAAGAAACGGCGGCGCAAAAAATTCTGGACAGCAACTTGTCGGAAGTTCCACCGCTTCGGTCTAAAAAGGAAATCCGTGAAGGAATTGGCCGGGCGCGCGAAGCATTGCACGTCGAGCTGGTGCGACTTGGCGAAGCGGTTTTTAACATCCTTGCGCCAGCTTGCGACAGGCTTCGTGCAGTCGCCCGCGACATGGCCGAAGCCCAGGATGCGAAGGAGCGCGCGGTGCATGACGGCAATTGCGGCGATGAAATGCCTTTTGTGCCAAGTGGCTATCTAAAAACGCTGGCGTTTCTCGCGCTTCATTCATGCGACGCGCCAGTGAGAAACTTTTATCTGACAAAACGGTTAAATTGTCCCGACCCGGATAAACTTTTGGAAATATGGTTTCCGCCTGTCTCCGTTTTACCCGCACGTCCCGCGCCGCAATCCGACGCGGAAAATCCGGCGTTGAAAGAACGCCGCGACCGTGAGAACGCCGCACGCGACGAAAAGCACAAGGCCGCGCTCGCGGATAAAAATGAAATGGTTTCCAAGATTCAAAAAATCGCACAGCTTTCAAACGAGGAGCGCGAACAAATTGAGGTGGATAAAACGGCTCGCGTTGCAACCAAGGCCGCCAGCGTCCCTGAAACGAAACAGACGCCATGAATCACCTGCGAAAAACTTTCATGGCGAATTTTTTCTGCGCTGCGGCGGAATATGCCTTCAGGCGGGAAATGCGCGCGCCAGAATCAGAGAGACGATTCTGGCAAGGCCAGACCGAATCAAATGTGGCCGCGTCCAAACAGGACGATCCGCGCGCCGTGGAATTGATTTTGCGCCTGCGAAAAAAACATTGCGAAAATCCCGCCTTTATCAATTTATGCAAAACGCTGCCGACATTCTAAAAAATCCCGTTGTCCCAAAGCCGTCGCCGACAGCGGAGATCAACGAATCCGTTGAAACTGTCTTTGGCGAGTGGTTCGCCGTGCGGATGATTCAAGATGTCGCGCACGTCAACTTTTTCGGCGAAGTCGGCTGCACGCGACCGTGGCAGGAATTGGTTGCAGAAGTTAAAGGCGCGAAGGACATCAAGATTTTCGTGGATTCTGTCGGCGGCAACACCATTCCGGGTGTAGAAGTATTTCGCGCGCTGAAAGGCCGCGTTTCCGAAACGACAATTTTGAACCGCTGCTTTTCCGCCGCGCTGCCGATTGCGCTGGCCGGAACGCGAATCAGGATTGCGCGCCATGCGCGGATTCTTTGCCACGCTCCGCACTCGTGGATTTATGCCAACGCGGAACAGATGGTTGCGGCGGCGCGTCAGTTGCAAAAGTATTCCGCGTTTTTGGAAAAAATCATCATGGAGCGAACGGAGCTTTCCGAAACCGTTGTGGCCGGATGGTTGAACGGCGCAGATGTTTATTTCACGGCGGAACAGGCCGTGGCTTACGGGCTGGCCGATGAAATCTTTGACGCGCCAAAATTTGAGCCATGCGACGTGCCGGTTGCGAATGACGACGCCGGCACGGTTCAATCCGGCTTCACCGATGATGAGCAATTTGCGCTGGACGTTTTGAGCGCGCTTCCACGGTTGACCGTCCGCGACCGGCAAAACTTTTTGCGCGAAGTCTGCGCGAGTCTTTTTTACAACACCGACGAACTGCCGAAAAATTTATGAGCAAAACTAAATCTGATTCAACCACACTGGCCATAGTCGAAGCGTTTCGCGCCGATGGCGACGCAAAAACTTTGCCGTTTAATGTGCTTCTCAATATGGCGTCGGCGTTCGCCGATGAAGTCCGCATACACGCCTTAACTGATAAGATTTTCCTCAACACGGCGCCGAATGTGCCGGGCGACAATCCGCCGGGCGCGAAAAAATATCCGGCTCGCACGGAAACTGCACCGGAATACGAACCCGTTCCCGATCCCGCCGAAACGGAGACCAGTCAGCCATCAAAGAAAAGCATTCCCGACTATTCCGAATATCAAACGCACGTCGGCACGCTGCAAAACGCCGGAGATATTTTGTGGGCGGACGAATCCGGCGATGATGAAAAGATTGACGCCATCAAGAGCGCGGTGGGGGCTGTTGACGGAATCCGGGCGACCTTGAAAAAGTTTTGAAAATTTCGCCCGCGCCGTGGCGAATAGTAACGGCGGTTGTCCGCACATGGCCGGTTGTCGCATTCGCTCGCGGCAACCGGCCTTCAATTGGTCGGCTTCAAAGCCAGTGCGCGAAGGATACCTGCCACTAGGCGGCGTTCTACTGTGCGCAATACCAGACGCGGTAGCCATTGAAAGTATCCGCGCTTGGAAATGCGATGATTGTGGCGTTCTCTGGCGAGGCCAGCATCTTTTGAAGGTCAATTTCTTCGTGCGATAATTTCAAACCTTTTAGGTCAGCTACGGCGCGTTGCCTCGTCACAAACGGAACGGTGACTCCAACATCACTTCCACCCCACACTGAAACTGAACCTTCATCATGCGGTGCAAGAATGTCCGCTAATTCGTATCCTCCCCTGTCATTCACAATTTCATTGGCTAGATTATTTTCACGGTTCACAAAACTAGCCACGCCACCGGGCAAGTCCTGGATGAGAATACTTTCGTTCAATCCCTTAACGCGGCACAGCGGAATTCCAGTATTGGAATTGTAGTCCAGCACGGCGGTAATGGTGATTGGCTGGTTGGTGGAAAGCATGACGACGTAATCGTATTGCTCGCCTTTTCTTTTTCTGAAATCAGCCTGTTGCATGGCGATTAAGAGCGCGAATTGCCGCCTGCCAACGACAATTTTTTGGACGTAGGCAACGTCATCGTCAACAAGATTGGTGACGGCCAGTGAAAAATTCCGGCCTTCCATTTCCACGATCACGGAATTTGTTGTCGCGGAGACAAACTCGCCGGGAAACGTCACGCCGGATTTGAAAGTCCATGTGTGCATCTCGGCCAAACTGAATTGGCAAATTAAAATCAGGGCTGCGCTGGCGAGGATGATTTTTTTCATGGTCATGGTTTGGTCTGTTCCGGCACATATTGAATGCTGAAACCGTCGTGCCGCCTGTCGTCCCGCTCCGTCCGCTTGACGAGACACCGATTGCCATCTGTCCATGCCAGTTCCCAGCCATCTTCGCCGAGTTTTGACAATGTTTCTTCCAAGCTGTTTAGTGTAACTGCGTCCGTGAATTTTGTGTTGGTTTTCCAATCAAGGTTGGTCTGGTCTTGATTGAAAAAAATAATGATGTTGTGGCCGGGATATGGATTGTGCCTCGAATCGTCAAATTCAAATTCGGAATAATCCCATTTCACCGGCGCGGGCGCGGGCGCGGGAGTTGTTTCGTGCCACCAGATCAAATGCAAAATGATGGCGCAAGCGGTGATGGCCGCGAGGTTCAGAAAAAGAAGAACGGGTTGAATCCATCTGGCAATCATAATTTTAATTAGCAACTGCGCGCCTGCTGTTGAATAAAAAAGGCGTGCCTTACTCACGCTCCACAACAGGCACGGGAATGCCTTGGAAGAACGCTTTCAGACACGCCCGATGTGGGCGTGCCTTCAAACGCTGTCTTCCAATTAAATTTCCCGTTTCGTTGTGGACAGCAGCCGAAGCTACGCAAATTGATTTGTTGTGTGTTTTCTGGTCTTTATTTTTACTGACGTTGGTGATTGAAACAAAAGACTTCCGGCAAGGCAAGATTCATGGCTGGCGAAGGCGAGTTTCCGGCTTCAAACTTGCACGCCACAATGCGCGGCCTGCTTCATTATCTTGCGCGTGGCGCGTTTATGTTCGTGCGCGATGCAAATGGTGACATAGGCCAAAAACAGGCCAAAATCAGAATTGATTTTCGAGGCGTTTTTGGAAGATTCGATTTATGCGCTTAAACATTGACTAGAAATGGTGGCTGGGGGCGGAATCGAACCGCCGACACAAGGATTTTCAGTCCTCTGCTCTACCGACTGAGCTACCCAGCCAACTTATTGCAAACATTGAGTTTTATTAGGTTTTTGACACTCGTATTACTCTGCGTATCCCTTCATTGTATCCCATAATGTCTTGAATGAGATAACATCTGACAATACAGACACCGTAACTCCGGGCGCTCAATGCGTTCCCAAAATAAAATGTGGCGACAACAGTTCAAAGCCTGCTGCAATACGCTGTTGCGGAAACATATTACGCACGGTGCAAGGTAAAAGGCAAGCCGGTTCGTGTCGCGCTTGATACAGTCGTTTTTCACACTCCACCAAGCGAGGAATAATTTTCGGGGCAGCCTGTCTGCAATTGCTGGCCGTCCTCATGGACTAAAAACGGCGGGCAAAGCATTTTTTTGCTCAAGTCCGGAGGCATTTCGCCGAATGATAATTGAGACCGCAGGTTTGTGATCAGAAACGGTCTTCTGGCCAAAGTGCCATGAGAACCTGTGAAGCGACTGATAACATATTTATTTGGCATCTGTCCTAAAATCACAGCCGAATTTAACTTTGAACGGACGAAAGGCCGGATGGGCGGGCAATGGCACCTCCGGCTTTCGTGCGGATGGAATTTTTACGTCCAGATTTTTATGCCCGCATCCTCACGCTGGGTCATCGCCGCGCCCAAGAAGAACCTTGTGGTTGGGGTGGCTGACATGGTTGCCAGCAACGATGCCGGCGCCGAGTTGGTCACCTATTCGCTCGGCTCGTGCCTGGGTGTGACGGTTTACGACCCGGTCAAAAAAGTCGGCGGGATGCTGCATCTTATGTTGCCTGATTCGCGCATAGATCCCAGGAAGGGTGTGACGTCGCCGTTCATGTTTGTGGACACCGGCGTGCCGCAGCTATTCAAGACGGTCTTCAATCTCGGCGGCGAACGGTTTCGTGTCATCATAAAGGTGGCCGGCGGGGCGCAATTTCTTGACGAGCAGCGCACATTCAACATCGGTGCGCGGAACATTCTCGCGTTTGACGAGATGATTTCGCGCAACGGCCTGGCAGTTCACGCCCGGGACACGGGCGGTTACAATTCCCGCACGCTTCGCTTTGACCTGGCGACCGGCAACGTCTCCATCCACAGCCCCGGATTGTCTGCCTACCTCTTATGACACCGAACGAAGTCATCGCCAAAGTCCAGAACCTGCCAGCTGTTTCGCACGCCGCAATCAAGCTCGTCAGCCTGCTGGATCAGGCTGTGGTCAGTAATGACGATGTCGTGACCGTGCTCAAACATGACAACGTGCTGACGGCCAAATTGCTGCGCGCATGCAATTCCCCCCTGTATGGGTTTGAGGAAAAAATCTCCTCGGTGGAACAGGCGGTTTTGATTCTGGGCCACCAGCAAATTTTGCAGATGGTTTTGTCCCTCGCGTTTGGCGGTGCCATGAGCGCGACGCTGCCGGGCTATGCCATCGAAGCCAAAGATCTGTGGTCTCATTCCCTCACCACGGCCGTGGCCGCCGAGCATCTGGCAAAGGCCGAAATTCCATTTGAGGTGGATTCCTCCGTGGCATTTACAGCGGGTCTGTTGCACGACATCGGCAAGCTCGCGCTCAACGATGTTTTGAGCGCTGATTTTCAAATCTCCATCCGTGCGCTCATCAGGGAATCCGGAATTTCGCGATCTGAAGCCGAAGTACGGGTGGTCGGAACCGACCACAGCAAGGTGGGAGCCTGTCTGTTGGAAAAATGGCGGCTGCCTTCTCCCATCGTTGAAGCCGTCCTCAACCATCATCATCCGCTCTTTGACCCGGAACCGCAATTGTCGGTGATGATTCATGTTGCCGATCAGCTTGCTCATCACGTCGGCTCCTCCATCGGCTGGGAAAGTTTCGGCGAGCGGGTGGATGAGCGCGCCAACAAGGCGCTGTCCATCACCCCGGTGGAATTCGAGTCATTGCTGATTAATATCCGCGAATCGTCCGAGCGGGTCAAAAATTTCATGAACCTGGCATGAACTTGAAAAAAACAGTCAATGTCCTGGTGGTGGACGATTCATCGGTGGTGCGTCGCGCCATCAGCGACGCCCTGCGCCGCGACCCGGAGATCGAGGTTGTCGGCACCGCATCCGATCCCTACGAGGCGCGGGACAAGATTCTGGAACTGAACCCGGATGTGTTGACGCTGGACATCGAGATGCCGCGCATGGATGGACTGACGTTCATGCGGGTTTTGCAAAAACACCGGCCCATGCCGGTTGTCGTCGTCAGTTCCCTGACGCAGGCAGGTTCAAGCATCGCACTGGACGCGCTCGAAGCCGGTGCCGTGGATGTGATAGCAAAACCCAACTCCGCGTGGGGCATCGGCGATCTCGGAGCGCAACTCTGCCATCGCGTGAAAGGCGCGGCTGCCGCGTCGTTGAAGGGAAATTTTACAATGGGTGCCGCGCATCAGCCGGCCAGCCTCGCGGGTTCGACACGTTTTGATCCGCGGCAGATCATTTTGTTCGGCGCCTCAACGGGAGGCACCGAGGCGTTGAAATTTGTGCTCAACCGCCTTCCGGACGGACTGCCGGGCATCTGCATCGTCCAGCACATCCCGCCCGTGTTTTCCAAAGCCTTTGCCGAACGGCTGAACGAAACATGCTCATTTGAAGTGCGCGAGGCGTCATCAGGTGATGAAATCCGACCGGGACTCGCGCTGGTGGCACCCGGCGATTATCACATGATGCTTCTCTGGAACAATGGCAAATACCGCGTTGTCCTCAATCAAGGTCCGCCGCTCCATTACACCCGCCCCGCCGTGGACATGCTTTTTAATTCGGCGGCGGTCTGCGCCGGAAGCCATGCGGTCGCCGCGTTGCTGACAGGCATGGGTTCGGATGGCGCAAGTGGAATGAAAAAACTCAGGACGGCCGGAGCGAAGACTCTGGCGCAAAACGAAAAAACCTGTGTCGTGTATGGGATGCCTCACGCAGCGGTGGAATTGGATGCGGTGGATAGCATCCTGCCGCTGGATGAAATTCCCGACGCGCTCGTTCGCTCGGTTTTGACCCGAAACAATCACAATTCCCCCGAAGCACGCAATCAAAAACATCTCAACTGCAATTAAAATCAAACTATGAATGTGCAAACCCCCTCGTTGGACATCCGCCATTACCTGACCGGACATTTGGTGGAGGTATTTGAAACAATGCTTTCGATGAAAGTAACGCCGTTAACAGCCGGGCAACCGCCGGTCTTTATCGAGCGCGTGACCGGCTCGGTCGGCTTTGGCGGCGACACGGTAACAGGGGCAGTTTACCTTCATTTGTCCGCAACGTTTGCAAACCGCATCACCACCGCCATGCTGGGATTGCCGCCTGATGAAGCCATCGGCGAAACCGAGGTCAATGACGTTATCGGCGAATGCACCAACATGCTTGCAGGCGGATTGAAATCCACATTATGCGACCGTAGTTACGATTGCGCGGTCAGCACTCCCGCCATCATCCGCGGAACTTCCTTCGTCATCGAATCGCCGCAAGACGTCCAGCATGAGCTTTTGATTTTCGATTACGACGGTGTCCGCTTCGCCGTTGAAGTTCACATCAAATTCAATCAAACCAATTAATCCAGAATAATTATGCCAATTAAAATTCTAAGTGTTGACGACAGCCGGACCATCCGCCTCATCGTGGGGAGGTCGCTACGGCCCTACGATTGCATCCTGTGCGAGGCCGCCAACGGCGAGGAGGGCCTGGTCGCGGCGGCACGCGAAAAACCGGACATTATCCTGCTTGATGTCACCATGCCGGTGATGGATGGCGTGACAATGCTCACCAAGCTGAAGGAAGACCCGGCATTGAAGTCAATTCCCGTCATCATGCTCACCGCCGAATCAGGCCGCGACAATGTCATTCACATCGCACGTCTCGGCGTACGCGACTATCTTGTTAAACCATTCAAGGAGGAGCAGTTGATTGACAAGGTTGGCCGCATCGTTCAACTCAAGAGAAAGGAAGTTTCAGCGCCGACCGCCGCGCCGGTGCCGGCGGTCTAATTTTTATCTATGCAAGGAGGCGTTAATTACCAGGAATTGTCCCGACGCTACGGGTTTGCGCCCAAGCCCGAAAGCGCATCCCGCCTCACCCAGCTTGTGTCCCGGCAGGATTCCGATTTGGACGAAATCGCCAAGGTCATCAACAAGGATCCCGTGCTGCTCAAACGGCTCCTGCGCGTTGCCAATCCCGATGCTGAAAACGAAATCGAATATGCCGTCGAAACCGTTGAAGACGCGCTCATGCGCAACGGCATGGGATGCGTGCTCGTGCTCGCCATGGGCACACCACTCGCCCTCGCCCTCACCAAGACGTTCCAGACCATGCTTTCGCTGAAACTTGAAATGATCGATCCCAGCGAAGCCGAATGTCTACAGGGCGACCATCTGCTCGGCACCATACATTTTTCAGGCAAGGTCGAGGGGGAGGTTTATTTACGGATGAACATCGCCTCGGCCAGAGCCATCGCTGCGGGCATTCTTGGCATGAGCCCCGAAGAATTGACCGACACAAATGAAATCAAGGACGCAGCCGGCGAATTGCTCAACATCATGACCGGTAATTTTAAATCCAATCTCTGCGACGCCGGCCTGGACTGTCGTTTGCAACCCCCTGAAGTGAAACTCTCCAACAACTTCCATACGCCAAGCGTTGCAGGTGGCGGAGTGGAACGGATGGCATTGCGCACCGGGAAAATCCACCTTTTTGTGGATGTGACCGCCAATCCGTGGAACGACTAGGGCCGCAAAGTTTTCCGCCATCAAATAATATCAAGGCTTTTTGTCCGAGACGTTGATTCGAAGTTCTGCACTGTTGCAGCGGATTTCCGGCACATACATTGCACTCCCCAGCACCGGAAGGGCGTGGAACTGGCCGGGAGTTTCCGCGCGGAAGTCGTAGCGAATTTGCCAGACTCCTTGCGGCAAATGATCCATGAACAATGCCACCTGCCGATCACGCAATTCGTGATAAACCCAGCGCTCGTTACCGGTATAGCCAGTCAAGTCCTTGGCTGATGGCGCAGCCGGTATGGAAAGCTTGCCGCCAATGGGGAGACGTCGGGGTTTTATGCCGGGATTTGCCTGTTCTATTTCGGCCACAGACACACCATGGTTTCTGGCAATCACCGACAGACTTTCGCCGGGTTTGACTTCATGAACGCTTGTCGCGCCGAATTTTCGTTGCACAGTGCCTGCCATCAGTTCTCTCGCGTAAAGGTCTTCGCCGCTGCGGACTTCCACCGCTTCGAAACCGGCAGGCTTCATGTCTTCAAACAGAAGATATTCGTAGTCGTTCTTCGCCTCGATGGTCAGCACGGTCTCGACGCGGTCGCCGCTTGCAACCGTCTCGCCGTCTCGCAACGGTTCTTTGTCATAAACGTAGCCTTTGAGCAGCGTCGGGTAGCCGGCGAGCTTGTAATATTCGCGCTTCACAAAAATCTCGTTGCCTGCAGGCTCGATGGGTTCCTCGGTGCTGAAAAATGTCGCGTTCGCGGAAAAATAAAGCGCCGTCGCGCGATTGTCATTGCTCGAACTGACAATCCGGATTTCGTTCGTATCCTGGATCAATTTCGGATCAATTGCAAACTGGCTCGGCGCGTTAAAAATGTCCGCGCCGCTGATTTTGCGCTCGGCGACTTGCGTGCCGTTCACAAAAATTTTGAACGACGTGTCCGCCTTCAATTCACCGCTCGCGCGCAGATAATCGTTCAACGCCAGCACGACGATGGCTGTGTCGCGCGTGTTGTTCCACTGCGCCCCGCGCCGGTTCTTGATGAGCCAGTTTGAAACCGGCTCGACCAGTTCGTTCGTCGGATCAATCGCCAGCATCGCGCGCAAAGCAAATGCAGTCGCCTCCACGCCGCCGTCTGACCAGCGCCAGTAAATGCCGTCGTTGCCCCAGTGCGCTGTGCCAAGAATATTTGAGGGTTGAGAGTTGAGGGTTGAGCTATTGCTGCCGGTGAGAACGGATTGATCCGGCCGGTCGTCGCGAACAACGCCATTCTCCAGATTTTCGATCAGAATTTTTGCATGGGAAAAATTGTCCAGATTATTTTCCGCCAGTGCAAAAAGCGCGCGCGTGTAGGCATTGAGCTGGTCACGACGATTCCACAAATTGTTTTCTGCCTTGACGATGAATTTGCCCAGCAGGCCGGAATTATGCTTATAAGGAATGATGTAGGCCGAATATGCGTGCAGCATCCATGCCTGCATGTCGGGATTTTCCTCTTCATCCACCAGATGCTCGTCGAGATATGTCGCGCCACGCCGCAAAACATCTTCTTTGATTTCCACACCAGCGTCGCGCGCCAGTGACAATCCCCAAACCACGTAAG
>Ga0302200_10003420_pt1 | contig 13389 bp, 10 predicted proteins | sample II_Bog_N3_1_FD_194585 | JGI IMG/M metagenome (GOLD analysis project Ga0302200, IMG submission 194585) | Peat permafrost microbial communities from Stordalen Mire near Abisko, Sweden - II_Bog_N3_1 | ecosystem: Environmental > Terrestrial > Soil > Wetlands > Peat | place: Sweden: Abisko... | reverse complement strand
CAGCTCTCAGTAAACAACTCCGACAAATCGAACGGCGAATTCAGACCAGTCTCTTCGAGCGTGGCAACGGTGGCGTTGTTACCACTGGATCGGGACGCGCGTTTGTTGCCCATGCGACTGAAAGTATCCAAGCGTTTCGGCGGGCCGTGCATGAAGCGCAGGAATCCAAGCACAACGCGCCCCATCGGCTTCATATCGGAGTTTCGACGTGTCATCCTCCCAATTTGATCGAGATCCTTTGCGCCGTCGAGTTGCGCCTGTACAAAAGTCTGTCCGTCGAGATTGTTACGGCGTATTCGTTTGAGTTGATCGGGAAACTTCAACACCACGAGCTCGACCTTGCCATCATCACATCGCCTCCACCAAACGCACTGATCACTTCCGCTTGCTTCGCAACGAACCCGTTCATGATTGTGTTCCGCGAAGGGCATCCACTGTCAGGGAAAGCCTCCGTAAAGCTGCACGAGATTGGCCCTTATCCCTGGGTGTTCTTCAATCGGAATATTCATCACCATATGCACGACCTGATTTTGCAACGAATCAGGGCAGAATGTGAGCCAGTCGGTGTTTGCCATTCGGTGAGTCAGGAAGAACATGCCCTGGCATTGCTTACAGACAATCGCGTCTTGGCCTGGTTGACGCCAACAGGCGCGGAACGCGCCGTGCACAGTGGATTCAAGAGTATCCCTCTTGACGATTCCCAGATTCGTCTCGAAATGCACTTGGCGACGCTGGCCAGCAACAAGTCGCCACTGGTCAGTGAGTATGTGCGGACCTTTATGAGGCGCATTGAGGAACAGCGGCCACCGTTGCAACTGCGATTGCCGATTGGTTTGAAAGGCGATAACTGACAGCGAAAGTAGTTCTACCCATGTCCCCCACCATTCTCGCTGAAAATCGCGTAGCATTCCCGGTTTGCTGCGCAAATGAACTATTTTCCCCTGGCCACGTCGATTGCATGCTGTATCGCCGCATCTACAGAAGTGAGTACATCCTCTACGGCACCTTCGAGATTCATTAATTCTCCGTCTATCGCGTGGTATTCGCCTGCAAGCTTTGAAGGATCAGTCATGCTCTTTAACGCTTCGACCTTCTCTTTCAGCGCAGGCAGTTGCCGAAGCTCAAAAGGAGCCACAAACTCTGCTTTCTGCCGTAGTGTCTCAGTGTTGAAGTCATTTTCAGCTTTGATATACTCTTCCGGCGTTACATTTTCCCTAACTCCGATCTTCCATCTCAGAGCCCAATAATCAACCCCTGCTGCTTCTTCGTCAAAACTGCTCCAGAACATGGCCTCGGATAAGGCAACTGGCCAATCTTTTACCATGCTGCCCAATTCGTCGTCGGGTCCCATCTTACCTTCAGCTAGTGAGATGCGCTCGTCGAGATCGTCACATAAAACGGATCGGATGCCGTTAAAGTCTATTCGGATCTTTGATCGAATGGCCGTTACGAGCGCGACGCTAATTGTGTCGAACATTGGTATCCAATCGCAACTCACTCCATAGCTTTGCAGCCAAGATTTTTCATCTTCAGAACAACTTGATCCGCGTCCATCCGATGCTTTCTTAAAAAGGGTAGAGATTGGCAGATAGAGAAGACACGCAAGCGCTTGCAAGGCTTTTGGATTGTGATCATCACGGTGAAACGCAGGAGTCCGATAGGCATGTGCGATTTGAAGGGTAAAGCCTTCCTCCTCTGAGAGCACACCCTGCGATACCATAAACCTAATTTGCTCGGAAAATTCTCTGCGGACTTTCTTTTTGAGAGTCCTAGAAAACTGAGGCTGTATCACTTTGCTACTGAATTCGTCGTAGTCAAAGGTTCTTTCTGCGATGCGATACATAAGCAATTCGGCTATGTTGTGCAGCAAGATGAAGGCCACGCGAATTCTTTGCGGCGTGTTCTCCTGTATATAATTCGCAGCAAGCTCCAATGCCTCACAGTATTCTCGCAGTTTCTTGAAAGACGGATATTGTTCGATCGAACGAGCCATCATTCCAACCCTTCACACCGGAATTGTAGCCGAAGTCGCGAGTACCTCCACTCATCAAGGTGAGGTTGCCGAGGCCTCGATTGTGGAGCGTGGGAAAGTTCAAAAGTTCCCCAAGCAGATATTACTTCTGCAAATTCGGCTCTGCGCCAGCTTTTCTGGATCGGCTGGCGGCCCGGATCGCGGGCTCGTGTTTGGCGGCTATGAACCCACACTTGGCCGGCTCTCGTCCAAGCGGAACTTGGATAGGAGCATGCCTGGTTAGAAAATCATAAGTGGATAATATGATCGGTTTCGTCGCCTGTGCGCCAACGATCTCTAAGCAGAAGGTAATCGAGGATGGTGAGTGTGGCCGGCGGCGGCCAATTAATCGGATTCGCGTTATCCTGCGGCCAAATACGAACCAATGTGTTGTTCCAATTGCCTGGGGCAATGTCGAGCTGAATAGCCGTCGGTCCCGTGGGCAACTGGTCGGGGCGAAGGCTCACGATCTGGGCAACGAATTGCTCATTGACGATGGTCACTACGTTGCCGCCGCCGACGCGCTTCGGCGGCTCTTCAAGCGTGATGTCATGCCCGTCCGCGGACCGGTAGTCTTCGCCGATGTGAGCAAGCCACACCGCAGTGAAGGGTGGCATAATGCGTTGTGCAAGCGCGGTGCCGTCAGTGTGCCGAAAAAATGCGTTGTCGGTGTTGCGGCCTTTGGTGGAATCCCACACGAAAGCCATCTTCACCATCCACAGTGCGATCAGCTGCTGTTGATAGATGTCCATGCTGACACTCTTGCCTTCAAACATCGGCTCAAGAATGGGTTTAAGTGCAGCCTCAAGCTTGCTCATCCAGCCAGTATTGCAGCCGTGGCAGACAGCCTTTGTTGTCAGTTCGGTGTTAAGGGTAAGGTCGGGTGCTCCCGCGCGCTTAAGACGGAAGGGCCCGAAAGTCCTTCTCTCAAGAATCCACTTCGGCCAGATATGCTCACGGCTTCCAGCGGGGTTGCCGCAGTAAATACACTTGTTAGCCATGTTCCAAATATAGGCTGGCGGGAGCGGAGTTGGATGATCGCGTAATCCATGAAAACAACGCTGCCGCCATAGAACGCAGCAAGCATGAGTCCGTATATCAAGCCAACCTCCCGTCTAGATTGGTATTGCGAAGTCGGTCAGCGTTCGCCGATTTCCCTTCACTCAACTGGCGCGAACTCGGGCCAATGAACTCAGCGAACAGATCGGTCTTGCAGAGAAGGTTCGCCGAGCGGAAGAAGGGCGGCCTGATTTTGCGCGAACACTGCAAAGGCTTTCGGCGGTAGAATGGTAGTGAGTGAGTCGCAAGTTGCTCTCAATCCCCGGAGGTCAACTCATGCTGATACTTGTTCCGTGGAAGCCCGTTGTTACCGTTTTTGGATTCCTCGCTGCGCTGATACTGATTGGCTATTATGGATCGGCGCTGATCGAAGGTAAGAACCCATTCATCCCTTACCGGAGCGCTGAAAGCCGCGTCACCCCAGGGCAGTCGGCTGCGCGCTCTGCGGCGGAACACAAACACAAAGCCAACCCGGCGAAATCCGACTAGGACGACAGCGCCCCCAAGAATTCAACGTATCCAGCTTTTCGGAACGCACGCCTATCGGCACTGCCCGTCGGGTGGGCCGAGACAAGCGCTCCTGAGAACGAGCAGGAGCATCTTAAGAGGGCGGGAAGACGGGCAGGTCCACACACGAATGGCTATCCAGCGGAACGATTGCGATCTGCACCTGGTATTTGCCGGCGTAGTTCCCTGAAAAACTCATGGATCGCCAGGCGCATCCCTTCGCGACAACCTATTTGCTCGAATTCGGACTTCCGCCACGGCGCGCAGGGCCTTTCCATGGTTAGCTCCAAAGCGATTGCCTTCTCCCATTCGTCAAGGTCGTTGATTCCATCCTTGAATTGTGATTGGAGTCGAGCGCGTGTGACGTTGCGGCCCTCGATACGGGCGAAGCGATACTGCTCAAATTCGCGAATCATCTGATTTCTCCTCAAAAGTGTGATTTGGTGAAAAAGAAAGCGCCAGCCATCGAAACCGATGGCTGGCGCTGCATTATCTTGCTGGCGCTTTAGTGACTCAGGAACAGTTTGCCGTCCGCATTGAAGGCACTGCGGAGGATGATTCTTGCTTCACGGAGATTACGATGAACCGTACTCCGATCAGTCCCCATCGCTTGGGCAATCGCATTCGGATTAAGGATCGGCCTTCTGCCTCTTTCCCTTTTCCATTTGTCAGGATCGCCCGATGCCGTGAAAGCGTGCTCCTTGAGTGCCTCGTCCGGGCCGAGTGCTCGAATGCAGAGCAGAGTTGCGCACACATCGGGTCGCAAGTTCGGGAAACCGGTTACCTGATCGAGTAGGTCCCGAGCGATGATGTCCTGCTCCGCCGGATCGTTGTGCGCCTTGATTTGAATGGGAAGCGCGGAGAGATCGGCGACTGCCCGAATGCCGTCGTTCTCCTCGCGCCTAAAATACGATCGTACGGCTCCCAACGCCAGTGCACGAAGTAGGTAGCGTCGAAAAGCATCGTTCCCCGCTTCCACGGCAAAGTTGCACTGAAACAAGGCAATCGCCGCCGCGACTGCGCCATCGTACATCAATTCAAGTTGCCAATCTGATGGGTAAATGAACACCTTGTGCGCCCGACGGCGCGCGGCCTTCTCAGCCAAGGGAAGCGTGCAGGCAAGAAATACATCCAGTGCGCTCGGATGGCCGTGATCGTAGCGGTACACGGCTTCAGCAACCTGAATGCGTTCTGGCTTCTCAGAGGTTGTGAACAGATAGTGCAGTAGATCCGACATCTGTAGAGTGTCGAGAGAGGGAATTTTGTTGTGGGTGAGCAGATTCCTTACGGTGTCGATGATCGGCATATGATGCTCCTGAAGTCGCCCGCTTGGGGCGGATTTGCGTCCACGAGCAAGAGCACCCAAACCCAAATTTCTTTTGTTGAGTGCCCCCGCTTCATGGCTCTTTGCGGCGGTCAGGGGCGGGAGGGTTCTGTCAAGGCCGCCGCAGGCGCCGCGTCAGCGGTCGGAGTGAAGCGGAGAGCCTTTACAGGTTCCTCCTGCCTCTGCCAGAACGCCGCCTGAAGCGGGGGCACTTGATAAAAGAAGAAATTTAGGAGACTTCCTCACTGCGCCACGCGCATTCAGGTCCGACTTTTCGGACGCTACCAACACCGATGGAAATCTCCCAAAAAAATCTCGCCGCCTTGTCGCGAGAGGATCCTTGCTCTTCCACTAGTTCTACGGAGCACTTTGAGGTCTCACCAGATGCCGAACGCCATGGTGGGTTTTCGAGTCTGCGCAAGTTGGTGGCAAACGAATGGAGAAGACGTCTATTGCATTCATTAATACGCATCTTCCTCAGCGACCTGCGCAAACGAGGCACCGGTCTATGCTGCAGGGGTGAACGCGGCTTTCTTCGATCCGAGCACAAGCAAGTGAACGGTGTGTTCACTCGCACGATGGCCAAATCACATTAATGCAACTCAGGTTTACGATATGAGGGAGGATGGTTTATCAATCTAGTGGAGTCCTAAACCAGTGGCGTCCATTGATCAGGTCTCAATCGCCGGCTTCTCTGAACCCATACGGCTCGTCGAATTGCGCGAGACCCGGTGCGCGAGTGTGCCCGCTCATGCTGGCATCTACCTGATCGAAAGAGAGCCTGAGAGCGCTCCCCAATTTCGAATCCCGAGTACTGGTGGCTGGTTCAAAGGCCAGGACCCCAATTGCGCGCTCGACATCATTGAGGCAAAATGGGTAGGCAGCGCCCACATCCTCTATATCGGTAAAGCCGCAGGCCAGAAAGGACTCAAGAGCCGCTTGCGTCAATTGATCGACTTTGGCAATGGAAAGCCAGTCAGCCACCGTGGCGGCAGACTGTTGTGGCACTTGCAGGACAGCGAAGAATTACTTGTGCGCTGGCGGACCTGCACGGCGGATGAGGCTGATCGCGCCGAGACGACGGCAATAGCGGATTTCAGGAGGTCGCACCGGGGCAAACGTCCCTTTGCGAATATGAACAAATAGAGTAGGTTGCGCCACCAGTCGTGTGTGGCCAAAGAAACGGTGTCCGCAATTGCGCGTGAACGCTTTTTCAATTGAGGAGTTCATCGTGCAACGCGTTCATGCGCGGCGTTCTGCCGGACTAGTGTCCCCCGGAACAAAAGCGCGCCGAAATCATGATTCGATGTTCTCGCCACAGTTTCCCAACTAGTTCCACGGATACAAAAGCTCCTGGTATGCATCCGTGCTGTTTAGAACTTCCGTCGTCCCGTCCCAATCTGCGTCGAGCGACTCAGTGGTTTCCTTCAGCATGAATGGGTTCTGGCGCCGGTCTGAAATAACCGTGAGCAAAGTGTTATCGTCCCATTTTTTATTGTCGAGCATGTCGTCGACCCAGAGATCAACAATGAAGTCAGGGATCGTGCCGAAGATCGATGTGATCTCCTGAATGCGGCTGGAGAGCACCGCGAAAAGCTGTTGCTCGGCACCCTTGTCGTAACGCATATTGTAAAAGGGGATGCGTTTGGCGATAGTTCCCCGCTGCACACGCCCCTTACGCTGCTCTAGCAACGTTGGATTCCAGGGCAAATCGAGATTGATCAGGCAGCCAAGGCGTTGCAGGTTGAGACCAGTGCTGGCGGCGTCGGTTCCGATCAAGATTTTTAGACGCCCTTGTGTGACTTTTTCTGTCAACAATTCACGTTTGATACTGTGAATCTTGCCGCCCTCAAACAGTTTGCTCGCGCTACTGTTGGCGTAGAGTCCGATGGGTTCCTCGATGTGTTTGGCAAGGTAGTCAGCCAATGCATAAGCTGAGTCGTAGTACTGGCTGAAAATCAAAACCCCACGGTTCAACCAGGACTGATTCTCAAAGTCGTTGTTTAGAACGTCCAGAACTCGCTCGAATTTTGGATCCGCCTCCCGCTCCAGGTGCCTCAAGAGGTGTTGCTCTAAGCGTTGCAGGATTTCCTTTTCCGGCTCTGTAAGCGGATAGATCGATTCGCCCTCGTCTTCGGATTCGGCGTCTTCGTCTAGATCCCGGCCGGCAAGCATTTTTTGAGTAGTCTTGAGTCCAGCCATCAGGGAACTGCCAACTCGACGTTGAAGAAGCGTTTTGATGAACCCTGCCGCCTTGGCGCGCTGATTCAAAGTCCGCGCGAACTCGCCGGCCAATTCGAATGCCTGCTCCATCGAGTGTGACGCGAGAATGGGCTGTCCGTCTCCGAAAGCAATCATCTCGATCTTGACCAGTTTTCCTTCTGCCTCCAGCCTATCGCGCGAGCGCTTGATCACTCTCTGTGTAAATGGGTTGACTTCGGGCACCTCCAAAAAACCGAGGTCCGTCTTGCGGGCATCATCGATCCGATCAAGGTCTGCAGGCGTTGCCTGATCATCGATTGACTTCAGATCGAGGTCCTCACGAACCCAATCAAACACTTCAGTCTTCACGTCGAGGTGTGCGGGAAGAGGGTTCCGCCAATACTGCCACTTGTCGTAAAGTTGATCCAGGACTTGTCTTCCAGCAATTATGTCGAATATCCCTGGCCCATCTGCTTTGCGCCAAAGCCCGTTTGGTCCTCCCAATACTTGCAAATTCTTTACGGACAATATATTCAGTAAATCCCATAGTTCCATTGGGTGCAACTGGACGGGCGTTGCAGTGGCAAGAAGCATTGTCTTCGTGCGGCCGGCGAGCTGCTCGGCAAACTTGTAGAGCAGCTTCTTGTCAGGCGGATCATAGACGTTATTCTTCGAGAGATTGGCGCGGCGAATTCTATGCGCTTCATCCCATATCACGCACGAAAATCGCTTTGCGAGCAGCTGTTCAGCCAACGCCGCGTTTCGTTCGCTCAGAGGCGCACTGGTCACTACCGATGTCGAGACGATGCCGATCTTCCGCGGGCAGTTGGCGGACTTGCCTGGCAGCGCGGGATGATACTCATCCTTCTCCGTAACCCAACCACCTGTCTCCCAGCGGGCAGAGGGAATCGCCAGCTTGAGCCACAACTCATCCTGCCACTGAGGGAGGAGTGTCTTGGGCGCGATGATCAAAATGGGCAGTGGGTCCAGAGTGCCAATCAGTTTTGCGACTGCTCCTAATTGCAGCGTCTTGCCCAACCCCACGCCGTCGGCTAAAAGAAATCGTGCGCCGCGCTCGTTATCGCGCTTGTACTTCAGGTGTTCGTTGAATGCCAGGTTGATGAAGTATTTCTGGTGATCCCAAAAGCCGAACAACTCCGTCACGGTAGGGACTTCGGCCAGGACTGGCTCTGGCTTGGGGTTCTCTTTCCAACCATCGACGTGCTCAATGACAGTACGTGTGCCGAGGCGCCCAAGTTGTTTGACGATGAACTCCGACAGCGGGAAGCCCTTGGCCCAGAGCGCGTCAAATTCCTCCTGTAACCAAGCGACGCTCTCGGGTTGATCGTCCTCCCAAACGAGCTCGTAGTTCTTGGCCCAGGCGTTGGCGCTATCGTTGGCACTGCCGATGAATGATGTTGTCCCGCCTGGACCCTCGATGACTCCGCCTTTGCCATGGACGAAGCCAAACTCGGCGTCGGGGACCACTCGAATCTCGAAGATTCGCCCGTTCTTGCCCGATGCAGTGATTAAGTCGTAAAGAGATCTAAAGCGTTGCTGCGCAGGTGCACCATGCCCAATGCTTTAGCGAGGCAGTCGTATCTTTCAGATAGGCAATGATTGGCGCTAGACGCGTCGACCGGGTGTTCCAGAAATCCGTGGTATCAATCAAATGCTTGACGGCGCGGTCGCTGTCGGCACCTGCCTGGAGCAGCTTGAGCGCGTGGTAGATTTGCCGGGTCGGAGAGTACATCCAAAGACTTCGGTCCGAGGCGGGCACAGCTTCGAAGCGAAATGCTTCCGGGCGCACCATTTCTTTGGGCAACTGGGTCCGCGAATCGTTGGCGCGCGTTGGACCTAGCAATTCTTCATAGTTTGATAAGCCATAAGCGCGACCGAGATCCTGAAATGCCCCAATCTTGAAGACGCCCTGCGCTTCGCCTTCCAGACCTTTGAGGAGAAACTTTTCTTCCGGGCCGAACTGGCGCCAGAACGAATATGGATCACCGGCGCCTGCCTTACGGATAGCGCGGTCCATTGCCGGCGGTACAAGAAAATCCGTTGCCGTGCGCTTGGCGTTCTCCATTAGGGAGCGTAGAGCGGAGAGGCCGCGACTGGCATTTGGTGTACGAAGTTCGGCGTCGAGGTCTACCCCATCAATCGTTGCATAGCCGGTCACCACCTCGGCCGCTACAGCCTGTGCAGCCAGCAAATAGTCTGTATCGGTGTATCCCGCACGTGCAAGGTCGCCAGCGATCTGGCTCTCGCGCATCCTGGTGATAACTTCCTTCACGCGATTATTGACTTGTGGCGTGATGAAATCGACGAAACCTGCCTTTGTACCCGACCTCTTGCGTAACACCATGTTGTAGGTGGATTGAACATAGTTGCCAGTTCGCACGCCAAGCCCTGCTGTCTCGGTTGCAACGCTCCACACCTGTTTCACCTGGAGCCCAGCTGCCCACATGATCAAGGCAAGATCTTCCCAAACATCCGTGGACTTGTGCGTGAACATCAGCACCTGCATGCCGTTGTCTGGCATGTGCTCCGCAAGGCGCTTGTAACAGTCAGCCATTGCAACTCGGAATGGTGCGTCGGAACCTTTCACGGCCTTGGTCCGCATCGAATCTGTGTACCAGTTAGGGAAGGCTGCCCTCAAATGAGGGACATACCAACTGAGGAAGTACTCGGAAAGTTCTTCATAGTTAACTGCGTCAGCATAAGGTGGGTCTGTTACCCATATCTGGCAGTTTTCCGTAACTGTTCGCGCATCAGCGAGTGCGATTGAGTTGGAGCCCGGCGCATCGATAGAATTCGCTGTCTGCTGCAAATTGTCCTTCAAGCCAGCCCACGTGCGAACCGGAAAGTTAAAGAACGGGTTAAGTGCTTGGTTGTAGAAAGTCCATTTAGTGCCGCCAATCCCACCTCCTTGGGTAGGCAGCCAATGGCACATCCGGCTGGAAAAATTACAGGCAATTCCCAATGCAAGAGTGAGAGCTGCGCGAACAGGATTGTCACGCCTGGCGATTTGCTGCGAGTAGTGACCATTTATCAGTAGTTGGCGTGCTGTAAAGAGGTGATGCCAGTGCGTCCATCCTCGCTCCCTGTCTAGACGAGTTGTCTCTTTGCCTGGCTCGATTCGCCAGTTTGGTATCCAGCCGGCGGTCTGCCAATCACCAAACCCTTTCTCCAAGAGCTTCACGACCTTTGCTTCGACGGCAGCATCATGCTTTCGGGGCTCGCGGTATACGAGATCACCTTTGCGCACATGTCCGCGATCATCAATCCAATCAGGTTTGCGCCACCGGATGCAGAAGAGGCGCTCTTGCAAGATGTCTTGTGCGCGAGGCTGAAAGTCCGATTTTTCCCACGACCGCAGGCCGCCTGCATTTTCGATTAGCTGGTTGTAGGGGATCGATTTCGGCGTCCCCGCGCTCGACTTCTTCTGTTTCAGAATCTCCCACAACTGCGCTGGGCAGATTACGTCAGCGCCCTGTTTGGTGCCATTTTTCGCTGCCGAATACCCTGCCCCGCCGTTGCGCACTCGAAAGTCGAAGCGCTTTTCGGACACATTGGGGATCAGTTCGACCCAAGTCTTGGTTTTGGGAGCGATCTCCCAGCTCGGACAAACAGGTATTTTCCAGCCATTCCATTCCGGTACAACCATCTCAGCACAGTAAATATAGGCTTCGGACCTCCAGCCTTCTTCGCTCGTTTCGAGTCCCTCCTTGAGCAGCCAGCGATCAACTTCGTCGTAAACATCACGCTGAGCTTTGTGTACGCGCGCTCGAAACTCATCTGAGCCACCAATCAGATTGAGAGCACCCCAGGTGAGGAGGCACGCTACAGGATTCAGGTCGGAGGCGTAGACATCGCAGCCGAGTTCGGCAGCTTCGAACGGAATGGAGCCCATCCCTGAAAACGCATCGCCGACCTTCAACCGTGAGCCGAAGCGCTTTTGTGAAAGCTGCTGCACTAACTCCGGAAGAGTCTTGGCTGATGTGCCGAGGTAGGGATTGATCTCGCTCCACGACTCCGCGGGAGGTCCATCAATCTCCTCCACGCGACAACAGTATTCACGTTGTTCCGTGTGACTGAGAGTGTAAAACACCCTCCTTTCCAAAGCACTCCGCAACTCCGGAGGAGCACCGCGCTTCCAGGCATCGCCGTCATCGTTGAATAGCTCGTTGCGTTCTCTGTAGTTGGCTTCCGGGTAGCAGAGTCCAGCTGGTAGCGTTTCAGTTTTTCGCTTCCACATGCCGGCGTTGTCCAGGCACATTACCCTGAGAAATATGTCGAGATCATCCGGCCAGCGTTCCGGATCGTCCGATGCCGGGAAGACTGCCGCGATAACGATGGCGCGAACCAGTACGAGCGGCTTGGCGCCCCACCACTTGCCAAGCGAAGCTAAGATCTTTGCTCCCTTGGCATCGCGCTCTTTATAGCTTTCAAGCGAGAGTGGACCAATCGGGAACTGGACTTCGAGAAAAGTCTTTGTGGTCATCTTAAAAGAGCCTCATCTGGTCGTCTTCTGCATCGTGCTTGATTTTGCGCTTGGATTGTCGGGTTTTGGTTGCTTCTTTCTCGGCGGCGGCTGGTGGCTCGGGGTTGATGACAGGATTACTGGGCTCGGTTTGGCAGAGACGGACTTCGTCGCCCGCTTCGGCGAAGTTGGTTGTTTCTTCTTGGGCTGTGGTTGCGGACTCAGAGTCGTTGACCGGATTGTCGGGCTCGGATTGCGAGCTTGTGTCTTCGTTGGCCGCTCCCGCGAAGAAGGATTCGCGATGCTCCCAAAGTTTTTTTTTTGCTCTTCGTTTAGTGGCGCGACGCGTGTGTCCACTTCGTTCCGCGCCGCCTTTACTCCATCCTGTTTTTCGAGCAAGGCATTCGCTAAATCGCCAATACCGAGCACGCTAAGCTTTTCCGGTGCAAAAGGTATGTCGCTGTTGTAGTCAATTCCTGAGTTACTGACTTGGGTTGTAGACGAAAGTACTTGTGAAAGCCGGGATCCACGTCCCGCCGAGAGCGCTTGATCCGCATCCCGCAGCGGTTTCAAATATGTTGCCTGAAGTAGTTCGCGCACTTCCGGAGCAAAGCTCGGCCCATCGCCTTTCTCTCCTGAACACACCTCAACGCGCCGATTCGGTCTGCCACGACGACGTTCGCCGGTGTCCTGTGCAGTCCAATTGACGTATAAGGAGGGTGCTGTCTTGCCATCCATGCCATAGGTCAAATACTCAACAAAGGCGCCCGTTTCGTCAGGCTCCAGTGCGAATTGACACTGAATTGTGATCTGAGTCGAAGTCTTACCGGCTACGCGGTGAAAGTCCTCGTCTTCGAGCCGGTACCACTCCTGATCTGTTGTTCCCAGCGCAAACCGCAACGCATCAACGACCGCAGTCTTTCCCGCGTCATTTTGCCCTACGATTGCTGTCAGACCGGGCTTTAGGCGGAGTGTGAAGCTGTCTTCTCCGTCTCCAAAACAACGAAAATTGGAAATTGTCAGACTAGAAAGGTACATGTTGTCTCCTCGCGGCGAACGGATTGCCGCGACTGTTGCCTTCGATTGGCGCCGCCAGACACTGCATCTTCCCGTTTGGAACCGGACACGCCGCAGCCAGCATTTTGTCGCAATCTTACTGCAATCGATCAATGCACAGCTCTCGACGGCCTCAATTTGTAGGGTTTGAATCCAAAAAGTTATCGCCTACTTCCAAAAAGTTATTGGACGCGCGAGGAGAAGTTGACTTACGTTCACGGCATATCGCGGCCCGACCTGGACCGCTGGAGGTGCCGATGATCGCCAAATTTACGCCCACACGCCGGTTGCAGGCTGCCCTCAGGGGCAGCCCGCGCCGGATTCGCCCTGGCCTTAGCCTCTTCACCCTGCTGATCCTCTTCCCTGCGCTTGCCCTGGCGCAGTCACCCTTCGATACCGGCTTCACCGCTATGCAAACCCTTTTCACCGGCACGGTTGCGAAAGTTGCAAGTCTGATCGCAATCGTGGTCGGCGGCTATCAATTCGCGCATGGTGAACCCGGAGCCAAAAAGACCCTGGCCGGTGTCGCAGCCGGCACGGGGATTGCCGTGCTCGCCACCAACGTTTTGACCTGGCTTTGGGGTGTGTAAGCGGGACCTCAAGCCGCACCCAACAACGACAGCCCAACGATTTCTCAAGCTGTGAGGGGCGACGATGCAGACACACATTACAACCCGCCGGAGGAACCGGGTCTACAAAAGCCTGCACAAGCCCCTCACATACCTCGGTGTAGAGCGGACCCTGTTC
>Ga0302200_10003419_pt1 | contig 13390 bp, 10 predicted proteins | sample II_Bog_N3_1_FD_194585 | JGI IMG/M metagenome (GOLD analysis project Ga0302200, IMG submission 194585) | Peat permafrost microbial communities from Stordalen Mire near Abisko, Sweden - II_Bog_N3_1 | ecosystem: Environmental > Terrestrial > Soil > Wetlands > Peat | place: Sweden: Abisko... | reverse complement strand
AGACTGGGAGTGGTTTTGATCAGGGACGGATCGTAGCCGCCCAGATCATCGAACCAGGTGCGGAACTGTTCCCAGCCGGAATGAATGTAACCCAGGTCATTGCGATCCACGGACAGGCCGATTTTGTAATCGTCCGGCAAGACATGACCGGTGAGGAGCCACCGGGTGTCGGGACTGGTTTGCTCGGCCAGATCAAATTGTTGCACGCCGCCGTAGAGTCCGGCGGGCTGGGCGTTGAGTTCGCGAAACTTGGCTTGGTCCCCGCTGACGGAAGTTCCACCGAAAACCGGGGCGAGGGTGAACGTCAGGGTATTGGTGGGACTGGCGGCGTCCCAAACGGCGCCCTGATCAATCCAAGCGCGCAGTAGGGAGATTTGTGCGGCGGTAAGCGGCGGACCTTTGCCCACGGGGGGCATTTCCATGTCCTCCACCAAGCGGTCAACATACTGAATGAGCGGACTTTGGGCGCTGTGGCCGGGGAGGATGTCCACGCCTTCATCGCCGCCCTTGAGTGCGGCGGGGCGGCTATCCAGCCGGAATTGGCTGCGGGGTTTTTCGGGGCCGTGACAGCGGAGACAATTATTTTCCAAAATGGGCCGGATGTCGCGGGCAAAGTTTATTGGCGTGGCGGCGGAGGGTGGGAGGCGGGTGAGGTCCGGCCCGTCGGCCGCCGCCCGCCGCGCCCCGGCGAGCGCCACCAGCAGGCAGAGGCGGATGGGCCAGCGCCGGGCGGTTGGGACGGACGGCGTTTTCAATAGAGGAGGGCGGGTTGGACGTTGGAACCGTGAACGGCGGCGTGACAACCGGCGGTCCAGCAACTGCCAAAGTTGAGGCTGCTGGTGTGGTCCCGGCCACCGATGTAGATGCGGCCGGACGCGCCCGGACCGGGCACCTGGGCGTGGCAACGGAGACAGAGGTTGGAATCGGGTTCGGTGAGCAATTGGGCGTTCACGGAACCGTGCGGCTGATGGCACGAGGTGCAGCCTTCGCGCAGGGCGGGGTGTTCATAGACAAATGGACGGGTCTGTTCCCGGTGGCATTGGGCGCAGGTTTCGTTCAGCCGCGCCATGGCGAGTCCGCCGGCGGGCTTCAGGATGTCGAGTCCGTGGGGATCGTGGCATTGCACGCAATTCATTTTGCCCTCCAGCACGGGGTGATGCCGGGGAAAATGGAATTCGGCCCGCACCTCGAGATGGCATTCCAGACAGGCCTGTGGGTCTTTGCCGGGGTTGAGGATGAATTTCTCCGCCCCGCCCCGGCCGCCCTGGGCGACATGTTTGCTGCCGGGACCGTGGCACGATTCGCAGCCATACTGGCCAAGTCGTTGACCATTATCCAAATGCAGCCGCGCGTGCGGGCTGGCGGGAAACGCCCGGGTGATTTCGGCGTGGCAGTCCGCGCAGGTTTGGTCCCCCACGTAAGTGGCCCCTTCAATTGACAACGGAACCACGACGGCGCGGTCCGTCGTGGAACAGGAATCCAGCAGCAGCCCCCCGGCACCGGCGAGGAGCGCCAGTCCGATCCGCCAGCTTAGCCGCGCTATGGGTGAGACCCCCCCGAAACGTTTTTGCGCATTGCGCCCGTGAACCTCTGTGGGTGCGCTTTTGGACGAGGTCCCGCGCTTGCGGGATCGCCTCGTCCAAAAACGGCGTCTTGCCGCCGCACTCCAAAGGCGGTGGCCAACCCGACCGGACGCGGGGCGCCCGTTTTGCCCTTCCCCTATTTCAGAGTCATCCCGGTTCATGGGCAGGGGCGCACCTCAAGGGTTCGGCAGCCGGCCCACGCGATAAAATCCGGCGCCGGTGGAGTTGATGGCGTTGGTAAACGGCACGGGATTGGCGGGAGCCACATTCGTCACCAACGAAATCCAATTCTGGAGATTGGTGGAACTTTGGATGACGTAGGATAGTCCGGCATTGGCGGTGTAATTAAAGGTAAGCTTGCCGCTGTTGAGCTTCGCCCCGGAGAGGTTCACGGCCACCGGAGTGACCACGGAGACATTGACCACCGGAGAGGTTGCGGAGATGCCCGCCGCCGTGGCCACGGCCGTGAGCGAATACGAGCCGGCCGCCAATGCGCCGGAGGTGAGGTTAAAGGGGGCGATGCCCACCGCCCCCAGCGGGGCGGCGTTGGCAAAAAACTGGACGTTCGTCACCGTGCCGCTGCTGACCGAGGCGCTGGCGCCCAGTTTCAATGCTGCGGGCGCGGCCAAAACCGTGCCGGCGACCGGATTGGTGAGGGTGACGGCGGGGGTTGGGGCGGCGACGGCCGGCGTGCTGCGGGTGTAACCAAAGGTGTTATCCCCGGAGCCGCCCTCCCCTCCCCAATTGGTCAGTGTGAGTGAGAGGTAGATGTTTTCCTTGATCAAATGCACCACGAAGGTGTCACTCACATAGCCCGGCGGATGATTGCCCGCCTCCAGGGGGCACGCGCTGTAAGTCAGCGTATTATAATTGGCGAGGGCGCCGATGGCCCACTCGGTATCCGCCGGGCTGACGCCGGGAACCGCGCCGCCCTCGGTCGCCGAATTATACAATCCCCCCCCGCTGCTGTCGCGGGTCAGGGCCACGCCGGGGGTCAATGGATCCGCCAGCCCGTTCTCATCGGTGTGATAAAACGCGATCGCGGGTCCGGTCCACAGCGTGGCGGCGGGGGCCGGCGGCGCCAGCGCCAGGAGCCCGGCCGTCAGGAGGCCCGCCCACCGGGCCGGCCACAGGGATTTGAGCCTTTTCATCCTTACTGGGAGGTGCCAACCCGGTTTAGGTTCCCGGGAAATTTTGCCGCCGGGAAGAAAATGACGGCGGACCGTTGCAAATTTAAGCGAAAGCGATATGTTGGATTAGGAAAAACTCACCGGCCCAAGACCAAAGCCGGTGTTCCCATGACGATTTCAGAAACAACCAGAACGCCACCGCCCGCGCTCCGGGCGGAGCGGGCGGGGTTTACGCTGATCGAGTTGCTGGTGGTGCTGGCGGTCATCGGCATCCTGGCGGCGTTGTTGCTGCCCGCCCTGGCCCGGGCCCGCGGCCGGGCGGAGGCGATCGCCTGTATCAACAACACCCGCCAGCTCGCCCTGGGCTGGCTGTTATATTCAGACGATCACGACGGCGCCCTGCCCTACAATCTGGTGCTCTACGGCACGTCCTACCGGACGGACCTGAACTGGGTCAATAATGTGCTGACGTGGGATTTGAGTTCCGACAATACGAATACCGCCACGGTCACCGGGGCGAGCCTGGGCGCTTATTTTGTCAACCCCAAAATCGTCTTGTGCCCGTCGGATCGGACCCTGAGCGCGGCCCAGCTGGCGGCGGGCTGGAACCAGCGGGTCCGGAGTTATTCGATGAACGCCATGATGGGCGATGTGGGTTACTACACGGCCAGGGGCTACAATCTGAACAACCCCAACTACCTGCAATATTTCAAGCTCACGCAAATCACCCAGCCGGCCAACTACTTCGTGTTTCTGGACGAACATCCCGACAGCATCACCGACGGCTATTTTCTGGACAAAGACGCCGGCTCGGCGAGTTCGCCCCCCCCCTACGGGGAGTCGGCCGCCGACCCCGCCGGCGGTCAGGAATGGCTGCATTTGCCGGCTTCCTACCACAATCGGTGCGCGGCCTTTTCCTTCGCCGACGGGCACGGCGAACTGCATCGCTGGCTGGACCCGGAGACGGTCCAGCCGATCCAGCCCAATGTGCCTTTTCTCCCGGTCTCCGTGACTTCCAGCGGCGGGGATTTCCAATGGGTGCTGACCCACATGAGCCTCAAAATAAATTAGCGCATTTAACCCGCCGGGTGGGCGGAAATTGGGGCGGGCGACGGAGGATTGGATCGTGCTTTCAGCCCTTGGTTGTTCTTTGGGGATGGAACCTGGGGCGAGGCCCCAGGCACCTTTTTCAAAAACCAATTTTCCGCTCGAAATAATCTCGTCAAAACCGACTGCATTTGTATATAGCGATCATGAATTCAGATCGCGTCGCCATCAGATGGGAAGCCCCATCCGAGAGCGCCAACGGCGCGGCCTCATGCCAGCCTGGGGCAGCGCCCCAGGAAAACACGCCCTTTTGTCATAAGGGCTGAAAGCCCGCTCCATCGCCATGCCACAATCCCTGAGCCTCGTCATCCTTCACCTTATTTTCAGCACCAAAGACCGGCGGCCTTTGCTGACTGGCGACGTGCAGCCAAAGATTCATGCCTATCTGGCCACCGTTATCCGCAATGCGGATTGCGAATGTTATCGGGCGGGCGGGGTGGCGGATCATGTGCACCTGGCCATCCGATTATCGCGCACCATCACCATTGCAGATTTGGTGGAGCAATTGAAAACCTTGTCTTCCAAATGGCTGAAAACCCAGTCGCGGGCATTGGCTGCTTTTGCGTGGCAACGCGGTTACGCCTGTTTTTCCGTCGGACCGGCCGATGTCGAATCGCTGAATACCTACATTGACCGCCAGGAGGAACATCACCGGAACCGGACGTTTCAGGATGAATTCCGGATGTTCCTCAAAAAAATACGGGGTGAAATACGACGAGGCGTATGTTTGGGATTAAGATGCGTTGAAACGGGCTTTCAGCCCTTGCTTGTTCGTTGGTGGAACCTGGGGCGAGGGCTCCAGCCGTCCTCTCGCCATGCCGAGGTTCGGCCTACGATTAACGTTCCGCCAGAAAAACTGCATCTTTATGCTTGTTATAGTTGACAAAGGCATAATAATGCGTATTGTGAGTTGAAGATAACGCATGAATGCGTCAGCATCAGCCTCATCCTTGAATTGGCGACCGACAGTTCGGCGACGCGTTGCCGCCGGGCGTTCGTCCGGTGCGGGTCCAAGAGCAGCCCCATCCAAGCATCTTGCGGTAGTCGCGGACAGTCTGCCTGCCCCGCCCCAAGCCGCGCGCGCCGCGCCTTCTTCACTTGCCAAACCGAAGTTCGGCCCGCTTTCCCGCTTTACCCCTTCTTGCCCCGCGCCTTCTATTCCTGTCCAAAATCCGTTCAGGAGAGGTTCGCCGTTTCAGCCCGGCCCCCGTCCTGCCCAGTCAAACCCGGTCAAGGTCAGTCAAGCTTGGCGCTGCCGCCCAGCACCCCAGACCCCAGGCCCCAGACCCCAGACCCCAGACCCCAGACCCCAGGCCCCAGACCCCAGACCCCAGACCCCAGACCCCAGACCCAAAACCCCAGACCCAAAACCCCAGACCCAAAACCCCAGACCCAAAACCCCAGACCCAAAACCCCAGACCCAAAACCCGAAACCCGAAAACAAGGTGGGATTTTGAACTTTCCCATCCCTCTCCTTCGCCAAGCTTTCGGTTTCGGAAAATACGGAGAATTGGGGCTTGCCACGAGAATCGTCCGGGTGGCAACTTGCGCGGGACTAAAATTCGAATACTGCGGGGCATGGAAACCAACCGCCAACCTGAATCAGACGAAACCAAACTGCGCCAGCGGTTGGAGGAACTATTGCGCCAGGCGCGCCTGCTGGCGGAAGTCACCCGGGCGCCGGCCGGGCTGCCGCGCGTCACCACGCCGCGCCCCGCCCTGCCTTACAGCATCACCCTGCTCCCCGGCTCGATCCTCACCACCCTCTTCCGCAAACCCGGCAGCGGCCGCACCGTGGCCTTCAATCGCGAGGAACTCACGCAACTGGACGCCTTGACGACGGATTATCTGGTGAATTATTACCAGTCGCAGTCGCTCTTCACCCCGGAAGACGCCGCCCGCCTCCGCAGTTGCATCGAACTGCATTCGCGGCGCTTCAACCAGTTGCTGCGCAACAGCGACTGGCGCGGACAGGTGTTCGGCTATGCCATCGCCCGCGAAGAGACCATTCTCCGCAGTCTGCTCCAACTCCGCCTGCTCGTGGATTGCGTCCAAATTCTCACCCCGCCGCTGCTGACCGTCAAACGCATTGGCAACGAAGAGTTTGACCTGATTGACAACCTCCATGGATTCGTCCGGGTGCTGACCCTGGCGTTATGGCGGCGGTTGGCCACGGAAAAGTCGGATCTCCAGGCTTACGGTGCGCTGTCCCTCTGCATCTCGGGCCTCGCCGCCCGGCCGGACGACGCGCTGGCCCTCCTGGAATCCGGTTACGCCGCCGCCAACGGCGACGTGGCCGCCTTCAAAAAATGGTTCGAGAAAGGCGGGCGCAAGGCCATGGAACAGGTGGAGACCCTGTTGCAACCCGTGGACAAGCTCGGGCTGGACGAAATCTTCGGCCTGCTCACCCGCCACACCCTGGACCTGGGATTGCAACCGGTCACCGTGGAATTCATCCGCCAGGTCTTGCAAACCCTCCTGACCACCCTGGCCAATCTGGACAGCGAAACCTCGGACACCTGCCGCCGCCGCTCGGCCGTGCTGTCCGAGCAATTCACCGGCGTATCGCGGCAGTATGCCGTTGATTTCAACGCCCGCGCCGCCGATCCCGGCGTCAGCGAGGAGGACCTCGCCGCCATTTTCAAGGAACTCGACGCCCTCGTCGGCCTGGACCCCGTGAAAAATGAGGTTCACCGCGCCACGAATTTTGCCCGCATGCAGGTGCTGCGCCGCCAGCAGGGGCTGCCCACCGTCAAAGCCAGCCTGCACAGCGTCTTCTTTGGCAATCCCGGCACCGGCAAAACCACCGTGGCCCGGCTCATGGGCCGCATTTACAAATCCCTGGGCCTCCTGCGGCGCGGCCACGTCATCGAGTGCGACCGCGGCCGGCTCGTGGCCGAATACGTCGGCCAGACCGCCGTGCGCACCCATGCCGCCATCGCTTCGGCCCTGGACGGCATCCTGTTCATTGACGAAGCCTACGCCCTGGCCGGCCGGGGCGCGGAAGATTTCGGCAACGAAGCCATCGAGACCCTGCTCAAGCGCATGGAGGACGACCGCGACCGGCTCATTGTCGTGGTGGCTGGTTATACGAAACCGATGGAGCAATTCATCGCCTCGAATCCCGGGCTCGAATCGCGGTTCACGAATTACCTCAAATTCCCCGACTACCAGCCGGCGGAACTGGCGGAAATTTTCCACCGCATGGCCGCGCAAAGCGGCCTCGTCAGCCCGCCGGAAGCGGCCGCGAAGATCATGGCCCTCTGCGAGCGCCTGTATGCGGCGCGCAACGAACAATTCGGCAACGCCCGCGAGATGCGGAACCTGTTCGAGTCCGCCGTGCGCAATCAAAGCACGCGGCTGGTCGCCGGCGGCCAATGCGACCGCGAAGCCCTCACCACCCTGCTCCCCGGGGATGTCCCGGACCAATTTACCACCGGCCTGCCCGCGCCGGCGGAAACAGCCGCCTACCCCTCGCGCATCGCCACCCGGCCGGGCTGACCCGGGACGCCGGCGTTGAAAACCGGGCGGGCGCGCCCGTGGCGGAGTGCGGTTAAAATTCATTTCGTCACGTAACGGCGTCCGGCTGCGCCCGCTGAAAAATATTCATCACTTTGTTGCTTTCTTCTCGCGGGATTTTATAGTTTGCTTCGTTTGGAATACCCGGAAATGAATAATCCAGTTCAACCAGGCCCCGCCTGGGACATCGAGGCCGCCCGCACGCTTTACAATGTGCAGGGCTGGGGCGCCAAGTATTTTGACATCAACGAGGCCGGCCATGTCGTCGCCCGCCCCCTGCAGGAGGCCGGCGCCGCCGTGGACCTCACCGATGTCATCGAGGAGGCCCGCGGGCGCGGCCTGAAATTCCCCCTGTTGATCCGGTTCCAGGATATTTTGCGCCACCGGGTGGAGGCCATCAACCAGGCCTTCCGCAATTCCATCACCGAATTCAATTTCCAGGGCCGGTATCGCGGCGTGTTTCCCATCAAGGTCAACCAGCTCCGCGAAGTCGTCGAGGAAATCCTCGATGCGGGCCGGGCCTATGAATTCGGTTTGGAGGTCGGCAGCAAGCCCGAACTGTTCGCCGGCCTGGCCCTGCAAAACCAGCCCGGGAGCCTCATCATTTGCAACGGCTACAAAGACGCCGAATTCATCAAGATGGCCCTGCTGGGCATCAAGCTCGGCAAGAAAGTGATCATGGTGGTGGAGAAACTCGAGGAGTTGCGCCAGATCATCCAGATTTCCAAACAACTGAACGTGGAACCCCAGATCGGCATCCGCGCCCGGCTCCTGAGCAAGGGCGCCGGCAAATGGGCCGAGAGCGGCGGCGAAAACGCCAAGTTCGGCCTCAGCACCGTCGAGTTGCTCACCGCCACCGAAATCCTCAAGGCCGAAAACCTCGGCCACAGCCTGAAACTCCTGCATTTCCACATCGGCTCGCAGGTGCCGGATATTTTGACCGTCAAAAAAGCCGTGCAGGAGGCCGCCCGCTTCTACGCCAAGCTCCACAAAATGGGGTTTGCCATCGAGTTCATGGATGTCGGCGGCGGCCTGGGCGTGGATTACGATGGCAGCCGCTCCGCCTTTGACAGCTCCACCAACTACACCCTCCAGGAATACACCAACGACATCGTATATTATGTCGCCGACGTCTGCAACGCCGAGCGCGTCCCCCACCCGAACCTCATCAGCGAAAGCGGCCGCGCCATCGTCGCCCATCACAGCGTCCTGATCGTCGAAGTGTTCGGGTCCATCGAGAAAATCCGGCCCGGCGCCGCCTTTGAATACGGGGACAACGAACACGCCCTGGTCCGGGAACTGCTCGACCTCAAGAAAAACCTCAACAAAGCCAACAAACTCGAGGCCTACCACGACGCCCAGGAACGCCGCGAGGACGCCCAGCAAATGTTCACCCTCGGCCTGCTCGACCTCCCCGACAAGGCCCGCATCGAAAACCTCTACTGGGAAATCGGCCGCGAAGTGGTCCAGAGCTTTCGCGGCCAGGCCTACATCCCCGAGGAAATCCGCAAGCTCGAGGACAGCCTCAGCGACCAGTATCTCTGCAATTTTTCCGTCTTCCAATCCCTGCTCGACCACTGGGCGCTGGGCCAGTTGTTCCCCATCATGCCCGTCAGCCGCCTCAACGAACGCCCCACCCGCGAGGCCACCCTCGTGGACATCACCTGCGATTCCGACGGCCAGGTCAACAAGTTCATTGACCTGCGCGACGTGCGCGACACCCTCACCCTCCACGAACTCCACACCAACGGCGCCGGCCGGCCCGAACCCTATTACCTCGGCTTCTTCTTGATGGGCGCCTATCAGGACATCATGGGCGACCTGCACAACCTCTTTGGCCGCGTCAACGAAGTCCATGTCTTCCTCGAGCCCGACGAACCCGTGGGCTATTACATCGAGGAAATCATCGAGGGCAACACCGTCATCCAATCCCTCGCCGCCGTCCAATACGACGAAAACGAACTCAAGCGCCAGATGAAGGCGCAGATGGACGAAGCCATCAAATCCGACCGCATGATCCCCTCCGAAGCCATGCGGTTGCTCGAAGAATACGAACGCGGCTTGAAAGCCTACACTTACCTTTCGTTTTGACCCCGATCCAAAATCCGGGACCGGAACTCCGGAATGAGGCCGCCGTCCTCCGTTCACTGGGCCGGCTCGCCCGGGGCTTGTCCGCCCTGTTCTGGGGGCTGCCCGTGGCGCTGGTCGTCTCCGCCGAGACCGCCCGGGCCGACTGGCTCAAACCCCTGGGCCTGCTGCCCAACCTGGCCACCAACCTCGTCCTCCTCTACGGCCTCTGGCAGATGGGTGGATTTCAACGCCAGGAACGCGCCTGGTTCCGGGCGCTCGACCGCACCAAGCTGCTGGGGTTGGTCAACCTCGGCCTCTGCCCCTTCATCTACTGGCACAATAAAGTCCCCGACCAGTTGTTTTTCACCGTCATGGTCGTCCTGCTGCAAATCTCGGCCCTGCTGTTTCTCTTCAACCTCAACCACGTCATCGAGCGCCTGGGCGCGCTGTTGCCGGATGAAACCCTCCGGCAGGAAACCCGGCAGTTCACCGCCCTCAACCGCAGCCTCTTGATCACCCTCCTGCTGCTGACCGGCGCCTACCTGGGTCTGCTGCAAATCCCGCAGCCCGCGCCCCGCGTCAACCTCCTGCTCCTGTGGATTGCGCACGGCGGCTTCTGGCTGCTGGTCTTCTTCGCCCTCCTGCCGCTGGCCATGACCATGGCCCTGCTGTGGAAAACCAAGGAAGTCATCCTCGACGGCGTCTTCGGCGCCCGCCGGTAAACGGAACGCCGCCATGAACCCAGCCGGCCGGTGGGAAAACCGGCCGGGTCGCCGGAGCCGGCCACCGTCGCATCATCCCCCTCGCATCCGTGCCCACCCGTGAAATCCGCGATCAAAAACTCCCCGCCCCGGTTCGGCCCGCACTGCGCCCCGCGCCTGATTCACCAGCCCTCCCCGTTAATGGCAAAGGGGCGGGTGGTTATTGGCTTGCACGCTTATATGCCGGCGGTTAATTATGTTGCGACATTTATTAATGTGCTGATGCCGACCCACCCGCCATATTCCAACCGGTTCCAAAACCAGGCGGCGGTGGCGGCTTATGAGGGCGGGGAATATGGGCCGGGTAGTTACGCCGCGCAGGTCTGGCAATGGCAGCGTCCCGTGGTGGAACAGACGTTGCAGGATTTCCGTGCGTCCCAATCCGGTCCCGTCCGCCTGCTGGATTTTGCGTGCGGCACCGGGCGGGTGCTGAGTTGCGTGGAGTCGCTGGTGGACAGCGCCGATGGGGTCGATATTTCCGAAAACATGGTGGCGGCGGCGCGGGGCAAATGCCGGCGCGCCCGTCTGCGGGTGGGTGATATTCTGGCGCAGCCGGAATTGCTGGCGGGCGGGTATGACGTCATCACTTGTTTCCGTTTTCTGCTGAATGCGGAGCCGGACCTGCGCCGCCGGGTGCTGGGCCGGTTGCGCCAGAGTTTGCGGACCCCCGGGGGATTGCTGCTGGTGAATGTCCATGGCAATAAGCATTCGCTGCGGCACCCGGCGATCATCTGGCGGCGCTGGCGCGAACACCCTCGGCCGGCGGGGGAAATGCTCAATGAATTGTCCCGGATGGAGGCCGTTCAGTTGCTGGCCGAAGCCGGGTTTCAAGTTGTAAACGAGCAGGGATTTGGTATATTACCCCCGACGTTGCACCGGACACCGTTGCGCGGGCTGGCCGGGGCGATTGACCACTCCTTATCCGGCGCCCATTGGTGGAGTCGCTGGTCCATTGACATGCTATACATATGCCGGCCCTGCTGAAAACCCTGCCCGACCCGGACGTGCGGCCGACCCCGCCGGTCCGCCGGGAGGCCATTCGGCCGCTCATCCAATCGGTCTTTGCCGGGGTGGGGGAAATCCGCCGGCCGGTGACGTTTGAATGGCGGTTGATCCGGCGGCATCAATGGCCGTTTCTACTGTTGCCGGTGACGGTGGATGCGGGGGTGGCGTTGAAATTATATTCGCCCCAGCGGCGGAGCGCCAAAGTGGCCCACGCCCTTTTCCCCCTTTTTTTCAAGACGCCCGCCGCCACCCTGTTCGAGCGGATTCCCATTCAAGCCGACGCGGATTCCGATTTCTGCCGGTTCCTGGCGCGGCAAGCCGGGGTTGAGCCCGCCCGGCTGGCCGCCCCGGTCATCAAATTTGGCGGCACGGGGGAAAAATCCCGGCTGGTGCTGTTGGTTTACGATGAAACCCATCGGCCGGTGAGCGTCATCAAAGCCGGTTTCGGTGCGGAGGGACGGGCCGCCACCGACCGGGAAGCCGACCTCCTGGCCGGCCTGCCGCCGGAGAAAATCGGCTGCACCCGCCTGACGGGACGGTTTACCTCGCCGACGGTCAGCGCGTTTGCCACGGCCTATTATCCCGGCGACAGTCCGGCCGATGACGCGGGTTTGGAACATCTCTTTGCCGACTGGATGAATCCGGAAGCGCCGGTGCCGATTGAAAGTCTCGAGGTCTGGAACGAACTCGAGGCGGCGGTTCGGGCGGCGGATGTGGACGCGTGGGCGATGATCCGGCCGCGGCTGGCGGGACGGAAGATTCGGACCACGCTTTACCACGGCGATTTTGCACCCTGGAACATGCGGGCCATCAACACGCGCAATCTCCAGGCGTTCGACTGGGAACGCGGCAGTCTCCGGGGCATCCCGGGCTGGGACTGGTTTCATTTTATCGTCCAGACGGCGGTGCTGGCCCGGCGGCTTTCCGTGGAACGGGTGGCGGCCGAAATGGAACAGGTGCTCCACTCCGAACGGTTCCTCAAATACGCCACCGAAGCGGGCATTCGCGACCTGGTCAAACCGCTGTTTCTCGCCTCGCTGCTGCACCAAAAATGGGTGGTCCAACCCCTCGAAGGCGGCCGACGGCTGCAAGAATTGTTCCAACTGCTTTCCGCCCGCTGGCGCATGCACCCCCGGACCCAGTTCGAGGCGGAAAGCGCCCGCCCGGCGGCGGCCCTCGCGGAAGGGCCGCGACCGGCCGCGCTCCAGTTGCAATTCGCCGCGGCCCGCCTGAGCAACCTGTTTTGGGAGCCGTCCTTGAATTCCACCCCCCGCCCCACCCTGGGGGCGCAGTGGCGGACCGAGTGGCGCATGATCCTGACGGCCGGGGGGCTGCTCGCGGCCATGATCCTCCTGCATGTGCTCATGAACCCGCATCTGGCGCACCTGCCGTTTTACCTGCTGCCCTGCGCGTTGGTGACGTGGCGGGCGGGCCGCCACTGGGGGATGCTTTACGCGACCATCGCCGCCGTGGCCGGACCGTTGGTGAAACGGATGAATGATACGGATTTTCATGCGTTATATGTCGTGGGCTGGAACATGTTCATGGGATTTTTGATGTTGCAAATGTGCGTCCTGCTCTTTGACCGCATCCTGCGGCAACAGCGGACCGCTTCGGGCGGGGAACGCCCGAATGGGCCGGCCGGGAGTTTGGCGGACAATTGGGCGGTGGTGCTGGCCAGCGGCCTCTGGCTGGCCGCCGTGATCACCGTGCAGGTTTACTCCTGTCCGTATCTGGGTTTCCTGCCGGTCTATTTGATTCCCTGCGCCGCCCTGACGCTGACGGTGGGCCGGGCTTGGGGCATGGCGGCGGCGGCGGTGGTGGCGGTGGCGGGCCCCTACATCCAGCGGTTTGGCGACCCGGATTACCGGCCTGAAACGGTGGAAATCTGGAATACGATAACGCGCTTCGTCGTCCTGCAATTGATCATTCTGCTGCTGGACCGGTTGCTCCGGAAAAACATTCTGTTTTTTGCCAGCGCCCCCCGGGTTCGCCCGGAGGCGTCCCGCGCGGCCGTGCCGGCGAACGCCGCCTGATTTATGTGGAAGAACCTGGTGGGAATTTTGCTGGCGGGGCTGACCCTGACGCCGGCGGGGCGGGCGGCGTTGACCCCGGTGGATTTGCGCTGCGAGTATGCGGTCAATCCCCTGGGGGTGGATGCGGATGCGCCCCGGCTGTTCTGGCGTCTGGCGGATGACCGGCGCGGCCGGCGCCA
>Ga0302200_10003417_pt1 | contig 13390 bp, 11 predicted proteins | sample II_Bog_N3_1_FD_194585 | JGI IMG/M metagenome (GOLD analysis project Ga0302200, IMG submission 194585) | Peat permafrost microbial communities from Stordalen Mire near Abisko, Sweden - II_Bog_N3_1 | ecosystem: Environmental > Terrestrial > Soil > Wetlands > Peat | place: Sweden: Abisko... | reverse complement strand
GCCGTTGGCCGGCGGATTGCCCAGTGGTTTCAACAGCTTGGCCGTGACCAGCGCCGGGATGTCATGCACCTGGCAATTCAACACCCACGCCGCCTGCTCCGCCGTCAGGCGGGCGGGCAACTGCCCCAGCAGCGTCAAAAATTTGTGTTGGTCGTCTTTCATGCAAACTTGTCCTGCCATCGCCCGGTGGTTCGCGTTTTATCGCCGTCCCATCTGGGCATAGGAATTCTACAAGCGATCCCGTCCGGTCTGCCATCCGCCCGGCGCTGCGCGCCGGGCGGATGGTCAGCCCTTGACGGGTCCCAGTTGCCTGGGCGTAATGTCTCAATCGGCCAAGTCGTTAAGCCGTTTATCCATTGATCCACGGCGGATTTTCGATGTTCATCTTTACCGCGCCAACATCCCTGCTTTCAGGGGCAAGCCAGCGCATGAATCATCATGCCCGCAACAATGAAGACAGTTTTATCTCAAAGCATAATGATGCCGGGAAGTCCGGCCGGTGCGGATTCAGGACGTATTATTACGCCTGAACCATGTTGCACCAGCGGCTTAGGCCCCGTCACGTTCTGCACCTGTCCGTTTTTTCGATTGAGCTTGCCGCAACGTCTGTCAGCCATTTCATCCAGTGTCCTCACGACTCGAAACACTGACTTGGACAGCGTCGTTTCTTCCGCCAACGAGTATTTGTTCAACTCGTATTCGTTTGCCCCGGTCAACGCCTTGCAAACGTAATCGGCTCCGGCAAGGGAGCGATCATAGATGCGAAAGTCCGCGCCTGCATTGCCTGATGTGATCTTCCAAAGTCGCATCATCTGCGAGCGCAGAGTCATAATGTTGCACGTAGCGACACCCCCGAGCAGACTATGGAAATGGTGTCTTCCCCCGATTTCGCCGTTCTCACCACGCAACGCCATGAGAATGCGGCCATAGGGAACTTTGCTGACCTTGCTTACCTGATACAACCAACGGTAATACATATCATACTGGACGGACAGACGAGGCAGGGGATTCTTGAATGTATGAGTGGTGAAAAATTGCCAGTCAATCCGCGCCAGTGTATAAGCAAAATCGGCAAACCGCTCGCGCTTCTGGAGTTTTTCCTTCCAGAAGTGATCTGCGCGAGGGTTGTTTGCCATACCGGTTATTTCGCTGCCGGTTGAGTTTCGACGATTTCGCCAATCAGCGACGCCTTGCCCGCCTTGGAATGCGCAATGCGCCGGCAGTTGACCTCGATGACCTTGTCCATCGCCTTGTCCCAATACTTCGGGATTTCCTCATCCTTGAGGCGATACGAGATGCTCTCGGTCATGCGGGCTTCCGCCGGTTGCGACATGTCCACACAGACGAGACAGTGACTCGTCGCCGCCGGCTTGTCTTTCGTGGCAGGCCAGTGTTGGAAGTCCTGCGTTTGCACCAATAGTTTTAATCTCATTTCAGTGTTTTGTTGTTATTGTTGTTTGTTTGCGTCATTTCTGCCCAACGCCCCGACGCCGACGCGGACGATGGGGAAATGGTTTGTGGCGGGTAAAATCCGAATGAAGGGGACACGCCAGCACCGCGCACGTTCGCCGCGTTTATGCGGGCAAGCGTCAGCTTGGCAACTGCTATTGATTGAATGTTCACCGTTCACGTCGGAGAGGTTAGCCCCGACGCGAGGTGGTTAAAACCCACCATGTAGAAGGAAAAAATGTAGGATTATTTTTACCCAGCAGGACGACCACGGCCTCGAACCTTTAACCCAATTTTTTTAACGACGTGAATTTCAAAAGTTTTGTAGCTGCCGATTTCCTTTGACCCAACCGCCTTGCAGAGATGGTTGTAAATTTCGCGAACGCTTTTGCATTTCACCCAGACACGCCAGTAGTTCGCGAGTGCCCAAAACGTTCGCGTGTGCCGTTCAAAAACATTTGCGGTAATCAATTCATCCGGCGACAGCTTCAAACCCCGCGCCAATCCCCGCTGATACTTTTCCGAGTCAGCATGCGATGAACCAAAAGCCGCCTTCATCACATCGGGTATGCTTTCTTGAACCGCCGCCACTCTGGCTCGCAAGTCGCGTGCCAGGACTTTTTCTTTGGCGGTTCGTTCTGGCGACTGTGGCTGTGATGCCTCAAACTTTTGAAAACGATCATTCTCTGCCTGCACTTTCGGCCCCATGGGAATTTCTCCGACATGTAATTTACCAAAAGCCTGTAGTCGGCCCATCAATTCACCCAGCAATTCCATATCCCATTCGCCGACGGTTGGCAGCCGATTGCCGGGCAGTAAAACTTTCACCACTTCAGCCCAGGCATTTTCCACCCACGGCGGTGCGCCATTCAATTCCAACGGGTCGGAATCCACCTTGTCAGATGCTTCAAACCAAGATTTCAGAGCCAACTTGATTTTGCGGGGACGCTTGGCGATTAGCTTAAGCTTTTTTGATTCTACCGTTTTATTTTTGGCCGTTGGTTGCGACATAACTTTTTAACACCGTCAGCGCGATTTCGTTGCAACCCAGAAGTAGTGACCAAACTTGGCGGCCTGCATTCCTACCCGCCTTATTTCGCAAACGGGACAGCACTTCGAGGTGGGCAGGCGGTTTCGCGGTTCAGTCTGATGTAGGCGAGCTTTGCTTCCTTGGGTTGCGTTCGTAGCCGAGAAGCCAGCCCGGCGTCTAATTTTTTTTGGCATCTCGCGTGCTATGGTTGGCGTGTCGAGTTCAATTGTCGGGTTCCACAAATCCCCCGTAATCGTCGTCAGCGTCAAAGTCATGTCGCTTTTGACCACCGTGAAGTTCGTCGCGTTCACTTGGCGGGTGAATTTGTCTGGCTGGTTGCAGGCCGATTTTCCAACGGAATGTCTTCTGGCCGAATCTGAACTTTGGCAACGACTTCGGGCAGCCAGAATATGTTCAATTCTATTTTTCCCGCCGTGTTCAATCGGGTAAAAGCCACTTTCATTTTCAAATGAAGCGTATATTCACCCGCTTGTTTCAACTGAAACAGGTGGGGCAAGCTCACTTCGCCTCTTACTTGAAAGTCTAATAGCGGAAAAAACGTGCCGGTGATGCTTCCTGATTTGGCTTGGAAGTGAGAGCGTTTTTCAAGAAGGTCGTTAAACCAGTCTGTAATTTGTTGGTCTGACCAAGGATTGATTTGTTTGCCCGCCTCCGTTTTTGCAACGGGCTTACCTTTAGGGTCAAGTAATTCAATGTTTGCACTCGCTTCTAAAGGAACCTTCAGAAAAGCATGGATGAAATTGGTGGTGGCATTGATAACGGCGACATTAAAAAGCGGTGATTTTTTATTCCCATAGGGACGGTCAAAATTCACAGCGCAAACCAGACCATTCGTTGCCTTACCCTTGAACCAAGAATCAACAGTATCTTGCATTTCAGGCCGAACGATGACGCGCGGGCCAAAGAAGGCATCTGTGACTATTTGGTCAGCGGCTCGGATTATCAAGTTGCCGAACGCAATAATGGTTAAAAAGATAAGTGTGCGCATATTATTAGTGTGCTTTGTTGTGGCCAGTGTGAACCCATTGTGGAAAAGCGTCAGAATCAGAATAAGTTGCCTGCGTGACATTGGTGACCGTCAATGAAGTGGATGATTTTATCGCCGTCCAGTCCCACGTTACTACACCCAAAGTAACCCAAATACTGGAGCCGGCACTATCATCGTCCGGCTTGAATACAAGATAAGTCTGAAATTGATCTGTGATGCTCTGCGGAATGTTGAGTGGAACTCTGAGAATGCTAGTGGCAACCCCTGGCGCATCCTGAAATTGAAGCGTTCTTTGAGGATCAATGGATGTATTATAGGGCACTCCACCAACCAGATTACTGACTGTATTGTAAAACTGGTCGTTATCCAGCCAAAACTGCCCGTCAGTATCTTGGCCTGCGTTTGGATAGGACGCCTCGCGATTGTTCAGTTGAGTCCAATTTGCCACGCCCTGAAAATTTGTTTGGGTTGTAACTTGGGCTGCAAAAACCATGTTATTCACCCCTAAACTGTCATCGCCAAGTTCCATCCATCCATTGTAAAGCATCGGTATGGCATCTTGACCATCAACAAAACTAACCGATGGCCGGTAAATGGAAAGGTTTCCGAAATTATTTAACTTAACCACTTGCCCGTTGGAAAAGAGGTTGCTGGTGATGCAAAAGACATACTTGTAGCCGGCGGCATACCACCACATTGACGTGGGGTTGTTGGTCAAAAGGTCTGGATCAATGTCAGGATTGGAAGAGGCGTCTGGGTTGACCGGCGGCAGGGTGGTGTTCACATAGTCCATCAAGGCAAACCAATTATAGCTGCTTTGCGTCCCTGCCGGCAATGCCGGGCTCCAAGTGGCTTGCAGATTTACCTGTTGCCCCACGCAAAACTCTGGGTTGGTCACGGACAAATCGTTGTCATTGGCCGTGACGGTCATCTTATACTTCACCGGCGTCGCCCAGGCGTCATAATGCTTGGCGGGCGCGGCGAGGTTCAAGGTGAGCGCCGCGTTGTCAGGCAGCATCAGCCATAGGTTGCCGTCGCTTCCCACCCATTGCCCCAAAGCCCGCAGCCTGGACAAGTCCACTGGCAAAATATCTACATCCACCCACGGCGCCAGCGTCCGGTCCAAGCTCGCATACGGCGACAGGTTGCCATACGCCTCCGCCCCGCATTGCAATTGAATCAAGTTCCGTCGGTTGATCTGCGCCTTGCCGCCCGTGAACAGATTCATTTCCGTGCGCGCCTCTACCGCCACCTTGGCAGTCCAGCCCCCGGCGCTGATGGTCTGATGGACGTTGTTCGCAAAATAATGGTATATCCACTGCGGGTCAATCCCACCCGCCCAGCCAAACTCATACAAATCCTCGTCCGGTAGCCCGAAAATCTGCCCGTCGTAGTCGTAGTAAATGGCGTTGGTGGAATTCCCGCCATTGCCGCAGTCGTCCATCCATTCATCGGCAAACCAGTCGGCATTGGTGGACGACCAGGTGTAATAATCAGCATCGCCGCAAGCCTCCCATTGATCATGGCTATCCGCCACCGTCTCCACCCAGCTTTGCAGTCCCCACTGCCCGGTGTCATTGGTCTGCCAGTTCGAAACGTAATCCTTCGTCCGCGTCATGCCGGCGAAGCCGCCCCAACTGCTGTTCGTCGTGCTCGCGCTCTTCGTGATATGGTAGGTCGTGATCACCACCTGCGGATCCATTTCAATTTCCAAGGAGGCTTGCGACGGGGACGGGGTCGCGCTGTCGTCCATCCGGCCGGCCAGCCTCATGCCTTGGGCGCTAAAACTGCCGATGGGCGGCGTCGCCACTGCGTCAAAGGTCGCCGTGCCCTGTCCGATAATCGGCACGTTGTCTGCATACCAATACCCAAAGCCGGTGCCGTCGTCATCCACCTCCGCCGCCATCCCGTTGACCGTCACGCCCCAACTGGAATCGCTCACCGTGCCGGAGACGCTGCCCGCCGACTGATACAAGCCCGCCCCCGTCGGCGTGCTGTCAATCGTCACCGCCACGTCGCTTTGTGAGACGGTCAGGCTGTTGGTCGTCACGTTGCCGGCGGCATCGGTCGCCGTCACAGTAATGGTGTTGTCCCCGTTCGTTGTCAACGGGAGATTTTCCACCCAGAATATTCCGTTGCGTTCCACCAACCCCGCCACCGTGTTCGTGTTGCCGGCCTCGTCTGCAATCTCCGCCGTCACGCTGGCCGTCTCGTCGCTCACCGTCCCGCGCAGCGTAAAACTGTTGCCGCTGATCGCCGCGCCGTCCTGCGGCCAGATAAAATTTACCACCGGCGGGTTCGTCGCGCCCGTGTAATCCAGCACCACGTCAAAATTGGTCGTCGTCATGTTGCCCGCCCGGTCGGTCAGGCGCAAGGTGATGTAATTGCCATTTGTCGCCAGCGGCACGTCGTAGGCTTGGAAAAAGTTCGTCGTGAAATCAAACTGGTTCGTGTCGAACGTCTGGCCGGTCACAAAGGCGTTCTGGTTCGTGGCAAGGCCAAAGGTATTGTTGATGTCATAGGACAAACTGGCGAGCGGCTCATTGGCGAAGCCTTGCAACTGGAGATACGGCTTGATTACTGCGCCGCTGCCAAGGATGGGACTGGTGATCGTCACCACCGGAGGCACGGTGTCCAGCGTAAAACTGTAATCTTCCCACGTCTGCGTCGCATCCGCCGGCAGCCCGCGCAACCCGACGCTGACATCATAAACGCCATCCGTGGAGCCAAGGGAGACGGTGAGATTGGTGGAAACAAACGGCAGCCAGTTGGTCGCCGTCTGGCCGTTCACCAGCACCGCGTAATAGCTCGGCGTCCCCGCCGTGACGTTGAGCTGCAAATTGGCAAAGGGGAGGTTGACGTATTGGTTGGCGGCTTCAACGGTGAAACTGATGATGTTCGGGTCGGTGCCGTTCTGGTAATCGGACAAAAGAGTGTTGCCCTGGCTGTCCAGATTAGTGTCGGACAAGGCCGTGGTGCCGTAGTATTCCCACAGCCACCAGTCCGGGGTGGTGTTTCCGTTCTCCGTCACGCCTGTCCAGTCCATCGCCTTCAAAAACAAATTCTGCCGGTCAAGGTTCTGCACCGAGAAGGGCAGCACATTGGTCTGATCCAGCGTCGGGAACAGTTCCGTTTCCACGTTCCATGTCCCGCCCGCCAGACTGGTCGTGGAAAGAATTGCATAAACGAAATTTGTGCTGTTGTGCAAATTAAAATAAGACCAGCCGTTGGCGATGTTCGTCATTTCCAGCCACAGCCCGTTGGTGTCATAGGTTGGTGTCGTCATCGAGGAAAAGTCCGCCATCATCATGGCCATGCCCGCGCCCCGGCCAGCGGCAAGCCCCGTGCCGCCGCTCAACTGCGCGGCCTGTGCATTCTGAAACTGATTGATGAGGTTCACCACCGCGTCCGCCTCTGCCGCCAGCGCGGATTCAGCCGTGCCGCCGTTATCCGCGTTCGTCACCACCTGACCGCCGGTTTCATCCACGAGATAAATGCCGTCGGCCATCGCATAGACGGGGAAGTCCGAAAGATTGCCGGGTGGACAGGGCGAAGGCGCAGCTATGCCGTTGGTCGTCACCAGCCAGAATGTGCCACCAACGACAGGCAAGTCCGCCGGAGCCACCAATTGAAGCCCTTGCGCCTGTGCCGTCGCCTGGACGATGGAATCCGGCGGGGCGGCTTGGATTGGCGTGGCAACGCCATTGATGCTGCCGATGCTGGCTGTTTGCGCGTGAAGAAGATTGAGCGATACGAACAGACCCGCCCCGATTAGTAAAATTCCACCCAAGTTTTTCATGTCATGCCTCCGGTAATCAGTTTGATATTTTCAGAAACCCCAAACCATATATCTCCCTTATACGCCTGTTTTGAAAACCGCCAAGAAAAATCGGAATTATTTTCGTTGTAAAAATTGTCAGAGGGATGACAAAAAATGTCCAGCCATTGATGCAATCGAGCGAGCCGCGAAAGCGGAAATGCAAGTGACAGGATTAAATTTGAGGGTTGAAGAGTTGCGTAAGGTGAACGATGAGTTTGAAGCCAAGTTGCAAGACATAGAAAAGCTTCCAGATGGTCGCACACTGGTTGGCGGTTTTCTGACAGGGAGCGCAAAAACATACTGGCGAAGAAGATGCGACCATCCACGCCCATGTCGCCGACTTGCACCTTGTTCGGGATGCCGCCGAGGGCGATGACGGCCCAGTTCTCAAATTCAAACGGCGGGAAGGTAGGGCGGTCAGTCCTCTGACCGCCGCCGCCTGCCAACAGACGTGTTCTGGTTCACCACGACGGCGCGCACGGAGTGACGCGCCCTACCACACCTCGTGGACGACGAAGCCGCGTCCGGCGCGCCGGAGCGGTTCGCTTTCCGGCAGGCCGCAAACGTCGCGCAGCCGTTTGGCCATGACGCACTGGCTTCGCTGAAAATAGGCCTATTCGGACGGGCGAAAGCGTGAATCGTCGCCAGGTGGTGCGGCGGTTGGCTGTGCAGTGCCGGACAATTTTTTCAACGCCTCCCGCCGGTCGCGTATTTCTTGAAGCCGGGCGTAATCAGCCGATGATCCAGTATTCCCCGCGCCCGGCTTGCCGGAAGAAAACAGTTTCCAAACTATCAGCGGCAGGCAAACAACGGTCACCAACAGGCTCAGGACTTGCAGCACAAAAAGCGCCTTCATCCAGAGCGGCGTTGCCGCCGCCGCCATTTGCATCTGTTGGTTCATTAACTGTTGAATTTGGTCTGGTGTCATAAAAAAGGAAGGGTGAAAGTTTTACCTGCGGTTACGATGACCGGCGCGCCGCAATGCGGACACGTCCGCGTTTGGTCGCTGACCTGTCCGCTGCATTCGTGGCATGGGATGAGGGGCATGACTATGGAGAATTGGTTTGCTTTCCAATCTGTTTTGGCAGTTCAAAGAATTTATCGATTTCCAAATCGGAAAGTCCCGCCAGCTTTAAAAGATTAACTTCACTTTGGTATGTTGCTTTGTTGTCGTAAGACTCGTCGCCAATCAAGCCAGTCGTTGCTCGGTTAATCAATTCCACAGTTTGTTTTGCCATCAACTTGTTTTGTTCTGTCAGAGCTTTCACCTCTTCCAGTTTTTGATCCACAAGTTTGACCGTATTCCCCGCAACATCAAAACTCTGAACCTTGCCAGAACCAGCCAGACACAATATCGAAATCAAAAACACGAGCGAAGTAAGACAGGCGTAGTGCTGCCAGCTTCGGAGATCGCGTTTATGGATTTGCCAAATCAAATAAGCGGCGAAAGCAAACGGGGTGATTACTGCCAATTTCATCATAATACAATCTTGGTTAAACATCTCACACCAGCTTCTTCGCAATGTGCTCGTCGAGGATTTCCTGCACGGTCAGGAACACGATGACTTGGTGGCTGCGCGGCGCATGGTCGATGCCGTGTCCGCTGCATTGGAGGCATGGGATGAGGTCCATGTTATTTTCTGCGTTTTTCAAAAGCAGCTTTGGCTTGCGGATCAAATTCGACGATGAATAACAAAGCGTGTCCTGGATAGTAAAACCCCCATTCATTGGCAATTTGATATGATGCCCCAAATTCCTTACACCAGGCAGCCAGCTTGGTTTCATCTAGGTCGTATGGTTGCGAAACAATTACGAGGTTTTCGTCACGCCTGAAAAAATTTAAGTGATCAAAGCGGGGTAACTCGCTTCCATAGTCAGAGGATTGCAGTCGGGTATAGAGCTTATACGCTAATTTTAGCCGGTCTGGAGAGAGGTTAAATGCCTTCTGAAATTTCTCCATTAAAAAATCCTCAAAAAAACTGCGTTCCTTTGGACGCTTTGAGCCTTCGCCCTTTTCGTTTATGTCTCTGAGGAATTCAGCAACTGCTTTGAATTGCTTATCTGGTTTCTGTGCTTTTATTTTCATTGTAAAGGTGAGTTTATAATTCCTGGTAGGTTTCAAGCTGCAAATCTCGTTCGGCACAATATTCTCTCAAAGGAAAGAGTGCTTCCTGTGACAATTTTGATTTTCCTAAATGAACCCTTAAAGTCCTCCCGATTAAAGCAACGCCTGGTTTTTCACATCCCGCATTAAAAGCTATGGAGTGAGCTTCAAATTGAATTTTAAGTATCAACTCTGCCGGAATCGTGCCCGGTGGGATTGCTTTCGCAGATGGCGCAGGGGACAAATGTAGAGAACCGCCTCTTGTGTGATAAACATTCGGTATGTCATATCCGGGTATGCCATAGCTGGTATTTCTAAATGTTCGCCCATGTCCGCATGCAGAAACGAAAGCATAGCCAAGGCTGGTCGCGCATAAAATATTACTGCTTGTGACTTGAACCCGAACCTCATGCCCATTAGCAATTCCAAGGTTTGGGGTTGGATATGCTACAAGATGCAGTCGTAGGAGATTATCAATTGCGACATCGAACTGCGGAACATCCCTTTGAAGAAATCCTTTCAAGTCACTAAAAACATATCCACGTTCTGCCCACTTTTCAGGAGGCAATTTGTCGCGCTTAATTTGTTCGTAGAATACATCCAACACAAAGGCATGAGATGGGACAAGTTGTTTGAGGATTTCTATGAATGATGCTTCCAATGCTGTCTTATTGTTGGGATTCGCAGCGGATGCAAGCAATGATGCCCATCGTTCTGCCATGTCTTCGTTATCTTCAAGAACTGCGGTATCAAGCAAAGGCAAGAGCACTCGCATATTAACAGCTTTTGGCTCAAGTCCCTCCTCGCTCAAAATTTGTTCAGCTTTGCGAAGCAATTTAATTTCTTGGCGCAATCGGAACATCCGCACATTATTACCAAGCATTGCACCAGCTTCGTTAAATGCTGGACCAAGGAACTTATTCAGCAACCCCTTTGCTTCTTCGACGGCGGCATTTGTTACTTCTGGTGGTAGAGGAATAGCCATAAAATCACGCCAGCTTCTTCGCAATGTGCTCGTCGAGGATTTCCTGCACGGTCAGGGCGACGATGACTTTGTGGCTGCGCTTGAAGAATGATTCAATCTCCTGCAACGCGTCCGACGAATAATCGAACGACACGAAAAAGCCTTTCTCGCAATCCTCGCGCATCATCACGGCTTCAAAGGCGTCAATGTCCGGGCGGCCGGCCTTGTCTTTTTGTTTCACCTGGATGGGATACCAGCGTTCTTTCAATCCGAGTTCGCCTTCCTGCTGCTTGCGCGGGGCGGCGCTGGAACTCACGGGGAAGATGCGGCCATCCACGCCCATGTCGCCCACCTGCACCTTGTTTGGGATGCCGCCGAGGGCGATGACGGCCCAGTTCTCAAATTCAAACGGCGGGATGACGCGCAGCTTCTCCACCGTCCACGGCAGGTCGCGGACGACGAAGCCACGTCCGGCGCGCCAGAGCGGTTCGCTTTCCGGCAGGCCGCAAACATCGCGCAGGCGTTTGGCCATGACGCGGCAGGCGGTGGGCGAAATATCAATGCCAATCCACTGGCGTTTCAAATTCTGCGCCGCGACGAGCGCCGTGCCGCAACCGCAGAACGCATCTAGCACGATGTCGTTCTCGTTGCTGCTGGCTCTGACAATTCGGTCAAGCAATGCCAGCGGCTTTTGCGTTGGATAACCAAGCCGTTCTTTCGCCTGCGAGTTAATCGGCGGGATGTCCGTCCAAACGGTATCAATCGGGCGGCCTTCTTGTTCGTCGAGATAGCGCTTCATTCGCGGAACTGCGCCCGGACTCGGCTGGACAACGATTCCATTGTCATAAGCCTCTTGCATCCGCTCTTTCGTCCAGCGCCAAACCTTTGTGTGTCCAAGAAATTCGTAAGTCAGATTGGGGCGGTTCGGATTTGGATTCATCAAATTATCCAACTGATATAGCCGTCCATCCGGGTCGCGGTGTGAATACTTGCCAGCAGTCTTCTCATCAAGGTTATCCGGGTCGTAAGGGTCGTAAGGCCGGTTGAATGTGGTTTGCCCTCCGCCACCGTAAAGAAAAATTGTGTCGTGATTGTTCGGAAATCCGGTGAAGGCTAATCCTTTTGCCAGCGTGCGATGCCAGATGATTTCACTTTGGAAATTATTTTCTCCCAAAATTCCGTCGAGCATGACCTTGACGTAGTGGCTGGCGTGCCAGTCGCAGTGGTAATAAAAGCTGCCGGTCTTTTTGAGGACGCGGGCGAGTTGCACGCAGCGCGGGCGCATGTAGTCAATGTAAGCCTTGGTGTTCTCGTGGCGGTCTTCAAAGGCGCGCTTCTCCTTGGACTCGCCCCAAAAGACCTCGTAGTTGCGGTTGGAGTTGAAGGGCGGGTCAATGTAAATCAAATCCACGCAGGCGTCGGGCAGCTTGGCGAGCTGTTCCAAATTGTCGCCGCAATAAACGACGCGGGTGTCGAGCAGGACGGATGACTTTAACCGTGGAGCCGCCACGGGTTCTTTAGCAACAGCCTTTTTCGCCATGCACGGAGCGTAGGAAATTTGGCCGGAGGTGTCAAAGCCGGGGCAGATAAAATTAAATCGCCGGTAAAATTTGGTTTTTCGAGCCGCGTGGCAGACACCGACATTTCACCGCCGCTTTGCTTTGTTGAAATGCCGACGACTGCCTTGCTGATGGCCGGCCTGACTCCGTCCGGTTCAGACCGCTTCACTCCACTGCTCTCCCCGTGACCAGCCGACCTGCGCCCGCCTGCCCATGCTCCGTTTCGTTCCGTTCCGCAATCTGAATCCGGCGGAGACAGGCGGGGAGGGCGCGATGCTCCGCATTATCGCCCAAGACCCGGCAATAGGCCGCGAGGCTGCGCCACGGCCAGGGCATCGGCATTAAACGTGAGCACGGCCAGCTTTCGTTCATTCCGCTAATCTTCCGCTACATTTTATTTCGCTCCAGAGCGCTGCAATCACAAAACTGTCCGTCCTCACTGATAAAACCAATTTTAGTCTGACCACCGCCGGTTTGGTTTCCGCTACGCTGCACCCAAACCAACGGGCGTCAGAGCCGGCCAGGTTGTGCCGTCGGCGACTCTGCGAGGCTAGAGTTTTTTGGTTGGTGTTTTTGACATGGCGCGTTTTGTTGAGAAACCAAGGCCGTCTCGATCTCACCGTATGCCGCTTGCTGCTCCGCCATCTTTTTCAATCTTTTAATTCCCGCTGTCTCGGGGCGCTTTTTTTTCCCGCGACGAAGGGCATGGGTCACGCCAGCGCCCCGGCTATCTGGTAACGCCGAAACTTTCGCTGTCATGCCCCATGCACGCCGGAAAAAAAGCGTGGTCAGTTCAAAAAATGGCTCCGCGAGGGGTGAAGCAAGCGGCATACGGCGAGACACGGACGGCGATCATCAAAAAAAAGCTTATGAAAAACAAAATTTTAATTGAAGCAGCGGCTCCAGCAAACGCCAGCCAGCTATCATCAAATAAGCAAGCCGGTTTTGTCAGGCATTGCGCCAATCGCCGGTTGCCCACGGAAAAGGTCTTGAATTGCTTGCGGACGCAGTTGCCGAGCCAATACGAATTGGCCGAGGTCGTCGGCAAATGGGTTTGGCTCGATGTTTCGCCAGCACGGAAGCCGATGCTGGCAAAGGCGCTTTGGGCTTTGGGTTTCCATTGGAATCAGCGGCGCGGTGTCTGGCAGCATCCGTGCGGCCGGTTTGACCCGCTCGGCAGTCATCCCACCGACCCGCGGGCCAAGTATCGCTGCTATTTTCCCGCCGACATTTTGCCCGCCTGAATCCATGAATGCCGACCAATCCACACTGGCACTGTCAGTAAAACTGTCAGTCAAGGCCACCGCCAATAGCCGGAAATTCTGGCGGCTTTACCCAAATAGTCTTTAGTTTTACCAGCAATCTGCTATTTTCTCTTTGTCTAAATCAATGCAACAGACTGTGCCCATCTGTGACTAAAACATTTCCCGCCCGGCCTTAAAACTGGTCTTCCTT
>Ga0302200_10003416_pt1 | contig 13397 bp, 23 predicted proteins | sample II_Bog_N3_1_FD_194585 | JGI IMG/M metagenome (GOLD analysis project Ga0302200, IMG submission 194585) | Peat permafrost microbial communities from Stordalen Mire near Abisko, Sweden - II_Bog_N3_1 | ecosystem: Environmental > Terrestrial > Soil > Wetlands > Peat | place: Sweden: Abisko... | reverse complement strand
TCTCCTTCAATGGCCAACCCGGCCCGTATTTTCGCAATCTTAACCCGCGCAACAGCGGACACTATCAGCAGATCAAGCGCCGCTCGTTCGGCCGGAGTAAAATCGGATGGGACATTCTCGCGGGCCCGCATTAGATCGCTCTTGAAATCTAGCGCCGTGTCGAGCGCGTCGTCGGCGTTGATGCTGGCGATTATGGCTTCAACGGGTGTCAATTACCCAGCTCCCGCATCTCGCGCCGATGTTCCGCGCGCTGCTCGTCGTAGTCGTCGCGCAGGTTTTCCTCATACTCAATCCGCGCCTGTTCGACGTGGACTTCGATGCGCTCAATCGTCGGAATGCCGCAATCTGATAACACGTCGATGACAGATTGCTTGATATTGTCCTCGAACACGTACCGGAAACTCAGTTGGTCGATCTTATTTTCCATCGCGGCGATGAACTTCCCGATAATTTCCTGGATGTCCTGGAAAATCGCCACGTCGTCGGCTTCGATATCTTCGATGTTGGTCATTATCGCAATCCCACTGCGTTAAGTATGATAAGCGAGATAGTGAAACCCGCACCGCCAACGCATACGCCGATGAAAACGCACACGATACAATAAAACAATTCTAGTTTAGACAATTTTGACACCGGTTTCGGTTTGCTCGTGCGAACTTTGAACGATAAATTATCCATGATTATGGCTCCATATCAGGCGAAACGACTATTCCGAGGGCAACAGTTCCGCTCTCGATCTTAGCCCGGATTTCATCATCGCCAGATATCGGCATGCGCCAATTCACGAGGCCGGAAAAAATGCGCAGGCGCACAGAGAGGGTTTTGCAAGATATCGAAAGTCCAGCCTTGATGCCCCAGCCCGCTTTGATGCTGTCGCCCGCCTTGATGCCCCAGCCCGCCTCGATGCCCCAGCCCGCCTTGATGCTGTCGCCCGCCTCGATGCCCAAGCCCGCTTTGATGCTGTCGCCCGCCTTGATGCCCCAGCCCGCCTCGATGCCCAAGCCCGCCTCGATGCCCAAGCCCGCCTCGATGCCCAAGCCCGCCTCGATGCCCAAGGCCGCCTCGATGCCGGAGCCCTTGGCGGCGCGGATTCGCCCTTTCGCTACTATGCTACCCTCGAATTTGATCCATCCAAGGTCGGCGGCGATTTCGATATGGCCATCGAACGACGAAACGTCAGGGCCAATATATAGCCAGTCTTTTACGTGCTCGGCTGTGATGTATAGCGTTGTCATGCTCATTGCTCAACTCCTGAGGTGTGAATACAGCCAAGCACTACGACAAATAAAAATTGCGGTCAAGCAAAAGATTTTCCTTGACGCAATTTTTTATTGCGGTAATCTGCGGCCATGGAACAGATATTAACCCCCCATGAACTCGAATCTCTGGCTCGTAGCAACGGCCGAAAAATCGCGGAATGTTGCCATGAGGCCGGCATTGTATTCAGCACCTTTTGGCGATGGAGGGAACGCGGCGCGAAAATTGGCCTGGAAAATTACCAGAGGCTTTTTGCCGCCGCGAGTAGGAAGGTTGTGAGAGATTAACACGTCTATCAGAAAGAAAAACACCACGACCGAAATTAACGTAACCGACATCGTGCGTACCCTGATCGAAAAAAAGCACGACGATCTACTGCGACCCGAAAGTCACATTCGGCGCCGCAGCGGTTGGCGGCATGTGCGCGAGATTAGGTTGCCGTATCAGGATAGGGGGTTGTTCGATGCGTAAACCAGACTTTGTAATCGGTGACAAAGGCGATCCGTATTTGCTGCGGTGGTGGATTATACCGCGTAATAAGCGGTTTAATATTTATCTCCATAAGATATTGAGGTCCGATGATGATAGGGCCTTGCACGATCATCCGTGGTGGAATGTGAGCATCATCTTGCGCGGCAGCTATATCGAACTGATGCCGCGCGGCGAGCACCGCATCCGCGCCGCAGGCGACATTGTTTTCCGCAAAGCAACGGCCTTGCATCGGCTTATATCGCTTGGCGAACCGTGCTGGACGCTCTTCATCACCGGCCCGCGCGTCAGGGAGTGGGGTTTTGCTTGTCCGCAAGGATTTGTCGTGTGGCATAAATTTGTCGCCAAGGATGACAAAGGCCAGATCGGCAAAGGATGCGACCAATGACCCGCCGTAAATCCGCCGCCGAATACATCGCGGGCCAGGTGGAGGTTAAGGAGCCACGCAAGAAGCCGGTACGCCATGAGGATATTTTACACAAAAAAGTTGCCGTTTGGCTACGCGCTGTTATCGGGCGTGAGGGTAAAACCACGCCAAATGGCATCTTATGGCATAGCACCGAAAATCGGGCCAAACGGTCTCTCCGCGAAGGTGCGTCTAATCGGTCTCGCGGATGTGTCGCAGGTTTTCCGTTGGATATAGATTTTTACTACAACATGCGCGCCTTCAAGATTGAGCTAAAATCTGAAACAGGCAAAGTCAGCGACAGTCAGAAAATTTCCATACCAGAATACCGAGCGGCTGGCGTTCCTGTATCTATTTGTTATTCCGTGGAGGATGTGCGGATTGCTTTGCGCCAATGGAACATCCCAACCGAGGAGATAACAGCCAGCGGTATACCGTTTTGAAATACCGTGGCCGATATTCCCCGCAACAAAAGCCAACGCAGCGGCAACTGGGCTTTGCGCTGCGGGAATGCGCACCGCATATCAAGGCGGATGATATTTGCGCGCTATGCGATGTCGCCGAGCCTCTTACGTGCGAATGGTGCATCCAGAGGAAGTTTTATAAACAGGAAGACGGTGAATGATATGAGCCTACCCCCGAAGCGCCGGCGGCCAAAATCACGCAAGGCACCTGACGTCTTGGATGAAGACCCTTACCAGTGGGTGAGCGCCAACAAATACACGTGTTCCTGCTGCGGTCTGGTTTCGGTGTGGGTTAGTCCCTGGCGCTGGTTTGGCACGGTAGATTCCGAGGCTGCCGACAAGGTTTATATTTGCTCAGACCTATGCCAAGCCGCATTCGAGGAAGAGCATGGAAAGCTGACCGAGGCAGCCCCTCTTGTCGTCCAGGCCGCCATGGTGCCGGCTGCGTTTAGCGTGGTTTGCCCTTGCTGTGACCGGGAGAACGACGTTCCAAACTGGGATCAGTCGGCGCCCGGCTATTTTTCCTTTGATGCGGAAACTATCGAAGGCCCGTTTATCACTTGCAAGTGCGGCGCGCTGATCGAGCCGCAGAGCGTCCGCACGCTACCCTGGATATCAGCCGCCAATGAAAGGCAGTCCACCCTATGAGCGATGAACTACCTCCGCCTAAAGGCGAAGGCTTCTAGCTTCAGCGGCAACTGCCTTGGGCCGACCTTATATCCCCTACCTGAAGGAATACGCAATTGGGAACACATAACAACGCCGCCGGGCGCATTGCATCCGCAGCCAGCCGCCGCGCTATCCTGGCGCATTATATCGGGACCTGTGAGGGTTCTGTTAGGTCGCTGGACGCGTCCAATATTTTATTTTCTGTTGCGTGGTTCCCTACTGCCATTCCGCAAGCCAAAACACCGGCATACGGTGATCCTGAGCGCCTTACTTGGGGGCAGTTTTGCGAGATTTTGTCTAGCCGTAGGGTTGGCCCTAAAGATGGTCCAGGCTTCGTGCCTTCGCGCTTTGACCTAGACGCGGATGGGCGCAGGGTAAGGCGTAAAAAGATCAATCTAGTTGCCCGTACAGCCGTGGCGCTTGATATCGAGGCCAGCAAGAAAACAGGGGAAATCCCGCCCTGCCCCGGCGCCGCCGCAGATATTGTGCGGCGCCTCGGATTAGCGGCGATTGTTTACACAAGCCATAGTCACAAAGCGCACGATCCACGCTATCGCATGGTGTTTCCGCTATCAGGTGAAATCGGCATAGACATTGACGCACCTGAGATTGTGGCTGCTAGGCTGGGACTATTGGGAGTGCTGGACGCATCAAAAGAAGGTGCGGCGTCATTCTTCTATGCGCCGTCATGTGCCAGCGAAGACGATGAGCACCTCACGGCCGTAATAACCGGCCGCGCGCTTGATGCTGCAAAAATCACGGCGGAAGGGATTAAAATAAACGAGGCCAGGAAAGCCGATGCCGAGCGCATAGCGAATGAAGCGCAATCTGCGGCGGCACATCGCATGGCAGAGAAAATAGCGGCTGGTTTTGACCCTACCGATTCGATCATAGAGAAAATACGATCAAAGTTGGACCTTGACGCAATCCTTTGCGCGCACGGATACGAGAAGTCAGGCCAAAACTTTAAGCATCCAAATTCATCATCTAGTTGCTTCGGCGCAAATATAAAGAACTTCGGCGGCGTTGAACGCGTGTTTAGTCACAACGCCACAGACCCGCTCCATGGCGACAACCTGCCCGCATGGTGTGGTGGCGTCACAGCTCTTGATGCCTTTGATGTGGTGGCTATCCTCGACTTCAACGGCGATAGAAACAAGGCGATTAACGCTATGGCTGAGCGTTTTGGCTTAACCAAAACGGCCGAGAAAAAGGAACTTGCAAAGTTCATATTCAAAGCTATCCGCCGGGCATTACCACAAGATGAAATCGAACGCGCCAGCATAGAGGAAGGCGCCCGCTTGGGGTTTGCGCGGGACGATGTGTGCCGCATTGCACATTGGGTTGTGAGCCAAGCTATGGGTGTGGGTGAACATGCCAATGGTTGATTTCCCTGATATGTCGGCGGCTAAGGCATCAAATAAACTATACCGACACCTTGCCAAGTATGACCAGCACATAGCCGATAAGATTGTTTTTCTAGCCGGTTTACCAAAAGTTGAATATGACCAGCAACGCAAAGAGGCTGCGCTACATCTAGGGGTCCGGCCCGCAACTCTTGACGCGGAAGTGACAGCAACCCGGCGAGACATGGCCGACCCTGAAGCCGCCCTCCCTGAATTTTCGGATGATGATCTGGCCCTCAGATTTAGCGAAAAGTACAAGGATCATTTGCGATATACGGCAAAATTTGGCTCTTGGAATGAATGGGTAGGATCTCATTGGAAGCCGGACGAGACCTTGCACGTGTTCACGTTGGCGCGCGTTGTGTGCCGTGAAGCATCGCAAGAGTGCCATCCATCTGTCGTAAAAAGCATATCCTCAGCGGCTACGGTGGCGGCGGTCGAACGCCTGGCACGAAATGACAGAAAGCATGCAACGCGTGTTGACCGCTGGGATTCTGACCCATGGATAATTGCAACCCCAGGCGGGACGGTTGACCTTAAAACCGGCGAGTTGCATCCCCCGTCACCTAACGACCATTGCACAAAAGTTACGGCCGTAACTCCCGGCGGCGCGTGCCCTATCTGGCGCGACTTCCTGAAAAGGGTCACGAACAACGATGATAAGCTTCAAACATTTTTGCAGCGCGTCATAGGCTATTCCCTGACAGGCACGACAACCGAACAGGCGTTGTTTTTCTTCTACGGAACAGGGGGCAACGGTAAGGGCGTATTTCTAAACACGATATCGTCCATCCTCGGTGATTATGCTTCGGTTGCCAGCATGGACACATTCACATCGTCGCCATCTGACCGTCACCCTACAGACCTAGCCATGCTTCGCGGCGCCCGCCTTGCCGTCAGTCAGGAGACGGAAGAAGGCCGGGCGTGGGCAGAAAGTCGGGTTAAGGCTATGACTGGTGGCGATCCCATTACGGCCCGCTTCATGCGGCAGGACTTCTTTACGTATCAGCCCCAATTCAAACTTATGATAGCTGGCAACCATAAGCCCAGCCTAAAAAACGTAGACGCGGCGATCAGGCGCCGGTTCAACCTTATCCCGTTCACAGTCACCATCCCCAAGCATGAGCGCGATCTTGATTTGCCTGACAAGCTGAAAGCCGAGTGGCCCGGCATTCTCCAATGGGCAATAGATGGATGTATCGGTTGGCAAGAAGTTGGCTTGAAAGCGCCGCAAGTGGTGACTGACGCAACTGATGAGTACCTTAGTAGCGAGGACGGCATGTCCTTGTGGCTCAAGGACAGGTGCGAGTTTAACGAGTTATACGATGAGCAAAGCACGAACCTCTACAAAGATTACGCTGCATGGATGATGGCGTCGGGTGAAAAGCCAAGCACGCAAAAATCATTCACTCAGGCCATGGAGGGCAAAGGATATTCCCGCATTACCGGCCGTAGGCATGCAACCTTTAAGGGAATACGCCTAGAATTTAGGCAGACGTCATATCACGAGACAGCGGATGACCGCGCATGATCCCTGCAAGCCCAATTGGCGGAAATCAGCCACTTTTGGGGTTAAGATGCAGGGATGTGCAGGGGTTTCAGGTGTATTCCCATATATGGCGTATAGGGGAAATACAGCGATTACTTAAAGTAGAATATGTATGTGTACGCGCGGGTATCACGAAAAATGCTTTTATAAAAAATACCCCTCGTACGGTATATATGGGGAAATGGGTGAAACCCCTGCAATGGGTGCTTGCCTCCCACAACCCCGCACGACAACATCCACCCCAACCACAGGAACCGCTAATGACCCGCCCCAACCCATGGACCGACGACCTCAAGCAACGACTGGTAGACATATGGGCCGTAACCCCGCACATGTCCGCCACGAATATCGGCAAGTATCTCGGTGGCTTATCCAAAAACCAGGTGCTGGGCCAGGCGCACCGGCTCAACCTTCCGCAACGTGCAAACCCGATCAAACCGCGCACCGATCATGGACACCGCCGAATACCGCGTAAAGCCAGCCAGGAGGCGCTACAGGCGGTTATGCGCCCGTCAGCTACAGTCACGCCCATGAGGACGTTAACCATGTCCAGGACCCGGAAAATTCCTTGCTGCTGGGTGTTTGGCGAAAAGCCGGACTGGCGATACTGCGACGAACCATCCCTTGAAGGCAAAAGCTACTGCCCCAAACATGCCGCTATTGCCTTTCGAAGGGGGGCGGCATGACGCGAAAGCCAAAAAAACGGCGCGTCAAGGCAAATCCCTTCCCAAGAATGTGGTTTGTGGTGTATGCGAGGATTATGGCCATTCCGCTGAAACTCGCCGGAAAAACAACAGATGAGTTGGTCGAACTGCTCATGTCGGGCAGATTGCTCACTCACGTCGCAAAGGAGTGGGGCAGCAGTCTGACGGCATTAAGCAACTGGATCGCCGCAGACGAAGAGCGAACCGCGCGCGCGAAAGCCGCCGTAAGAGCTGCTGGGCATGCGTGGGATGCGGCGGCGGAAAACGTCTTGAGTGATCTGCCGCAGGATGCCACTCCCGCCCAGGTGGCGCGCGCCCGTGAGTTGGCCAGCCATTACAGGTGGCGTGCATCTAAGCTGTCGAGCGCCTACGCCGACAAGCAGCAGGTTGAGCACTCGGGCGTAGTGACCCTGGAAACTCTCGTCCAGGCCAGCGTGCCGCAGGATGAGTAAGCCGTCTGCATCGGATAACATACGACGATGGCGGGAGCATCCTGCGGATTTTGTCCGTGAAGTTTTTGGCGTTGAGCCTGATCCGTGGCAAGCGGATATCTTGGAGGCATTCCCTCATAACCCCCGCCTCGCTATGTCCGCAGCGAAAGGGCCTGGCAAGTCATGCCTCCTCGCGTGGTTGGCTTGGAATTTCCTCGCCACCCGCCTCCACCCAAAAATTGCAGCTACGTCGATCACTGCTGATACGTTGGCCGATACGCTATGGGCCGAAATGGCGAAATGGCAGAACAAAAGCCCATTTCTAAGTGCGGCGTTTGTCTGGCAGAAAACGCGCATATTCGCCAAAGACCATCCTGAGACGTGGTTTATGTCGGCGCGATCATGGGCAAAATCGGCCAGCTCGGAGCAGCAGGCAAATACTCTAGCCGGTCTCCACGCTGATTATATTATGTTCGTGATCGACGAGGCCGGCGGTATTCCTGACGCAGTTATGGCTGCGGCCGAAGCGGCGCTGGCATCGTGCATCGAGGGGCACCTAGTTATTGCGGGTAATCCGACGCATTTGGCAGGCCCTCTCTACCGCGCGGCTACGTCCGAGCGGCGCTTGTGGCATTTTATCCACATTACAGGCGATCCAGACGACTCGAAGCGCTCGCCGCGTATTTCGGTACAATGGGCTCGTGAACAGATCGAAAAATACGGCCGCGACAACAATTTCGTGAAAGTTAACGTTTTTGGAGAATTTCCGTCCTCGTCTCTTAACTCCCTGATAGGGATCGAGGAAATGCAGGCATCGATGAAGCGATATTACCGCGAATTCGAGATCGGCTCCGCGCCAAAAATCCTCGGCGTTGATGTGGCACGCGACGGTGGAGACGCCAGCGTGATAGCCAGGCGCCAAGGCATCCAGGCTTTCAAGGTGGCGAAGCATCGCAACATAGACTCTACCCAGGGCGCCGGCCATGTCTCTCGCGAGTGGAGCGAATGGGGGGCTGATGCGTGTTTTATAGATATGACGGGCGGGTTTGGCTCAGGCTGGTATGATCAGCTCGCGGTCATGGGCCGCACGGCAATCGGTGTGCAGTTTAGTCAGTCCGCCACCAATCCTGCCCGGTATTTTAACAAGCGCGCAGAGATGTATTTTGACTTCGCGGAGTGGATCAAGCGCGGCGGGGCGCTGCCGGAAAGCCCCGAAATAACTGCTGCAATGACGCAGACTCATTATTCGTTCAAGGGAGACAAGCTAATCCTCGAACCCAAAGAGGCGATCAAAGCCAAGCTCGGATACAGCCCCGACGAGGCCGACGCATTCGCCCTGACGTTCGCTCATCCAGTAACGCCGCTTAATATCATGCCGCGCCGCACCAATAATATAGCGCGCTCCGACTTTAACCCGTACGGCAGTGACGATGCCGAGGTGGCGAGGATGTACAGGTGATCACATATACCGTAGAACGATGGGTAGATTGCAGAGATGATCTTAAATTTCTGCTGCCTATCCATTGGGCAGAAATAGACAATAACCAGGAAAATGCCCCTTTTGACCCTGATTATGACGCATATCAGATGCTTGATAATGGCGGCTTTTTGCATCTCGTGCTGGTTAGAGACGACGGCCGCCTAATTGGCTATCATAGTTTTGTGATGAGAACACATCTGCACGCCAAATCAACCCTTATGGCTTTCGCCGATGTGTATTATATCCTGCCGGAATACAGGTATGGGCGAATTGGCATCAAGATGTTCTTGTTCGCCGAATCCTCGCTCAAGGATCTCGGTGTGAAGCAGATATATAACGCGACGACGATGAAGCTCAATAATGGGCCGATTTTTAAGCGCCTCGGTTACACGCACATCGAAGACGTGTACGTAAAGGAACTTGTTTAATGCCCGCAGCCATACCTATCGTCGCGGCGACCGTCGCTAGCGTTGCTGGAACAGTAGCAGCTACCGAGCTCGCACCGAAAGCCCCCAAAGCCCCAATGGCGCCCCCTCCACCGCCGACGCTCGCTACAACGGCGGAGACTGCACAGGCAAACCAGAATGCCGCTGCCGCTGCTGGTGGCATGGGTTATGGCGGCACAATTAAAACCGGGCCTCTAGACACAACGGCAGCACCAGCCGCTAAGTCCACGGCGCTGGGTGGAGGATCGGCCGGTGGTTAATCAATCCACTCCTGACAGTAGCCAAGCATTCTATGAGAATATGAGTAGCACACTGCTATCCCAGCAGCCGTCATCCGCTGTTCAAAAACTCAAAAATAAACCAGCCTGGGATCGGATGTATTCCCATCTCGAAAATCGGCGTAATCAACTGTACGTTTGGCGGTATTCATTCTGGTCGCACTGGTCCCGTCTTTGCGAATACTTCTCACCACGAAGGTATCTTTTTATTCCGGTCGCGAACCGCACTTGGAGGGGCAACCCCATCAACGAGGCCATAATCGACAGCACCGGATTGCAGGCTCTTCGCACATGTGCTGCGGGCATGTGGTCAGGCATGACGAACCCGTCTTATCCATGGTTCGAGATGAGCATCGCGCTATCGTGGGTGAAGCTCGACGCGCCGGCAAAGCAGTGGCTCGAAAATTCGACCAAGAAGGTTACTACTGTACTCGCGCAGAGCAACTTTTACGAGATCATGCGCCAAGCGTTCGAGGATACGGCGCTTATCGGTCAGGCGCCGGTCATCGTTTATGAGGATTACGAGGATGTTGTGCGCTTTTACCTTCCTGTGGCGGGTGAATATTATCTCGGCGTCGGCGCACGTTTCTCTGTGGATACATTATATCGCGAGTTTACTCTGACAATTCTTCAAATCGTGGATATGTTCGGAATTGAGAACTGCCCCGAAGAGATCCAGGTGATGTGGGAGAACGCTGGCGGATCGCTCGACAGCGAGATGGTTGTGTGTCACGCGATCGAGCCAAATTTCGCCGTCGGCAAGAAACAGGGAGCGCCGCTGGTTCCGGATAAGTTCACTTTCCGGGAAATCTACTGGCTTAAGGGCAATAAGACGCCAGCGCCGCTTTCCGCGCGTGGCTTCAATACGCCACCATTTGCCGTGTTCGGATGGTCGCGCTCATCGAATGACGCCTATTACCGGTCTCCGTGCATGGATGCGCTGGGTGACAATAAACAGGTGCAGCGCGAGACGCTACGTAAGGCCGAGTTCATTGAAAAGGGCGTCCGTCCACCGATGGGCGCGTCCGTCCAGATGAAGAATGAGCCAGCGTCGATCCAGCCGGCGCACATCACCTATGTGACCGCTGACCAGTACGGCAAGGGTTTCTACCCTCTGTTCGAGCCAAAACCGGAATGGCTGGCGGGTATTACGGCGGACATCGAACTGGTCAATCAGCGGCTCCAGAAGTGCCTGTTCGTTGATGTGTTCATGGCCATCAGCCAGATGGAAGGCGTGCAGCCCAGGAATGAGCTGGAACTGACCCAGCGCAACCTTGAGCGACTCCAGGCTATCGGGCCGGTCATCAATGCGACCGAGAACGCCCTAAGCCAGATCATTCAGCGCGTGCTCGACATCATGATCCGGCGCAGGATGATTGACCCGATCCCACCGTCTCTGCAAGGCATTCCGCTCAAGATATCGTTTACGTCGATTATGTCCATGGCTATGCGCGCGAGCGAGGCCGTGAAGATACGAGATGTACTTACAACCGCTGGTTCGCTACAGGAAGCTGCTCAGGCTGCCGGCTTACCCTCGCCTATCCGTATTTTCGACCTTGATAAGACGATGCGCGAGTACGCTGATAGTCAAGGTTTCCCGATCTCCTGCATCCTGACCGACGATGTGGTGGCACAGAATGATAAGGTACACGCTCAGGCGCAGCAGCAGGCGCAGGCGCCACAGAATCTGCAAGCTGCGGTTCAAGCTGCGCAGGGTTTGTCCCAGACAAAGATCGGTCCAGATAACGCACTTGGATCATTGCTTGGCGTTGGAGGTGGTTGAATGAGCCTACGTGATGACCTGGCACTTGTTCGCAATCACTTCCCAAAGGCTCGCGCCCAAACGGTTGGAATGATAGTTCATATCGCCCTGGACAGTTACCGTCACATCGGCGAGGGCAAGACCGAGCGCGCCGCATGGGCAGATGCAGCCAAGCGCGTGATCAAATCTCAAACAGGATTTGGCTGATATGCACATGATGCAGCAGCGGGAAATTCTTGCTCTCGTTAAGAGAATATTAGAAGCGTCGTAATAAAGCGATGTCTGCCTTACCCTTGAACTTTTGCAGCGCGGCAGGGTTTGCTCATGCCGTATCCCATGTCGGATTGCCTGGGGATGCGGTTAGAGAGGCAGACGTTGAAGGTTGCTCGCTTAACAACCTGGAGAATGGCGCGCACAGGATATGGGGTTAACGATTTCGGATGATGAAGAAGAATTCTATGGCCATTATTATCACGAGAAAACTGACAATGACAACGCCAGCATCTGCATGTGTTACGGGCCAGGGCTTCATACGCATCCTCGGGCGTCCAACTCGTCTACCGTAGATATCTGGTTGCGCCCCATAGTGATGTTGGTTTGCATACGCACATCCTGATTACGCCACGTCCAGATTTCGCCGTTGTCCTGGGCGACAACGAAAAATAGTTCATGCTCCTGGCTGTAGTCGATCACCATGATTGCATATCCCGGACCGCGTGGCGTCGTCATGGGGATGGTTGGATTAAGCTGGATCATCATGCGGGCTCATTCTCCTTGATCAAGATCGCTACGGCGGCGTTAAAGTCACCCAGCCTCGCAAACCGCTCGGCCCGGTGAACGGCATTGCGCAACCGGTCAGCCTTGTCCCGCCACTTTGGGGAAACGAGATCATCCCTGAAAATCGGCGGCTCGTAGTTCCGCAACTCTACCACGCATAGCGCGAAGTTGCGCTTAGCTCTGGTCATATTGTGCCGATATTCGTTTATCACATCCGCTGTCATTTTCCAGGTTCCTTAGCCAGCGTCCAAACTTTATCTGACATCCGTAGCAGCCAGATGCTGCCAGTGCTGGTTTTAACTTCGACCACGCCGTGGGGGAGAAAATCAATAGCCACGATAGCGGCTCCGCACTCAGGCAGTTCTGCCATGTATAATGATCTCAAACATGATCACCACGCACACGATCACTGTTGACGCGCCAAATAAAGCCAAAGCCCGTAGAATGCGGTACAGGATAGCGATTATCACTCGACCCTCACACATCTTGCAGCCGCCCACTTGTCCAGGTCGGCGCGGTTATAACGGACGATTTTCCAGCTTACACGGGTAAACGACGGGCCTTTGCCTGCGTTATTGTTGGCGGCCATGTTGGTAAGCGTTCCCTCGGATATGGCGCACCCGATGCTTATCAGATAGTTTGCAGCCTGCTTTCGGGTTAACCAGTCGGTCATCCGCACAAAACCGCGTCTACCCTGGTTATCCTGCATTCTCGGACGCATTCCCCTCCAAACCAGAACTCTGCGTCTCCTCTTTCATCGGTCATCTCGATGGTTGGATCGCGCATAGCGGCGATGGCGACGATCGCCCTATGCCTAAAACTCATCCAAAGCGGAGATATGCCGTGGCAATCATCTGGATCATACCCTGCATCCTTACAAAGCGCCCTGGCCACTCGCTCAACTATCTTGGTCATTTCACAACCACCATTAACCATTATGGAGCCATTTAACCACCATGAGCAACGCGATGTCAAGGGTTATCTAAAATGCCTTGTTTTTAGGCTAAGCGTCGGGCAATGCCATATATATGCTCACAGAAGCCGAGATATTCTCCTGTTTGGTCGAGAATTTCCGTCTAGCGGCGGATAATTGCAAAAAGCTGGCCAATGTGCCCGCTGCTGGCCCCGCGTACAATGACCTTCGCCACCAATTGCTGCTGATCGAGGGTGCATGTCGGCAAGCTGCTGTCTGGCGCGGTGATAGCCGATGGTTCCAGATAGGCCTTATGATGAACGAGGCACACAACCGAGCCGGCGACTGGCTTCGTGGCCATCTGTC
>Ga0302200_10003415_pt1 | contig 13399 bp, 9 predicted proteins | sample II_Bog_N3_1_FD_194585 | JGI IMG/M metagenome (GOLD analysis project Ga0302200, IMG submission 194585) | Peat permafrost microbial communities from Stordalen Mire near Abisko, Sweden - II_Bog_N3_1 | ecosystem: Environmental > Terrestrial > Soil > Wetlands > Peat | place: Sweden: Abisko, Stordalen... | reverse complement strand
GGCGACGGTCAATTCGATCCATCGCGAGTTGAAGACAAAGGTCAAGTCTTTGGGCGGTGACGGAGCAGAATCCTCGTTGGCAAAGCGCAGAACTCGTGCGCCGATCACCGCGCGAGGCGGATTATCGGTTCCCGTCGAAGTCGCAGCCGTAGAAGCCCCTGTTGCAAGCCGGGAGAGAGGAGGAATACGAACGGTGTTTGCACCGGTCTTGGAAATGGGTTTTGGAAATTTGCTACCAAATGCTACCAAGGCTGGGGATGGAACTTCTGTAAGTTGTTGATTCTATGGTGGACCTGATCGGGATCGAACCGATGACCTCTTCCATGCCATGGAAGCGCGCTCCCAGCTGCGCCACAGGCCCACGTACTGAAGGACTTCCTTATTGTCTCCGCTTGAGCTCGATTCGTCAATCTTCTCGGGCCGGGGGACTGCCTCAAGAGCGGCGCGGATCTGGACCCGGCACCAGCCACCAAGCCGAGTATCGGCTGCTCGCCGTAGAATTGATGTCGCGCTCCTCCTGCTTCTCTAGATACCCCTCCGCGATGCAATTTGCTCTTTTTAGACCACCTATGATGCAGATGGGTAGTATACTGAATTCGCGTTTGAACTTGATCGGCTCTGTGGCGAATCAATCCCCGGTTCGGCGTGAAAGTCGCAACTTGTATCCTTGGGCAAAGATTCGACTCGAGGGACAGAAAGGCGGAGCTGGCCAACTAGCCAGTTCAAACAGGTTTTTAGATGAACCGAAGATTACTAACGATTCTCATCCTCGCATTCGTCATCGCCGGTGCTTGCGCGTTCCTGGTTGCGAAGTTGGTAGGTAGTCGCATCCAAGGGAATAAGCCGGCATCGACTACGCATGTAGTAGCTGCCGCCGCGGATATCAAACTTGGAACGATTCTGACCAAGGACAACCTGACGACGGTCGAGATCGCCGGAGTGCTTCCCAAGGGCTTCCTCACCAAGCCCGAGGATGCGATCGGACGCGGCGTCATCTCGGACCTCTATGCAGGCGAGCCCATTCTTGACAACCGTTTGGCCGCAGTCGGCTCCGGCGGAGGATTGGCAGCCGCCATTCCGCAGGGTATGAGAGCGTGCGCGATCAGGGTCGATGAAGTCGTTGGCGTTTCCGGGTTCGTCACTCCCGGTATGCGCGTGGACATTCTCGTCTCTGGCACTCCTCCTGGCCAACAGGACGTTTCTCAGGGATCTCAGTCGAGAACGCTTCTTCAGAATATCCAAGTCTTGTCTGCAGGCACCGACATTCAAAAGGATGCTGAAGGCAAGGCAAAGCCGGTTCAAGTAGTCAACGTGCTGGTAAGCCCGGAACAGGCTGAGACTCTTACTCTGGCCACAAACCAGGGATCGGTCAGAATTCAGCTTGTGCTGCGCAACCCGCTGGATACAAAGACCGATCCGGTTCAGGGAACAGCTATGAGCGCGATTTTTGGCGATAAGATTGCCGCCCCTGCGAAGCCTCATACTGTGGCGCCAAAGGCTGTCAAAAAGCCCGAAGCGGAACCCCCGATCGAGATTATCAACGGTTCAACGCGGAGTGTAGAAAAATTTGGATCTCCCGAGGCAAAGCCGTGAGAACAAACTTTGGCATTACCATCACATGCTGCAGCGCATTGGTTTTTCTCCTTTGCGCGGAGTCTCCTTTACTGGCTCAAACCCCATCCATTCCTGCTCCACCTGCTGCGCCTACGGTTCAAGATTCGACAAATGAACTCTATGTCGCAGTGGGGAAGACTGTCTTGGTCGATCTGGCCAAACCCATTGCGCGGGTTGCCGTAGGTTTGGGCGATGTCGCGGAAGTGCAGGCGGTCACCCGGACCGAAGTCATGGTGAATGGCAAAGCTCCCGGAGAAACCAGCCTGATTATCTGGGACAAGCAGGGCGGCCGGCAGTTCTTCAACGTAACGGTGCGAGCCAGCGCTTCTTTGGCGAATGACAAGCTGGATGCGGTCCGTCGCGAGCTCAGAACCGAGCTGCCCGGGCAGTCTGTGAAGATCACTGTGGAGGGGGACTCAGTCTTCCTAAGGGGCAATGTCAAGGATCTCAATAGTTCATCGCGGGCTGTAAAGATTGCCTCCACCGCTGGCAAGGTTGTTAACCTGCTGGATGTCGATGTGCCTCCTGCCGACCCGCAGATTCTGCTCAAAGTGCGCTTTATGAGCATCGACCGCAGTAAAGCCTTGCAGCTCGGTATCAACCTGACCGCCTCAGGGTTGGGGAACACGGTGTCCTCGCTTTCAACTGGTCAGTTTGGGGCCGGAGCCAACGTGTCGGCTGTGTACACCACGGGTCTCACTTCGTTCGGAGCGACCATCGAAGCTCTCGAGTCAAAGGGGGTCGTGGAAACATTAGCCGAACCCAATGTCATGGCGGTGAATGGCCATGAGGCGAGCTTTCTGGCTGGCGGCGAATACCCCTACCCGATGGCTCAGGCCTCCGGGACGGGCGTAGGCACCATCAGCATCGAATTCAAAGAGTATGGAATTCGTCTCAACTTCATTCCGACCGTGAGTCCACGAGGGACGATTCGTCTTCAGGTGGCTCCGGAAGTCAGCGCGTTGGATTTCACCAATGCCGTTGAAATCGCCGGATTTGAGGTGCCCGCAATTACCACGCGGAGGATGAAGACCGAGGTCGAACTCGGCGATGGGCAGGCATTCGTCATCGGCGGGCTTCTCGAAAATGAAGAGACCTCAGCCTTCCAGAAGATTCCATTCCTGGGAGACATTCCAATACTTGGCAAGTTCTTTCAGTCGGAGTCCAAGAAGAGAACCAACACCGAGTTGATGGTCGTTGTGACGCCGGAGATTGTAGCTCCCATCGAGGCTGGTTCGCCCACGCCCGATTTGAAGTATCCAGTGAAGTTCCTTCCGCCCAACTCCGGCATACCAATGAATACTCCCGATGCCAAAACGTCCGCCAATTCGCTGCCCCCCGCTCCTGCTACGATGCCCATTGAGAAGTTGATCGATAGTATGAAGCCGGAGGCCCCGCTGGTGATCGAAGGCGGCGGTGGCTTTGGTACTGGTGGCGGTGGGGCGATTAGCTCCGCTCCTTCGGCCGCTCCCGCTCCATAGCAAGGCTGTCGGCGGCCGTCTTTCTAGATGGCCGCCGCCCCTTGAGAATGCGTGTTCCTGATTCTGGCGAGTTCATCTCAATTCAAGTTGGGATCCCGCAGTGGCGAAGTTTCGAGAGAGCCGCTTGGAACTGGAGTTTTTCTGCTTGGCGGGGATGAACAGCAAGAACCTGAGGCTAGCTGATGAAGCCGCTGAGCAGAATTGTCTCGACGTTGCGCGATATTATCACTCCGCGAGGGCATTCGGCTCCTGATATTCGCCTGCAAGTGTCCAACCTTACGAGAGAAACCGTGGTTGCCACACGGATGGAAGTGGCCGACAGCAGCCCAAAGCGCAACAAGGGGCTTTTGGGCCGTGATCGTCTCGCTCCGGGAGAGGGCTTGTGGATACTCCCTTGTGACGCCATTCACACCATCGGCATGAGATTCCCGATAGACCTTATCTATCTCGACCGTAAGAACGAGATCAAGAAGCTCTGCCGCAATGTGAAACCATGGCGGATGTCAGCTTGTCTCGCCGCACACTCCGTGCTCGAACTTCCGGCTGGCACCATCCGCAGCACCGAGACGCGCACAGGAGACACTATAGAGTTTTCATCCGCGACAACGGTGGACGACCGTTCCGGCGATTCTTTTGCGAATGGGTAACAGGCTGCGATGAACAGTCCGCTGATTTCAGGGCGAGCTGCGCATTTCTTAGGCCACATCTCGGCAGGGTTAGGTTGATATGGGAACTGGGAAAGTGACCGGGCAGCGGATTCATTTCTGCCTTACTGCGGTTGTTGCCGTCCTGCTCGTGCCCGCGGCCTTTTTACTCGCCTCAGAATAGTTCCTTCTCCATCATCCTGCTCGTTTCTGCTCGCTTGGGCAATTCAGTCCATTATTTGGGCTGCGTTGCTCTATCAGTTTGGCATAAGAGGATCATGGGCTGCATACCGGCGCGACTCTTTACGATTGGTGCCGGCGATTCTGATGGGGATTGGGTTGGTTGCATTGTATGGTCTGGCTGGGGCGGAATTTGCGATTGTCGGCTTCACCTTGGTTGAATTCAATTACCGCCATGGGAACTGGCGGAAAGCTGCCAACTCTTTGCTGCCCTGGCTCTACCTCGCAGGGGGGATTCAGGTCGCGTTGTACTTCTCTTCCGTCATCGTGACTCTGCGGCCGTGTACTGGGTTTGACTTTGCACTGGCCCACCTTGATTCGTATCTCATGTTTGGTGGTTCCGTCGTCCAACTTAGCATGAAGCTCGCTTCATGCTACGCGCCAGCGGAGGCCATTTATTACAGCATGGGCGGCGTCATGGGTGCAGCGATTCTATTTCTCTGCCTTGCGGGAGACAAGCGAGCAGCCTTTCAAATGGGCGGCGCGATCCTGATTGCGTACTATGTGTCGCTGGCAGTTTTTTACTTTGTCCCTGCCCAAGGGCCGTTTATCTCTGGCGGTCTTCCGCACGAGATGCTGACTGCCGGCGTCCAGCGCATGTCTCTGGGGAACGCGAGAATACTATACCGGCACGCTGGCTGGATTACTCCCCCTCTTGCGTATTACGTGGCCTTCCCTTCCTTGCATGTCGCGCAACCCTTGATCGCAGCCTGGTTCCTCCGGCGGTGGCGCGCAGTCTCACTTATCGTCCTCGGTTATTCCGGACTGCTCGTTTTGGCTATCGTGATTCTGCAGTGGCATTACATAGTAGACATACTCGGAGGATTCGCTGTCGCGTCTCTGGCAGTTTCTCTCGTCTCTATTGGATCGCGTCGATTTAGCGAGGATAAGAACAATCAGAGCTTTGCGTCAGATGCCAGGTGAAGGCGGCGGGGGTTCTCCGGTGCTTCGAGCATGGCGACCGCGATCGCGAATGCAAGCAACGGGAGCGAGACGGTCCAGAACTGAAGGCCCGAGAGAGTTACGCAAACAGGAAATACAAACAGGAGCGCAGCCGTTATCAATTGCAAGCTCCAGTAGCGATATGTTTTCCTATTGCAGGCCGTCAGACGGCTTAGTATCACTGCGATGGGAACAATCAATATGCTCATGTCATAAGCGATCAAGTAATAGCTGACGAGGCAACTCGCTGGAATCGCAACGACGAGCGCATTGCCGCCACGCGGTTGCCGAGTGGCAAAGAAGATCATTGCCACCGCCGAAGCGGCGATGGTCAACGGCAACACCAAAGGCGATCCTCCGAGGAATGCATTCAAGGCTCCGTGGAGATTGGCCGTTTTGCCGATCGGCAGTGGAAAACGCGGGCTGACGTGAAATGTATAGCTTAACTGAACCATCGACTTGAAGTAATGAGCCGATTCTGTTATTCCGGCAATCCAAATTGAGATTGCCGCAAGAAGCGCGGCTGTGCCGCCGAATGCAGCCGAGAACTTCCAGCGCCGCCAAACGAGAAAAAGCACAGCAATCGGGATGACCAGTTGAAACTTGAACAATCCACATGCGACAAGAACCCCTGCCAGATACTCGCGGTCCTTCTCAATGCAAGCGAGCGCCCCTGCCAGCAGCGTCAGCAGAATGATGGAGTCTTGCCCCGACGCAAGCGCCACGTTGATGGGGAGAAACAGAAACATCGCTGCCGGCAAGTAAGACGCGACTCGAGCCAGATTGGCCATATAGGGCCGCAAAAGTCGAAAACAGAGTGTCAGGCATGCCAGGTTGAATGCATAGAATGCGCAATAGGCTGGATAAAACGGTAGAAACGAGAATGGGGCAAAGAGAAGAGTTTCAAATGCCGGCCGGATAAATGGGAGTGGAATATCCGCGTAAGAAACCAATTCATTCTGAAACCGCGCCTGTGCTGAGGAATTGTAAATCTCGTGGCCGTGTCCAGATCGAACCATATAGCCGGCTGTATACATATTGCGAAAATCCACGCTCCCGCCACGAAGCATGGGCAGAAAGCCAATGATCCCGCAAAGAAACCATGGCGCTAGCAGCATCGCATTCAGCGCCAGCGCTCGGGCTGGGGAGAAGGGCGAGACCATGCGCCGGTCTGGAACTGGGTCGGTGTCAGGCACGGTCTCGTCGCTTTTCAACCGGAAGCCCCTTGTCGATCACGAAGATGATAACAGGGTTCGGACCCACTTCAATGGCGTCCAATCTTGCCAGGCCCCGGTCCAGGCGGCGGCGGAGGCACTGGCGGCGACATACCATACAAGCCACGCCGGCGCCGTCCAGGGAGTCCAAAGATACAGAGCTTGGGGCTTCACGGCATTGCCAAATAGAGCGCATTCAACCAGGGCACTCAACAGCGCAAGAGTCACCAGCAGACCCCGGGATTGTGTTCGATACGCGCCATGAAGCAAAGCCGGAATCGCCAGAACCTGATCGTAGAGCCAGACATACGGCGCTACAAGGATCGAGACGAGCATCAGAGCGCTGCCGTGTTCCATCCAGTCCCATACCTTGCGGCGTGCCCAGAAATACCCAAGCGCCCAAACGCAAGCCAAGCCAACCGGCAGATATTGGACCCACATTGTGTTGGGGCTGAGCCAAAACCGCAAATAGAAACTCAGGCAGGGAATATAGTCCCTTTCCATTCCAAACGTGCGCACCATTTGTGCGTACTGTGTCCATGCCATCGGGTCAATGAAGAATGCGATGGCGCAACCTGCAGCAACAGCAGCGCAGGCTCCGGCCAGAATCCGATAGCTCTTGGAAACGACGATCCATACCAGCAGCACCACGCCGAAGGGTAGAAACAGATGAGGCTTCAGCGCGCAAAGCCAAAGGGAAACCCCAGCTATGAAGGGCCGGGTGCGGTGCAGACGAAGAAACAGGACCAAGCCGAGCAGCGCCAAGAGGGCGGGCTGTCCGTTGATCAGGCAAATGAGCGCCGGCCCGAAGGTATAGCCAAGGACAGTGCGGAAGGTCTTGGGCCGGCCGTGCATAATCCAGAGCATGTGGACCGAAATCGCCAGGCACGCGATCAGGAGCAGGGACCACAGAATCGATGCCATGCGGAAACTCAGGAATCCAAGCGGAAGCGCAAGCGGCAAAGCCGAGGGCGGGTTCCTCATAAACAATACGCTGGCCCCGGAAGGAAATCCCACCCCGTGCTCAATCCGCAAGAGAGCATCTCCATCGTAGGGATTTGCGTGGCGTGCAAGTTGCTGGCCCGTGGCCCAATAGGGAACGAAATCGCGCGCGCCTGAGAGAGGGCCTGGCAAATGAGCAAGAAGGAGCACCTCGCAGGTGCCCGCTAACGTCACCCCGCAAAAAGCCGCAATCAAAAACTTGACCACGGCGCGAAGAATCGCGCGAATGCGTTCTCGGCCAGTGTCCTGCTCTCCGGCCGCGGTCATCTCCAGCACCTGGGGATTGATATTTCAGCATGGCGGCCAGTGTGCGCGGAGCGCATGCCGGCGGGTGGGTTCACGTCGGCTTTGAGGTCTCCCTTACGTAAAATGTCTGCCCTGGCTGCCATGAGAGTTAGTTTACTTCCTGAGAGCGATGGGGATCGTTCTTTAAAACAGGGTTCCTGTCTGGATGCGATCGTGGCGCGCCGGCCTCGGGCAGCGATAAGAGAAACCAGAGGTGTCCTTGCCGGATTGGCTTCGTTCTTCGTTGCATCCAAAGTGGCAAGCCACCTCCTTCACTGGCGCAATGAGGCAGGAAACTTGACAATGTAAATCGATGTGACATGGGGGGAAAGCCATGTTCGGTAGGTCACGGGCGGAAACGCGGCCGGCCCCTCGCATTGCGTCGCATCGAACGATAGAGCGTAGACCGGCTTGACCGCGGGCACACGGTCCATAGAGTGGCCATCGCAACCCGCGGGGAAGACTGAGACCGGGTGAAACACATAGGCGCCGCGCGGAACCTTAATTCCAGGGTCATTTACGAAGCCTGCTGCCTCTATCTGGGTCCAGCCGTCGTTCTCCCAGCTTCCATTGATGGCAGTTGCCGGCAACCCGCTCGACCGAACCTCGTCGATCGCCGCAATATAGCCTCGATACATTGCGAATACGTCGTGAGTCGCGGCGATACTGAAGCAAGCAAGAAAGCCGAGAAGGACCGCGCTTGCGATCGGAAGCTCCGGCTTGACCGCTTCCTGGTAATACCGCACAAGCACAAGCAAAGTTAGAACTACCAGCGGCAACAGATAGCGATCGTTAAACCCGCCGAAGGAGGCCCTGTACGCAAGCAGGGCAATATAGCCCATACTAAACGGTGAAAGGATCATTCCGAGATTTAGCCAGGAAAGGGAAGCGGGCCTATTGGGAAGCGAAGGAAGCCCTGGGATCTTGCCGAAGAACACCGCCATCAGGCTAAGTAACCCAAGAACCGTTGCGACCGTCAAAAGCACGCGAAAGCCGTCGTCAAGAATGACCGGGCGTGGACCCATGATAGAGTGAACGTCGACCAATCCGCGAGCGGACACATATCCATCAAGAAAGGGCGCGAGCCAGTGATCGAGTCCGTGGTGCAAAAACAGAACGAGACCCATCGCTGCAAAAGAAAGGCTCCCCGCTGCGAGCACAACGACCATTCTGCGATTGGCTCTGCGAAGAGGAGCAACAAACATAAGCAGCACGGGCAGCAGAAGCAGCAACAGTGCCGCGATGCCGCGCATGGTCATTGCGACGATATTCTCAACAGACTTTAAATCGAAGGCGCCAAAGGTGAATTGCTCAGGGATTGTGTATGGCTCGCGGCTAAACCAGCGCGTGAAAGCGAAGACGAGTCCGATGGCCACAACGCAGGATAGGCCTCCAATCATGAGTACTCGCCGCCTGCGTCGCAACAGCCAGAGCGTGGAGGGAACCATAACCAGAACCCCAAGCCATGCTGTCTGGCGCGCTGTTCCTCCCAATGCATTTAGCATGGCAGCGACGCTGATCCAGGCAGTCATGGAGTTCTCGGTTCCGGCTTGCACAGCGCGCAAGCACATATACAGGCAGAGCACCGTGCAGAACACACCTGAGATATCGGTCATGAAGCCGAATGCCAACGGCACGAACATAGGCGACAGCACAAACGTCATGGTCGCCAGCGTCGCGTTCCAAGGGCGAATGCCTGCTCGAACAAAGGTGCGTTGCACCAGATACGCGGTCGCCATTGCCACGATCAACGTACTCAATCGAACCGCAGTGAAGGAGAAGCCAAATAGCCTGGCCATTGCAGCCCCAAGAAAGAGCTGCCAGCCAAGCATCGGCGTTTCCCAGCCGTTGTAGACGACGTGGCCTGTTTGCGCCAGCACTTGCGCCATCTTGATATAGGACCAATCGTCACAGATGCCCGTCTCAGCGTAGGGGCGCGCCAAGAGATAGCAAAACGCTGGGGCCGACGCGCAAAGAATCGCCGGCGATTGAGCTTTGGCGGCGGCCCGCAGACGGCTCGTTCGCTTCGGCAGAACGATCTGATTCATGATAGGAGGATCATACAGTCTGCTCCAGCGATCCGCAAAGACTCCATGTTTCTTCCTCTTCGCACCGCGCTCTTCACAAACGAAACCGGCTACAATCGAACCATGAGAGTAACCGTGGGGGTTTCCGGCGGAATTGCCGCGTACAAGGCGGCGGAACTGGTGCGAGCCCTACAGCGCCAGGCCCTTGAGGTGCATGTGGTCATGACCGAGGCGGCGTGCAAATTCGTCCAGCCGCTCACATTCGCCGCGCTAACTGGCCACAAGGTCGTTACCAGCCTCTGGGATGGCACGGGAACCAGCGATGGCTCCTACGAAACTTCAAGCGAGCAGAATGGCATTGAACACATCGGCGAGGCACAATGGGCCGATGCGCTGGTGGTTGCTCCGGCAACAGCCAATGTTCTTGCCAAGTTCGCTCACGGCATTGCCGACGATTTCCTCTCCACTCTTTATCTGGCGACTACGGTGCCGGTTCTGGTGGCTCCGGCAATGAATGTGAACATGTGGGAGCATCCGGCGACCCAGGCTAATATCGAGATCCTCCGCCAGCGTGGTGTGCGCGTGGTGGAACCGGGAACCGGAGAACTGGCCTGCGGCATGGTGGGCGCGGGACGAATGGCCGAGCCGGAGGCGATAGCCGACGCGGTGCTGGGCGCTCTGGGCCGCCGCCACGACCTGGCCGGCGAAATCGTACTGGTGACTGCCGGCGGCACGCGCGAGGCGCTGGACCCGGTCCGCTTTCTAGGCAACCGCTCCAGCGGAAAGATGGGATACGCGCTTGCTGAGGCCGCCCAGAGCCGCGGCGCCAAGGTGATTCTTGTCAGCGGACCCTCGGGGCTTCACCCTCCCGCGCATTGTGAGTTGATCAAGATAACTACCGCAGACCAGATGCGGCAGGCCGTGCTATCGCGCATGGAGGAATCCACGCTCATCATCAAGGCCGCTGCCGTGGCCGATTACAAGCCCGTCAACGTCTCCGAGCAAAAGCTCAAGCGCACTGGCCCCATGATGCTGGAACTGGCGCCGACGGAAGACATTCTTGCCGAGGTGGTGCGCCGCCGCAGGCCGGGCCAGCTCATCGTGGGCTTTGCCGCAGAGACGACGAACCTGATGGAAAACGGCCGAGCCAAACTACTCCGCAAGGGAGCGGATGCGATTGTGGTCAACGATGTTTCAGGCGAAGGCGTGGGCATCGACGCGGATATGAACGCGGCCACTTTCCTCACGCTGAGCACGTCGATTGAGCTGCCCGCCATGGCTAAGCGCAAACTGGCCGACCGCATTCTCGACGAGATTCTCACCCTGCGCCGTCCCCGGTCGCTGCTGCTGGAGATGGATGACCACGTCGATGAACGAATGAAGCAGGATCGCGTGCTGAATGAAACCGTTTCGCCCGCCGCTGCCCGCCGGCAACTGATCGTGGAGTAAGTGAATTGGCGCGACCGCTTGACCCCGCAACCCGCGAAGCATTGGTCGAGCGCGTCCGCTTTTATCGCGATCTCGGCCTCACCGAGTTTTACCGACGGCCTGTGGACCCAAATCTGAGCGCCCCATCCACTCCTCTTCTTTCTGCGGACAAGGTGGGAGAGCAATCCGCTTCCCAGTCTGAAACCATACAAGTTTTGGGTGCCCCTGGTCTCGCTTCTGAGACCAGGGAGACTGTGCCCCAACCCATCCATTCTCAGGAGGATCAGCCGATTCCCGCACGCAGAGTTTTCCCCTCCGCCCCACAAGTCACTGAAGCAGTTCCAGCCGCCGAGCGCGCAGCCGCCCTCCAGCTCATCCGCGATGAAATCGGCGACTGCACCCGCTGCGCCTTGCACGCTGGCCGCAACAAGCTGGTCTTCGGCGACGGCTCGTCTGCCGCCCGGCTGATGTTTGTCGGCGAAGGCCCTGGCGCAGACGAGGATGCGCAGGGCATTCCTTTCGTTGGCAAGGCCGGCCAACTGCTCAACAACATGATCGCCGCCATGGGCCTCAAGCGCGAAGAAGTCTACATCGCCAACGTGGTCAAGTGCCGTCCGCCGGGCAACCGCACGCCGGAACCGGACGAGGCCAACACCTGCTCGCCGTTCCTGTTCCGCCAGATCGATGTGGTGCACCCCGAGGTGCTGGTCGCTCTTGGAGCAACTGCGGCCACGTATCTGCTAGGTCAGCGCCAGCCTCTCGCTGGCCTTCGCGGCCGAGTCCATTCGTTCCGCGGGACTAAGCTCATCGTCACCTATCACCCCGCCTATCTGCTCCGCGACCCACGCCAGAAAAAAGAAGCCTGGGCCGACCTGCAGATCGCCATGCGAGAGTTGGGACTGGACCCGCCCGCAAAGGGTTGAAGCGGGTCAAACAGTGCTTGGGATATGATGTTTGCACTCCGTCTTGTCATGAGAAATTGAGATCCGGACAGCTCAACGCGTTCGATAAGCCAAGGGAACAATGATCAGCCAACTCTATTACGGCGATAACCTCCAAGTCTTGCGGGACTCGATTGCCTCGGAAAGCGTGGACCTCATTTACCTGGACCCGCCTTTCAATAGCCAGGCAAACTACAACATCCTTTTCAAGTCCTCGAAAGGCGGTCAGTCACAGGCGCAGATTGAAGCCTTTGTCGACACATGGCACTGGAACGATATTGCGGAGTTGGCTTTTGACGATGTGTTGAAGAGTGGCAATGCCGAAGTCTCGGAGATGCTTCGGTCTTTTCGATCGTTTCTCAAAGAGAATGACATGATGGCTTATCTGACCATGATGGCCGTCCGCCTGTTGGAGCTTCATCGTGTTTTGAAATCGACGGGAAGTCTTTATCTGCACTGCGACCCAACGGCCAGCCATTATTTGAAAGTTCTGTTAGATGCGATATTCGGCGCGGAAATGTTTCGCAATGAAGTTACATGGAAGCGGACAACTACGCACAGCGATAGCAAGACATGGAGCAGAGTTTCCGACACAGTATTTTTCTACACGAAAGGAAGCAAGTTTACCTGGAATACGCCAAGAAACCCTCATTCCGAAGCATATATTGCCGACAAGTACAGCAAGGACGATGGCGATGGCAGGATATATCGGCTTGATAACATGACAAGTCCCAATCCGCGTCCAAACATGATGTATGTATGGAAGGGTTTTCCTTTCCCCGAAAAGGGCTGGCGTTACTCTCAGGAAACGATGGCAAAGCTCGACGCGGAAGGCCGAATCTGGTATCCAAGGCGAAAGAATGGCGATCTCGACACAACGAAACGCCCGCAACTCAAGCGCTACCTTGACGAAATGGAAGGCGGCGTAATGGGCGACATCTGGACGGATATATCGCCGATCAACTCGCAAGCGCAGGAACGACTCGGCTATCCCACGCAGAAACCATTGGCTCTGCTGGAGCGGATTCTCGAAGCATCGAGCAATGAAGGCGATCTCGTACTGGACCCATTCTGCGGCTGCGGGACTACGGTTCATGCAGCGCAAAAGCTCAAGCGTCAATGGGTGGGGATCGACATAACCCACCTCGCAATCTCGCTGATTGAGAAGCGATTGAAGGCCGCATTCCCCGGCGTTTCTTTCGACGTTCATGGAACGCCCAAAGACCTGGAAGGAGCCCAAGCTCTCGCTGCGCAGGACAAGTATCAATTCCAATGGTGGGCCGTTTCGTTGATTGATGCCGTGCCTTATGGGGGCAAGAAAAAAGGAGCCGATAGCGGGATTGACGGGTTCATCTATTTCAAGCCCGATGGGAAGCTCACAGAGAAAGCCATCGTTTCCGTGAAGGGCGGAGATACTGTCAGTGTCGCGATGATAAGGGACTTGGCGCACGTCGTGGATCGCGAGAACGCTAAGATCGGCGTATTTATTTCTCTGGCTGAGCCAACCAGGCCGATGCAAACGGAAGCTGTAAAAGCTGGATTCTTTGAAACGAGATTTGGGAAGTATCAAAAGATTCAGAT
>Ga0302200_10003411_pt1 | contig 13407 bp, 10 predicted proteins | sample II_Bog_N3_1_FD_194585 | JGI IMG/M metagenome (GOLD analysis project Ga0302200, IMG submission 194585) | Peat permafrost microbial communities from Stordalen Mire near Abisko, Sweden - II_Bog_N3_1 | ecosystem: Environmental > Terrestrial > Soil > Wetlands > Peat | place: Sweden: Abisko... | reverse complement strand
GCCAGGTAAGCCAGCAGGCGTGTATTTTCATCATCGGGGTGGGCTGCTACATATAATACACTGCCTAAAACGTTCAGCTTTTTTAAGCCTTGCTCAATGGTGGCAACATCGGCAGGTGGGGCGGTTTGTGCAAAAACAGAGCAGGAAAATAATAACAGTATACTAATGAGTTTAATACGCTTCATAGCAACAAATATATTGAAAGATAGATGGCGATTATTTTCGTATCAACAATTTAACAATCACTCAACAATCGTGAATTACTTTTACAGTACTGAATTTCACCGTTAAGCTACCGGTATTGATTTACATACCATTCATTTTCAGTTTTGTAAAACAAATGTTACTAAAATGTGTTGGCTATTAATCGCTTGATTGATTTCTTGAACTTGCCAGTCAGTAGTTTACAAAGCCATGACTAAAAAGATTTTAAACTAATCAATCGTTTGATTAATTTTGTGCCGTTAAATAAAATGGACAAAGATAAAATAGACAAGAAAGACCATATACTGGATGTAGCCGAAAGGGTATTTTCTGATATGGGTTTCGACGGCGCATCTACCCGGATGATATCGGGCGAGGCCGGTGTGAACATGGCGATGCTGAACTATTACTTCGGCTCAAAAGAAGGTTTATTCCTTGCTGTTTTTGATCGTAAGATCTCATCTTTCCAAGATATTCTTCAAAATTTGGGCAACGATGATACCATTGGAGCATGGGAGAAGGTGGAAAACTATATAAATATATATAGTGACAGAGTAGTTAATAATAATTGTTTCCAAAAACTTTTATACCAGGAAATGAGTATTAACAGGAGAACAGACCTTTCCGACAAAATTCATGAAATGCTGATGAAGAGCGTATTAGAGCTCTATAAAATATTACAGGACGGCATTAATAGCGGCGAGTTTAAAAATGACTGTGACCTGCAAATGGTGGTAGCTACTATATATGGCACCAAAAACTTCATGGTAAATACGCCTCTTTTAGCATCAACCATGTTGGGTTATGATATTCTTGATGAAAAAATAATAGAAGAAAAGCTCAAGCCGCGTTTAAAAAAATATTTGAAAACCCTATTAAAATCTTATTTACTAAATGACAATGAACACACAAATTAATATATCCCACAAACAATTGTTTAAAATGTCGTTGCTTGGCTTGCTTGCCGCTTTGCTTATTATAGCATTTACCGGCAGTAGAGCATCAGCACAGGACAAAACTCTTACTCTGAAGGAAGCTATATCGCTGGGCCTTCAAAACAGTAAGACGCTGAAATACTCACAAGCTAAAATTGATGAGGCAGTTTCACAGTATAACCAGGCAAAAGACAGATCGTTGCCTACAGGTTCGGTTGGTTTAACCTATTACCGTGCACAAATTCCCGCGCATACGCTGGATTTTGGATCGGATGTAATAAACCTGCCATCAAATGCAAATGCTTACTTAGGTACAGCATCGGTTAATGAAGTGATCTTCGGCGGTAACAAATTAAAATACGCCCGCCAAAGTACCGATCTTTTAACCCAGGTATCGCGCTTAGATGCTGATAAGGATAAAGATCAGATCACTTTTGATATCATTAACTCTTACTATAACCTTTACAAGGTGCTGCAAAGCATAAAGGTGGTAAACCAGAACATTGAAACTGAAGATCAGCAAATTCACCAGTCACAAAGGTTTTTTGACCAGGGTTTAGTAACCAAAAATGATGTTTTGCGTTTTGAACTGCAAAAAGCCAATATCCAGTTAAACGGTATCGATCTTGAAAACAACAGGAAAGTGATCAATTACAACCTGAATGTTTTATTAGGCTTGCCCGAAACTACAGCCATACGTATTGATACACTTACCGACAGCGCCAGAGCTGTAGGCCCATTGGCTAACTACTTAGATACAGCATTGCAAAATCGCCAGGAGCTAAGGGCGCTTGACCTTAATAACCGCGTAGCACAAACTAATGTGAAAAGCATACAGGCTAATCAGTTGCCAACATTATCGGCAGCAGCTTCAGGTTATTATGTTGATGCAGCTGCAAACCCGTTGCCAACACATGGTAACTACATAACACCTATAACAGTAGGGTTAACCGTAGGATGGAACTTTGACGCTTTATGGTTGAACAAAAATAAAGTTGCCCAGGCAAAAATTCAGCTAAACGAGGTTGAGATAAACAAAGGTATTACTACTGATAATGTAAAAGACGAGGTTAACCAAAGCTACCAGAACTATTTAACCGCGCTTGATAAGATCAAGTTGTTACAAACATCAATTGCGCAAGCAGGCGAAAACAATAACATATTGCAATCTAAATACAAGAGCAATACAGCGTCAGCTACAGATAGGGCAGATGCGGAAACCTTGCTTTTTCAGGCACAGATAAACCTGGAGCTTGCTAAGGCAGATGCGGTACTGGCTTATTATTCATTATTAAAAACAACCGGAAAACTTAACAAATAAAATGTGCAGATGAGTGACAGGCAAAATATTAGCCGATCACTCACATTCACTAAATCATCCATTCACAAATTCAATAACTAAAATACAATGGCACAGAAACACACCACAGAAGAAGAAGAACCTAAAAAGAAACCGAATAAAGTACTTCCAATTATATTAGGGATAGTGCTTATAGGTGGTATCTTTTTCGGAATAAAAGAATATATATACTACAGCAAACACGTTGATACTGATGACGCGCAAATTGATGGCGATATAAGCCCGGTTGTTGCCCGTGTAGGCGGATATGTTGATAGCTTATATTTCCAGGAAAACGAACACGTAAACAAGGATCAGCTTTTAGTAAAAATTGATGACCATGATTACAAAATAAAATTAGAACAAGCTTTAGCAGCACAAAAAGGTGCAAGCGCAGGCATAGGCGTAAGCCAGGCACAGATCTTTACTACTACCTCAAATTCGGCAGTAGCTAAAGCAGGTGTAGCATCAGCAGCAGCCCGCCTTGATCAGGTTACTAAGGATTATGCACGTTATGCTAACCTTGTTAAAGATGGTTCAATCACCCAGCAACAGTTTGATCAGTCAAAATCAGATTTGGAAGTTGCACAGGCAAATTACAAAGCTGCTCAGGATCAATACAGAGCTGCACAACAACAAATTGGTACTACTAAAAGCCAGTTAACCGTAACCAACACAGGCGTTACACAAAAGCAGGTTGATGTTGATTATGCTAAGCTGCAATTATCATATACCAATGTACTTGCACCGGCAAGTGGTATCGTATCAAAAAAGAACATTCAAATTGGTCAGCTGGTACAGGCAGGTCAAACTTTGTTCTCTGTTGTTAATGATAACAGCTTATACATTACTGCAAACTTTAAAGAAACCCAGCTGGATAAGATCCGCGCTAATCAGAAAGTTGATATTGAAGTTGATGCTTATCCTGAATTAAAATTAGAGGGTGTGGTTTATAACTTTTCACCTGCTACAGGTGCAAAATTCTCTTTACTGCCACCAGATAACGCTACCGGTAACTATGTTAAGGTAGTACAGCGTGTGCCTGTTAAGATCTTAATTAAAGCTGATAAGGATGTGTTGGAAAAATTACGTCCGGGTATGAGCGTGAATGTTTCTGTTATATATAAAGACTAAATAAACAATGGCTGAACAAGGTTTTAGAAAGTGGATCATTACCATCACGGTGATCATGGCTTCGTTATTGGAGCTTATTGATACCACGATAGTGAATGTATCCTTGCCCCAGATACAGGGAAACCTTGGGGCAACGCTGGAGGATGTGGCCTGGGTAACAACAGGCTACGCGGTAGCCAACGTAATTGTATTGCCGATGTCGGGCTGGTTAGGCAGCTTCTTCGGCCGTAAGAATTACTACATGGCGTCCATACTATTGTTTACAATAGCTTCCTTTTTGTGCGGTAACGCGCATAGTTTAGATGAATTGGTGCTCTTCCGTATTATACAGGGTATTGCAGGTGGTGGTTTAATATCAACTTCACAGGCAATTTTGATAGAAACCTGGCCACGTGAAGAGATAGGTACCGCAACTGCCCTATTTGGTTTAGGCGCGGTAGTGGGGCCAACAGTAGGGCCTACCATTGGTGGCTGGATTACTGATAATTACTCATGGCCATGGATCTTCTACGTAAATATACCGGTAGGTGCGCTGGCATTGTTCCTTACTTACACATTTGTCAGGAAAACGCCTAAGGATGGTAGAGGGAAACCGATTGACTGGTGGGGCATTGCACTGCTGGCTGTTGCAGTGGGTAGTTTACAAACCATTTTGGAAAAAGGTGAATCGGAGGATTGGTTTGCAAAAACTTACATATTGGTACTTACTATAGCCGCTATATTGGGCACATTACTGTTCATATGGAGGGAACTGAGTACGGATCACCCGATAGTTAACTTTGCCATTATGCGGCACCGAAGCTTCGCGGTGGGTATGTTTACCTCGTTTGTGCTCGGCTTTGGTCTGTATGGGTCAGTGTTCGTGTTCCCAATATTCTGTCAGACCTTGCTTGGCTTCTCAGCACAGCAAACTGGTGAAATATTGTTCCCAGGTGGGGTATGTACCATTATTCTGATGCCGTTCATCGGTAAAATGCTTAATAAAGGTATACCTGCACAGTTTATGGCAACAATAGGTATGTTTTTGTTCTTTGTGTTTACTACTATGCTAAGCAAATCAACCCTTAACTCGGGTACCAGCGATTTCTTTTGGCCGCTGGTAATAAGAGGTGTTGGTATGGCGCTATTATTCGTGCCTTTAACCACCTTAGCCATAGCCGACCTGAAAGGACCGGAAGTTGGGCAAGGAACAGGCTTAAACAATATGATGCGCCAGTTAGGCGGTGCTTTTGGTATTGCCACACTAACAACAATTATACACATACGCCAGGGGGTGCACCGTGATAATTTGTTAACTAATATTAATCAATACAACACACCGTTTAATACCCGTTTTAATGTGCTGGTGCAAAATTTCCAGTCAAAAGGTAGTTCATTAATTGATGCTACTCACCAGGCATATATGGCCATTGAAGGTGCTGTTATTAAACAAACGTTATTGTTAACTTATGCCGATGCTTATTGGATATCAGGTTTGGTAATGTTATTCTCTATACCATTGCTATATCTGCAGCCTTTCAAGAAATTGAAAGCCGCTACCGATACGCACTAATAAAAAAGAAGCCGCCATGGTATCACTATTCCATGACGGCTTCTTTTTTTAAAAAAATTAACAATTAAAATGTAGTATTCCCTCCCACCCAAATGGCACGTATTTTCAACAAAACTATAAGGGAAGGCGGGGTGTTTAATCTTGCTATAAAACTAATGGTTTTTTTATTAAAAAAAGCAAACTTTTGTAGCCCAATGTATTTTATTTCATGAAAAATTCATCATATTTTATTATATGATGAATTTTCAAGTGTAAATAGCTTAAAATATTACTTTTCCGGTAGCCGTTACCAATGATGCAATGCGGATGGCATCGAAGATACGCTCCTCTGTTGTGCCCAATTTTATAAGCGAATCTTCGTGAGCATTTACACATAGCTCGCAACCGTTTACGGCCGAAATGGTAAGGCTCATCAATTCAAAAAATTCTTTTCCGGTAACCGGTTTCATCATTATCTGCATCCTGATACGCGCTGGGATCAAATTATATTTCTCTTTCTGCGTAAAATGTCTGAAACGATAAAATATATTGTTTGATGCCAGTAATGATGCGCATGCTGCAGCTTCGGCAATATCAGCTGCTGTTGCGCCTTGCTCTTCGGCATATTTGGTATAGTATTGGGTAAGCGGCTTGTTATTGTTGTTTATAGCCACGCTCAGGCCCAGTAAAGCGCATTCCTTAGTGCTTAAATGCTCTGAGGTTAATGTACTGGTAAAATTCAATTTAAAATCGCGCAGGTAGCGTGATTCACCTTTTTCAAGCAAAGCAAGGCTCTCGGTGCGATAATCACTTTCAAGACCGATGGTTTGCAGTATTTCAGTTATAGTTTCTGTTACTTCACTCATGATATTATTTGTAGTAGATAGGAATAAAAAATCCCCGCGCAATAAAGCACGGGGACATAGGTAGACGCTAATAAATTATTATGCGGTAAGGGTATCCTGACCTTTTTCCCAGTTACATGGGCAAAGCTCGTCAGTTTGTAAACCATCAAGTACGCGTAAAACTTCTTTAACGTTACGGCCAACGTTTAAATCGTTAACTGATACCCAACGGATAATGCCGGTAGGGTCAACTATAAATGTAGCACGGTAAGCAATTTTTTCAGTTGGCTCTAATATACCAAGGGCTTCAGCTAATGATTTTGAAGTATCGGCCAGCATCGGAAATTTAAGGTCGCGCAGATCTTCGTGATCTCTTCTCCATGCAGCGTGTACAAATTCAGAATCGGTTGAAGCGCCAATTAAACGTGCATCACGATCACGGAATTCGCCGTAGCTTTTGTTAAATTCAGCAATCTCGGTAGGGCAAACGAATGTAAAATCTTTTGGCCACCAGAACATTACTGTCCATACGTTATCTTCATTAGTAAAGTAATCAGAAGTTAGTGTTTCAAACTCTTTACCTTTTTCAATACTAACAACCGCTGTTTTAGAAAATTTTGGGAATTCTTGTCCTATAGTTAACATATTTATCTTTTTTAGTTCTCAAATATACCATTTTTGCAATTTATAAATTATATAAAGTTTCGATATAATATAGATAAAAACTATATTATATCTGTTATTACAAGCGGCTGTAATAAAGGTATTTAAAGCAATAAATGGTTATAAATGGGATAATATTGCATTGTTTAAAATTCATTTTATATTAGTATCATGAAAACCAAACCAATAATCATAAGCCTGATTTGCCTTGTTGTAATAATTTGCCTGTGCATTTTTATAAAGAGCAGATACCTCGCCAAACCAGGGAAGGCGGAGATAACACAGTTTTTGAATGATTTTAACCTGGAACTAAAAAGCGGCCATATAGATAGCGCGCTAAATTATTTCGAATCAGCAAAGAACGATAAGGCAACGCTATCGCTTGTTAAAGTGCTGGTAGGTAAAACAGGGTTGAATGGCAGATCGAAGCCTACATTCAGCGTGAGCTTAAATACAGATAATTACAAAATACTCTCCAGCAGCCCGCAAAGTACTGTAACCGAATTGGAGGTAAGTTTTTCACGCGATAGCATGGATACCAAAACATCATCCATCACTTTCACCATCCATAAAATAGGCGAGCATAAATTTAAGATAGCCGCTGTAAAAACAGATTTATTTTTAAAAGCATACATAGCCTACGCAAATGCGGTGCGAACAAAACTGGTACCTGAAACGGCCATATTTAGCCAGATAACGCTTAACGCGTTTAAAACCGCCAGGGCATTAAAAGCGAGTTACGATAGTGTGTTATGGTTTGATCATGTAGGCGGCAAAACGTATTATTATGTAATTAAAGGCAAATTAAATGATGGGTTCTATTGGGCTTCCCGGCCTGCAAATTATTCGCCAACCTATAAAATGGGGCTGGTAAATCCTGACCTGCACGAAATCATCCCTGCCGAGTACGACCTTATTCACAATGTAGGCGGAACTATTGACGGTATGGTTGAAGTTGAAAAGGACGGTAAGCGCGGTCTGTATGATTTAACAGGCAAATTGATCATACCAGTTACTTACGATCAGCTATTTCCATTAAATGACGATGGGAATCTGGCGCTGTTGCGCAAGGGTGATGACTACTTCTATTTTAAAAAGGATTCGACCATAAGTGATAAGATAGTTGATTTTAAGATAGCTGATGAACTTAAAAAAATTAAGTTGTATGGCAGCAGCTACAGCATATCCGATAAAAGCTCTTCAAATGTTATGGAATACAATGATCGGGAAGAGTTTAGCTCAATTATTGTTTCGCCATCTTATTTAGTTGATCTGCAGATACAGGACCGGTTTATTGATTTACCGAATAGGTTAAGAAAATCAACCGAGGAGCCCGATGGGATTTTATCGTTAGATATTAAATTCGATGGATTAAAAGAAAATGAAGCTACCTGGTTCGATGCCGCATTTTATTCGCTCTTTAATCATTATTTAGATGGGCGCTCAGGATTGTACGAAACCAGTAAGGAAAAGAATGTCATAATTGTTGATAGAAAACAAAACAGATTGTTAGGCTTCAACGCGGCAACATATAATTCAAATGATGACGAAGATCCTGTACCTGCTCATAGTTTGTGTAATGAAACTTCAATAAAGGCAATTAATGATACTTTGTACGAATTTAAAATCACATGCCAATTTGATCAGCCGACATTAACTGATACATTAAATGAGTCTCTTGACTACCATTACCTGCATATTAAAAACGGGAAGTTAGAGTCTTTACCTAATCAACGGGTATTTGGCTGCACAAAATATATAAAGCTGGACGACTCCTACCTGCAAGGTTGTTATGTAATCAATGGCAAAGCTGTAGACCGCCTTACGCCTGCTATTTTACAGTATATGAAAAATGAAATATATGCTTCCTATCTATATAAGTTTAAAAATAAATCCTGGAGTGATGTTTTCGACTATAGGTTTAGTGCAGAAGATAACAAAAAGAATGCTTCCGTTGATGACTCGTTAACCGTTATTGATAAATACAACATCAACTGGCTAAACCAAAAATTACAGGGGCAAAAGTCAAATACACTGGCGGCAGAATAATGAGTAAAATACTCAGATATATTGCCCTGTTTTGGATAGTAATTTTGTGTGCCGGTACATTTTATCAATATATTGATTTTAAGCACCAGTCGGTATTTCTGCAATTAAAACAGAAGGCTGTAGCAACCGGCTGGTATTTGCCTGCCTTTTATTGCCATATTTTCGGGAGCAGTATTATCTTAATTGCTGGCTTTTTTCAGTTCTCGAAGAAGGTATATAGTAACCGGCCACTGCATAAGGCTTTGGGTAAACTGTATGTGTTTGGCGTACTGTTTTTCGCTGCGCCGGGGGCATATGTCATGACGTTGTTCATTAACCGGGGACCAGCAGTGTTTGCCTCGTTCTTTATCCAGAATACCCTATGGATTATATTTACCCTGAGTGCCTGGTTGCTGGTGATGAATGGCAAGATAGATGAGCATATCCGCATGATGCGCCGCAGCTACGGACTGGCATTCGCCGCAGTAACGTTGCGGTTTTATATATGGCTGTTCACCATATTCGGGCAGGGAGTAAATTTCCCGAATAACTATATTATCATCGCCTTTTTAAGCTGGATACCCAATTTGCTATTGATTGAGGCGATTAATTATTATGAGCGGAGGAATGTTATTAGAATAGAAGAAAATCAATCCCTTTAAACAAAAATAGCGATGGGTTTCAAACCCATCGCTATTTTGTTAAGAAAGCTAGGCCTAAGTGCGATTCCCCTCTTGAGAGGGGTGTAGGGGTGTGTCCTTTATGCGTAATAACACACCCCTGAAGCCGCACCATCTACGCGCCCCCTCTCAAGAGGGGAACTTTGTATTTATCTTACCAGAATATAGTATAAAGCACAGTTAACAGCACACATATTACTATTGAACCAATCGCGAAACCCCTGCTGGTTTTAAACATGGATGTATCTACTTCCAGCCCGTTTGTGCGCAGGCCCTTGGCATTTTCGATCATAGTAATGATATACATGCCGATAATACAGAAGGCAAATACAAACTCCATCCTGTCGAGGAATGGGATCTCAAAAACTCCTGTGCCATTATCCTTTGAGAAACCGTAATGAGCCAGGAAAGAAAGATTGGTCCAGTACGGCAGGAATTTAAATACTACCGATAATATAAAGCCGCCGATGGTTGCAAAAAGCGCCGCGTTGGAAGTTGTCTTTTTCCAGAAGAAACCAAGGATAAACATGGCAAATATACCCGGCGATACAAAGCCGGTGTATTCCTGGATATATTGGAAACCCTGTTTACCCTCGCCCATCAATTTATCGCCAATAACCAGCGATAGCAGGACCCCTAATATCATAGCTACTACTACCGATATTTTACCCAGGCTTACCAACTTCTGTTCGCTGGCAGCAGGGTTAATGGCTTTTTTGTAGATATCCAGCGTAAATATGGTAGCTATACTATTTGCCTTGCCTGCTAACGAAGCTACAATTGCCGCTGTTAATGCCGCAAATGCAATGCCTTTTAAATAGGTCGGCAACAGGTTTAGTAATGATGGATAAGCTTTATTTACATCAATTACTCCCTTTGAGCTTAGCATTTCATGATGGAACATGCCTTTTTGATATAACACATAAGCTGCTATACCCGGCAGCACTACGATTACCGGCATTAATAATTTCAGAAACGCAGCGAAAAGCAAACCTCCACGAGCGGTTTTCAGATCAGCACCTAATGCCCTTTGGGTGATGTATTGGTTACAGCCCCAATAGTTAAGGTTGGTGATCCACATACCACCTACCAGTACGCTCAGGCCGGGCAGATCCATGTAGTTGGGGTTATCCTTTTTAAATATGAGGTGGAAATGGTCGTCGGCCTGTTCTTTCAGGATCTTAAAGCCATTCCATAAGCCGCTGGTGCCTGTTAAGGCATCAATACGGTTTAATGCGATGTAAGTTGCTACAAGGCCGCCTAACACCAAAAAGAATACTTGTATAACATCAGTATAACCAATAACCTTCATGCCGCCCAGCGTAATAAATACCGCGAAGATGGCCAGTAACGATAGGCACAGGTAAAGATTAAGCCCCGATATGCCGCTTATAGCTAAAGCGCCAAGATATAATATCGACATTAAGTTTACTACGATATAAAGCAGCAGCCAAAACACCGCCATGATCATAGCAACTGTGCCATTATACCGCTGGCTAAGAAACTGCGGCATAGTGGCTATCTTATTTTTTAAATATACCGGGATAAAGAAGATAGCTACAATGATAAGCGTAGCGGCGGCCATCCATTCATAACTGGAAATAGCAATCCCCATTTTAAAAGCCGAACCGCTGGTGCCAATAAACTGCTCGGCTGATATATTTGATGCGATCAATGAAGCACCAATTGCCCACCAGGTAAGGGACCCCTCGGCTAAAAAATAATCTTTTGAATCACTTGGGCCTTTGTGTTTGCTTCTATACACCCACCAACCATAAAAGGCGACGATGATAAAGTAAATAAAAAATACGACGTAGTCGCCGGTTGCAAGGGTCTTCATTCTTCTTAATTGGTTTTAATTTGTCAGGTTGACAATTATAAAATATAAATGCGGTTTTCCAAAATATATTATGATATAATTCTGTTACTTAATAATTAATCGGGCATAAAAAAAGGCGATGTACTGTTGTACACCGCCTTGCTATGTTTTGTTTATGTTAATTATTGTTTCAGATCGGCTGCCGCGGCAGTATCTAAAAACCATTGTACATCGCCGTTAATTGGAGCGATTAATTGCGCCGGGTATAGTTCAATATTCCTGGCATCTTCCAGTACATGATGTACCGCTATTGCTTTACCTTCGCCATAAACTAAAAAGGCAATATGACGTGCCTGGTTAATTAAGCGGGCAGTAAAGGTAATACGATACACTTGCTGATCTTCCAGAAAAACCTCTTTTACTGAAGCTGAATCATCATGCAATACAGTTGTGAAAGGGAACAACGAAGCCGTGTGCGAATTATCGCCCAAGCCAAGCAGCACCAAATCAAACTCTATTGTTTCTTCATCAAAAAACAGCGTAATAGCTTTGGTATATTCCTCAGCAGCTTCCGCCGGACTAACGCTCGTATCAACCGCGAAGATATTTGCATCATCAATCTCCAATGGATCAAACAAAGCTGTTTTAGCCATCAGGTAATTGCTGTCCTTATTGTCCTGCGGAACGTTACGCTCATCGCCGAAAAAGAAATATACTTTTTCCCAGTCAACCTTTGCTTTAAAAGCATCGGAAGCCAGTAGTTCGTACAGTTTCTTAGGCGAGCTGCCACCCGAAAGGGCAACTGTAAACTTATCATTAGCCGCTATAGATTGCTCGGCAAGGCTTACAAAATAGTTAGCCAGGTTAAGCAATACCTCGTCGGCAGTATTAAAAACGTTTAATTTCATAAGTGCTATTTTTTACTACTGGCCAATGGTAACGAGAACCAATTAAAGCCATCACGGGCTATCAGCGCCTCGGCACTTTCAGGGCCCCATGAGTTGGCAGAATAATTAGGGAAGTTCAAGCTCTTTTTGTTGGTCCAGGTGCTCAATATCGGCATAATCAGTTCCCATGCAGCTTCAACCTGGTCGCCACGCATAAACAGCGTTTGATCGCCAAGCATGGTATCCAATAATAAAGTTTCATAAGCTTCAGGTGCCTGGGCAGTGTAAGTACCTTTATAATCAAATACCATATCAACAGTATTCAATATCATATCCAGTCCCGGGCGTTTTGCCTGCACTTGTAAACGGATGCTCATTTCAGGCTGTATGCTGATAATGAGCCTGTTTTGCTGCCAGCTTTCAGCAGCTTCGGTAGGAAATACCTTGTGTGGCACATCCTTAAACTGTATGGTAATTACCGATGCGGTTTGGTGCAGCCTTTTACCTGTACGCAGGTAGAAAGGGATGCCTTGCCATCTCCAGTTATCAACAAAGAATTTAACAGCTGCAAATGTTTCAGTATTTGAATCCTTGTCAACCTTAGGCTCTTCGCGGTAACCGGCAACTTCCTTGCCTTCCATCCAGCCTTTGCCATACTGTCCTCTCACTGCCGACATTCTAACATCATCAGGTGAAAATTTACGCATGGCATGCAATACATCAACTTTGCGGTTGCGTACTTCATCGGCACTAAAGTTAACTGGGGTTTCCATGGCCACTAAGCACAGCAATTGCAGCAAGTGATTCTGGATCATATCGCGTAATGCACCGGCACCGTCATAGTAATCACCACGTTCTTCAACGCCTAATTGCTCTGTTACCGAGATTTGCACGTGCTCAATATAATTACGGTTCCATATCGGCTCCAATATAGAGTTGGCAAAACGGAAAGCCATGATGTTTTGTACAGTTTCCTTACCTAAGTAATGGTCAATACGGTAAATCTGCTTTTCGTTAAATATACCTGCTAAAAGCTGGTTAAGCTCCTTAGCCGTTTCCAGGTCATGGCCAAAAGGTTTTTCAATTACGATCCTTGTTGTTTCAGGGTCAACGGCTAAACCAGCTTTTGAAATATTGGTAGCTATGATAGGGAAAAAGTTAGGTGATACCGCCATGTAATAAATAACGGTAGCCTTTGTTTTCCATTCGGTGTTATGCGCTTCAACCCTTTTGCCAAACTCCTTGTAAGTTTCTGAATCATTGATATCAGAAACCTGATAGAAAAGGTTTTTAGAAAACTCATCCCATTTTTTCTTGTCGGCTTTGCCGCTGCGCGAAAACT
>Ga0302200_10003408_pt1 | contig 13415 bp, 13 predicted proteins | sample II_Bog_N3_1_FD_194585 | JGI IMG/M metagenome (GOLD analysis project Ga0302200, IMG submission 194585) | Peat permafrost microbial communities from Stordalen Mire near Abisko, Sweden - II_Bog_N3_1 | ecosystem: Environmental > Terrestrial > Soil > Wetlands > Peat | place: Sweden: Abisko... | reverse complement strand
CAATCAACCGGGCATACATCAACGCAGTCCGTATAACGGCAGCGGATGCAGGAGTCGGTCACAACGTGGGTCATAACAGTCCTATCTGTAAAATTTCTTGAAACCAATGGCAAATTGTGCCGGAATTGGTGGCAATATGACGCGATTATTTGATGCAATGATCATGAAATTTCTAAAATGTGCTTCGCTGGATCATTCGTCGCTGTGCCAACTTTTTTCGTACAACTGGCTGGAAAGCCCTGTATTTTAAGGCAATTCAACTTTTCTCACAAATGAGGCTTATACAAATTACGTATAAGTAAATATCAAATCAGCATTCGCCAAAGGGCCAGATAAAAAGTGTATGCCGTATTCGCAAAAAAAGAAGTCATGAAGCGCGGTCTGCTCGGTGTGGCAATGGCATTGCTGTTGACATGGGCCACGACGGCGCTGGCCGATCCGATCCGGATTGGCTCCATCAACAGTTTTAGTGGCGTAGCCCAGTCTGATGAGGCTTATCGCAACGGCGCCGAGCTGGCGATCGCCGAGCTCAATGCTGGCGGTGGTTTGCTGGGCCGCAATATCGAGTTGCGGGTGCGTGAGACGAGCGGCAATGCGCAAGAGGCGGTGCGCGCGGCGCAAGATCTGATCAAGATTGATCGGGTTGACGTGCTGAGCGGATCAATGCTCTCGAACGTGGCCTTGGCCGTGGCCAAGACTGCTGTGGCGCAAAAAAAGCTGTTCGTCGTCGGTGACGCCTTGTCGGATGCCATTACGCTCGATAAAGGCAATCGCTATACTTTCCGACTGCGGCCATCGACCTACATGCAGGCGGCAATGCTGGCCGAAGTCGCGGAAAAATTTCCCGGGCGGCGCTGGGCGATCATTGCCCCCAATTTTGAATACGGTCAGAGTGCGGTAGCCAATTTCAAGCTGTTGTTGAAAGAGCGTTGCCCTGAAGTCGTATTCGTTGCCGAGCAGTGGCCGGCGCTGGGAAAACTCAATGCTGCCGATGCCGTGCGTGCGCTGAAAAAAGCGCGACCGGATGCGATTTTTAATGCCACTTTCGGAGATGACTTGCAAAAATTTGTGGAAGAGGGTAGCCGTCGGGGCTTGTTCTCCACCAGCAAGGTGTTTTCCATGTCGGCCGGCGAAGCGTTGGGCGACATGCAGGGGCAATATCCGACAGTGCGCAATTGGGTGGTGCTCGGTTACCCGCAAGAACAGGTCCGTTTGCCGCAACATCAGCGCTTTCGTCAAGCCTATCAGCAGCGCTTCAATGAGCCGCCCCGTCTCTACGCCATTTTTGGCTACAGCACCGTCATGGCGATCGCTGCGGGCATCAGGCAAGCCGGTGCCGTCGATAGTGAAAAACTGGTGCTCGCCTTGCGTGGACTTACGTTCGATACGCCGCTAGGGCCGGTCAGGTTTCGCGCCCAAGACCAGCAATCAAGCATGGGGACCTTCCTTGGCACGTTGGGGTACAAGGATGGTCAGAATACCGCCAGCGACTGGCATTATCTTGACGGTGCCAACTATTTTCCTTCGGAAACCTATGTCAAAGGGCGCAGGCCGGCAGCGGCCATGCGTTAGTTTGGTCTGGCTTGCGGCAAGCCGGGCTGGCTGGCCGGTGCCGACTTAGGCCGATTCAGGGTAAGATGAGGGCCCGTTGATTGCACTAACCATTGGCAAAACGCCCGCCTCATGATTATTTCTTCCTTGCTCGATACCGATCTGTACAAATTCACAATGATGCAGGTGGTGTTGCATCATTTTCCCGGAGCGCAAGTCGAGTATCGTTTCAAATGCCGCAATGAAAACATCGATCTGACGCCCTATATTGATGAGATCAAAGCAGAAATCGCAGCCCTTTGTCGGCTGCGTTTCCAGGAGCAGGAATTATCCTATCTGCGCAGCTTTCGCTTCATCAAAAGCGACTTTGTCGATTTTCTCGATCTGTTTCATCTCAACGAAAAATACATCAGCGTCACGCCCGCAGCCAATGGCGACATCGAGATCCAGGTCAAGGGCCCCTGGTTGCATACGATTTTGTTTGAGGTGCCGGTACTGGCGATCGTCAACGAGGTCTATTTCCGTGCCACGCAGCGCGCGCCGGATTATCAGACCGGGCGCACGCGCTTGCGCGACAAGATCGCGTTGATTACCGACAATCCTTTGCTGGAAGGGTGCAAGATTGCCGATTACGGCACCCGTCGGCGCTTTTCGCGCAGCTGGCATGCGGAAGTCATGGTGACGTTGAAAGAGCGTATGGGCGATCATTTTGCCGGTACTTCCAATGTGCAATTTGCCATGCAGCACGATCTGACTCCGCTGGGTACGATGGCGCACGAGTATTTGCAGGCTTGTCAGGCACTCGGCCCGCGTTTGAGAGATTCCCAGATCTATGGTTTTGAAATGTGGGCGCGCGAGTATCGTGGCGATCTTGGTATTGCCTTGTCGGATGTCTATGGCATGAATGCCTTTTTGCGCGATTTCGACATGTATTTTTGCAAGTTGTTCGATGGCGCTCGTCATGACTCAGGCGACCCGTTCGAATGGGGGGAGCGTCTGTTACAGCATTACAACGATAACCGGGTCGATGCCAAGAGCAAGGTTCTGGTGTTTTCCGATGGCCTCGATTTTGACAAGGTAGTCTCGCTCTATCTGCGCTTTAAGGACAGGTCCAAAGTGGCCTTTGGCGTGGGCACCAATCTCACCAACGACTTGGGCTATACGCCGTTGCAAGTGGTCATGAAAATGGTTCGCTGCAATGGCCAGCCGGTGGCCAAACTGTCGGATACGCCGGGGAAAAATATGTGCGACGACGAAGCCTATGTGAATTATTTGCGCCAAGTGTTTGAAATTCATTAAGAACGCTTAACAAAACGCCGCTTGCCGCGTTGCGCCTGCTTACCGTGCCTGATACTGTCTTCGTCGGCATGTCTTGTCATTTTGTTAGCAACACGATGAACACCTGAGAAAAAACGTCCCGCAATGCGGCCCGTGATCCTGCCCTAGTCCACCCGTCTCGGTGCAATCCGATAAATAAGCTAGTCTTATATCGTACAAATTCGGTTTTGGGTTTGGGAGGAAAATCCGGCTGTCGTTTCCTGGAAATGGGCTGTTATAGTGACGGCCGACGCATTTTTTAGCGCTACGGGAGTTTTCATTGTATAAAAAAATTTACGCCATACCAGCTTGCCTGATGTTGCTTTGGCTCAGTCCGACGTTAGTCATGGCAGCCGATTTGGACGGCCGTACCTTGTCGCCTGTCTGGGCCATTCCATTCATGGGTCTGCTACTGTCGATCGCTGTTGGTCCTTTGCTGTTTGCTCATTTTTGGCACAGTCATTTTGGCAAAATCGCGCTGGCCTGGGCGCTGGCGTTTTTACTGCCATTTGCCATTGTCTTTGGCAGCTGGACCGCAGCCGCCGGCACGGTGCACGCCATGCTGGAAGAATACATTCCTTTCATCGCTTTGTTGACCGCCTTGTTTGTGGTGGCCGGTGGCATTTGCGTTCGCGGCGAACTGCGAGGTACGCCTGGGCTCAATACCGGTTTGCTTGCACTCGGTACGCTGCTGGCTAGCGTGATGGGCACTACTGGTGCTTCCATGTTGCTGATCCGACCATTGATTCGCGCCAATGAAAATCGTCGCCATGCTGTGCATATCGTGGTCTTCTTCATCTTTCTGGTGGCTAATGCGGGAGGGGCACTCACTCCGCTGGGCGATCCTCCCTTGTTTCTCGGTTTTCTCAAGGGCGTCGATTTCTTTTGGACCATGCAGAATATTTTCTGGCATACCTTGTTCATCTGTACTGCGCTGCTGCTGATTTTTTATTTTCTGGATCGCCATTACTATTTCAAAAGAGAAGCGCCGCACCCAGCACAAGCCGATGCCAGTGCTGCCTTGCGCATCAGCTTTGACGGAAAATTCAATTTCATCCTGTTGCTGGCGGTTGTCGCGTTGGTGCTCATGAGCGGCTTATGGCGTCCGGGTATTGCCTTTACTGTCCTGGGCACGCCGGTTGCGTTGCAAAATCTGCTGCGGGATATGGCGCTGGTGTTGGTGATTTTGCTTTCGCTATGGCTCACGCCGCGCTCGGCACGCATTGGCAACGACTTCGGTTGGGGGCCGATCCTTGAAGTGGCGAAATTGTTTGCCGGCATTTTTATTACCATCATTCCGGTCATTTCCATGTTGCGTGCCGGTGAGGCCGGCGCTTTTGGGATGGTAGTACGCGCCGTGAGCGGGCCTGATGGCCAACCGATTAATGCCATGTATTTCTGGGTGACCGGCATTTTGTCGTCTTTTCTGGATAATGCGCCGACGTATCTGGTGTTCTTCAATACCGCCTCCGGTGACGCGTCTACCCTCATGACCAGCATGGCATCGACGTTGGCGGCAATTTCTGCCGGAGCGGTGTTCATGGGGGCCAACAGTTACATCGGCAATGCTCCCAATATGATGGTCAAGGCCATTGCCGAAGAGCGTGGCGTCAGGATGCCATCGTTTTTTGGCTATATGGTATGGTCACTGGCGATTTTGATTCCTTTGTTTGTCATCATGACCCTGCTGTTTTTTGTTTAAGACTAAGAAAGATCAAGCATGAAACCCAAGGTATTGGTTGCACGTGCAGTATTTCCCGAGGTGCTGGAGCGTCTGGCGCAGCATCTCGACGTTGAGGCGAATCAGGAAGATCGTATTTTCAGCGGCACTGAATTGATTGAAAAGTTGCACGGCAAAGTTGGCCTCTTTGCCACGCCGAGCGAGTCGGTCAGCGCCGACTTGTTTGCTGCGCATCCACAACTCAAGGCCGTCTGCAACATGGCCGTGGGTTACAACAATATCGACCTGGCGGCAGCCACGGCGGCCGGTGTTCTGGTCACCAACACGCCCGACGTACTCAATGAAACGACTGCCGATTTCGGCTGGGCACTGCTCATGGCAACTGCGCGCCGGGTGACTGAAGCAGAACACTGGTTGCGTGCCGGGCACTGGAAAAAATGGCGCTACGATAGCTTTCTCGGTCCCGATATTCACGGTTCGACCTTGGGCATCATTGGCATGGGGCGCATCGGGCAGGCTATTGCGCGCCGCTCTCTCGGTTTTGATATGAAGGTGATTTATCACAATCGATCAAGGCTGACGCCAGAGCTGGAGGCGCATGCCAATCACGCCACCTACGTGAGCAAGGAAGAGCTGTTGCGCGGGGCCGATCACGTCGTGCTGGTATTACCTTATTCCAAACAGTCGCATCACACCATCAAGGCTGACGATCTGGCGTTGATGAAGCCGCAGGCGACGCTGATCAATCTGGCTCGTGGCGGCATTGTCGATGATGTTGCCCTGATCGCGGCGTTGCGCGAGCACCGGATTGCTGCTGCCGGACTCGACGTGTTCGAGCATGAACCAGCCTTGCATGCCGATTTTCTGCGTCTGGAAAATGTCGTGCTCACGCCCCATATCGCCAGTGCTTCCGCACCGACGCGCCTGGCAATGGCCAATTGTGTGGCCGACAATTTGCTGGCCGCTTTGGCCGGTCAGACGCCGCCTAATTTGTTGAATCAGGCGCTTCGGACATAAAGTGCTACTCGGGTAATGATCTGACTTCACCGTAGCTTGCTGACCGATAATAAAATTATCAGCTGTGCAGCATGGCGTTTAGCGGGCCTGATAAAACGTCGCTTGCATCGTTGCTGATTGGATCCTGCCATTGCCCTCAAATCGACAGGCCGTTCCGAATAGGCCTGGAACGGCCTGTTTTTCACAAGGATAGCGGCAGGACCGCATCAAGTCGTCGCTGCTATGAACCTTTCAGTTCCGCGATCAGGTCGATGTACTGCTGTTGTGCCTGTTCCTGCGGCAAGCCTTTGATGGCTGCCCAGGCATCCCATTTGGCGCGGCCGACGAAATCAGTCATGCCCGGCCGTTCACCCTGAACGTCGCCTTTGCTGCCTTGCTTGTAAAGACCGTATATTTTCAGCAAAGTCATGTTGTCGGGGCGTTCCGACATATTTTTTGACTCAGCGACGGTTTTTTCGAACTGTTCTTGCAGACTCATGTTGCGCTCCTGGTGTTCAGGCTGGCTTAGACAGCCAGCAGTTCGACTTCAAACAGCAGCGTCGCATTCGGTGGAATGACCCCGCCGGCACCACGTGCGCCATAACCCAGCGCAGCCGGAATGATCAGCTTGCGGATACCGCCCACTTTCATGCCTTGTACGCCTTCATCCCAGCCTTTGATGACATGTCCGGCACCCAGTGGGAACGCAAATGGGTCGTTGCGGTCTTTACTTGAGTCAAACTTGCTGCCGGCGCTGCCATCCGGATTTTGCAACCAGCCGGTGTAGTGCACGCTGACATGGTTTCCTGCAGTGGCTTCGTCGCCTGACCCGATCTGGATTTCTTCGTATTGCAATCCAGAGGAAGTAGCGATAGTGGACATGTTTTTCCTTTCGAGAATAATAATTGAGATTGAGCGTATTGGAGGCCGTACGTTCGGCAATGCTGGTTCAGTCGGCATTGCCTGGTTTTTCTTGCAGCATGCTGCGCAGTCGAACGAGGGTCTCGGGAGTGTAAACCAATTCACAAGAATCAACACATTCCGTGTCAGCCAAATTGCCGACTCGGACGTTATCGTCGCTGGTGCGTACGCTAGCAGCCTGTCGGACTCAAGTTGAGTCGGCTGCAAAAGAAGCTGAGCGGTCCATATGCCACTGATTTTTTGCTTAGTAATTCCGGCATTGGCCAAACAATCAGCAAAATCTGTCCTCACGCAGCTATTTTTTCGCTTCGATTCCTTTAGCCCGACAGACTGCTAGTTGCACGTAAACTGTTATTTTTAAGTAAAGTTCTTCATGTTTCGTCGTTTTTATTCCTTATCTCGTTTTTGTTTGTGTGCCGCTGCACTGTTGCTGTTTTTGCTCAGTGCTGCAGTGCAGGCCACTGTCGTGGTTGTGCTCAATTCGGGCGATGCCAGCGTGTCCTTGATTGATCAGGCCACTTATGCGCGCATCAGTACTTTTTCGATCGGCAAGGAGCCGCATCATCTGATGGCTACGCCCGACAACAAGTCGCTCATCGTCGCCAGCGCCACTGGCAATCAGCTTATTTTCCTCGATCCCAAGACCGGTGAAATTCAGCGCAAGCTGCATGGCATCATCGATCCCTATCAGATTGGTTTTTCCCCTGACCAGAAATGGTTTGTCGCCAACGGTCTACGTCTTGATCGCGTCGATATCTATCATTACGACGGCCAGAATCTGACGCTGGCAAAGCGCGTGCACCTGGCCAGCACGCCTAGCCATATTGCTTTTGACGCCGCCAGCACGACGGTATTCATTACCCAGCAGGGTAGTGATGAAGTCAGTGCAATTGACCTGGCCACGCAGGAAGTCAAATGGACCATGTCGACCGGGAAATTGCCGGCCGGCATTTTCATGACGCCGGATGACAAGTATCTGTTGGTTGGCATCATGGGCAAGGACTATGTGCAGGTGATTGATTGGCGTACCCAAAAGACGGTCAAAATCATCCACACTGGCGTAGGTGCACATAATTTCCGCGCTCATGGGGACAAGCATTACGTCTATGTATCCAATCGGGTTGCCAATACAATCAGCGTGCTCGATATGCATACGCTGGAGGTGGTGGGCAATATCGCAGTGCCCGGTGGCCCGGACTGTATGGAAATTACCGAAGATGGAAAAACCATGTGGGCAACGCTGCGCTGGAACAAAAAAGTCGCCGTCATTGATTTGGCCAGCAACAAGGTGATCAAGCTCATCCCTGTGGGGCGTTCGCCGCACGGCATTTATTTCTTCAATCGTGCACCGGATTTGTGATGCCGTTCTTTACCTCACGCCGCTTGGCTGTCATGCTGATGACAGCTGCGGCGCTTGCGCCTGCACTGGCACAGACGACTGCCACGGAGAATGCGCCGGCTTCATGCAAGGGCACCATTTATCTCAGCTTTGATACTGGTAGTCAGTCGCAGGCCGAGTTCATTGCGCAGACCCTCGCCAGGCATCACATTCATGCCACTTTTTTTCTTGCCAATGAAAAAACCATTCATGGCGATTACACGCTTGATCCTGCCTGGGCACCTTTCTGGAAAAAACTGGTGGCGCAAGGGCATGCATTTGGCAGTCATACCTTTGACCATGTCTATGTTCAGCGCGATTTGCCTGATGGAAAAATTGAGGTCAAGCCACAGTTTGGTGAAAACGCAGGCAAGAAATTGATCTGGACTGGCGCGCAATATTGCCGCGAACTCAATCGTGTGGCAACGCGTTTTCATGAACTCACGGGTGCACAATTGGACCCTATCTGGCGTGCGCCGGGTGGCAAGCTGACACCCAATCTGCTAGCGGCAGGGCGAGCATGTGGCTATTCTCATGTCGGCTGGGCCGATGCCGGTTTTTCCGGCGACGAGTTGCCCAGTGATAAATGGCCCAACGCCGTGTTGCTGCAACGTGCCTTGCGTAATCTTAAGGACGGCGACATCGTCATGGCCCATCTAGGTATCTGGTCGCGCCAGGATCCCTGGGCACCGGCTGTTTTGGAGCCGCTCATCAGCGCTCTGGTGCAAAAAGGCTACTGCTTCGCCACCTTGCGCGAGCATCCCGCCTTCATCGCGGCCCATCTGGCTAAAACCGGCGTCGGGCCGCATACCGCAGTGATCAAGTAAATGCAAGGGTGGTGACAATAATGGACGTGCTTCAACTTCTCATCGATTGGTTTGCCACGGTGCAAGCCTGGTTGTTTCAGGCAGTAGTGCAACCGATGATATTTGCCGTAGGGTTGGGTGAATTCGTCGAAGAGGCTTTTACCGGCACGGAATGGTTTTTGGTCGGTGTGCTCGAATTAGCCTTGTTGTTCATGATCCTGCGCCCATTGGAAGCATGGATTCCTGTGCATGCTTTTACTGACAAGCGGGCGCGCTGGACCGATTTTATTTATACCGTCTTGTATCGCCTTGGCGCTTTTTCATTACTGGCGTTTTTCCTGCTCGACCCATTGATGTCCTATCTTGCGCAGTTGCTGCACTGGGAAGGCTGGGGCACGTTCAATCTCGACGATGTCTGGCCTGGCGTGACTGACCAGGCGCTCGTGAGCTTCCTGCTCTATTTTGTCGTGCTGGATTTTTTCGAATATTGGTATCACCGTGCCCAGCATGGATGGCGTTGGCTTTGGGCCCTGCATAGTTTGCATCACAGCCAGGAAAACATGAACCTGTGGAGCGATGACAGAAATCATCTGCTCGATGGTCTGGTGCATGATTTGCTGTTTGGTCTGATCGCTCTGGCCATTGGTGTGCAGCCCGGCCAATACATCCTCTTGATATCGGTATCGCGCATGCTGCAGAGTTTGCAACATGCCAATGTGCGCATCCATTTTGGTCGTTTGGGTGAATATTTGCTGGTGTCGCCACGTTTTCACCGGCTTCATCATGCCATCGGTATTGGTCATGAAAGCCGGGGAAAATATTCTTTAGGCGGGCATAATTTTGGTGTCTTGTTGCCGATCTGGGATATTTTTTTCGGGACCAGGCATTTCTCTGAAAGCTTTGTCAGGACAGGCGTACGCGATCAGTTGCCGCCTCCGGCCGGCCACGCACGGAACTATGGTCGCGGTTTTTGGGGGCAGCAATGGCTGGGACTCAAACGCATTGTTGAATTTTCCCGCAAGGCGAAGCGTTCATGAAACTGGTTGCAACCTCCTTTGGTCGTGCCGTATTGGCGCAACTGCACATCAGAATGCTGCTGCTGTCAGTGCTACCTTTCCTGTTGTCGGTGGCACTTTGGGGTGTGGGCTTGTGGTGGGGGTTGCAGTCCATCATTGACTGGTTGCAGAATTATTTTGTAACGCATCATGCTTTCGGCATGGCCGGTACCATGCTGGGCTGGTTCAAGCTGGGGGCATTGAAGACGGTGATTGTGCCGCTCATTGCGATCTGGACCCTGTTGCCGTTCATGATCCTGACCGCACTGGTGTGCGTGGGCTTGCTGGCGGTCCCTGCCATTGCGCGCCATGTCGGCGCTCGTCATTATCCGCAATTGCGACTCGCGCATGGCGGCTCCTGGTGGGGGAGTCTGTGGACCTCATTGTGGTGTTTTGGCGTGTTTGCCTGCGTCTGGCTGATCACTTCCTTCGTCCCGCCGCTGGCTTTGGCACTACATCCGCTATTGTGGGGGTGGCTCACCTATCGGGTCATGGCCTATGATACGTTGGCAGATTACGCCACGGCCGCAGAGCGCCGTACCATTTTGCATTTGCATCGCAGACCTTTGTTGCTCATTGGTACGCTGGCCGGTTGCATGGGGGCTGCTCCCACTTTTATCTGGCTCGGCGGGGTCATGGCCTGGGTGTTTTTTCCGCTACTGGCAGCGCTTGCCATCTGGCTCTACATTCTGGTCTTCATTTTCACTGCTTTGTGGTTCCAATACTATTGCCTGACGGCATTGAGCGCTTTGCGCGCCAGTGAGTCCGCCTAGGGGCAGGGCCTCGCGAAGCTAAATTTTGAAGATCGCGGCATAATGCTATAAAAATATCATCAGGAAAATATATGGCGATCGGACTTATCATCATCGGCGACGAAATTCTCTCCGGCAAACGTATCGACAAGCATTTTTCCAAAGTGCTCGAATTATTGAGTGCGCGTGGTCTGCCCTTGTCATGGGTCGAGTATGTTGGTGATTCCCCCGCGCGGATCACGGCCACCTTGCAGCGCACGCTGGCCAGCGAAGACATTGTTTTTTCTACTGGTGGCATTGGCGCCACACCTGACGATCACACCCGTCAGTGCGCCGCAGCAGCGCTCGGTGTGCCATTGCAATTGCATCCGCAAGCCAAGCTCAGGATCGAGGAACGGATTGTCGAGATGGCCGCAGGCGCCACACCGCTCTTTGATGCGCCGGAAAATCTGCAGCGCCTGAAGATGGGGGAGTTTCCCGCAGGTGCGTCCATCATTCCCAATCCCTACAATAAGATTCCCGGCTTTTCTCTCTCTAATCTGAGCGGCAAGGGCGCCCATTATTTCGTGCCTGGTTTTCCCGTGATGGCGTGGCCTATGCTGGAATGGGTGCTGGAGACCAACTACGGGCATCTGTTTCACGGCGAGGCATGGGCAGAAAAATCGGTGCTGGTGTTTGAGCAGATGGAGTCGACGCTCACACCGTTGATGGAGGCCATCGAAAAGCAATATCCCTTGGTCAAGGTATTTAGCCTGCCACATGTCGGCGACCAGCAAACGCGCCGTCATATCGACCTTGGCGTCAAGGGCGAGCCGGCTCAGGTGGAGCAAGCATTTCGCCAGCTCGAGCAGGGGCTGCGGGATTTGCATGCGGAGTATCACTGATAGCAAAAAAATTGCCTCGACAAAGCGAGGCAATTTTTTGCATCTAATGCCAAATGTCGACCAGATGTCGGTGGCAATATTGCGCGGTGGGTGATTATTTCTTGCTACGCGAGGCCGCTTTCACGGTTGCCTGTGAGAGTTGTTCAACTGCATTCGATACATTGCTTTCCAATGCTTCGGTGGCTTGTTTGGCGCTCTTGCTGAACTGTTCGTAACCGGCATTGAGGTTGCCGAAAGCGGTCTTGACGAAAGTGATCGCCTGCTCGCTGCCAGCAGGAGCGGTTTTGGATGCTTCGTCGATGAGTGAAATCACTTTGCGATTGGCTTCAGCAATCTGACCTTCAGCCGTTTTTGTCAGTTCGGCTTGCGTGCTCGAAAAAATGCCTGCCAGATGACGACCATAAGCGAGACCCTTTTCCACAGTGGGCTGCGCGTGGGCACTCGACAGAGAGAAAAATTCTTGCGCATCTTTGGCGGAAAATAGTTTGTGTGCCGCGTCCTGGGTTTCTTCCAGCGACGATTTGGTCGCTTTCAAATTCAGATCGATCAGCTTTTCCACACCATCAAAAGTCTTGCTGGCAAATTGGCTGAACAGCGCAATCTGTGCTTCGAAATTTGCTTTTGTCGCGGCGGAAAATTGTTCTGTGAGTGTCGTCATATGCTCAGTCCTTTAGTTCTACTTAAATTGGAAACGAATGGGAAGAAATATGCACGCGTATTTTTGCAACTGAATTTGTGCGATGCACCATGTGGAGTTTAGGTGAAAATATTAGTAAGTCAATATACTTTACTGGCTTTGCAAAGTAATTCTGCGTATGTTTTTAGCGTCATTGCGATTTTTTTGATTATATTTTCCGCCAAGGAACATTCGTTTTGCGCGCCTATTACTGCGACCATTTTGTTTTGCCGCTGCCACCCCCGGTCATCGTTTTCCAATAGCCACATATCGCATGATCCGAGATGGCGCCGCGCAAACGATTGCGGATCTCGAATTTCACGAAGCGCAAGCAGCAACAGATGGTGCTGGCACTGGCGCATCATCCAGACTATATCGATCAGGTCACGCGAGGTTGCTTGTCTGCTCAGGCGCAAAGGGATATTGGTTTCCCCTGGTCGGCGCAGATGGTGGGGCGTTCGCGTCGTTCGGCCGGGGCTATCATTGCGGCTTGTCGCAGTGCGCTGGAGCAAGGTCTGTCGGTCAATGTGGCGGGCGGCACCCACCACGCCTATGGCGATCACGGGGCCGGCTTTTGCGTGTTCAATGATGTTGCTGTGGCAGCTCGCCTGATGCAGGCCGAGCGGCGCGTGGCGCGGGTGGCAGTGGTGGATCTGGATGTGCATCAGGGCAATGGTACAGCGGCGATTCTGGCCAGGGACGACTCAGTGTTTACGCTCTCGCTGCATGGTGCGCACAACTATCCCTTTGAGAAAGAGCAAAGTGATCTGGATGTTGCGCTGGCCGACGGTGTTACCGATGCCATTTATCTGGCTGCGCTGGAACAAGCCCTGAGACAATTAATGCAGCGCTTTTCGCCGCAACTGATCATTTATCTGGCCGGTGCCGACCCGCACGAAGGCGATCGTCTGGGACGCATGAAATTGAGTTTGGCCGGCCTGGCGGCACGCGACAGGCAGGTATTTGATAGGGTATGAGCACCGGATTCCGATCGCCGTCACCATGGCCGGTGGCTACGGCAAGCATATCGAAGATACGGTCGCCGTTCATTTGCAAACCATCATGCTGGCCAGCCACTATGCCGGACAATGGCGGGGCTGAATTCAGGCTGGCATCAGTGTGATCAATTTCAAGTCGGGACGATTGGCAACGCGAAAATTGACCTGGGTATAGGCCACATCGCCGCGCACGGGATGGTGGAACAAGCGTTTTCCACCTTCGCGTTCGACCACATCCTGCAAGCGCCAGGCGCGCTGGAACAGGGTACTGCGCGCTGTCAGATCTTCCACCATGCGTTGCAGTTGCACATCGTGCGGATAGTGCCCGCAATCGGCGCGCAATTCTGCGGCCAGGCGATGCGCGCGTTGCTCCCAATCGGTGACCAGTTGCTGTGAGGCA